>Ga0247664_1000065_pt1 | contig 28326 bp, 69 predicted proteins | sample CNK05_metaG_FD_182715 | JGI IMG/M metagenome (GOLD analysis project Ga0247664, IMG submission 182715) | Soil microbial communities from Purdue University Martell Research Forest, Indiana, United States - CNK05 | ecosystem: Environmental > Terrestrial > Soil > Temperate forest > Bulk soil...
GCACAGTCAGTAAGCGAGTTGTAGTGTTAAAGTTTGGAATAGGAAAAGAATATACGGGCGTGTACGAGCTAATGTTATGGCGTCCGCGATAGGGTTACGGCTATTGTTATAGCCTATATTAAGTTAAGGGCCCTCAATAACTTTTGTCTTAAGTCATAAAGGTTAGGACGATTTAGTATGTTGTCTGAGGCTGCAATTATGTCATCTCGTAAGGCTGTATCTATGTTTAGTGTTATGGCTTCTTCTTTATAAAAACCGCACCATACATTATTTATGGAAGTAATGGGGCACGCACAAATTATGTTACCAGTTTGGTCAGATACATTTCTCCTAATCAAACCGCCCACATTAGAAACACTCCAGCCATCTTTAGGTAAGGCCCCCATAAATTCTTCAGTAGTCATTCTATTCCTTTATTTTAGTGTGCGTAACAAGTTTAGAAGGAACTGGATTATTCTTTTCCTCTAATTCAATAATTACCCAATCCGCCCCAAGTTGACTTTTAGCTCCCCAAGTTAATGCATCCTCACCTGTAAGCCAAGTTCCTAATACTGCATGTGAATCTGTGTTTACTATAACAAACATAATAAATCCTTAAAAAGGGAAAAGTTAAATGTGGGCGATTTGCCATATAGAAAATAACGCGGTAATCAAAATAAAGATTAGACTCATAAACATAGTAATGCTTATTATAAATACATCAAATTGTGTGGGTAACTTTGTAGGTAATTTCATAGAATCTCCCATTGTTACATATTGTTTCAACTCATTAACCTTGTGTAAACGATAAGCTTATTGATGAAGCCCACATTTATTTTTCTCTTCTTAATGAGCGAAGCGATTTTGTTAACCAAGCGATTTACGTTTGCATCTTTGTTCTGAGAAAAAGAAAACCAACAAAAGAAAAAGAAATCTCCGTCCTATCATAGACGAAAACAACCAATTTCGCAACCGCCCCCAAAATAATTTCCAAAATAGTTGTAAAGCCTATCGGCTTAATGAGTTAGGACGATAAAATTTTAAGTGCTGACGCTGTAACGACTTAGGAACAATCTTAAGGATTTCTTAGGGCGGTTGTAAAATTCCCCCTTTGACCCTATCATATATAGAAAGTCGGTATCCGCCTAGCTGTCAAAAGTAACAACGAGTTTCATAAGGACTTATGCTGCAATGAGTTACGATTTTACAAATTTTGAGGTGTTTTTTGAGTTTGAAGCCTTAAATCTTTACTTTAAAACCTCCCAATACAACCTAGCCGAAAAAGAGACACGGTTATTAACTGAAAATAGTGTAAAAAAGGCCGAAATATAGCAAATGTCCTCAATAGTCTGGGCTATTTTGCAGTCAGGGCGTGCGTATGCTGTATTGGGGCAATTTCTATACATAGGCCAAAATTCCTAATAGGCTCGAGCGCGATTACGGTTGTGGACCCTAGTATTCCTTATATTAAAAGTAAATAAAACTAATGTGGAAAACCTCCTAAACTTATATCTATTATAGACTTCGAAACTTCCTTATTTCAATTTAGTGAGGGCGATTTATGATATTCTTTATATGCATTTTGATTGGGTGGATTGGTGGTTACTGTATTGGATTTGGTATTGGAGAGCACAGAACTGACCTTAAATGGATGACCAGAAAACGTGATGAAAAGATGTTTTCGATATCGAAGTGATATCACTTTAATATTAGAAAAAATTAGAAAAGGAAAGAAAATATGAGAATCGACGTAGTATATGATGAGGATAGTGAGAAACCTTTGGGTATGTATGTTGATGGGCAAATTTCTAAGGTTGTGCCCTCACGTATCTTCAAACATATCAACGACTTAGTGAAGAATGGGCCAGGTTTTATTCTAGAGAACCATGAGGTGTTTGATAAAACTACCCTATTGACTAATTCTTTTAGTGACTTAGTTAAGAGATTTCCTAATAGGTGGGCATTATGATTCCTGAAATTCTATTAATGGGCGTTATTTTCTTGGCTGGCTTAATAGTTGGGGCTGTGGCTAATGAGATGACTCAACCGCCCCATATTTGTTGTGAGTCTGACCCTAGGAGTTGGTGGGAAACACATTTAGATAAGGAAATAGACTAATGACATTAACAGCAGCAATTGTAATCAGTATTATAGTTTTATTAATAGGTGGTCTAATTCTTGCTAATATAACTCCTATTGAGGGAGAATGGTGAATGAACGTATTCATTATAGAAATTGAAGAATTCTACGATATGTATGCAGTTCCTCATCCTATTGTTGTTATTAGTGCAATGAATATAGACCAGATAAACGCTTGGATTGTTAGAATGGGTAATGCCGCAACTCATTATCTTAATATGACTAATGAACTACGAATGCACTTTGAACAGCCCAAGCTTAATATTGGTACTTATGTGGGCGATGTACATCAATTTAGTAATTATGAGGTTAATAAACTCAGCAACGGTGGACGGTATGTTCCTAGATTACCTAAAGTTTACACAATTGAACAATATCTTCTAGAGAAAAACGTTTATAGTAACAAAGAGGGCGTTAGACTTCCAATTAACATTACTATACAGGCATAATTATGAAATTTAAAGATTTAAAACAAGGCGATTGGTTCCAGATATTAGAGATAGAATGAAGATAAATCCAATTATGATAACTGACCGTATAATATATGTAGCTGTTAATGAGTGGGGTAATCTTAATTCTAATTTTGCCATTCCAGATGATACTGAAGTTAAAATTGTGGGAGCGATGTGGGTGGAATGATAGACGATATCTATGAGACTTATAAAGACTTAGGGCCTGGTTTTTACTATACAATGATAATCGCCCTTATATTGACTATTTTTAATTAGGAGAAAACTATGATAGATTATGAAAATTTACCAGATACAGAAGAATTTGGGGCTTCAGGTTGTTCTACATGGTATTTAGCTGGAGACGATGACGATAGTGATGGTTCAGCATCAGGTAGATATGCCTCTGGTGATGAACAAGAAAGTTATCCAAATACACCTGCATTAGCTCTTATTTGTTGGATTATATTGGGCGGATTAGTTTCTTTATTAGTAGGCGGTTTATACTACTATTGGCCTGGAAATAATATAGAATTTCTTAAAATGGAGTGGTTTCAATGACTTTTGAAAAACTTAAACTGTATACCCACTTTAAACTTTTTAGAGAATCTAATATATTTATTAAATGTAAAGAAGAAACTATAACATTTGATGTTTTAAAAGGTGATAGTATAGTAAGAGCAGAAACTCTTGTTAATTGCCTAAGAGATGATGGTTTATTAGTTTATATTAATCCTGATGCTTATGTTGATTTAGATTACAATATGGAATCTATGGACGAAGCAGATTGTTATGAAGGATGGTAATATGATATTTGAAAGAATGTTCGAGGCCCTTGGAATCCAGGCCATAGAAAGTAATCTAATTACGGGTGTAAGTTATGGATTTATTAGTCTTTTCCTCATTATGTTAACAATCTGGCTTTTATGGTTAACTTATGAGGGAGGATTCTTCGATTTAATTAAGATTGTGTGGATTGGACTAACAAAACATTGGGGACGAGGCGAATGATAACAGCTATTTATCTTATGATAAACGTAGTCATTATTCTTTCCCTTTTATACTACATTTGGAGGCATAATTTTCATGATAAGATGGTGGGTCGTAGTTCGTCACAGTCCCGATTACATAGATGAAACAGGAAAAACCTGGCCTTATCCGCCTGAAGGATTTCCTATATCTGCGTTTGCCTCAAAAGAGCAGGCGGAATTGTTTGCTAAGGCATCCTGTTGTAGCAACGATACATATGAGGCAATTGAAGTCGTTAGAGCCGCTTAAACGCGGCTCGCGTCATTTTGGGGCTTTGCATCAGTTTTGTGTTCTGAATGCGTCAGCGGACCGATTAGGTGGGCTGGGAGCGATTCCAATAGCTTTTTGAGAGAGGGTATAGATACGGGTAAAGCTACAGTCAAAAAGCTTAAGAATTCACTTAAGAATTGTCTAAGGCGAGCGACTTGCGGCCGATAGTAAGTAGCAGGCGCAGAGCGCGCCGGTGAGCGCGCGACTTAGGGCTGGAGTTGCGGGGATAAGGTTAGAGTTAAGGCTGACATAAGAAAGGGGATAAAATGCAGGTCATTCTTAAAAATCGAACACAGTTTTATCCTACTGTCAGTATTCATGCTAAAGTTCGTCCTTTTCTTGATATTCCGGGGGGAACTAAAGTTGAGGCAGAGTATATCGTCGGGCAATATCTCTGCAAAATCGACTTTGGTAAGATTCCATTTTTTGCTCGCGTTCAAACTGACGATGTGATTGTAGACAATCGACAGCAAAGTGCTGCTAACATGATAAATGAGGTCAACGAGTTCAAGTCAAATTTGAAGAATGAGAAGTTTTAAGGTTCCGGTTTCCCCTCTTTCTGAAAGGTGCGATATGTTTCATGTTGACGTAACTCTGGAAGATACGCGAATCATTGCCCGGACGGATGCGGTTTCGACTGATTTTGACTGTCAATTTATCGACAACCTTTCCGGCAAGATTTGGGAAAAGAAATTGACGCCCGAACAACTCGGAGCAACTATCGCTCTGGCAATGGCATCAGATGGGGAAACGGTTCCCCCCGTGAATCATGCTCTGGTTGAGCCTTTGTTTCAGGGTTGTCCGCAGGAATGCCGTCCGATTTGTTGACAATGTTCTTGACTGGCCCGGCCGTAAGGCCGGGTTCAGTCTCTTTTAAGGTGTAACATGAAAGATAAAAACACAATTCTTGCGATTTTCGTCGCTATTATTCTGGCCTGCTCTCCCTTATTCGCTCAAAGCTATAACTTCCCGAACAAATACGGTCAGAATAATCGAATCGTTCGGGTTTCCCCCAATTACTATCGCCAGTATAACTATAAGGGCCAGATTCAGGGTTCGTATCGTTTCTACGGCAAAAACGTTTACTCATTTGATAAGAAAGGGATACGGCGATGAGAAAGTCAATCATTATTGCAGCGGTTCTGGTAGCGGCTCTGGCTGTCGTTTCATTTCAGGAATACGCCAGATTTAACGCGGAACGGCAAAAAATGCTGGGATACATAAAGGAAAACGCCGCGATACGGCACCAGCAGGGTTTGACGCAAAATCCATTCGACCGGAAAAGTTGGCTGGATAAGATTATTTGGCGGGATGAAATGAAAGCAGCGGAATAATTAAGGTAAGTCCTCAAGATGAGGCAGAGTTAAGGAATAGGCCAAACTTTTAGTCAGTGATGATTTTAGCTGCAAGGCTGTGGCTATGTTAAATCGTATTCAATCAAAGCGGCAGCGCTATTGTTATAGTTCTGCCGCTTTTGTTGGTATGGATAAAGCCAAATTTGAGGCTATAGTGCCGCGAATCGCAAGAATGCGATTTAGCGGCCTTTTCTTTTTTAAGAGGACGGCCTAGAGTAGAATGTGGTGCGAAATACTCGCATTCGTCAGGATAAGAGCTAGGACAGCTCTAAAGTAGGGAAACTTGTTAATCTGCGGGCTAAACTTGATGTAGCCGGGGCGGCTTGCCGTCACGGCTAAAATTATGCGCGGACCACGACATAAGGATAGAGTTATGGAAATGACAATTGAGTCGATTCTGGCAAGTTGTCTTACTAAAGGTGAGACTCGCCGTCGAACTTCAGTCAACGAAATAAACTTAGTTCCTGTTCAGCCTCTCGACCCTGCGATTGAGGCTCTTTTACTTTCGATTCTCGGTCCTCCCCGTGTTAAGCGAACGGGTGAGCCAAAATTCAGGAACTCCCAATTCCGTAACATAGTGATTTCCGAACGAAAATGCGAATCGTTCGATGTTTACTTGAACGGTAATTTCACTTGTGCCGGTGGGTATAAATTGAATCCAACTCCCGAGACATATCATGGGGCCAAAAAATTGGCAGAGAAAGTTTCTCTCGTGCTCAAATCAAAAGGAGTAAAGTTCGCATTCGTTGAAAATTTATTGGATGCCGAACTTGCTCCACACGAACGCACGGTTAAAGAAGAAATTGAGACTCCAAAGTGGGATACGGAACTCCACTATAAATCAAAACTGTTTTTGTTCTGGATTCAAGTTGCCAAACTTCGTCTGGAAAAGGGCACGGCTTATAACGTAAATCTCGTTATCAAGTTGTTCCTGCGAAGCATCGGCAGGAAATATAACAGGGCGAACGTCATGAGTTTTCATGACGTAATCGTCAGGTTAAAGAATCAGGTGAAGATAAACTTGGCAATGCAGTCAATCTTGATTAAGAACTTCGGAACGCCCAAACTTCCCGATTTAGGAACTATCCAAGTCCCATAACTATGTGAGCCGCCTTTTTAGGCGGCTTTTTTCGTTTCCAGTTAACCCCCGTGCAATTCGGAGAAATCATGCTTGGTCAACTCGGTAACAAAAACAGTCGGAATGTTGCTTCTCCTTCCCGCACATATATTGCTATGTGCAATCGTTCAAACTTCGATGGATATTATTTCAGGAAGTTTATCCTTCCAGAAAGAAATGAGTTTGATGTTCCATATGACAACAACTGTGGTTATGCCAGTTGGTATTTTTTGAATGTTCTCGATGGATTCTCTTGTATCGAAGGATGTTTTGCCGCTGAAAATTGGGACGATTTGAAAACCGTTCCAGAAGAAAAGAAATTCAAAATCCTCGCCGCTGCTGTTAAGAGATGGAAAGGCTTTTCAAACAAGCCTGAACTCTACATCCTCGTAGAAAATATTCCGCAAACTTGGTTGTATGAGAAGAGGGGCGGCATTTATTATGCCGAATCAGAAGGTAAGGTCTCATTCTACTTCTACGAAAAACCTGGCAGTGGATATGGTGGTTCACATATTCACGTTAAAATGAAGGACGGAACTGAGGAAACTTTGATTGGGCCTTGGTCAAGCAGAGCGGGAGTTGCGAACAAATTCTTCCCTCACTGTGTTGAGGTGATTTATACAACGGATGCTCGTGATTTTAAAGAACTCAGATGTGGAACTTGTTGTGCTCTGACCTTGGAAATGGCTCAGGAAGCGGCTAAACTTGCGGGAGTTACTCTCGTTAAGACTGACGAGGGCGGTGAAACTGTCTATCGCATTCAGGACTAGTTCCCAATTCCAATTCCTAGTGAGTTCCAAAGGAACGAACCATGCAATACGTCCTCATCAACAACGAAACTGAATCAATTCAACTCCAAAAAGTCTTCTTTAAAAGGGGTTTCACTTGGAATGGTCGAACAAGTGTTGTAACAGAATTAACTATTCATGGACCGCGATATATTGCATGGGATGCAGAATATCTCTTTACGTATCATACTCAGGCTCCTCAAGTTCGTGAATATAAACAAGTGAGATTTGATGATGTTGTCATCAATTTCAATTCACTTCCAAAATTGGCCGATAGGCTCTACGATATTCGTCGGGGACTGAATTTCCTTGAAGTAAACAAATGTCGCCCACTCGAATCACATCTCGATAGATTAAAAGTCGAGTTGCAAACGGAACACGGAATGATTCTAATGCAAGTTGCTGAATTCCTTGGGTTGGAACCTGGAGATTTAGCAAATAATCTCGGGAATCTGACTAAAGTGCTCGGTTATCTTGAATAATTCGAAATTCCAATTTCAGTGAAATCCTGAAAGGATTGAACCATGTATCGAGTAGAAACACGAAATCCCGAATTCACAAAGCTTCTTAAAGAAGTCTCAGGAAGCAAGTTCGCCGAACTGGATGATGTATGTATTTATCTTTGTGTTGAGGAATACGATAAAAAATCTTTTTGCAATATCGTCACCTCGGAATCAGAATTCCAATACTTCAAAAATGAGGGCGAGTGGTTGACAGTGGGCCAGGCTTATAAAAGGATTACGGGTAAGGAACTTCCTCTCGATAAAGTCTATATTCGGGTCACGCCTGAAACGACGAATAGAATTCAAGAAAAGATGTTTAAGTTGGGATTTGGTTGGTCGGCAAGAAAATTCACTTTATTTCCAGACCACGGTGGAGAATGTTTAGCGTTGAAAGGGAAGCAAATTTGTCATGCAAGTGAAACCTTCTATGTAAAAGAAGGCTATCGACGTATTGTCGAAGAAGAAATTGAGGTTTTAACAAAACCTTTTGATTTTTCTCCTCATCAATATACAAACTATTGGTGTCTTTTTTCTATGTCTTCATCACAATATCTACTGTCCGATGGAAAGCCTCACAGTTCTCCGTGTGCGGATGGGGTAATGAGTGGGCTCTATCAAGACAGAGAAGCAGCGGAGAAAATTCTCAACAAATACAAGCCCAAATCAAAAGTCTCTGACCTAAAGTTCGGAGATAGATTCATCTGGACTTCTGGAACAGAACAATATAAATTAGAAGTGCTCGACACTGCGAGAGTTAATCTCCATGAGACTGTTAAGCTGTTAGCTATTCAGCTTCCAGCTCGTGAAAGGTTGTGGGCCTTTTATGAAGTTGATATGAATTCAGAAATCGAAATCACCAAAACGAATTCCTGAAAGGAATGAGTCATGGCAAAAAACGAAGTCAAATATCCATATCCTTCAGTGTTTGGTTCACATGAATCCATGTTGAATCCAGACGCTTCTGCTAAAATTTATACGGTGGAAGAAGAAACCTCTGAGGGTACGGTTCAACGTAGCTCTGGTCGTGTTGTGTGTACAGATGAGTTCGGGGATTATGAAACAAGTGAGGACCGTCTTGATAATGGTTTGGCTGACCCGAATCGGTATAATGTGAAGCGATTGGGTCGTCTCTTCTAGTTCGCTTTGCTCACTTTTAAAGGAATAAAACGTGAGACAATTTAAATCTGGCGACAAAGTCATACATAAGACCGGATTAATTGGTGAGGTCTTAGGGGCCCACTCGGGCACTAATGTGTTCTGTGCTTTCGGCTGTCCTAACTATTTGTGTTACGTGACGCTTCCAATTTCCGAGGTTAAGCTCCTCCATTCCTTTTAATTAGGGCGATAGCCCTGAAAGGGTGCAAAGATGTTAAAGTCCCTTGAGATTTACATTCCGATTCATTGTCATTCTGAATCTCTGGATGTTCAGAAAAGGTTGTTTGAACTTGGATACAGAACTCCACATGGACCACTTTATACCCAACAGGATTGTCTCGAATATACTCCTGAACTCTGTTTTACACTTTGGAACGACGGAGATATTACCTTAGCCCGTGTCTCCGAAGTGAATGACAAATACAAATATTGTTACATTGGTAATGTTCCGCCCTACAAAAAACCAAATCAATATGAATGTCCGATTAGGACTATGATGATTCATGAGCTGGGTGAAGAAACCACAAACAAAATTTATGACAGATATTCTGATAAGATTGAACAGCAAAGAAATCTAGGAATCTCAAATCAGAATATTTTCGCTGATATCGTGAGGGACCACAGAACCCAGCAAGTTCTAGAGATAATGAAAGGCTCCTCTATAAAAGAGTTGAGTCGGGCAGATGAACTTTTCTTGCTCTACAGAAGTTCGATTGAGCTTGCTCTCGAAAAAATGAGTCCTCTTCAAATCGTTTCTCGGATTCTAAAAATTGAGGAACAAATCGTATCACCAAGATACCACTTTAAAATTAAAGGCTGTTTTGCTGCCCGTGAAGGATATTTTGTCATGGCTGGGTCTAGCCAATATCTTCACTCTGATGGAGAGATTAGAAGTTCAGCCATTAATGGAAGTATTCGTAGTGGATGGTTTAGGTCTGGAGGATATGCAGAACAGATAATTAAAGAATTCTTTCCTACTTCAACTTTTGAACATGTTTGGAGTTAAAAATGTTTGATATCTTTACGGACTTCTTAAAAGAAGCGGGCAAAGTCACAGGAAGAGTAGTAACTGAAGCCGTTATGCTTCCGGTAGAGGTGGCAAAAGCCACCCTAAAAGAAGTCTCCCAAGTTATCAAAGAACATAAGGAGAAATCATGAAATATTATATTCCTTTCAATACAGTGGAAGAATCTGAGGAAATTCAAAGGGCCCTCTTTTCTCTTGGATTTTCATGGGAATTTGATGGACAAAGAATAAGAACAAACTTTCCTGGTGAAGGTCGATGTATTACTTATCACACTGACACAAATTTTATTTATCATTCAAGAGTTCCATGCTCTTATATCAAGAGTTCTGTTTATGAACTCACGAAGCCAAAGAAATCTTTTGTCCAGCAGGTAACTTTTGGTACAGGACACTACTATATTAAGTCTGAGGATACAAATGGTATCCATCTGGGATATCTCCATTGTGATGGAAAGTGGAGACGAAATTGGGAGAATGAGGAAGGGGCGATGACTGGACTTTATTTCAGCTCGGAACAAGCGGAGAAGGTAAGGCAGAAATATTATCCACTCCGCTTACAAGATGTGAAGCCGGGGCAGACATTTCGAATCATTCAAGGTAAAGCTGCTGAAAATTCCTACAATTTCGTCATGATGAATTCTGAACGTTTACAGAACCAGTTTAAAGCTCAGTTGGTCGTTTATAGGGCAGATGACAACGAACATTGTTTGTTTTTTAATGAGAATCTTGACCTCCTCGTGAAAATTGTGGAGTAATCATGTCAATTCCCCTAAGAGGTTACATTCGTTTTCTCATGCCCAATGGAGAAATCAGACTTCAGCGTTTAGATATCTGGTATCTCCGGTCTGAAAAAGAGGGTGTTGTTGTTGTCCTGAGAAATGGGACCGAGATTAAGACAATCACAAGTTACAAGTGGGCAGTTGACCAAATGAATCAAATTGACAATCCCCCAGGTTTCTAAGAACTAAAGTTCTAAATTCCTCATTTTAAGGAGTATCCTTTGAAAGATTTTCGTGTATTGTGTAGTGGGCCTGTTGCCGAAATGATTGGAAATCTCGGTTTAGCAAATGGCTATACCAAGATGAGCACTTTTGATACAAATTTACCGAGATGTCTTTACATACAATTTATTAGTGGACAAATGAATTCTGTTGACGTTCAATGGGCTCTTGACCAGACAAAGTCTTGTCGAGATTGGATGACTGTTGATGCGGTTATCGAAATGTTTTCAAAAACACGTCTCTTTGATGTGAAACCTGGTCAAAAGTTTAAGAGGGATGCATCTTCATCAACATTCCTTATGTTAAGAACTCCCACTCTCTGGTATGATGAGCAACGATTCTATCAGGATATTGAAGAGCCGACCTCATTGTATCACGACAACAATTTGCAAACTATTGTGAAAATCGTGGAGTAATCATGATTATCAACACGCGACATTGTTGCCAATCTCCCATTACGAGGGTATCATGACTGACCGTCTTGTCCTTATTTACTATGATGAGTCTCCCATTGTAGCAGTTCCGGACGGTGGAAAACTTATCCCAACGGTCCTTGATAAGTACGCCAAGCAGTACGCAATGGACCGTGAACATTTGTCTGGGCGATATGTGGACTTAATTCCGGAGCTAAAATGATGACTCTACCTGAAAAACTTAAACGAGTTCGTCAAATTGGTGTTGATGTCACAAATCTCACAGCGGAGTCGAAACAACTCCGTTCCGATATAGTCGAAGACTTAAAGAAAGAAGGCGTAATTTTCGAAGAGGGCGTTCAATACAAAAGGTTGTATGGGCGAACCGTTGTCACAATTGTAAAGGCGACCAAGAGTTCTGATTTCACGATTCTATTTGAAGATTTTGTTCCAAGATTTGATGACAATTTGGAACTTTAAAATAGCTTTTTGGCTACGTAGTCCAATAGGCAGGAGACACACCACTTAAAATGGTGCCAGTGTTGGTTCGAATCCAACCGTAGCTACTCGAAAGGAAAATCATGTTTACAGTAATTGGCGATTGTCACTCTCTATTCCCTGCGTACTTACGCATTCTTAAACATCACGAATATACTCTCCAATTAGGAGATTTTGGATTTGAATATTCCGTATTAGACAAAGTCGATGCAACTAAGCATCGTGTGATGGCCGGAAATCACGACAATCCTGACTTACTACTTAAACAACCGCATTGTCTAGGTAGATATGGGAATTCCATTCTTAATGGAGTTCCCTTCTTTTTCGTGTCGGGTGGTTACTCGATTGATTGGAAAGAACGAACCTCTGGTTTAGATTTCTTCCCAAATGAAGAACTTACAATCAAAGAAGCAGTCGAATGTTGTCAGCTCTATAGGGAAATAAAGCCCGATATAGTTATAAGTCACGAAGGCCCCTATAAAGTTGTGGATAAGATGTTCCCCGACCGCACAGTTTTGCAAAATTGGGGTTATCCTGACTATTGGCACAGTCAGACCTCCGAATTGTTACAGACTTTGTTTGACATTCATAAGCCGAAGTTATGGGTGTTTGGACATCATCATAAGAAGATAACGAGACAGGTGGGGCGAACTACGTTCCAATGTATCTATGAATTGGGAACTTACGAAGTAAAATTATAATGAACGGAGCGAATCATGAAATTTGGAGAACTCGAACCCGGTCAGGTTTTTGAATATAATAACATGAGATTTGTAAAAATCCAAGAAGTAGATAGTTGTGGATGTTGTGGCGGAAACGCTATCTATGCAAATGGAGATATCACAAGTTTTGACGATACCACAGAAGTTCGTTTCATCTCCTACAGTATATAGGAATAATCATGCTACAAAGTACAAAACTCGGAGCCTGTAATGACCCAGTTTGTCCTCATTGTCAGTGTAGCTTAGGAAATGTGAAATTACTTGACACAATTAATATTTATCGTTGTGTCAATTGTAAAGCTGAATTTGCTGGGCCTGTGATTCTGGAATCAATTCAAAATCTTGTTCTTAATTTGGGGGCGGGGCTCTTACCTGAGTACCTTACTAAGGATGAGATTGAGCTTTTGAAAATTAAGTTTGGGTCAAACTGGTTTACCAAACTGGGCTATTCCGAACCTCAATACAAAAATCCAGAAAGATAATCATGTATACAGTTGCAGTCACTCGTGAAACTTCCGAATTACTCCAAAAAATTGGCTTTGAAAATGGATTTCGTTGGTTCGAAGGAGATGACATAGTCCAATACCTAGATAGTAAAATTCTTAATCTCAAAGATGAAAGATTCAATGTTTGGAGAGACTATACTCCAAATATCTCATTATTCGATATGATTAAGGTTTTGACTCGTCAGTTAAAAAGCAAAAAAATATGTGATGGGCTTTCGTTAAGCTGGACCAATGATAAAGATTATCAATTAGACATTGAACAGGATGGGTCGTGTGGCTCTATTAGGTTAGATGAGATTCAGGCCCCTCAAGTTAAACAAGCTTTTCTCCAGTGGGCAAGAGAATTCCTGAAGTGAGAAAACTATGCATCCTAAAACTCTCCGATGTTATGAGATGCTAGAGGCATCTTACGATGCTTACTTGGATGGATTAATCTCGGCCTCTCTTATGGGTGCAGTAGCCGCCCAAATGTGTGAAGTAATTCAGACGGACATACATCATCTATTGGGGCAAGAGGTCATGGTGATGTTCTTTATGTCCCAAGATGGGACAATAGTACACTACGACACCATAACTTATGACTTAAATACTCATACAAGTAAGGATTATTGTGTAGGTTTACTAAAATTCGATAGAATTAATATCCTTGAGGTCGAGGGAAACGTGATAAAGGTACTCGAATGATAGAATTAAGCTCATTAATCTGTCTTTTGATTTCTGGTTGGTATATGGGAACTGATACCGGAATCTATTGGTTGCTTCTCGCATTCTTTTTAGATAAGAAAGCGAAGGACTTGCGATGACCAACATAGTTGAGACCCTTAGAATTATCCGTGTGCTCGCATCTCTAGACCTTTCAGTGGAAGATGGATTAAGGGGCGATTTTTTAACGGAAGCCCAAAAGAAAACAATCAAAACTTTCATAAAGGACCGTAAAAATGGCACAATCGGAGCTGAGCAGACTACAGGAGAAGTATGACCAACTTCAAAATGATTTTGTAGTTGTTTCTGCTATTGCAGGAGCAGCTAGTGCATCCACATTGTGGTTTTTCTTCTTCTATATCTTACCTGGCTTATCAAAATGACGGATGAAGATTTTATTTTAGAAATGTTGAACCCTATAGGACTTATTCTAGCTATTCTAACTTCCCCTTTATTTTGAATATATTGGACATATTATGCGACGTGCATTTACTTTAATTGAAATGATGGTCGTTCTTTGTATCATTGCAATTCTCGTAGCACTAATTCTACCAGCAATTGCAAATTTTAGAGAAGAAGCTCAAAAACAACAGGTCAATTCAGCTTTCGATTTTAAGGAAAAAGACCACGTAATCCATATTCAGACTAAACGAGGTGCTATTATTATTCATGCTTGGCCCGGCCATGAAACGGCTGAGTTAAGCTATGATGATAATGGTGAGGTCGCAACGGTTTACAAAGCACTCCTCAAAAAAGAGGCTGAACGCCGATGAAAGACATTAAAGAAGTAATAAGTATTGTTTGTTTCTTTATTGGAGTTTTTTGTATCCTTTTGAGTCCATTTTACTACATTATTAAATACGAACCATTTGCTAAGTTTAAAACAGGGACTCGTGTAAGACATATTCAGTCAAAGGAAACTGGTATTGTCACAGGTAATTACCAGTTTTTCGATGATGTAATTGTCTCAAAAGATAAATCAGAATTTTATGGTAGTTACGGACGATGGGGTTCATGGGAAGAGATTTTAGTTGAGGAGGTAAAATGAATGACTTCGTCATTGGACTAACGATAGGAGCTTTTATAATTCTCCTGTGGCACTTTACTAAGCCTCTAGAATATGGTGAGGTAGTGTGGACTGAAAAAGGTCAGGCTATAGTTTGTAATCCTGGCTTTTGGAATAGTGACGTTGTGTTTGCAAATCTTGTTGTACTTAGACTTCCAAATAAACTCATTCAGAAAGTCGTCTAATGACATTCTTAAAGTGGCTCCATAAGATATTTCACTCCTGTGAAAACAATGCAGTGGATGCAGGATACACAGATGATATGTGGAGTACCAAATTTTGGCATAAATGCACAGTCTGTGGGAAAAAGTGGATTTCTAGCACATTGAGATAAAATGAATCTGTTCGAAAAACTTTCTCACTATGACCCAAAACCTGATAGATTGTGGTGCTGTGTCATTGCATGGGCGAACATAGTAGACGGAGTAATTCGACTCCTAAGTTTAGGAAGGTATTCTACTAGATTCTTCGACTATCTAATCTTCAATAAAGAGTTTTCCGACTGGTCCAAGAAATACGGAAGGTGGATGCCATGATTGGGAAATATGTAGTTAAAAAGTCTGGTAAGCCCTTTAAATCAGGAAAAAAGATGGGGCAAATTAAAGAAATTGTCCAACATCCTATCACAGGTCGTTCTGCTTTCAAATTGGATGACCAATCAATTGTCGAACAAAGAATTTGTATAGTCCAATGAACTCAGGCTTCAATCAATTTCCCGCCCATAAGACCTTAACACAAATCTGTGAAACGGTTATAGAAAAATTTAAAGAGGAAAAAATCGCCCTTACTTTTCTTAATTTTAGTTGTGTTGAACTTAAAGGCTTTGAGGACTTCATCTTAGGGCGAATCCTAGTAATTGACAGGTTTAGGTTTGGGGCGATGTGTCGTCAAATTGTAAATAATGGGCCTCCAGTTGGCTTTTATGATAGCCCTCACTTCTGGGATGAATAATGTTAACATCCAAACAACTATTAGAAGCTGGAATAAAGCCTGGAGAACTATTTGGCAAATTACTAAAATGTGAGACTCTCGAAGAAGCTCTTAAACAATGGAATGAAAGAGTGGTAGTTCAAAAAGAACCTTCTATTAAAATTATAGAGGGCTCAGCTTGGTCTTATCTGATTAATAATCCCTGTTTTCAAAATATGTGCTCACGAGAATTTCCTGGGAAAATAGCAAGTAATTCAGAAAAACGAAGATGGTTGGAAAACGGCTCAGTCGAAATAAATAACGCGAAACCAAAGCCAGACGATATTATCACGTATCCTGTTACCCAATTAGTATTCTTTCCTTCTTCTAATAGGATAACAATGTTATGAATGAAGCCCAAACCTACTTAGAAAAAGTCCAATTAGAAGCAAGAATTATGGAAATGTCTAATCCTCAACAAAGAATTGACCAAAATAGAAACAAATTTGTTAATTTAGACTTTCTCAAAGAGTTAGACTGTGTGCCCGAATCAAAAACAATTGGATGTGACCATATCAAAGGATTATATCCACAAGTAGATAGGGCCTCAATCATAAGACAAGCGGTAAACGCCCTTAAACCGCACAAAGAAGCCTTTGAGGCTATTGCTGTCTCAGGCTACTCATCTTCTCTTATCGGCTCAATTCTGGCCGACCGCCTCAAGAAGAACCTCATTGTAGTCCGTAAGGATTCTGAGGAACGCATTTCTAATTACCTTATTGAAGGTATCCCCTTTCAGCCCTACATCTACGTGGATGATTTGATTCAATCTGGTGATACTCTGAAAAGAGTTTATCAAAGATGTAATGAATTTCTTAAGGCTCCTATGTATGGAGTGTATATTTACCACAAGAATTTCTTGGGCCTTCATAATGATTACTCTATAGGTTCACTTCTAAACAATTTCACTGTCAAATTTCTAGGTGCAACATGCTAGAGCAAACCTTGACAGGATGGGTAGGTCAAGTGGTTAGTCTGATTCATCATCCTAACATTTATATGGGTGAGTTGTGCTTTGAGTTAAAGACTCGCCCCATATACTATATTAGATGTCAGGTTTTAGACAAAAAGAAAACAAAAGTCCTCAAATACAGATTCTTTTCCTTTTCAATAGATTCTGTGTGTTATGCCGAGGATTTCAATATCCGACTAAACCCTCAAACTATTCTGAATGTCTGGGAGAGAAAATGGATTCCATCATCGAAGGAAAACTGAAAAGGCTTGTGGGCAGGCAGGTTACGGTCAAATCCTCTCAATATCTATTCAGGGGTATACTCTCTCTTAAAAACGAGGTTTATACCGTTCAATCAGACGGAAATTACATTAACTTTGGGTTTCCTGATGTTAGGATGGTAATGGCCCATACACCTATCATTTTAGTGGGCCAATCAATTTGTCAAGAAACAACACTTTAAACAACGAACGGAGTGAGTCATGATTTGTAATTTTATTAAGTCTGATTTGTTGGGCAATAGGATGAGTTCGACAGATTGTCCAGTTTGTCGATTCTTAAAAAGAACACTTAATATACCAAAGGTATCTGCGGGACATATATATACTACTATTAAAGGTGTACAATATTCAATTAAAAATTATTATAAAGACACACTTTTAGTTGAAGGAACCTCAAATAATATCGAGATTGTGGGATTGGAATTTAATCATCCATACTGGTGCATTCCAGTCACACTAGAACTTCAGGAAATGATAGAAAAGATTCTATCTAATAAGATATACGATAAATATAATAATGGAACTTATGATAGTATTTTCTTTATGAAGGTTCAAGGAACAAAAGAATTTGGATTTTATGATACCCATCCTAGAGATGGAGTTAATTTTTATCCAGTGGTCTCAATAGATTTCATATTGCAAGAATTAGAAAAGCTCCCCAATAAAGAAAAGCTTTTATCCATTGAGGAAATGAAACCTGGAGATATTGGTGAGGTGGTTGAATCGGAAAAGAAAACTGATGTAGGCGAGATTCTCCTTTGTATTTACAACTGCGATACAGGAATCAAGGAAGTTCACACCTTAGTCTGGAACAAGAAGAGCTGTAGTGATGAAAATGGATATTGTGGACCTTGGGAAGGCAAAGTCAAGGTTAAACTGCTCAAATCCTTAACAATTACGAGGGAATAATGTGGAACGTTGTTCTAACTCAAGAAACGATGGACCTTGTCAAGTCATTAGCAAAACGTTTCGGGAAAGGATTTAGGGATGTTGATGTTATAAGATATCCCTTCCTAAATTATTTTAGAGATAAATCTTGGGGATTTCATCCAACTCGTGTAGATGGCCCAGATATTTCTATTGATAAAGCTATTGCTATTCTCTTTCCTAAAGAATATTTATCATTTGATGAATTAAATCCTGGAGATATTCTAGAAATTATAGGCGGTACAGTCTATAAAAAATATTTAGGAGAAATAGTAATGTGTTTATTAAATAAGCCATCTGGTGAAAAAGGAATAGTTACAATCCAAACAGGTCCAAATAATGGTGACGCAAGATACCATATATGGGCCCTTCCTAAGGAACTAGAATTTAAACGTCTAACATCTTTTATCCTTTCCCGTTAAAAGGAACAAAATCATGATTCTTCCATGTACATGTCGTGAGGCGAGGGCTATGGTCCGCTCTATGGGGCATCTTAACATCGGCGCTCCCATTGGAACGGGGGCAATTGAGTATCAAAACAAAAAATATGGTATGGGCAATCGAGTTCACAATCCCGTCAAATCAGGAAAAGAGGGTATTATGTATCGTTGTACATGCTGTGGTAATACGAGAGGAAAGAAATAATGTTTACAATAGCAGTAAATAGTCAACACGCGAGTCAATTAGTTCAGGCTTATCTTTTTAGTAAGGAATGTACCCACGCTGGTACTCAAAATATTAGAGAGTTCCCACATTGGGCACATTTTATATCCGTTGACGAATTCAAACGTATTGGATTTGATGAACGACACTATCATGAAGGTTATAAATTAATTACACCAACTGAACTTTTTGACGGTAGATTGGATTTTACTGTAATAAAGGTTGGTCACTATTTAGTTCATCCAACCAAACATTGGGTAAAATCTTCACAAGGGAGCAAATTTACTCGTAAACAAGTTCTTTTCTGTCTCTCTTGTCTAAAGAAGAAGAGAACCCCTCGTCTTGTTTATGAAGGTCATAATGTCTCCTTTAGGAAAAATGGAGATGGTATGAGAGTGGGGTGTACTCGTGTTTCACGAAAACAACTCGAAGAAATCATTAAAATTATGAATTGAAAGGACAAAGTCCTATGTACATTAAGACAACAGAACACACATTTCCCGTCATAGTAGCTTATCTTTTAGCAAAGGGTTGCAAATGGTGGTACGGTCCACGAATATATCATGCAGATATGCCAGTAATTTATGTAGACAGATTTAATAGAATATGTCTAAGAATGGGAAATGGGAATACCTCACTCACTCAACTATTTCAAAAGAAACTTCCTCCCACTATGAAAGTAGGAAACTATCTTCTAAGTATAAATCAAGACAAAATTCTAGTGCATACAGGTTATACCTTTAGAAGGGGTGAGGTAGTATCAGCCCTAAAAGCTTTAAGGTCAAATTCTTCTTTTCGTCGATATACTGGCTCTGCCAGATATGATTCTTATACAAGGAAAAAGGGCGTCCAAGTAGGATGTACCTATGTCTCCAGAGAAAAACTAGAAAAAATCTACTCATTAATGAAAGGCGACAATGTTATCGATTAATAAGAGCACACCGGCTATCAATGAATTAGTTCAGCTTTATTTATTCAGTAAGGGCTGTTCTTTGAACGGACGGTTTAATCCTGATAAAATTCCCAAATATTTTAACTATATTAATGTAGACAGATTCAAGCGTATTTCATTTAATTCATATGGTTTGACTGGGAGTCCAGTTATCAACCCTACAGCACTCTTTAGTCAAGATTTGGACTGGAAGATTTTCAAAGTGGGGAATTATCTAGTCCATCCAACCAAAGAATGTGTTCATGTTACAACGGGTGGAGATTTTACTCGAAGACAAGTTCAGTTTGCTCGAAATTGTATGGCGAAAGGAAGAACTCCTAGTAGGATTTTTAATGGCTATACAATTAGATTCTCTAAGGACGGCAAATCTGTAAGGGTTGGATGTACTTTAGTTACCAAAAGACAACTTGAAGAGATTTATGAAGCTATGGTATGAACATTGCCAGCGAAAGCTGGCTTACAGGCCCATAGCTCAGGGGTTAGAGCAGGCAACTTATAATTGTCCGATTCTGGTTCGACTCCAGATGGGCCTAATATGACCGACCTAGAATACCAAAATTGTCCTTACGAAAATCTTAGCTGTCTCAAAAGAGCTATAAAGCTCTATAAATGGTGGAGATGGTGGAGATGGTTCTGGCCTAAAGATATATTTTGGAGAATTCCACGAGTTAGATTAGAAATAATGGTGGGCAGATGTAGCCCAATCCTAGAATACACAAGATTACCCGAAGAACTCATTTCCGAATATAGTAAATATTTACGAATTGGTGATTCCCTTTTGGAGCGAAGCTTATGAAATGGTTCGTAAGAGACACAAGAGAAGTTTACAATATGCTTCTCTCTTTAGCTGAGAAAACTGGTCTTGAGAGAGAAATAGGTCATCAAGAGGTTTTCTATTTTAAGGACGAAAAGAAGTATGGATTATGGGGCAACCACTTAGACCTTGTCTACAAACAAATTTCCGTAGATGAAGCTATTGAACGAATCACCCTTATCCTAGATAAAGGTGAACCAAACTGCTGGTTTACACGAACACCTGTTCAATCTATGAGGGATTTGTTATCTGACCTAGTACCGAATATTTGCGAAAGAAACTTTGAAGATGTATTTTATCGCCATAAATGCACTTCTAGGAAAACTGAGAATTGGGGCTTTTTTAGTTCAGATATAAGTGGCTACAAAGAAATTTCCTTTGAGAAAGCCCTTCAATATTTAACCAAGGGTAAATCAGTTCTCGAATGTTTGGAGTCACAATGAAACTTGCATGTATAGTAACAGAAGAAACTGGTAAAATGTTGATGGGGCTTGCCTCTAAGCTCGAAGGATTTCAAAATAATTCGATGAGCCCAAATGAAGTATTTTACATTGTGAATGAACCATCTTTCCATTTATATGGATTTCGTTCACATTCTTTAAATAAAGATTATCCTAGAGTTTCAGTTGATGAAATGGTCTGCTCTATTAAGAATCTCACCCCTAAGCCCAAGAAGGTCCAAAGAACCTATAAACTCGAACTAACTCAAAAAGAATTCACGGTTCTCTCGAAAATCTTAAAAAGGGCGAAATCATGAGTGAATTCAACGCGGCAGTTGACCGAGTTATTCTTAAATTAAGGAATGGTTGGGTCAGAGGTACATTCGCCCTAGATGAAAACAATGAGTCCATTACTTGTGTTTCGCCTAAAGCGTGTAAGTTTTGTCTTAGTGGAGCAATTATATCACTTCGTGATGCAGTTATGGAAAGGAAGATTCGTGATGCCCTTAGTGCGAAGGGTATAAACTCACTTCCGTTCTATAATGATAGTCAGGAAACAGTCGAACCCATCATTCAAGTTCTCGAATCAATTAAGGTGAAATTATGCACATGAAGATTCCGAATCTAGAAATTCTCACCTTAGTTAGAAACCTTTTTGATAGAAAGGGTCTTGAATTAAAGAAATCCCCTTTTATTCATCAAGACAAAGATGCTAATATTCTTACCTTTGTAAAAGAAACCAATGTTTGGTGGCTTTTTAAGGATTTTGGGTGTGGACAAGAACAACCAGAAATTTCTTTTGAACAATTGCTTAATAAATTAAGCGATTTAGAACCTCTCGATGTAACCATTCCTCTCACTTCAATGAAAGTTGGGCAGATTGCTCTCTATAAAGGACAGTTAACGGAGAAAGAAAACACCTTAATTGATTGTGTGGTTATGTGTGTATTTAACAATCATTATGGGGCAAAACAGTATGCCATAATCAAAAGGGGCCCAAAACAACCTACTAGAGCTAAAAAGTCTCTCAAATTAATTGATGCTACTGAGGAAGTAAGAGTTCAGTTGATTCAGTCTTGTTTAGTTGACTCGGTCGATATCTCTGGCTATAAGGAGTAATCATGCATAGATTTATTAAGCACATCATTAATGAGACAAAAAAAGGAAATATTGAATGGTCCATTTCTTTTGGCAGTCCTACTGCAACAGTTAATGGTGAATCACTTGTTTGTAAGGATGGGAGATTACATGCTAAGGGTATAATTTGGTATGCACCTGGCTTAACTCAGGCTATTGCTAAACATCAACAAAATTGCTATAATAAAGTTGGAGATGAATTGGCTGAAAAATTTGGAGTTAAGAAGTCTGAGCCATCTTATGATTTTGAGTTGTTAGGTTGGAAGGTAGGATGCGGAGCGTTGATAATAATGTTGTTCATCCAAGCATTCGGCTGGCTGGGTTTAATTTTCGGAGCGACTATTATGGGAGCAGCTTACATAATTTATGACAAATTTGAATGGAGAATAAAGTGACAAAATACGGACTTCATTATGAAACAAGAAGTGAGGAAGTAAAGAAAACAGTGAATTCACTCTTTAAAAGAGCTGGGTTAAACATTACCTCTTGGGATAGAAATGCTAGTCATATCTATCTTTACAATGTGGAAACTAGCTACGGTGGTTGTGGATTATGTGATGGGAGTTGGTGGACTCATCCCGAGTGGACTAAAGTCAGTCTAGACCAGTTGATTGAGGCTGTGGGTCGGATGAATTATTTTAGGATTGGCAATTATGAAGTGAAGTTTTCAAGGGGCGGTGCGTCTATCACGGCAAACAATGTGAGATTTACCTATAACCAAGTCAAGGAAATAGTAAAAAGGATGAAAGGACAATAATGTACGGACATTGGACAGTTGTTAAAAACGCAAAACTAAGAGAGGCGGTCAGACAAGTTTGTGCTGACTCTAAAATTAAATTCGATGATGGAGATTTTAACGAAGATTACTTTTATTTTCGTGTAGGTGGAAGTGCGGGTCAGGCTCCTCATGGAAGTTGGAATAATAATAAAGACTGGATTCAAGTTTCAATCGAAGAATTCATCAATAAAATCGAAACTTTCGAACATCCTCTCCAAATTGGAGATTATCTCGTATTCTTCGACCAATCTGGGGAGTTCGTAACGGCAAACAACCAAAAGATTACATATGAAGAAGTTAAACTTATTATTACTCATATGAAGGAGCAAAAATGACAGGAGATATTTATTGTATTGTTTCGAACCGAAAGGTCAGAGATACACTTGTTGAAGTGATGAATGAGGCCGGTTTCACCTACAATAATAATAGTACAAGAGGTGATAATCATATTTTTCTTTATCAGTCCAACAGTTTTGGTGTGTGTCAAGGTGGAGAGTGGACCACAGATTATAAACAGGTTTCCATTGAGCAATTACTAGAGGAGATTGAGTTACGTAAATCCGATATCAAAGTTGGCAATAAACTGGTACACTTTGACAAAAAAGGAGAATCAATTATAGCTGAGGGAACGACATTTTCTTATGAACTCGTCAAAGAAATCGTCTCTAGAATGAAAGGAATAAAATGAATCAGTATTGTGAGATTAAGAACGATATAGTCCGTAAAGCTGTGATGGAAGTTCTGAAGGGGACTGGCTTAGCAGAGAGTTCAAACGCTGGTCAATCAACCATCTATATTCAAGATGACAGATGGTATGGAGAAGTGTTAAAGAGTAGTGTAATTGGTAGCAATTTTACCAAAGTCTCAATTGAGGAAATGTTGGACTACGTTGAGAATCTAGGCCAAGTAATCCAGATAGGTAATTACAATGTCACATTTGATAAGAAAGGAGACTGTGAGGCAGCAGGTGTGAAGTTCACGTATAAGGTTGTCAAGGAAATAGTAGACCGATTGAAATCGGTCTCAAAGTAAGGAAAGTTTTTAACTTAAGTTTCCCCGTTTCTTTTTCAGGAGATTAAAATGAAGAGTTGGAAGCACAAGACGAACATGGTTGAAGTCCGTGACTGCATCGTGGCACTCGCCAAGAAGGCAGGAGTTAACGTTGGAAACGTCGCAACCGCTACGGGTTTCGCGTGGATTGGTTTCGACGGTAAGACGTTGACGAGTGGTACGGGTGGCTCGGACTTCTCCACTTTGGAGGAAGTTGTGAAGCTTCTCGAAGTCAAGCCCCTTAAGGTTGGTGAATACGATTGCGTATTCGCTGCGGATGGAAAGTCAGTAAAAATCGGGTGTACGAATGTCACCCTTGAAAAAGCGGAAGAAGTCCTGGCATGTATGGAAAAACTCCGTGCAGCAAAGTAAAGATGGTTGTCCAACCATTAAATGGACTGGTGGGACCGAAGTTTGTCCAAACTCTAAATGGACTGGTGGACCGGACGGTTGAGTGTTGACTAGAGCCCCTAGTTAACTGACAAGTTGCACGTTTGCCGTAATGATGAATTACGAGAAGTGTGACTCTTCTAACTTGTCTTTGAGTTCGTTTACACTCACTTTTAAATTATCGAAAGGATGATGTCATAATGCTTTATATCTGTCAACCAAAATCCGAAGAGATGGAGCTATTAAAAGCTCTAGCTTTAAGGTCAGGTTATCTCCAATTTGGTTCTTGGGATAAGAATTCTAAAAATTTCTGCATCCAAACTAATGGAGAATTTTTCTCAGTTGATGGAGACCACTATGACCAAAAGAAACAGAGAAATGTTACAGTAGACTTTCTTCTTGAACAAATTGTAAAAAAGATAGAAACTCCCATTAGAGTAGGAAAATATCTATGTGTGGTTACTGCGAATTCAGTTGAAGTAGATGCTGGTGATGTGGATATTTCATATGAACAAGTAAAAACTATTATTGAAAGGATGAAATCATGAACCAGATTGTCACAATCCGCCCCTATTGTAATCACGGCGTTTGGATGTTCGATGATGAGACCGTTGGACTAAAGGGTGAGGCATTTGTCGCAGGAATTCCAGCGATTATTGGCAGAGCTTGTCAGATTGAACAAGTTAAAGACCCCCAAGACGGTTTCATACTTCAGTTCTCCGGGGAATACTTCCCCGACCACACAGGAATTCTCAAATGGTTGAAGGGTGACCGTTCGGGCAACTGGTACAAGTTTGAAGAATTGGAAGGTTGGTTGTGTCCTGCCTTGTTCCGTTATTTTTTGGACGCGCCTAAGGAAATCTATTTCAAGGTAGCCTCGTTAGAAGTGGAGGCCTAAGATGAAAATTAAAGTAAAAACTGAAAATAGCGAAATTCACGCTCTAATAGTGAATCTAGCTAAAAAGAAATTTAATAAATCATTTTCTACTTTGGAAGTTAGAACTGATTCAAAAGCTCTCTCATTAGATACGGAGCAATTAGTAATTGACCCAGGTTACATTTCTACTGTTGATGAGTGTTGGGGAGAGGAGAAGAGCTTAGAGGAAGTAATAAGACTTCTAAGTCCTGTAGAAAAAATCAACACATTTCGTGTGCTCACAAAAACGCCCGAAATGGCTAAAACTTTGATTGATATCGCCCTTAGGAAAGGTTATAAATTGGGCTACGTACAAGACGGTACATATTATCTCATGTTCAATAGTGCAAACGAAGTTTGTTCTTTGGACAAAGATTGGTATGAGAATTATAAGGATAGAGGTACGTGGCTCTCAGTTGACGAGGCAATCGAACAATTAGGACTGTAGCTGGGCTTTAGCCCCTAGAAAAGTTTTATGGACCCCAATTATAAAGAAGACTCTTGGAATCAGTACGTCCTGACTCTATTTTACGCCAAGCAAACCAGATTAGAGTTTATTCAGGAAGCGGATAGTCTCGATAAAGCTATTTCTATAAGTATTTGTGAATCGAGACATCAACTTAAACCAGTTGGAGTAATCTGGGAGAATAATCCTCAAGGTCGTAGTGCTCATAGATTGTGCAAATCCGGTTTGAAGGAAGTCCCACTTAAAGAGTTTGTTGCATTCGATACTTTGGTAGAGGGAGCAGACTAAGTTCATAAAAACTCACATATCTTTTAAGGACAAAGTCCTATGTATATTATATACACAGAAAGTAAAGAGCAAACTGATTTTGCTAAAGAATTATGTCTTAAATTTGGCTTAAAATTTGAAGATAATAAAGAGAGACTAATTTCACTACGAACAGACCATTTCTATTTATATATCACTAGTAAAAAAGAAATATGGATTTGGTCATCAGCTTCTATTGAAACAAAAGAAACTTTAGATGCAAAGGTTCATAAAAACAATTATAATAAGGATGAAAAAATAATTAGTCTAGATGATATTCCGAAGATTTTTGGGCCACCTGCATTAACTATGGGCGATTTGAAACTCGGTCAGAAGTTCAAATACACTCATATGGGCGTTTATGACTGGATTTATATAGGAGAATTTAAAGACAGAATCTTAGTTCAAGACCCAACAAACGGAGTTATTATCGCATCCGGTCACAAGAAAACTGATGAAGTGACGCTCCTATGAAAATCTCAATAAATCATGAGCTAAGACAGGTATGTGTAGCCTTGACAGGTTACTACGTGCTCATGTCATTCGCACAAACCATCTTCTTAGAAACTTGCGGAAAGGGAAGGGTGCGTGAATCAAACCGTATACCTCAAGACGTAAGAGATGAGCTATTAAAGTGGGCGACGTTAGCCCACAATAAATTTGATTCATCCAGATTTTTAGTGAGGAACGAACCATGTATCTAAGATGCTTTGTAAACCAAGAAACCAAAAATCTGATTGAATCCATTGCCATAAAAAATGGATATAAAGTTAATACAACCGACAATTATGATTACGTATGTATCGCAAATAAAACTGTCAATTTCTGGAATTTTTTAAGAGACCACGGTTATAACAAACTTGAGAATGAAGTTACCCTAGATAGAATTCTCGAAATAATCAATCCTCCCTCCTATGCAAGTATTAAAGTACCCCAATTCAAATTTAAAATCTGTGGGGAAGCTGTCAACTTCAACCAGATTAAAGAAGGAACTTTCTTTTTGAAAGATGGACAGGTGTGGAAGAAAGAAGTATTTTCATCTGGAATATTTGAAGGAGGAAGAGAAGATAAAGTAACAGGTTCTCATCTTGATGATAAACATTACTATAGTTGTGCTCAGTCTATGCACCATGCCACTGAATGTTACCCCTTAAAATTGGAGATTTCATGAGAGCCTACATAAATAGTGAAACAGAAGTTTTAATACGTAATCTAGTAAAGAAAAATAAATGGCGAATCCTTTCTGAGGATAGTCAGCCAGATTATGTTCTTCTATATTCTGAAAGTCAAACAATCGAATTCTTAAACAAAATCCAACAAAAATGGAACAGGGAGTTGGCTGACCTCACAACCCTAGATAAGGTCATTGAGACAATTTGTCCAAAAGTTGAAACTCCAAAACTAGAAGTTCCTAAGATTGAATTTGAAATTGCTGGACCAGCATGTTCGTTTGAGCAATTGCCAACAGGACCCTATCTTAAAGTCTATAAAGATGGTGGAGCTAAAGAAATAGCAATTAAAGTTAGAATGAATGGATGGGAAAAAGATAGAGAAGATGCTGGAGTTTTCGTAACAAAAAATTATGAGGTTCCACAAAATCAAGGAGGCACGCGAGATACCTTTTATCCTCTCCAACGAAAGGAATAATTGTGTTTGAACACTATTTCAAGGTTTACTTCGCGGCACTTCGTTCCAACAATCCAGTGCAATACGCTCGACAACATATCAAAGGAGACGACGATTTTATCAAGAGAAAGCTTAATGAAATTAGGTATTGGGTCAGGAGTAATCTTGTAAGGGTGGATGGGAAGATTAAGTCCGTGACCTATAAGGGCGACACAGCTTTCTTAGATAAAGAGTGTACAGTGAAAGCACAAGTGTGGCAATTTATCGACGCTCCCAACTTCATGCCTCCGAAACAAACTAATTATAAGACGACAAAAGAACTGATTCTAGCTTAATTTGAGCCCTTATGGTGAAACTGGATATCACAAGTCGCTTCTAACGATTAGTTCCAGATTCGAGTTCTGGTAGGGGTATTTTATGATTTTGATATGTAATTCCTCTGGGGAACCATGTCCTCATTGTGGAGAGTTACTTTCAGTAGAAGCTACATGGGAATGTGATGGAGCACCATATCCTGACCAAGTAGTTCAATGTCCAGCTTGTAAAAAAGCTATTTATGTAGAACAGTCTATTCAGACGACTCTCTCTAGGAGATAATCATGGAACTCGGACAAGAAGAACACACAAGTTCAATTTGGCGTAAGCCCGTTCGTTGTCTCATTCACAAATACATTACTCCTACAAAGGAAAAAGGAAGAAGGGGACTTACCCTCATAGGTAAGCCCGTGCCCCAAGATTTGTTTCGTTGGCGAATGTGGCTTGAGGATAGGGGCTATGATTTGTGGAGTCCTCTATGTTTTGCTTTTCTGGACTATATTAAGGAAATTAGTGAGGGCGAGTCCTCTACTCTAGGACAGATTGTGACGGTGAAAAACTGCCTCCATAAAGAACTCATTGGAATCACTGGGACAGTTGATAAGTTGGGAGAGGGTGGTGTCTGG
>Ga0247664_1000066_pt1 | contig 27607 bp, 44 predicted proteins | sample CNK05_metaG_FD_182715 | JGI IMG/M metagenome (GOLD analysis project Ga0247664, IMG submission 182715) | Soil microbial communities from Purdue University Martell Research Forest, Indiana, United States - CNK05 | ecosystem: Environmental > Terrestrial > Soil > Temperate forest > Bulk soil...
ATCCCAACGTTGTCCAGCTTCTAGCCGAACACGTTGATAATACTGCCGACGTTCTCTATCACTTAGCTAAGAACCGAGACAAGCTGTATAGGCTTGAATCATTAAGCTCTCACAATACTTCAGATGCAATCTACGAGATTAAACGTTTGGCTGATTCTATTAAGTCAAATGAGGAAAGCTCGCAGGCGAAACATCCTAATGCCCCATTATCTCAACAACGACCTTCTAACACCGGAACGGAATCAGGTTCCCTGTCTATGTCGGACTTAAAGAGAAAATATCGCGCATAGTACGCCCCTGATTCCTAACTTCAAAGGACTAAAAGTTAGGAGTAATTAACATGGCTGTTTTCCCAACAAATATTTTGCAACAGGTGCAAACATACCAACGTTCTGGTCTTGCTCTGTTACAGAACTTATGCTGTCACATCAGTACGTTTAATACAAAGTTCAAGGACTTTGACAAGATACAAGCAAACTTAGGCTCTGTAGTGACCTTCGATTTGCCACCACGATTTACGACTACCGCAGGACTTGTGGCCGCTTTCCAGCCAGCAGTTCAACGTGTTCAGTCTTTAGCGTGTGACCAAGCGAACAACACATCCTTCGCTGTTACTTCACAACAACGTATCTTCAACTTGGAAAAAGGCGAAGAGGACTATATGAGAGTATTTGGTAAGTCTGCTATTGCAGAACTTGCAGCTCTTGTTGAAGGTAACATCGCTCTAAACTGGGACTCAGGTGTTGTTTCTCAATTAGATGGAACCACTAATACATTCTCAGGCCCATATCGTTTCTATGGTAATGGTTCTACTGCAATCAGCTCGTACCAACAATTAGCGCAAGCCATTATGTTCTTCAAGAACTACGGCTCTGTAGCTGAAGGTATTAAGGTCTACTTGCCTGATACTGTAGTTCCTGCTGTTGTAGGTAACGGTCTTAACCAATTCGTTCCTCATCGTAACGATGAAATTGCAATGAGTTGGGAAGTTGGGGATTTCGGTACTCCATTAGTAAGCTACTACCAGTCAAACTTAATGCCAATCCATGTATCAGGTAACTCTGGCGTGAATCAGCAAACATTGACTGTTGTGTCTACTAACGACCCAACTGGCCAAAACGTAACACAAATTACCTTCAGTGGTGCTGGTACAAGCGATGCAAGCTCTGTGTTTGCTGGTGACTTGTTCCAATTCCAAGATGGCGTAAGTGGTCAACCTAACATGCGGTACTTGACCTTCATTGGTCACTTCCCAAGTGCTAACCCTGTTCAATTTAGAGCGGTTGCAAATGCTGCTTCTAACAGTGCTGGTGTTGTAACAATCAACATTACTCCTGCATTGAACTGGGCTGGTGGACAAAACCAAAACCTAAACAACCCAATCGTTGCGGGCATGCAAGTCCTTGGACTTCCATCACACCGTTGCGGCGGTATTTTAGGTGGTGACGCTGCTTACTTGGCTATGCCTCAATTGCCAGAACAAAGCCCATACCCAACTGCTAATGAGTACGATGATGACACAGGTGCTTCATTACGGCTGACTTATGGTTCTCTGTTCGGTCAAAACCAAACAGGCATGATCTATGACGAAACCCATGGTTCAGTAATCGTTCCCGAGTACTCCATGCGTTATGTCATTCCATTGTCACAAGGTTAATTGGCAATTCCCCCGATTTCGGGGGAATTAAATCAATCATTAATTGAGGATATAGAAAATGGCTAACCCACAAATCCAAAATGAAACGATATACGCATTGCCTCATTTATACATACAAGGCTTGCAATTATCGGCTGCTACCCCATTGGCTGCTACCGTTGTTGCTATAGCTCCTGGGGCTGCTCGTGATTCTTCCAACAGCATTGATATGGTTGTTGGACTTCAAAACTACTTTGGTATTGATAATCCTGCGCAGTTGTTTAATGGGTATCAACCTGGTTTGTTTGTTAACTCTGCTGTAAACGGTGCCAATGGACTTGATACTGGAACTGTAGCTGCAAGCACTCAGTACGCATTTTATTTAATTGGCGATTCTCGCAATTACAACAATGCTGCTGGCTTGATGAGTTTAACATCCAACCAAGCTCCCTTACTGCCATCTGGTTATGATTCATACCGATTGATTGGTTTTTGGCAAACTGACGGTTCAAGTAACTTTGTTTACGCAACCCACAAGCCACAAAACATAGCTGGACTTCTGACGTACTTTAACTCTCCTGCGGTTTCTGTACTTTCAGGTGGTACTGCTACCAGTTTCACTGCAATCGATTTGACCACTAACTCTGCAATCCCTACTACAACTCTTCCAAACGTGATTGTAACTTTGCTTGTTACCTTCACACCGGCGGCAGTTGGGGACGCTGTACAGTTTAGACCTACTGGTTCTTCTGCAACTGGAAACCTTCCAACCATTACAGGTGCTGTGGCTGGTATTGCTCAGTCTCAGTACATTCAAATGATTGCTGGTGTCGGTTCATCTAAACCTGAAATTGACTACAAAGTTAGCTCAGGAAGTGATGCAGTCAGCGTATCAGTTGTTGAATGGGCAGGTGTATCTAACAGTGCTTATCCTGCGTTAGTGTAATAAAACATAGGAGTGGGTAATTATGGCCTACCTAGCAGAACAGTTAATTACTCGCTCCTGGTTTCTTTCTGGCATTGTTGCCAGAAACCTCCAGACGCCAACGGGTGATCAAATCTATGATGGGTTACAAATGCTCAATGATTTGCTTAATTTTAAGCAGATTGAGACAGACTTAATCCCGTATTGGCAATACATTACATTCAATGCCGTGCCTCAGCAGGAGTTTTATTTTCTTCCCAACGTGGCAGCCATTGAATCATCAACATTTAATATCAATGTTGTGCGCTACCCCATGGTATCAACCAGCCGAAGCAACTACTTTGGCTCATCACGTGTTGATAACATATACACATTGCCCTTTTCTTGGAACTATGAGCGTGGTGTTGGTGGTGGTACATACGGTATGTACTTCATTCCAGACCAGCCATACCCTATCAAGATGAAAGCCAAGATATTCTTGGTTGATGTGAGCTTAACAACTGATTTGCAGGATGTGACCACCTCATTCACAAATCCATATAACATCCCAAACTATACGGCCTATAGCTTCATTAATAACAACATTCAAGGCTATGACACATCGTATATCGAGTATTTGCGGTACGCGCTGGCACGCTATATGTGCTCAGAGTACGGAATTATATTCAATCCAGAATCAGAGAAAATATTCCAATCCATGGCACGCAAACTAATGTATATGGATCCACCCGATTTAACAGGGAAAAAACTATCCATCCTGTACGCCGATTCAAATCCTGGCTACAACTGGGGAGATGTCAATATCGGTCACGGATGGAGACCATAGAATGGAAGATAAAGAAGATTTGACAGCAAGCGATTTATTATTGGAGTCACGACTTACAAAGGTCGAGACTCAAACACAAAACATTGATAAAGATTTACAAGAAATTAAGAAGTCAATCCGATGGTTAACAGGGCTCATATTCAGTCTTAATACGACCATTATAGGGATTTTAACAAAAGGATTTGGCGCATTATGATAACCCGTGGCAAGAACTTTAAAGAGTTTCCTCTAAACATTGTAGGCTCAAGCACCTTTGGTCGCTATCCAAAGATAAGCATTGAGAAAACCTACAATATGTTTATGTCAGACTCTTTCATGGTTCCTTATGCTGGCTATCAAATAGGCGTTCCATCCGAGCAATTTAATGATGCAACCCAAGGTCGTGCCATATTCACCAGCACCAAATTTGATGCGCTGGTGGTTGTCATGGGAAGCAATGTGTACCTTGTAAACATTACATTCTCCCAGCAACAACAAAAAGTGACCCATTACCAAGTTATTCGTATTGGCTCATTGCAAACGACTACGGGAGTTGTGTATATTGCTGAAAATAATAAACCTCAGATAGGGATTTCTGACGGTACGGCGTTTTACATCTACGACCCCACATTATCCCCAAGCTTCCAAGCCATACCCATTGATTTCGTTCCAGGCTATCTAACATTCCACGATACCTATTTTATCATGCCGGCAGTAGGAACAAACACCTGGCGCTTGTCTGGGAACAATGACGGGACTACATGGCCTAACAATCAATTCAGTGTAGGTGCGCTTCAAACAAAACCAGATAATGTTCAAGTAGTGGTGCGATTCCCATCAAAAGGTAATATGATTTTTGTAATGGGTAGCATTGTAACGGAGGCATGGTTTGACACTGGAGCTCAGCTATTCCCTTATCAAAGGAATAACCAATTCAACATCGATTATGGCTGTCTTCAGCCTGCTACTGTTGCTTACATGGATGAGTTTGTGGTGTGGCTTGCGCAGAATGAGAAGAGTGGCCCAATTATTGTATATTCAGATGGTGGAATGCCTAAAAAGATTACTACAGACGGCATTGACTATCTATTCTCGACCCTGCAAAACCCTCAAGACTCTCAAGGCTTTTTATACAGGCAAGATGGTCATTTGTTTTATCATATTAACTTCTATAGTGATAATTTGTCTTTGTTTTACGACTTCAATACTGAGAAGTTCTACCATGCCTCAGACCAAAACCTTAACTATTTCATTGCATCAGAAGTAGCTTTTGTTAATAACCAATATTATTTTGTGACAAAGAACAATGGAAATATTTTCGCTTTTGATACTGTATTTACCACATATCAAGATGTGGACAGTCTGGGTAATGTCACGAATAATGAAATACCGCGCATCAGAATTTGCAAAAACATCAGAACACCTGAGCAAGATTATTCAATCATCAACGATTTAGGTTTTACGATTGAATCTGGTGAGACAAACTACCAGCAACAAGACTTAGGTGAGATTATTCTCGTTACCCAAAGTGGCAATCCATTAATCACTCAAGGTGGTTTTGCAGGTCTTGTAACGCAAGATTTAAAGCAACTTATTACCCAAGATGCTATGGAGCTTGTGACTCAGCAGACAAGTTCAGCCTCATCGGCACTACTTATTGCTCAGCAAAGAGCCAATACGGGAATCACGAATTTATCGCTTCCTCATGTGGACTTATCCATATCCACTGACGGAGGAGCAACCTTTGGTAATGAATGGGCATATTATCTGCCACCAATAGGTCATAGAAAGAACCGATTAATGTGGTGGCAATGTGGTATTGCTAATGATTTGGTACCACAATTTAAATTCTGGGGTATGGGACGATTTGTAGCAACCGATGGCGTTGCCAATGTGAGGTCATGATGACAACACCAAATAATCCACAATCGATATTCCCAGATTTACCAAGAGAAACCCCTGCAATCGATAAGGATGGGAATTTCTCAGGGCTTTGGAGTCTTGGATTGTCATCGCTGTTCCAAGCATTGCAAAGGAATTTTAAGAACGAAGGGATTGTGTTTCCAAACCTCAATGCGACCGATATCGCAGATATCCAATCATTGTACACACCTTTCGTAGGGTTGCCTTTACCGAGTAATCTACCGGATATAAGTGGTCAAACTGTGTTCGATTCCACTAACAGGGTATCAAAACAATTTGTAATCACTTATGATGGAGCTACGCCACCAAACATTGTAACGGCGCAGTGGAGGCAGTTTGTTTATTTATGATTTAAGGATGAATCATGAGCTGGTTAAGCGATTTTTTCAAAGGCGGTAAAAATCCCGCAGATGCGGCTATGCCGTATCTCAATCAAATTCCTGGACAGGCCAGTCCTTATCTTGATCCCTTTTTTCAGGCAGGTAAAGGCGCATTAAATCCATTGCAGGAACAATACAAGAATCTACTTGGAGACCCAGGTGGCTTCATGAACAAGATTGGTGGTTCCTATCAACAATCACCAGGCTTTAAATCAGCCATGGAGCAAGCGTTGACTGCCGGCAATCACGCAGCTGCGGCAGGTGGTATGGCGGGAACTCCTCAAAGTCAATTCCAGCAAATGCAAATGGCAACAGGGCTTGCAAACCAAGATTATAACAATTGGATGCAAAATGCACTAGGATTGTACGGACAAGGTTTAACAGGTGAGCAAGGGATGGCAGGAATGGGACAGCAAGCAGGACAAAGCTTGTCTGATTTAATTTCCCAAACTCTAGCGCAGCAAGGAAACTTAGCGTTCCAAGGCTCAAGACAACAAAACCAAAATAAAAACGACCTGTGGGGCAATATATTTAAAGGCGCTGGCAGTTTATTTGGCGCATTTATGTAAGGATAGGGAGTAGAAGATGACTTTTACATTCACAAATTATGCAGGAATTGAGCCACAAGCCTCTCCCTTTCAAGACATCATTGGTAAAATATTGGGTGGCTACACCGATACTACTAAAGCTAAATATTTGAAGCCTACACTTGAAGAAGAGCTACAAAAGGCTAAGCTATTTAATAAATACTATGCCCCAGATATGGAATCACAGATTGGATTGCGTCACGCACAAACTGGAGAAGCGGGAGCAAGAACTGGATTACTTGGCGAGCAAACTAAAGGCGCTCACCTAGAGAATCAATACTTACCCGAAAAAATGAGAGCTCAGATTGACCATCTAAAGGCTCAAGCCGAACAGGCACGATTAATGCAAATGGTCAGAGAACAGTTGATTGGTGGAGGTCTGGGTGGCCAACAAGGTCAAGCCGCACAAGGAGGTTCTCCAATGTCCCTATTTGGCGGACAAGGCATGCCTGCGCCACAACAGATGCAACAACCACAACAACAACCAATGCAACAGCCTGATATGCAAGCTCAACCACAGCATAATCAAATGGGTGGCATGGATTACAGCAAAGCCGCAACGCTCATGCAGATGCTTGGCTTGGGTAAGCCGCATGTTGTTGATGCAAACGGTCGATACGTTGCAATCACACCCTTTGGTAATATTGATACAGGTGTTTCTGGATTAAGTGCTCGTGACCAACAATTATCCAAAGAAGATGCTAAAAAGATTTCTACGCTTGAAAATCAAGCCTTGAGTGGGTATCAAAAGCAAGAAACCTTTGATGAGTTAAATAAAGACTTAGGAAGTGAAGCGTTTGAGGCTATCAGACAACACCCCGAACTAGGACGCCATGAGCTTGCCTGGTTTGAAAAGTTTGGTACCAAAGAACAACAAGAGATGATAGGTCGCATGAGGACTCACATGGGTAACATCATCAAAGACAGCTCACGCGACTTTGCTGGCCAATTCAGAGTAGGCGAACAAGCGCTGCTTAACAATATGAAACCTAGCGAAAGTGACAGCTTAAGCACTATGAAAGGTAAAGCAGAAGCCTTGACCTACATGAATCAATTGTTAACAAAACGCTCTGAATTAGAAGCAGATTTAATGCGTAATTACAACATGTCAGCATTGCAAGCTCGGGTTGCTGCCAATAAAGAAATCGATCCCAAAGAGATTAAAAAAGAAATTAAAACTATTTTACATCCTGCTAGTAAATCGCAAATTACAGCAGAACAAGCACGCGAAGAACTAGCTAGACGCAGAGCAGCAAGGGGATCGCAATGACAGATTATTCCAAATATTCTGATGAAGAACTTGAGCGAATAGCTAACGGCAGTGTAAATACAGCTCCTAAAGAAGAAGAGCCAGGTTTTTTTAAAAAGCTTGGAAGAGGATATTTAAACTATGCTGGTGGTGCTTTACGAGGAATGGGACAGGCTGTAGGTGATTTAGGTGCTTCTGCTCTCAATGCGCCTATTTCAGGTCTGGAATATCTCTCTGGCCATAAAATACCGCACGTGCCTCATCCTCATCTTATCAATGAACATCCTGGCTCTTTAGGTGAATCTGTTGGTCAAACACTTGGACAGCTTACAGGAGGCTTTGCACTTCCTGGTGGAGCTGGAGTAAAGGCGGCTCAATTAGCTGGCAAAGGTTATTCAGCATTACGTGCCGGCAAAGAATTGCCACTCATCGGCAAATTATTGGCAGGTAGCATGGGTGGAGCTGCGGAAGGCGCTTTAGGTAATGAAGAGAATAGAACCCTGGGTGCTGAGCTTGGAGGATTACTAGGTGGTGCTGGACAAGGTGTCTCATCAGCTGTAAATCTTGCAAAGAACGTGCGCTCTAAAAACATTGCCCAACACGTATCAGATGAAGTAGCACGCATGAATCAGCATTTCAATAATCGATTCGAAGGTGCGCTACAAGCAGGTGAAGAAGCTGGCGCTAATAAATTCTTAAAAGGTGAAAAAGCTAACCTTCAGCTCCTTAAGAAAGAAGGTAACGCAAAACATGTTTATGCTCTGGAAAAGTTCAATGAGAACCCAACGCTTAAAAATGCTCATGAGGCGCAACGAGACCTAGCAAAAATTGAACGCAAATACAAAAACAGCCAAGATAATAAACTTGAATCGGATATTTATAAAGCGGCGCTGAAGAGCAAAAACAGACTTTTAATGAAGATTTCAGAAGCATTTGAAAAATCAGGAGCCAAAGAGCATGGAGATATCTATCACAATGCCCGTGGTGAATATTTAACTGAGGCCGTCCCTTATCTTGAGAGCCCAGCCATACAAGGACTTTTGGGAAGAAACAAAGCGGGTGCTCAGACTGTACGTCCTAAAGAATTTGCTGACAAACTTTTAAAAGAAGAAGAGTTTTTAGCAAGAGCAGGACAAAGACATCCTGGACTATTGAAAAGAGAAAAAGTAAAGAAAATAACTAAACATCCTTTGGCTCATCTAGGAGCAGGAGTAGCGATTGGCACTCTACCCTACGAGATAAGAAAGCTATTAGGACATTAATTGTTTACAAATTACCCATTTGATAATATTATAAGCATTTTTGTGAGGTTGACAATGGTCTTGATAATATGTATAGCAATAATTGCTTTTGTTTGCTGGGGATGGGAAAGTAATATTGAATCTGCTGTAATGGATAAGGTAGACGCTAGATTAAAAGAATTTAAAGAAAAAGATGATCCATATCAGTATTGGGATAATCTTTGGTAGTGTAAAATACAGAAAAATAAGCTAAGGACAGCTATGGCAATTAACCCAGATTTACTGATAGCAGCCCCAATGCTACAAGATAGTTTTGTAGACAAAGACGGCACGCCCATGGCTGGCGGCACCATAACCTGCTATCAAGATAACAGCAGAACCACATTAAAGAACTGGTATTATCAGTCATCTAACTTTGCTGATGCAAGCGGTAAATACACTTTTTCACCACTTCCAAATCCTTTGACATTGAGTGCTGCTGGCACCATAACAGACATCAATGGCGTTGATACCATCCCTTTTTTCTATCCCTATAGTGAAATAGACCAAACCCAAGCGCAGCCTTATTACATAACCATTGTCAATCATGCGCAAACGAACCAAATTACACGACCAAACTTTCCCTATAATCCTCAAGAAAGCAATGTGGACTTGGAAGGTTCGGTTCAAAACTACATCATCAATAATGTGTTTTGGCGAAATCTTGGTACTGTAAACCTACAAAACATCACACAAAAGATAGTGGCTCCTAGCCAACACGATGGGTTTAGATATCCTGATTTGCAGTTCCTTAAAACCAATACTTCAGGCCAAGACACTCTAACTTTCACCACATTCCCAGAGAGCACAACACCAATACTCACAGGCGATATTACACCTGAGTTTTACATTAATCACACATGCAGTAATACGCCAAGCGCTGAAACTCAAAAGTGCTATCAATTCCCCTTGTCCTTGCATTTAAAGACTTTAAGCAGTGTTCAGTTTACCTGTACCATACAGGCACAAAACGTAGGTGGAACGGGTGTAGGCCAGAATGTAATTAACCTATTCTTGTTGCAAGATACGGGAACTGGCACCTCATCTCCAGTGCCATTACCCTTTGCAACCATTACATTAAACACAGACTGGACAAAGTACACCTTCACAGGAACAACACCTAGCACCTCAGGGTTATCCTTGAGCACGGCTGGAGATGATGCGCTCTATCTTCAAGTTCAGATGCCATTGAACCAAAACTGTTCAATTAACTTTACAAAGCCATCAATCTATTTGTCAGCTAATGCACCTAACAATGATTTCTCAACCTATGACCAGATTGATTCAATTATCAGCTCTGCAAGGACAGGTGACGTGCGTACCAGTATGAATGACTTTTATCCTTATGGATGGGTGCCAATGAATGATGGTACCTTGGTTAATTCTGGCTCTGTAACTCCTCCTACTAGAGTGAATATTGCTTTCCAAGGCGTACAGGCGTGGAGTTTGTATAATTTAATTTGGAATAAGTTTAGTGCGTTCACCTTAAATGGCTCACCAATGGTTCCAATATACGATAGCACTGGAGCACCGACTACTTATGGCGGCTCAGCTTACGCAGATTGGAACGCATTAAAACAAATTGCAGTATCACAGAATATGGGTAGAGTGATTATCGGCACAGCTCCAGTAAGCGCCTTGTCAGCAGCCTATACCACAACCTTCACAGGAGCAGGAACGACAATCACTCCTGCAAATGCAATAAACTTTTTTGTAGGCATGCCTGTCTATTTCACAGGAACTTCCACCCTTACACCTAACACAATTTATTTTATTGGAACGCTTAGTGGGACTACATTCAAAGTCTATACTACGTTTGCCAATGCCTTATCACAAACCTCTCCTCAGTCTGTAGATGCTTCAGGCACCTTTGTTATGGCCTTCAACATCTCGACAGAAGGTGAATATAGTCATACTCTGTTGTTAAATGAAATGGCACAACATACTCATGATCCTCTAGGTGGAACTGGTTATTGGATGAACTCATCTGGGCAGCCTCAGGGTATGTCTGGAGCTGCGGCATCTGGACTTTCAGAGCCTACAACAGGAAATATTACAGGATATACTGGTCAAAAATCATTTAATTTGACCCAGCCTGGCGTGTTTATGAACATGTTCATGAAGCTTTAGATATATTGATGTAATCGACACGTCATGATGATATGTCGAAAAGGATTATAAATTTCAACATAAGGATATGTCATGACCAATTTACTCAATTTTGGCAGGGATATGCAAGGTTACAATGCCTATGCTCCCCAAGATGCCCCTTTCAAAAAAAGCGCCACTTTAACGGCTGGTGCTGCGGCAAGTTTTACTATTCCCTCAAGTTATCCTGTGTGGATTGTAGCGTTCTCTCCTCAACCTGGTGCGAATGTTTGGGTTGATACGACTGGCGCAACTGCTGCCTCTCCTGTAGGTGCTACATTTGCTACCACAACCTCTAGCTTAAACCCAGGACAAAGAACAGTATTGGGAGGAACAAGCATCAGTTGTATCACGGACAACACCACAGCGGACATCGGTGTTGAAGCATGGCCAGTAGGACTTCCATAATGAAAGAAGACTCACCATATAGTCATGCGTTTAGACTTGATAAGCCTATTAGAATTGCTAATGATAATATATTTGGCCACATTCCGGCTGGCGAATATAGTCCAACGCCACCGCCTATAGCGTCATTTTTTCTATTATCTGATGGCACGAATTTTTTATTGTCGGATGGCATGGACTTTTTACTTTCATAAGATGAATAAGGATATTCAGAATGTCTAAGAATCTTAATCAGGTCTATATGACCAATCCGATAACCTCCAATGCGAGCACGGATTTAATGTATTTCATGCAGTCTCCCTATACTGCTGGAACTGATGCTGGGATGACTTACGCGAACTTTGCTGCTCAATTTGGTGCGCCTTACACAGCAGCAGCATTGACCTCAGGAAATGATACCAACGTGACTTTAACACTGGGTGGAACTCCCACAACGGCTTTACTTCATGCCGCTTCCATAACCGCGGGATGGACAGGCCAATTATCGCCAGCTCGTGGTGGTACAGGTGTCAATAATGGTACAAGCACCTTAACTTTAGCAGGAAATCTTGCGACCTCAGGGGCTTTTGCAAGTACCTTTACAATGACCAATACTACCTCGGTCACCTTCCCTACCTCTGGTACTTTGGCCACTACAAGCCAAATACCTACAGGTGCAGCCCTTACCAAGGCTGATGATACCAACGTGACTTTGACCTTAGGTGGAAGCCCCACAACCGCATTGGTTAATGCTGCATCGATTACCGCTGGCTGGACTGGCACACTGTCAGGAACCAGGGGTGGTACTGGAGTGAACAACGGGGCAAATACTGCAACATTTGCTGGCAATCTAAACTTTGCCAATGCCTTTACTACATCCGGTAACTTTGCTGTAACACAGACTTATACCAATACTACAAACGTGACTTTTCCTACGTCAGGAACTTTGGCTACCACCTCTCAATTACCAACGCCTGCTGCCTTAACGAAAGCGGATGATACGAACGTAACCCTGACACTTGGTGGTACACCTGCAACCGCATTATTGCAAGCTGCCTCCATTACTGCTGGGTGGACAGGTACTTTAGCTGTTGGTCGCGGTGGTCTTGGTATTGCAACTACCCCTTCAAATGGTCAAATTCCTATAGGTAATGGTACTAACTATACCGCGGCAACGCTCACAGCGGGAACTGGGATTTCCATTTCAAATGGTTCTGGTTCCATCACTGTATCATCCTCAGGTATTGGTTCTCTTACCTGGAATGATGTCTCAGGAACCACCCAGGCCGCAGCGGTAAATAATGGTTATATCATCTCCAATGCCTCACAAACGACTGTGACACTGCCAGCAACGGCAGCTGAAGGTTCGGTTTTTGCGGTACAAGGAAAAGGGGCTGCTGGTTGGATTTTACAGATGAACACTGGCCAGGTATGTCATTTAGGTAGCTCTGCTTCAAGTTCAGCAGGTAGCTTGACTTCAACGAATCAATGGGACTCCGTGTCAATAGTGTGCGTGACGGCAAATACAACATTTGCTGTGACCTCAGTTATCGGTAATTTGACAGTAGCGTAATTAACAATAGAATATAAGGGATTATTATGGCTATAGAAGAGATGTTTACCTCGTTGCCTACAACGACAAGCGCACAGATGTCGGATATCATTTGCGCTGTACAAGGTTATGTAAGTCCGTCAAGCCTTGGGTTGTCTGTGCAAGAAACATTGCAACAAGTTTACAATTTGTTTCAATCAAACATTATTTTATTTAACGCAGGAAATCCTAACGGTAGTGTTGCTGGTAGTACATATCAATTGTGCTGGGACACCACCAATATGATTTTGTATGTATGTACGACTTCAGGCACCTCATCAACTGCTGTGTGGACTAAATCAATACAATTAACTGCTGGTAGTAACATTGCCATATCTCAAGCGGGCAATAACATCACAATTTCTGGTACTGCAATCCCTGGCGTTTCTTGGACGAATGTTTCAGGTACGTCACAAGCCATGGTAGCTGATGGTGGTTATGTGGCAGCCAATGCAGGAACGGTGACCTTGACTCTTCCTGTAACCGCAGGATTTGGAACCATACTGTACATTGTAGGCCAGGGAAGCGGTGGTGTGGGGGGCTGGACTATTGCCCAAAATAGTGGACAAGATATTCATATAGGCAGCGCTGTATCAACCACAGGCGTTGGTGGTAGTGTGTCTTCAACCAATACATTCGATTCTTTAGTATTGCTGTGTACGGTTGCTGATACTACTTGGGTTGCTCTAGGAGCACCTCAATCTTCTGGATTAACTATTGTATAAGGATATTAAACATGGCAACGAATAACAGCGTTAACACCTCACTCTCAGGACAATCTGGTACTGGATCTTTTGCAGGAACCACAAGCCCTACTTTCGTAACCCCAGCTCTAGGAACTCCAGCCTCAGGTAACTTATCTAACTGTACGGGCTTTCCTGGAACCATCGTCCTTTCGACTCAAATCTTCACCTCGGGTTCTGGTACTTATACTCCTACAGCAGGGGCTCGGTATGTCTGGGTTCGCGCTGTCGCTGGAGGTGGACAAGGTGGTGGTTGTACTTCAGGAAATACCCAGGTAGCCTGTGGAGGCGGTGGTGGTAGTGGTGGTTATGGTGAATTTTGGGAAGCTGCAACCTCACGTGCGTACAGCGTAGGGGCTGGTGGTACGACTGGAACCGCAGGGAACACTGGACAGGCTGGAGGAAATACAACCTTTGGTACTGCTGGAGCTCAAATGAGCTTAGTTGGTGGTAGTGGTGGAGCTGCCTCAAATGCTGCGAACCCCAATACACAAGCAGCGGGTGGAGCAGGTGGTGCGTCAACCACGGCTACCTTTAAAGTGGCTGGCAGCAACGGTCAGACTGGAACTGCAAACACGACCTTTGCTGGTTGGGGTGGTTTTGGTGCCGATTCACCCATAGGAATAGGTGGTGTAAGTGCTGGTATTATAACCAACACAAGTGCTAACGGCGGTAACGCTACAGGCTTTGGTGCTGGTGGTGCTGGTGGTGTGTGCTCTGGAACCTCCGGTAGTGCTACTGGTGGCACAGGCTCAAGTGGCTGTATCGTCATTGTGGAATATGCATAATATGAATATAAACTTACCTATATTGCTATTATTACTATTCTCTCCAGCAAGTTATGCGCAGTCAGATTTCACTGATTCATTTAATCAATTAGTGTCTGATGCGTGTAACAGCAGTGTTTCACGAACTGTTCATTTGCAACACGGTGATTATTATTTTAGAACGCCTCCAAAGTCAATTAATTGTTCTCTTACCTTAGAAGGAGACGGCATAGGTTCAACAAACCTCATCCGCTCCTATCAAGGAAGTACCTTCTTGTATTGGGTAAGAGGCAATGATCACTCAGGCGGTGCTTTAAAAAACTTAACACTCCTTGCAGATGCAAACACAAATAAGGGTATTGCGGTCATCATTGAGGCCACCGAGGATGAAACGAACCTTGATAATTCGTTCAACAGACATTCGTTTATTATAAACAATGTTACGATTGGAAGGATTGCTGGTGCCAACACGAGTTGGGATCATGGTATTTATCTTGATGGCTCAAAAAATCCTGATGGACGCGTAGGCTTTGCTCCAGGCATTAGAATGACCATGATATCCAATACGACTATCTCTGGAACCAATGTATCGCAAATCTATTTAAATAAAGCACGTGGTCCAAATATTCAGGCTGATTGTTTTATCCCCTTAGGAAGCTTCCATGGGATTATGATAGATAATGCCACTCAAGGGGTTAAAATCGACTCTCGTTCCTGTCCTTTTAAAGTCTTGGACGGTGCTAGTAATACCATCATGGAAAATGGAGTCTATAAGAAATGACGCCTGATGATCGTTTTAATCACGCACTTTCCATGGTGTTAGAAAACGAAGGTGGTTATTCCAATGACGAGGACGACCCAGGTGGTGCGACTAATCTTGGCATCACGCAAAGGGATTTAGATAAATGGGGTGCTATATTAGGGCTGCCCCATTCTGTCAAAAACCTGACGCATAATGATGCTGCCATCTTCTACAAAAAAGTATGGTGGGATAAATACAACTACAATGCGATTAATTCACTTGAGATTGCTACGAAGATATTTGATTTAGCGGTCAACATCGGTTCAATTCCCGCAGCACTAATCCTGCAAAAGTCCCTTCAATGGGCTGGGTATGGTATCGTAGATGATGGCGTGATTGGCGCTAAAACAATTGCCGCAGTGAACGAAATGTGTCTTCATGGACGAGAAGACGATTTGCATGTTGAAATTACGGAAGAGGCAACGCATTACTATGAGCACCTCACAGAAGAAAACCCCAAGCTCTACAAATTCCTTAAAGGATGGCTTAGACGAGCCAAAGAGTAAATTAAATTTAATGTTTCCATGGCCGCCAAGTATCAACCATTATTGGAGGCACACGAAAAATGGTCACTACATCAGCAATGAAGGCAAAGACTATAGACAGCTTGTGCTTTATCAAAGCTTAAAATACCGTGGAGCGTTCACAAAAGAGCACAGACTTTCTGTGTATATAGAAGCCTATCCTCCAGATAAAAGAAAAAGGGACTTAGATAACGTGCTAAAAAGCTTGCTAGACGCTCTTCAGCACGCAGGGGTATATGCCGATGACTGTCAAATCGATCTCCTCTCTATCAGCAGAAAATCGCCATTAAATGGCATCGTCAAGATAGAAATCACTGCAATCAATTAAAACGCTGGGATGTCATCGTCCTCAAAATCATATTGACGGCTCTTTTTTTCTTGACTGGGTTTTGACTGACCGTCCGATTTTTTGGATGATGGGATAAACTTAATGTCATTGGCATGTACTGAATAGGCGTACTGACCTGCCCTATCACCAGACTCTATTTTTTTGTGTTGAATGTCGCCTTGAATATAGACCAAATCACCGACATGAACGTACTTATTGGCTACTTCCGCAAGCTTGCTAAAGCAGCTCACATTGTGCCAAGTAGTCTGTTCTTGCGCAGTACCAGACTGGTCTTTCCATTTCTTACTTGTAGCAATCGAAAGCGTGGTTATTTCACCACCGTTTCTTAGCACCTTATTGTCTTTCTTTCCAACACGTCCTAGTAATATTGCCTGGTTTATCATTATGCTCGCTCCAATTGAGAAATAAGTTGCTCTGCTTTGTTATTATCCAACTCTTCTACTGCACTAACCCCATAGTAGGCCAATGCTTTCTTGATTCGTTCTTGACTGAAGTTCTTTCGATTGAATAGCTCTGCAATAGAAGAAATCTGCTTAGGAGATAGGTGTGATACAGTTCCATCATCTTGTGACGCTGGTACGTCAACAGGTTCATAATCAACATATTCGATATAATCATCAGCAACCACATGATTATGATTCTCCGCTTCATGCGGCTCTCCTATACCAAGCACATTCTTAAGCTTTTGCGTGTTCGTATTTCCAACAAGGCGCATGGTACGCTGTTCTTCTTGATTGTTGAACTCTTCCTCGCCATAAGTACCACCCAACAAATCCTGAAAGCAAGCACGAAGACATTGACTCTCAGCGACTTTCTTAATCATGGTTGCGGGTTTTCCAGTTTGGGAGTTCCATAAACTTTTACCTGTAGAATATTCCTTGATGTCAGCAAAAACATACATCGGTCTTGATGATTTATGACGCTTGGCTATACAGTAAGCACCAACTAGAGCTCCTCGATTAACGAGTTTGTATTTATGGTTTACTTCCCCATTAACGACCTCAAACTCATCATTCTCATAGACCGCATCGCATTGGTGAAAGTCATAATCACTGTGCGCTTGAGCCGCTTTTCTGTAGCCATCACGACCTATAAACACTTGTGCTGGCGCGCTATCTTGGTACTTCACAGCCCAGATTTCACGAGTGAATGGATTAAGTCGTGATGCCTTACCAAGTCCTACGAAGAACTTAAACTCCATGTCACTAAGCTTGGGTGCGAACAATTTTCTAATCTCGCCAAGCTTCTTTTCATCATCCCACATCAATAGCTCATTGGTTTGTTCATTAACTGCTGCAAGTGTCGTGCTCATGATTCTAATTCTCCTCGGCCGTCTTTAAAGCCTCTGATATAACTTTCTGCGTAAAATTCTGCATCATCAGCTGATTTAAATCCTTCCTCGATGTTAATCATGTCAGAATTTGCCTTGATGTAGACAGTAAATTTGTCGTCAACCTGCGCTATTTCCCACCAATAGTTAATCATAACTCGCCACCATTTCGTATATAATGCAGGGCTTCCATAAAACCCCATGCTGCCGCTTCTGCATCTTCTTCGTGCTGGAAACAAGACAAAAAGGACAGTTCTTGTACTTGATTTCTGCCTAGATTCTTGCCAATCATAACACCGTATGTGTCATCTTCTTCTTTGTACGCTAACCGATAGACGTAATTGCATTTACACTTTTCCTTCTTAGGAAACTCAACGACCTTCATTGCAAACCTCCTTTTAATAAAAACGTCCTACTGCCTCTCTTGTTCGCTTTCCAAGATACAATGGGCTTTCCTTCACCATCAACCAAGCACTCTGCATCTTGCATAAACTGCATGATGTTAAATTTGTACTTCTCTTCTATCTCACTAAGTTGTTTGATTTTAAATCGAGTTTCAGACAGAGTTGTTAATTGTTCAGCGACCGGTGTGTCAATTGTTTTGATCTTCTCTGGGTCGTGTTTAGGGTACATCAAGCGCAAATCAATTTGATTTATTGGCTCTGGAGGAGTTCTATCTTGAACACACTTCCAAAACTTCCTGGCTTCTTCAATGACCTTATTTTCGATAGCCATATCGCGAACATACTTGAACTCTCGGTAGTCATTACCGCCAATGAGTACAGCGATATAGGCACAATCTGCATTGGTGACCGCGCAATAGTGGGCTACTTGGACTAAGTATTGGAGTGGGATGACGTCACTGCCGTCTTCTCCCCATTCATGAGCCATGAAAGAAGAGGAGCATTTGACCTCAAGAATAGCGTTAAGCTCAGGGACAAAACCATCGATATTAGCACGTAAAAAAGTATGAAACGGGTGGACGAGCGTGTCTGGCGTTTCCACCGTGACGTTATTTCGCTTAGCAAATTCATTGCGTACAATTCCCTCTAGCTGATGACCCCAATATTGTAGCTCAGTCATGTCATCGGGCTTTGTGAGCTCGCCAATCTTTTCTAAGTAAAGCTGATATGGAGTCTTATAGGAAGACAATCCCATAATAATAGGCATATCAGAACCACCAATACCAAGCTTGCGCTCTGCACGTTGTTGTTCAGTAATCATTTTCAACTCCTAGTAATCTGTGTAAAAAAGTGAAGTTCCTATTCATTTGTAATCTCCGCCATCCAATGGCATTGACATATGATGCCAAGTTCGTTATAGTTTGTCAATAAGATTAGTCAAAAATATGGTGATTTATGAAGTTTAGTGATGTAATGGCGTACTATGATTACAAGATGATTAACATCTGTAAGGCGCTCCATGTGGCACGTGATACCGTGAAAGCATGGAAGGAAAATGACAAGATACCATTCAAGATGCAATGCGTATTGGAGGTCATGAGTAACGGTAAATTGAAAGCAGAAAAGGAAATCAATGCATAATTATCTTTGTCTAATGTGCTGCAAAACCTTCAAAAAAGAGAAAGAAAGTCTTGCTCACATGAAAGAATTTGATACGCACGTTGTAGTTAAAAAGAGCTTAAAGGGTCGTATAAGTGACATGATTGGCTCAGTGCTGCTTTCGTACCCATGGGACAAATTACCAAAGTTTGTTGGCTTGTATATTCTTTATCAAGTAGCCAAAAACCATTGGGCATTTGATGTTACATGCTTGGAGGCTTGCCTTATAGGGCTTGCTATAGGATTGATAGCCTAATGAATTATACAGGACTTACGGATGAGCGCAACGAATGGCGCCGGCAACTCGAAGGTGGTGGCCAGTTGGACATTTATGTGTTACAACAATACAGAGAAAACCGCGATTCCAATTTATGGCGGTCTACACGGGAAGTAGAAAAACTCTGTGAGTATATTTTATTTTTAGAGGGAACTAAATGACTGAAGAACTACGCATCAAATTAGATAACGACTCCCTAACGACACTCCTACGTTCCAATCTATCTTGCTACATGGGCAAGAATATCACACAAGAGTTATTAACCGACCTAACCAAGCAGATAATTGAATCAATTGATTATTTTATCAATCAAAAAGAAGAGAAGTCGTAATATTTAATTTAATTAAAAGGTAATTTGGGTTAGTATAAAGAGGAATTTTAAGGCTTCCTGCCTTATTTATTCGATATAGGCGGTGTGAATCGTAACTTGCCAGTGAACATTCATACCTATTAAAACAACGATTCCTTCGTTGGGATTTTTTTCGCCCATAAGAAAGGACGTAATAACATGGGTAATTATAACAATGGACAACGCAAATAACAACGAAAAAAATACGTACGGAATAGAAAAGTTTGAAGGAGCGTTTGAAAAGGAAGAAATAGGCGTAACAATAATACCCACCAGAACCATCAACGACATAAGAAATCCAGAAGCCCTTGGTGTATATGTATATTTGCTAGCACGACCGAAGGGTTGGAAGCTCAACGTGAAACAACTTCGAGAACACTTCCAATGTGGCCAAGACAAAATGTACAAGATTTTAAATTGGCTCTTACAAGAAACCTTCATAATCTGCACCATGCTCCGTGACAAAGGCAAATACACAAAACCCAGCTATAGAGTTCTTTTGCATCGCCAAAATGACACAAATCGCAATGTTGAAATCATACCTCCAGTAGCAGAAACCCAGACTGAGACTGAGTTTCAACCGTATACGGAAAATCCCGATACGGTGAAAACCGATACGGAAAACACGGAAACATATAAAACAGAGATTGTAGAAAGCATAGAAGATAAAAATAATACCCCTATAGTCCCCAAGGGGACGGAATGTTCGTTCTCTCTTTTTTGGAATCTCTATCCTGTCAAGAAAGGCAAAAAACAATGTGAGTCCAGATGGAAGAGATTGAGACTTGATGAAAAGTGCAGTTCGATATTAAGGGCACTACAGAACCAAATTGAGAATGATGAGCAGTGGAAGCGTGGTTTTGCTCCCAATCCGCTTACCTACATCAACGGCGAGTTATGGAATGACGAAATCGTGACAACTAAACCCCAAGGAAAGTCTAAAGACGAATTATTTTTTATTTGAGAGATTTTATGTTAGCGAAAGATTTATCAAAGATGCTTGCTGATAGAGCATCAGAAATTGCACAGATGCTATTCCCAAACGGAAAGAAAGAGGGGAATGAGTGGTGTGTCGGCTCTATGGACGGTGAGAAAGGCAAATCAATGAAGATTCATCTTGCTGGCTCAAAGTCCGGCGTGTGGAGTGACTTTCAAAGTGGTGACAGTGGTGACTTACTGGATTTGTGGGCATTGAAACATGGTGTATCTATCTCCGAAGCTATGAAACAAGTATCGTACTTTTTTAATCTATCCAGCCCAAAACCATACGCTGAAAGCAAGAAGAAATTCGTAAGACCAACACCCAAACCATTGCCGGCACTAAAGCCCATGTCTCCGGTACATCAGTACTTATCAGTGACCAGAGGAATAGAGCAGCCTGTCATTGATGCCTTTAAGATACCACACAGCGATTCTGAGATTATTTTCCATTATTTCCGTGGCACTGAGCTCATATTCACAAAGAACCTGAAGCTTGAGCGAAAGAATGGAGACAAGCAGATGTTCGTGTCAGCTAACTCTGAGCCGTGCCTTTTTGGATGGCAAACCATTCCAGCCAATGCAAGAGAGGTAGTGATATGTGAAGGTGAGATTGATGCGATGAGCTTTTATCAATATGGAGTGCCAGCATTGTCTGTGCCATTTGGTGGTGGCAAAGGTGATAAGCAACGCTGGATAGAGTACGAATATGACAACCTAAACCGCTTCGATGATATTGTGATTTGTATGGACAATGATGAAGCAGGGCAGGCTGGAGCTAAAGAAATCTTAGAACGTCTTGGAGCTCACCGTTGCCGTGTCGCTACATTGCCAATGAAAGATGCCAATGAGTGTCTTGTTAATGGCATCAGCAAGGATGATATTACATACTTTCTTGAGCAAGCAAAGACCATCGACCCAGAAGAACTAAGGCGACATGATGACTTCACCGATTTAGCTTATGAGATTCTACACCCAACACCTGGTAAGTTTCTTGGATATACACTTGGAATAGATAAATGCAGTGACAATATCCTATTTCGACCATCAGGACTTAGTATGTGGACTGGATATAATGGCCATGGTAAAACTTTGTTCTTAAGTCAAATCATGCTGAATATGATAAACCAGGGAGCTACGATTTGCGTTGCCAGCATGGAGTTGTTTCCTGAAGAGCTTATGGCTAGAACCTACATACAAGCTACGGCTCAAATTCAACCATCACGAGGCTACATCGATGCTATTGAAGATGCTTTGGATGGTAAGCTTTATTTGTTTAACCTTGTAGGGACTGGAAAGATTGAACGATTACTCGAAGTGTTTCTCTATGCCAGAAGAAGATATGGTGTTGATGTATTTATTGTGGACTCTCTCACCACGCTTAACATTGAGGAAGATGACTACAATGGACAAAAAGAACTAACTGAAATGCTAAGGGACTTCAAGACTCAGCACAAGTGCCATGTTCACTTAGTGGCACACCCGAGAAAGCCTAAAGATGAAAGAGAAATACCAGGGAAATATGACATACGAGGCGGTGGTGCTATAAGCGACTTAGCTGATAACTGCTTTGCAATATGGAGAAATAAAGAAAAAGAGCAGCTTGATAAACGCTATCAAAGAGGAGACATGATGACTCCTGAAGAGCTTGAGAAGTTACAAAAACCAGATGCTTATCTCAAATGTGATAAGAATCGACACGGACGCGGAAAATACAAGGAAGGAATCTTTGGTTTCTGGTTTCATGAGCCATCATTTCAGTACTTAGAGCGCGAAGGGCTACGGCCAAAACCCTTTATCGAGTACTCATGTCTGAACGAAAACTAACGGATGATGCGTGTAAAAACATCATTCGAGAAATTGCACTAAAGCACAAGATTAAGCCTCGTCTCATCACCACACGCTTGATGAGCGAGGATGATAAAGAGGACATGCGAAATGGAGAACTACCTACCAGAGCATTAGACTTACACGTTGAGGTTTGGATTAAAGCAGGAATGCCTGACTACGCACATGGAAAAACAATACCGATGAATGAAGAAAACTCGTCCGTACCTGAATAAGCGCAGAGGGACGAGCCGAATATTAACCTAGAGAATAAGATTGTCTAAGTTCAGACATTAACATATTTGTATCATGATTCTTAAATCGCTTCCATCGCTTGCCTGACCAGATGCTTACGATGATTTCAGTCTCTTTATTCGTAACGTTAATGGCACAATCCTTGTTATTCTCTACAATCTCCCACAATATGGGCACTATCTTGGTAATGTAGTCCATGTTATTCCCTTCCTCCAGGTTGATAATCCGTCATCTTCATGAGAAAATAGCTCATGAATAGACAGGTTATAGTAATGCTCTAACTCTGCTATTAATTCAAATAGAGGATTTCTAGTGTTATTCGCAAAGACTGATAAATCCTCTATTCTCGCCTGTATTCTTCCTAAAAACAGAAGAACCCTATCGTTACGGTTCACATACATCTCCTAGTTAAGTAATTGTTCATCGCGCCATGATTCATACTCCTCATCGCAACGCTGGTAATATCGCTCGTCACAATCATCGCACGTACCACATCGACCATTGCACTCCATTTCATCACCATGCCAACCATCCATCATGCCTTGGTAACTCATCTTAATTTCCTCCTTGAATGTCTTCTGTAGCCTGTAAAATCCTTTTACAGTTCTCTCTGAGCTGCTCTACCTCTCTACGACTAAGATTCCTTGAGTATTTATCGTCCCATCGCTCTACTGAGAAGTCATAATCCCAATACTCGCAAGCATCGCCTGCGAAATCACAATGGAACGAATAGTCTGTATCTGTCAAATCTGCAAATTGCATCTGTGTGCTCCTGTTAATCTGCGTAAAATAAATAACTACAATAGTCATTGTGACTAACTCACTACACATTGTCAAGCAATTTAGTCAAAAAATATAATTGATATGCTTTATTCATTAAATACATTATGTTAGTATGTGTGATATCAGTAACTACAAGGAATGTAGCAATGAGTGAAGTGTGTTATAGATGCCAGGGCAAAGGTACGTATTTAGGCAATGGCATGATCACAACCGAGTGCAACCTCTGCTATGGAGATGAGACAGACGAAAAAATAGAGACTCCAACCCTTGACAAGATAAATAGGAACAGCAAATCTTATCAAAAAGCCATAAAGGATATTATGGCTATAAACCCAGACATCACACGCAAAGAAGCGATTAAGATGTTTGATGAAGCTTATGTGAAAGGCTAGAAAACGGTGGTTAAGGATGACCAAAAAGAAAAAGCCAGAAGACCTGAAGAAAATGGGTCGACCTACAAAATACACTCCAGAGCTAGGAGAGGAAATTTGCGCTGCTATCGCTTGCTCAGAGCTTGGGCTGATACATTTGGTCAATGCAAACCCTCATTGGCCTGAGCGTTCTACTATATTTCTATGGCGAAGAACACAACCTGACTTTTCAGACAAGTACACAAAAGCCAAAGAAGATCAAGTAGAAGTAAGCGTTGAGTACATGCAAGAGCTCATGAATGAACCGCATAAATGGTACGATGAAGAAACAGGTCTACAGAAGCTTGACCACAATATGATGCGCATGAAGATGGACGCAATTAAGTGGCAAGCTGCCAAATTAAAGCCCAAGAAGTTTGGTGATTCTAAAGACCAAGAATTACCCAATACCGAACTCGATGAAGACTGTAAGAAGCGTTACGCAGAAATGGATAAACGAAACAGAAAGGACTACTGATGAATGATGAAGTGTTGCATGAAGAAGACAGCGAGTACATCAAATACAAAAAAATGATGAGCACTGTGTTTTATGAGATTAAGAACATAGAGCAACGCTTCAACGAGATGGTTGTTGACTTCAAAGACTCACAACGCGCTCACGCTGCCGGCGTACAGAATGTCTATGACAAGTTCGTTGAGCTTGAGAAGAGACAAAAAGACATCGAAGACTTACTCAAGAGCGGCCATATAAAAACCATGATTGATGCCATTCCCAACGAAGATACAATCCTTAAGATGTTTGATATGATTGAAACTCATCCAATAGCAAGCATAAAAGAAAAAATAGACAGCATCAGGGATGACTTAGACGAGTTAACAGATAAATTTACTTTATAGGGGAGCTGGCCTCTGCGCACCACCTCTTAGCGCACGCACAAATCGCTCCCCGTTGTATGGGATGTAAGATGCCAAAGACGTTGATTATAACTTGTGAGGTATGTGAGGCCGATATCACAAAGGCATCAAGAGCTGAGGTTACTTGGATTGATGCATTTATCCCTGAGCTCACCCGAACATTATACTTTTGTGGGCATGAACACATGTATCAATTCTTTGATACTAGAAGACCTAAACCCACAGAAGAAGATTAGCTCACGTACCATGAAGTACGAGGAGTACTCGGGTTCCTTACGGGGTTCCCAGCGAAATCTGCATCTATGCGCATAGGTGTAGTAGCTAAGCTGCTAAAGCGTTATGAGGTACCGCGCCGCACGGTACGAAATGGCAGCATGTGGCACTATCTCATATACCCACGGTAGAAAGAGCTGAGCAACGGTTATGCCCGCGCTTTTTATTTGAGGGCTTTATGATAAGACATATTTTTAAATATCCATTGGACTTTCCTGACAATGCAGGTGATATCATTGAAGTACAAATGCCTGGAAAACCAACTATCTGTGATATCAACTTTCAAGGCGACCAGATATTTATATGGGCTATGATTGACATTCATGCTCCATTGGAGACTTATAAGTTTGTGGTTCAAGGAACTGGATGGCAGATACATGATGTTGAAGGTCTGTGTTTTGTGAAGACAGTTCATACTCCGAGTGGTTTTGTTTGGCATGTTTTTGCTGTAATGGACAAGGTTTAATCCCTTAACAATCGATAAGGGATGTATAGAGGCCATCACCGAGCCAGTGTAGCAAATCGGTGCTTTAATTTAGTAACTGCACCCACTCATAACATCTGGGTGCTACTTAATTTAGTTTTAAAGGATTGATTATGTTTATCCAGGAATGGATTAAAAATAAATATGCTGAGATTGCCAGAAAACTTCCTACGCTAGTCCATACGGAACCTGCAAGCTTCTCTTGTGGGTTCAACACAGGCTACAAGCAAGCATTAAGAGACCTTGAAAACATCATAGAAGACGGAGCGACATTGCGTAAAAGCATGTGTAGATGTGGTGATAAATACCATGATTACGGAGCTATTTGTTTATGAACAATCCTTGGGAATGCCCGCGATGCCATAGGATTAATGCGCCATATATGCCATTTTGTGATTGCAAGCCAAATCCCCTCAATCCCTATCAAACAATCACTCAAAGTGGCTCAATCAGTTGGCCACCTGCACAAGATAGATGCTTGATGTGTAATGGTTATCATGGTAAAGGATTACAGTGTGCAACATTAACGGTGACATAATGAGCTACAAAGACAAAACCTGGTGCGCATCACCCAATTGCGAGGGTAAGTGCGGAAGAAGACTAAACGACCACGACAGAGGACTTGCTCAAGCTTTAGGACAAGACCAATACATGTCCTATGCTTACTTCTGTGGTGTTCCTGATGACTTACCACCTATTGATAGGTTGAAAGCAAAGTTTCACGGAGCTATCACGAAGCTCAAAGATAGATAGAATCAGGAGGCAACACCTAATAGGAATGGTACCGGACTGTAACTCCGTGGTCGGCTAGCCCGTCTTGGTTCGACTCCAAGTGCCTCCACCAGAACTCAATCAGCCTAGGTTAATGATTGAGAGGCGATAGCACCGCGCCATATCGTTGAAGTGGTTACTCTTTTGTAGCGTAAATCTTTTGTAAGTGCTCTGCAAGGTCGGCAGTACTAGGGATTGAAGCGGGTGAAAGCCCCGCACTTTGTCAACATTAAGGATGAACATTGTCAACTTTAACGTTATCAAAAGAGGACTATGACGAGGTTGTAGCACTTATCATTCAAGGTGACATTTATCTTGCAGAGGGTGCTATAGCTAAAGTCAATGAAGTCAGAGAAGTTGATGGCATCATACCACGTGCTATGTTTAAAGCTATTGACCATCTTGACTGCAATCCAAAATGGCGAGAATATGCGAGCTATCCGACACTATTCACCATATCAGAGTATAACGAGTGGTGTAAACTACCCAATGGGAAACCTATTTGCTGATGAACAAAGAAGAACTGCTTATTGTCACATGCCCGCCATTGTCTGACTATCCCGAAGCACCTAAAGACCAATCCAAATCAGATCTCTTTGATTGTCCCGAATGTAAGAACAAAATGTGGTTATCAGAAAAGAAGAAAGGCATTCTTCTGTTCGCATCGTGCCTTAATAGGGACATCATGCTTGCGTGCTATCAGTGTTTTGAGAAAGAAGTAAGAGACAATCCAGAGTTCTTTAGAGAAAGTCAACAGGTGAATATATGAAACAAAACATAGCCGTTGTCGCTATAATTGTGGTTGTATTATTCATAGGGTTCGAGATAGAAAAGTACAAATTTACTGACTGCAAGAAGGTTGGACACACGACCCTATACTGCATTTTCAATCTAGGAAAATAACCCTGTCATTAAGGTACACCTAATAGACATATTCGTGACACCACGAAAATGGTATGAAATTAACATCATTCAATACCTTTATGTACATTGTCAAAAAAGGTGTCTATAATTCAATTACCAATCTGATATTAATTAGTAAGTTATTAATGTGATCGATTTCAATCTTTATATTTTCTTTAAATGGGCGCTCGCAATCGGATTTACAGCATTAGTAGCTGTGTTAGTTGCGGTATGTTTGTGCATTATAATAGACCATGTGAGAGAGATATGACCAACCATGAGAAAGTAGCCAATGATGAATGATTTCACAATATATGAACTTAAATCTTTGCTTTGGGCTATTGAGTATGTTCGCGAAAGAACGAACAACTGCGGCGATACCATGCGTGCGCTGAAGACCAAAATAAAAGAAATGATTGATAACTATTGTGAGCAT
>Ga0247664_1000068_pt1 | contig 26695 bp, 9 predicted proteins | sample CNK05_metaG_FD_182715 | JGI IMG/M metagenome (GOLD analysis project Ga0247664, IMG submission 182715) | Soil microbial communities from Purdue University Martell Research Forest, Indiana, United States - CNK05 | ecosystem: Environmental > Terrestrial > Soil > Temperate forest > Bulk soil | place...
CCGCCGCGAGATCGGCCTCGGGCGAGACGCGTCCCCACCAGGTTCCCCAACGACTTTCCGAGCCTGCGTGGGCGGCGGCGTATTCCTGGAGAGTCCAAAGGTCCGTGTCGTTTTGCGGATCGACCACGGTGGCGCTCCAATCTCCCCAATGGTTGACGCCGGCGTCATCGATGAAAAAGGTGTCTTCGCCTGCTTTCAGGATGCTCTCGTCGCGCAGGGCGCCTCCGCCGTCCGCGTAGGCGTGAAACACGTAACCGGCACTCGGAAATTGATTGATAGAAAAGCTGCTGAAACCGATGAGCACATCCCCGTCATTGTTCACCGCCAAACTCGGATAGGCGTAGGATTTGATCCCGGACGGATCATCGAGATAACCGACTTGATCGATGGCCCCGCCCGGCGTGATCGAGAGCCATTGCACAGCCGTGTGCTGCGGAAGCGTCGTCGGAAAAAACACATGCTGGCAGAGCCACAGGAAACCGTTCCGATAAACCACATTCTGAATCCGGGCGTCCCCAATGTAGACCCGTGCCCCCGTTCCCTGTTGCGCGGCGAAATTATTGAAATAGGGCGGGAAACTGGTCCAGGGAGTGAAGAGCCCGACAAAATTGCCGTTGGTACCTCCGGGGCCGCTGAAATCGTTGAACACCTCGGCGCCCACCGGCCCGGTAATGCTGAACAACCTCAGATACCCAAAGGTGCCGTCCTCCGTGGCCAGGTTCCCGTCATAATTTGACACCAGCATGTTGGTGGTCCCGTTGTCTTCATTGACGGATGGGACCAGCACGCTGGCCTCCGCCAGGCGCGCGTCCAGGTAACGGAAGAAAGTAAATTGACCCGCGCCGCCCGCATAAAGATTGGCCTTGTCGAACACCCAGATGTCACAACTGAAATAGGCATAATTGGTCTTGTCGTACATGTTCGCCGTGACTGTGATCCAATCTCGCGACAGCCCCACATTCGGTAGGTCCGGAAACACGGCGCTGCCCTGATCGGTCCGAACCGCGCGCCGGGTCCAATTGCCGGTGGGATCGCCGGTCTGCGACACCGCGATGAGGAGCGAAGAATTGTTGGTGCCGGGATTGGCGTTGGCCGTCACTACCCACCGTTGCGCCGCTCGATCATAAAGCACGCGCGGGTCGTAAACGTTCGTCGGACCGCTGACTCCCCAAAAGCTGCGCAAAGAAATCGTCTGAAGAGCGCCGCCGAAACGGTCCTGGACGCGGACCTGGCTCGCCAGCGTTACCATCAAATGATTGGGCCCGACCGCGCCGGACGTATCTGGTTCGAACACGGTGTCATCATCGGGCAACGCCTGGAAACTGGCCGAAGGGGCAGGGGAGGGCACCACGTCAGCCGCCGGTGTGAAGCCCCAATCGCCCTCCCGCCCTGGGTTCGCCGGCGGATTTTCCGCTGGCCGGACGGGCGAAGTGGGAGGTAAGACCGAGGCGCGAGAACCGCGAATCGCGACGGAGCGTTGCAGAGCAGGGCGCGGCTTTGGAAGCATGGGGACGTTCTCGAGGCGCTCGCGTTCGCTGAGGTCGGCGAAGTTAAACGTCTCGAGGCCAGTGGCCTGGCCCGGTTGGCCGGCTACTCCTGCAGACTGCGCCCGGACCGCCGGAACCAGGCAAAGTCCCACCACGAACAACAACGGAGTCCAAACTCCAAACAAACCACGCGGAAAAGGCAAAGGGTTACGTCCATTCATAAAACTTCAAGCAGTGCTAGGGTTGGGTCGCAGCTCACTCTCCTGCGCTCGGCTCCTTGCGCGAGCGCGCCGGCCTGGGGCAGGCGACGTCCGTGCCAGAGCGAACTACGTTCGAGCGAACGAACTCCAGACCGATAGGATGGCAAATTCTCTGAAACGCGCAGGTGGTTCTACGGCGTTCAACGAATTCGCTAACCCTCGAATGCCATGACCGCAGTTGGGTGCCGGAACCAAGGCAGGACGGCACACGACACCTTCAAGCATCCCCTCGGGCTGTTGTTCAGGGTGGATTATGGCTCATCCCTCCTCAACGGGAAAGGCAAAAATTGGTTTGATGAGGGAAAGATACAAAGGCTGTAGCGGCGGTCTATGGGCGCAGAGAAGTATGGAAAAAGCCACTCGCCTCCTTCGCTGATCAGCCGCTGCGGGTGGGGCGAACCGGGCCTGGTCAACTTCCTGCGTGCACTTGGTCGCGGAAATTGTTACGAATATTCGCAGTCGTTTACGTCTGAGAAGCCATGCCTTTGTTCATGCGTCATTCGCACTCGCCCATGCGTCGGGGTGGCCGGAGGGATTGTACCGGCCGCGTAATCGTGTCCTCGGCGCTGCTCCTGGCAGCGTTGGCGGGGATTTCTCCATCCTCCGCGCAATTGCCTGTCGCGCGGATCTTGCAGGTTTATCCGCCTGGCGGCCGGGCCGGCACGACCTTCGAAGTAACTGTCAATGGGTCGGATCTGGACGACCCGGCCGGACTTCATTTTTCCCATTCCGGCATTACGGCGACGCCCAAGAACGATCGGTTTACCGTTACGATTGCCTCCAATACGCCTCCGGGCATCTACGAGATGCGATTTGTGGGTCGATTCGGCTTGTCCAATCCGCGGGCCTTCGCGGTGGGGTTGTTGCCCGAGACCTTGGTGCCTTCGACGAATACTTCCATCGGCAGCGCCATTTCGTTGGGTCTGGACACGACCAGCTATGGGCGGGCTCAAGCCAACGCCACAGCTTGGTTCCGGATCAAAATCAAGAAAGCCCAGCGCGTGCTGATGGAATGCGAGGCGGAATCCATCGATTCGCGCATGGATCCCGTGCTGGCGATCGCCGACAGCACCGGCCGCGAGCTGGAACGCGCCCGCACCACCGGCCTGATCGATTTCACTGCGCCGGCCGAGGCGGAGTACCTATTGGCCGCGCACGATTTTCTTTATCGGGGCGGGGACGCTTATATCTATCGATTGACGGTCTCGAGCGGCCCGCACATTGATTACATATTTCCTCCCTGCGGGTTGCCGGGCACCAAAACCAATTACCTGGTGTATGGACGCAACCTGCCCGGGGGCAAACCGGTCAAGGGCCAGACGGTGGACGGCCAGCCGCTCGAACAACTCAGCGTTGAGATCACGTTTCCCACTGAGGAACGAGCCCGGCGTTTGAATACTGGCCTGCTGCTTCGTCCTGGCGATGCCACCTTGGACGGATTCGAATACCGGCTCAAGACGCCGCGCGGCCCGTCAAATCCGTTTCTGTTGACGATGGCGACCGGCGCGGTGGTCCCGGAACAGGAACCCAATGACCAACCGGAGCACGCTCAGAAATTGACCCTTCCCTGTGAAGTGGCCGGCCGCTTTCAACCAGCCGGCGACTCCGACTGGTTCACCTTTCAAGCCAAGAAAGGCGAGGTCTATTGGGTAGAAGTCTTCTCGGCGCGCCTCGGATTTGCCACCGACCCGTTCGTACTCGTCCAGCGCGTCAGCCAGGCTGACTCGGGCAAAGTCGAAACGAGCGACGTGCTCGAGCTGAGCGACAACGACGTCAACCTCGGGGATCGCGAGTTCAACACCACCTCGCGTGATCCTGTCGGCCGCTTCGAGGCCAAGGAAGAGGGCACCTACCGCCTGTTGGTGCGGGACCTGTTCCGCCGCGCCGAATCGGCTGGCCGTTCCCTGTACCGCTTGAGCCTCCGCCGCGAGACGCCCGATTTTCGTTTGGTGGCGATGACGGTCCTGCCCCGGCCCAAGGGCGACGCCAAGAATATCGAATTGGGCGTGCCGTTTTTGCGCCGGGGCGAAACCATCCCGGTGCGCGTGCTGGCCTTCCGCCGTGACGGCTTCAACGGTGAGATCGATTTGTCCTTGGATCCTGTCCCGCCCGGATTGATTTTTCAGGGCGATCGCATCCCGGCCGGTCAAGGCTCTGACACCATCCTGATCACGGCGGCCGACGATGCCCCGACTTTCGCCGGGCCCATCAAGCTGATCGGCAAGGCCAAGCTCGGCGATCGCGAACTCGTGCGTGAGGCCCGCGGCGGCACCATGGTTTTTCCTGTCGGCAATTACGACAATGAACGCGCCAAATCACGTCTGACCAGGGAACTGACGCTCGGGGTCAGTGACCGGGAGGCCGCGCCCATTTCCATCGCGCCGGCGGAGAAAAAAACCTGGGAAGCCGCCGCGGATGCGAAGTTGAAAGTGCCCTTAAACATCACGCGGCGCGGTGATTTCAACGCCAACTTTAAACTCAAGCCGCTCGGTCCGGGAAATCAGGACGCCTTGAAGGAGTTTGAAGTCGATGGCAAGGCGACCAATACCACTCTCAACCTCGATTTCGCCGCCCTGAAACTCTCCCCCGGCACCTATATCTTCGCTGCCCAAACCCAAACGGCCGGCAAATACCGCAATAACCCCGAAGCCGCAGCTTTCGCCGAAGCCGCCGCCAAAGAAGCCGACAAAGTTGCCGCCGACCTCGAAGCTGCCGCCAAGCAGGCCGCCGCCGATCTGGACGCCGCGGAAAAGAAAGCCAAGGAAACCGAAGGTGCCGCCAAAACCGCGGCCGATAACCTTGCCGCCGCCAAAGCCGCCCTCGAGAAAGCCGCCACCGATGAGAAGCTAGGGAGCGAACGTGACGCTGCAGAAAAAGCCGCCACCGAAGCCGCGGCTAAAGCCAAAGCGGCCCTGGAAGCCCGTTCCGCGGCGACCAAGGCCAAGGCCGACGCCGACGCCCGTGCCAAAGAAGCCAAATCCCGCAAGGAAACCGCCGCCGCCCGCGCCAAGGAAACCGCCGAACGCGCCAAACCCCGCGAGGCCACGGTGCAAGTCCACTCCGTCCCGATCTTTGTGAAAGTGACCCCTGTCCAACAGGCCAAGAGCAAATGACCCGAACCTCCACACGCCCTGCACCTCGCCCCTCGCTCCATGTCGCGCCCGCCTCGGCTTGGCCAGGGCGGAATCCGCCAGCTGGACCAAGTCGCTCTCGATCGATCTTGGCAGTGATCTTGTCTGGCTTGTTCCTGCCCTGGATTGGTTCCGCCGACGAACCAGCCAAACCTGAACCTCGAAAGCCGGCGGCTTTGCCCGTGGCCGCTCTCCAGCGCGATGGGTCCCTCGCCGTGGATTTCGAGAAAGAAATTCTGCCTGTTCTCAAAAACAATTGCCTGGCCTGTCATAACACGACGAAAGCCAAGGGCGGGTTGAATCTCGAGACTCCCCAACTCATCCGCAAGGGCGGGGACAGCGGCCCGGCGGTCAGCCCTGGCCAAAGCGCCGAGAGCCTGCTCTTCAAGGCGGCCGGCCATTTGGATCCGGAACTCATCATGCCGCCGCGGGACAATAAGGCTAATGCATCCGATCTGCGGCCCGAACAACTCGCCTTGCTCAAGCTCTGGATTGAGCAGGGCGCCCAGGGCGAAGTCCACGCCAACACCACCGTCAATTGGCTGGAAACACCCCCGAAGCTCGACCCGATCTTTGCCGTCGCCCTCACCAAAGACGGCCAGTTCGCCGCCTGTGGGCGGGGCAACGACATTACGGTTTATCATGTTCCTTCCCGGCAGGTGTTGTGCAGCCTGGTCGATCCTCATCTGTCAACCGCCACTGGGTTTACCCATGCGGCGCATCGCGATCTCATCAATTCGCTGGCCTTTGATCCGAACGGGACGTTGCTGGCCTCGGCGGCCTATCGCGAAGTGAAGGTCTGGCGGCGTCCGGTCCAAGTGCAGAAAACCCTCTTCACGCCTGCTGAAAAGATCGACGGCTTCGCCCTCAGTCCAGATCGACAATGGCTGGCCGCCGCGACCGCCGATCATCGGATCGGGATCTATCAACTCTCCGAGAGCGAACCGCGCCTGGTCCACACTCTCATCGGGCACTCCAACCGAATTACGGCCCTCCGCTTTTCCAGCAATGGTTCCCGGCTTTGCTCCGGGTCGCTCGACCAGACGGTGCGCCTGTGGGAACTTGGGACGGGCAAAGCCGCTGCTCTCTTGGAATTGCCCGGAGCGGTTCACGATCTGGCCTGGCTGGCCCAGGATCAGCAGATCGCCGCCGCCGGCGCTGATGGCCTGATCCATATTTGTACTGTCGCAACCAGCAACCTCGCCCACGCCAAAGAGTTGAAAGGTCACGACGGCCCTGTTTATGCCCTGGCTCCCTTGTCCAACGGCGCGGAACTTCTCTCCGCCGGCGAGGATGGCATCATCCGCCACTGGAACATCGAGGACGCCGAAGTAACCCGCGAAATCAAAACCGGCGCCGCCGTGACTGCGTTGGCGTTGCGCCCGGACGCCAAACTGCTGGCCTCGGCCGGCACCAACCCTTTGGCCAAACTCTGGAAAGTGGAGGACGGCAAGCTGGTGGCGGAATTGAAAGGCGACCGTTATGCCTACGAACAGGTGGCGGAAGCGGAGCGTCAATTGGCGGTCGCAAAATCCGGGGTTGACTTCAGCAAGAAATCCCTGGAAACAGCGGAAGCGGAGAACAAGAAACAGATCGATCGCGTTGCGACCGCCACTGCGACCAACACCTTCACGGAAAAAGTCTTCCTCGAAAAGGAGAAGGCTTTCAAAGAAAGCCAGGAAGCCAAAGCCAAAGCCGAAAAAAATCTCAACGATCTGTTGGCTTCGATCAAAAAAATTACCGAGGACTACGAGGCCGCCGATCAAGCGGCCAAGGACTCGGCCACCGAAGCCAAGTCCGCGGCGGAAAAAGCCGCTCAAGCTCAACTTGCCTCCGAGCGCGCCGCGCTGGCCCGGCAAGATGCCGACAAAACCGCCACTGACACCGCCGCGGTGGCCGCCCGCACCAAGGCTGCGGTCGACAATGCCGCCGCCGGCAAGGAAACCGCCCAACGCATCGCGGATGAATCCGCCGCGCTGGCCGAAAAAAGCAAGACCTTCGCTGCGGCGGTCGTGGCCGATGCCGAGGTGAAAATCAAACTCTCCGCCGACGCGAAGAGCAATGCGGATAAAGCCATCGAAAAAGTCGCCGCCCAGGCCTTTGCGGCCGGTCAACTCAAGCCCGCCTACGACAAAACCATTGCGGAAGCTCCCGAGCAACGAAAACAAGCCACCAACAAGATCGAGTCAACCACCAAAGCCCTCGACAACGCCGACAAGGAGTTCAAACGCGCCGAGACACGCCGCTCCGTGACCGGCCATGAATTGGAATTGTCCGTGCAAGGGGCCGCCCGCGCCTCCAACCAGGTGGTCAAGGCCAAGGCCACGCTCGACACCGCTGAGACCCATTCTCGCCAATGCAACGAAGACCTCGAGGGGGCCAAAAAGCGCGCCGACCAATCCGAACTCGCCTTTCGCTCCCTGACCTTCTCCCCGGATGGTACGGCCCTCGCCGCGCTCTCCGAGTCCGGCAAGGTCCACGTCTGGAATGCAGATAACGGCGCACCGATCGAAGTATTTACCCCACCCTCGGCGGTGTCCGCCAACGCCACCTCGCCCACCAACTCCCCAGCAGTGTCCTTCAGCATCTTCGGCAGCGTTGCCTTTCTGGAGCGCAACACGATTGTGGCTGCCGACGGTCCGCAACGCGTCCGAGCCTGGACCCTTCATCCAGCGTGGTCTCTCGAACGCACGATCGGGACCGGCGATGCCAATTCGCCGTTGAGCGATCGGGTCAATGCCGTCCGCTTCAGTCCCGATGGCCAGGCCCTGGCCACCGGTGGAGGCGAACCGACCCGCAGCGGCGAAATCAAATTGTGGAATGTCGCGGACGGCGCGTTCCTGGGTGCCTTCACCAACGTCCACAGCGACGCCATTTTTTCGCTCGATTATTCGCCTGACGGAAAATATCTGGCGTCCTCTTCCGCCGATCGGTTCGTGCGCGTGCTCGACCTGGCCACTGGGAAGATCGTCCGCGCCTTCGAAGGCCACACCAGTTATGTTCTGGGCGTGGCGTGGAAGGCCGACAGCCGGACTCTGGCCAGTGCGGGAGCGGATAACGTGATAAAGATCTGGGACTTCACGACAGGCGATCGCAAAAAGAACATCGATGGCGCCACCAAAGAGATCACCTCCATTTCGTTTGTGGGCATCACCGATCAGGCACTCGCCACTTCCGGGGATAACCAGGTGCGATTGGTCAAGGAAAACGGCGAGAAAATCCGAGCGTTTGATGGCCCGGCCGATTTCATGAACGCCGCGGCGGCTACGCCCGATGGAACATTGGTGGTGGCCGGCGGACAGGATGGACAATTGCGGGTGTGGAACGGAACGGACGGCAAGTTGATGGCCAACTTCGGGCCCAGCACACCTTGAACCGACCCAACGAGGCAGGGCCTCAGACCTGCAAGGCAAGGACGGTTCTTCGCAAGATCGAACGGCTTGGAGTGCCTTGCCGCTCTGAGGCCCTGCCTCGTTAGAACTGAAACTCTCAGAATCCTGCTGGAGTCGTTACAGTTTTTGGATTAAACCGCGGGCCAGGGCGCGAATCATTGACGGTTCTGCCAGGCCCTGATAAAAGAGACGTCGTTCCCACAACATTCATTAATGAGTTACCAGCGCGGCTTTTGTTTTCTCCAGCTGCTTGGATTGATCTGGCTTCCGGGCCCGCTGTTGGCGGACAGCGTGGTGGTGTTTAACGAGGTGATGTATCATCCGGCGACCAACGAGCCGGCGTTGGAGTGGGTGGAGTTGTATAATCAAAACGCGGTCGACGTCGATCTGTCCGGCTGGCGTTTGTCCGACGGAATTAATTACACGTTTCCTTCCGGCAGCCTCATTCGTGGCGGCGGTTATCTGGTGGTAGCGATTTCACCGGAAACGCTCCGGGCGGTTGCTTCCATCACCAACGTCCTGGGCCCATTTACCGGGCGTCTCTCCAACAGCGGTGAAGAGATCCATCTGCGCGATCTGAATGGACGACGGATGGATTCCTTGCAGTACGGAGTGGACGGCGTTTGGCCGGTCGGCCCGGATGGGTCCGGGGTTTCTTTGGCCAAGAAGCAACCCAGCCTGGCCAGTGAGCCGGCCGAAAACTGGACCAGCAGCGCCCAGATGGGAGGCACGCCCGGCACGACCAACTTCCCCGCCAGCGGGAGTGCCCAGTTGCTGGGGCCGCGCACGGTGCTGCTGCCGATGACCGGTGCCTGGCGCTACGAGGATCTGGGAGTTGAACCGGCGGATGGTTGGCGCAACTCGAGCTTTGATGACAGCGCTTGGGCCAGCGGGGCCGGGCTTTTCTACGTCGAAAACGGGGCTCTCCCTGCGGCGAAGAACACGCTGTTGGCTGCCGACCGCAACACCTATTATTTCCGCGGCGGGTTCCAGCTCCAAGGCGATCCGGCGCGCCAAATGGTGAGCTTCCAAGCGATCGTGGATGATGGCGCCATCTTCTACGTGAACGGCAACGAAGTGGCCCGGCTGAACATGCCGACCGGCGCCGTCACATATGCGACCATGGCCTCGGTGGCCGTTGGTGATGCCACGCTGAGCGCGCCCATCGGCATTCCTTCCGGCCTGCTCAAGACCGGGCGCAATGATCTGGCCATTGAAGTCCATCAAACCTCTGCTACGACCAACGCAGGATTGCGGGTGCTGGCCGCCTCCGGTTACGTCGTAGCGTGGGACGGTGGGGATGGGGATTTCTCGACTCCCGCGAGTCCCGCCTTGGCGCCGACCAATGCGGCGATGGCCGCCTACGGAGCCCAGGCCTTCTCCAGCAGCAACCCGGGCCTGGCCGTCAATGTCAATGATGGTCGTTACGGCAACGCCAGTTCCTGGAGTGCTGCGGCGGGCGATGCCAGTCCGTTTCTGGCCCTGCGTTTCCCGGAGGCCATCGCGTTAACCAGTATTGCCTGGAGCCGCGATAACGGCGACGCCGCGGAATCCGGATGTGGGGGTACCTGCACGGACCGGGTGTTGGGTAATTACTCAATCCAATACACGTTGCAACCGGACCCGACGGCCATCGCCGGCAACTCCAGCAATCCCTCCAACGGCTGGACCACCATCGCCACCGTCCAGTATCTGAGCGTTCAACCTGGATTCAGTCCGCATTTGCGTCACCGCTTCGAGTTGACGTCCGCCACCGGGCCGATCCTGGCCACGGGAATTCGACTGCGGCCGCCGGCCAACAGCGCGGTGGACGAAGTGGAGGTGAATCCGGCGTATGCAGCTTCGTTTGACGTTGCGTTTGGACTTGAAGTGGCCACGCGGGACATTCTCCCCCCCCCGCCCCAGCTGGTTTTCAACGAGATTGCGGCCGCCAGTTCCACGAATTTCTGGGTTGAGATCCTCAATGCCGATACGACCCCCGTCTCGTTGACGGGCGTCGAGATTGTCCGGAGCGCGGGTGGGGCGCCGGGCTACCGGTTGCCGGCGCAGACGCTGCCGCCTGGTAGTCTGCTGGTGTTGAGCCAGGCGCAGTTGGGTTTTAATGCCGCCGATCAAAACAAGCTCTCGCTCTACACGGCGGGCCGCGCGGCCTTATTGGATGCGGTGACCGTGCGCACCACGGCCCGCGCGCGGTTCCCCGATGGCACAGGGGATTGGGTTGTGCCTACACCCATTACTCCCGGGGCGTCCAATACCGTCGTATTCCACAAAGAGATCGTGATCAACGAGATCATGTATCATGCGCCGCCGTCCGATCCGCATCCGGCGGTGACCAGCAATGCCACGTTGGTGCCGATCATCGGCGGGTGGCGTTACAACGATTCCGGGATCGACCTGGGGACGGCCTGGCGAGGGCCGGCCTACGATGACAGTTCCTGGGCGGCGGGTGCGGCCGTCCTGTTCGCAAATACCGGCGCCTTGCCGGCCCCAACCAACACGGTGCTTGCGGCCAATCGTGGCACCTATTATTTCCGCACCCGATTCAGTCTCGACGCGGCGGGCCTGACTAACGTGACCTTGAACTTGCGCGCTCTAGTTGATGACGGCGCGGTGTTTTATCTCAATGGCGTGGAGGTTTATCGGCACAACCTGGGCCCTGGGCCTATTTCCTACGCCAGTCCGGCCTCCGTTCCGGTCGGGGATGCGGATTGGATCGGGCCGTTGCCGTTGCCGGCCAGTCAGTTGGTGGTGGGCCTCAACGTGCTGGCCGTCGAAGTGCATCAAGCCACCGCGGCCTCGTTATCCTCGGGCGTGACCCTCAACGGCGGCGGGTTGACGTTGGTGGAAGAAGGGCCGGCTGGAGGCACTCCGCCCATGAATCTGGCGCGTGAATCCGGCTCGGTCCCGTTTGTCATCGATTCCCTGGCCGGTTTTCCGATCCATAATTATGTCGGGCTGACCGACGGCGTTTACGGCAATGGCAATTCGTGGATCGGCAATTCGGGAAACCCTGGCTACGCCGGCGTGCGGTTTGCCGGGTTAGCGACGGTTTCAAGTGTGGCGTTCGGACGCGATAATCTGGGGGTTTACACCGATCGGACGCTTGGCCTTTACACGTTGCAATATACGCGCGTCGCAACGCCCAGCCCCGCCACGAGTTTCACCGGCGACGCCGATACGGGTTGGGCCACCATCGGGACTTTGAACTATCAGGGGCCAGGCACGGGGTTATTTGCGCAGCCCTCGCGCCGGCATCGTTATACTTTCGCGCCAGTGACGGCGACGGGCATCCGTCTGTTGGTGCCGGCGACGGCTTTGGCCAGCGGCACCTGCATCGATGAGCTGGAGGTCAATCCACCCGACACCTCAGGCGATGTGGCGTTTGGAGCTGAATTGGTCCTGACCACCACGCTCCAGCCAGCGGTGGCCTATCAGGAATCCGAGGAGGAATGGGTCGAACTCTATAATCGCAGCACCAATGCCGTTGACCTGGCCGGGTGGCGGCTGGATGCCGGCATCGATTTTCGATTTACCAATGGCCCGATTCTCGCCCCGGGCGGATATCTGGTGGTGGCGCGCGACGCGGCGGCCCTGCGAAGCAAATGGCCGGACGTCGCCGCGAGTATCATCGGAAATTTCTCCGGACGCTTGCGCGCGCATGAACGGTTTCTGCTGCGGGACGCCGTCGGCAACCCGGTAAATGAAACGCGAGTGTTCGAAGGCGGTTGGAGCGATGGCGGGGGGTCGACGCTCGAGTTGCGCGATCCTTTTTCCGACAACTCCACTCGCGACGCCTGGGCCGACAGTGACGAAACCGCCAAAGGCCAGTGGCAGACCGTCAGCTACCGGATGGACGCGCGCCAGAGTTATGGGCCGACGCGTTGGCGGGAATTTCGCTTGGGTCTGCTGGACGATGGCCAGGTCCTGGTCGATGCGGTGAGCGTCATTCGGGATCCGGATGGCGCCCGGCAAGAATTGATTCAGAATGGCAATTTCGAAACCACGGCCGGCAACACGCATTGGCGTTTCCTGGGCACTCATAGCGGGGAGTTCGTGACCGACCCGGACAACGCAGCCAATCATGTGCTGAAGATCACCGCCGGCGGACGGGCCTTGATGAATCATAATCACATCGAGTCCACCTTCGTGAACAACACCGCCTTGGTCGATAACCAGGTATACGAGGTCAGCTACCGCGCTCGTTGGCTGGCGGGGTCGCCTCAACTCAGCAGCCGCGCCTACTTTTCCAAGCTGGCTCGCGTCACCGCGCTGCCCATGCCAACCCGGCTTGGCACCCCGGCTGCCCCAAACTCCCGCGCCATCCCCAACGCCGGGCCCACCTTTGCCGGCTTGCGCCATTCGCCGGTCATGCCGGACGCCGGCCAACCTGTGACCATTTCGGTCCTGGCGGCCGATCCGCAAGGTGTGGCCCAGGTCACGCTGTTTTATCGGGTCAACCCGGCCGCGGTCTTCGCCTCCATGCCCATGGCACAGCAACCTGACGGCCGATGGTCGGCCGACTTGCCGGGGCAAACTGCGGGCAAGATTGTTCAGTTTTATGTTCAGGCCCAGGACGCACTCGGCGCCGCCGCGTTGGCGCCTCCACGCGGCCCGGACTCGCGCGCCCTTTACCAGGTGACGGATGCGCAGCGAACCTCGCTGCCGATTCACGAATTGCGCCTGATCATGCTCGACGCCGACCGCGACTTCATGCTCAACCCGACCAACGTGATGAGCAACGCCCGGCTCGGCGGCACGGTCATCTACGATCGAACTGAAGTCTTTTATGATGCCGGCCCGCGCCTGCAAGGCACCGCCGCCAGCCGGATCCGCGACGGTGACAATTATATCAGCTACGATATCGGTTTTCCTCCCGATCACCTCTTCCGCGGCATGCGCGACAATGTCGGCATCGATCGTTCCGGACGCGCCCCCACCGTTCGGGCCCAGGACGAGATCTATGTGCAACACATGTTTCGACGGGCGGGGTTGCCCTGCCAATATACGGACCTTTGTTATTTCATTGCACCGCGCCTGATCCATACCGGCACGGCCATCCTCCAGTTGGCCGCTTACGATGGCAGTTTCGTGGACGAACAATACGGCCAGGCCGGGTCCGTGTTTAACATGGACATCACCTACGAGCCCGATACCACCACCGACGGGGGCGTGGAATCGATCAAGCTCCCGGTGCCGCTGCAGGCGCATATCGGGACGGACTTCACCAACTTGGGCAACGATCCGGAGCAGTACCGGTCGCCCTTCGATATCCGCGTCGGCAACCGCCGCGATGATTACGCGGGCCTGATCCGCCTTTGCCAGACGGCGGCCTTGCCCCAGATTCAATTCGATGATCGCATCGGCGCGGCGCTCGACGTGGAGGAATCGCTGCGCACCACCGCGCTCTACCTGCTGTGCGGGATTCAGGACAATTACCTCAACGCCGCGCCCGCGCTGCCACATAACCTGCGTCTGTTCACCCCGGCGGACGGCGGCCCGGCGCAATTGCTGGCTTGGGACATGGATTTCGTTTTCGGCGCAGCCACGAGCAGCCCGATCTTTCCTTATTCGGGCATCAACCTGGCCAAGCTGGTGAACAACCCGAACAACCGGCGGAGTTATCTGCGGCACGTCTATGACCTGTGCCAAAACGTTTTCAACACGGATTACATGAGTCGCTGGCTGACTCACTACGGCAGTCTGGTCGGTCAGAACTACAGCGCCGCCGCGACCTACATCACCGGCCGCCGGGCCTACGCCTTGTCTCAATTGCCCGCCGCGGTCCCCTTTGCCATCACCATCAATAATGGGAACGATTTCCTCACCAACTCGGCTCTGGCCACTATCACTGGTCGCGGCTGGCTCGATATTCGGGAAATCCGTCTGGACGGCACAGACGTCCCGCTGTCCGTCTCGTGGTCCACTCCCACAGACTGGCAGGCAACCGTCCCGCTGGTGTTGGGCACGAATTATCTGTTGTTCGTTGCCCTCGGCAGTAGTAGCAATGTCATCGGCACCGACAGCATCACGGTGACCACGACAGCCAGCACGGGCGGCGTGGACAGCGATGGGGACGGTTTGCCGGATGCCTGGGAGATGGCGCATGGCCTTAACCCTGCCTTCAACGACGCGGCCTTCGACCAGGACGGCGATGGCCTGAGCAACGCGCAGGAATATCTGAGCGGCACCGACCCCAACAACGCCACCAGTTACCTGCGTCTTCAAGCCATTCCGGGCGCGGCCGTCACGCGGTTGAATTTCGTGGCGCAGCCGGGCCGAAGTTATTCGGTCCTGTGGCGTGAACAACCATTGAGCGGACCATGGCTAACGCTGACCAATTTCGACGCGGGGTTGTCGACACGAACGCTCGACGTGTTCGTCCCGCAACCGGCTCCCACCCCGCAACGTTTTTACCGGCTGACCACGCCGCGTGCTCCTTGAACGTCAATGATCCAAGCAACTCAACTGAAGGTAACATTATGAAAAAATCCCCACACAACGGCAGCAGGTCCGGGCTTCAGCGCGCTGGACGATGGTTGATTACACTCGGCACGGCTTTCCTGGCGGTCGGCGCAAACGCCGCCAGTCCGCGCGTGGTGATCACGCCCTCGGCTGGCTTCACTATCTTGTGGGATGGCAACAACGGCGGATTCAGCACCCCGGATTCGCCCGCTCCGGCGCCGGACAACGCCGCCCGCGCTGCCAGCGCGGTGGCCTTCGGCAGTTCCGAATACGGGCAAGGCGTCCATACCATCGCGCACGTCAACGACGGCTTTTACGGAAACTCGCACAGTTGGATCTCCGATTTCACTGGCACCACCGATCTGGACCCGTTTATCGGCGTGGCTTTTGGTCAGTCGGTCAACATGAACAACCTCGCCTGGGGCCGCGATAACGGCGACACGGCCGCCGATGCTTGCGGCGGCACTTGCATGGATCGCTCCGTGGGCACCTACACCATCCAATACACCCAAGTCGCTGCTCCCGGCGTTGACACGGTGGACACCGGGGATGCAGCGACGGGCTGGGCCACCCTTGGCACGGTGCAATACCTCGGCGGCACCGATAGCGGGGCCTTCACCGCTTACTTGCGCCATCGCTTCGACATCTCCGCGGGCGGCGGGCCGGTCAGCGCCACCGCCGTGCGCCTCAAGGTTTCCGATCGTGGGATTTGCGTGGATGAACTCGAAGTCAACACGCCTCCGGATCCGATCCCGCCGATCAGCAATTTTCTGGTCATTACCCCGGCCGCCGGGTTCACCGCGGAATGGGATCTCAACGATGGCAAACTCAACGACCCAAGCTCGCCGGCGCCCGTGCCGGTTAACCGCGCGAGTCTCGTCAATGGCACGCGGGCTTTCGGCAGCAGCCAACTGGATCTGGGGGTTCATTTCTCGACCAATATCAACGACGGGCTCTATGGCAACGCGCACAGTTGGATCAGCGCCAATGGCATTGGGGGCAACTCAGATCCCGATCCGTTCGTGGGCCTGAATTTCGGCGGGTTGATCGAGTTGAAACGCATCGCCTGGAGCCGTGATAATGGAGATGTCGCCGGCGATTGTTGTGGCGGCACGCTCACCGATCGCGCCCTTGGCACTTACACACTGCAAGTCACGCGCGTGGCTAATCCTGGCGCGGCCACGCCCGACAGCGGCGATCCCACCACCGGCTGGCAAACGGTCAGCACTTTCGAATACAAGGCGGCCGGTCCGCCGTTCAGTCCGTCTTTGCGCCATCGTTATGATCTTGGGTTGGTGGGTGGAGGAGGCATTCCCGCCACCGGCATCCGGTTGAAGGTATCCGACGGATCCATGGACATCGATGAGATCGAAGTGAATCCTTACATCGCCCTGGAGCAGGATTTAACAGCAGATATCATTCTGACTCCCCAAGGCTCTTACTCGATTGCTTGGGACGGCAATGACGGCGAATTCTACAGCGCCATGGCCGGCGCGCGGTCGCCGGCACATGACGGCCTGGCCTCGCGTGGCGCCACTGCGTTCGGCAGCAGCGAACTCGGTTTCGGCATTCATTTCATCACCAAAATCAACGACGGCTTTTATGGCAACAGCAGCAGTTGGATCTCCGATCGCGGTCTGGGCGCTGGCTCCGATCCCGATCCTTTTGTTGGCATCGCCTTTGGGCGCAGCTTGAATCTCAGCACCCTGGCCTGGGGCCGCGACAATGGTGATACGACCGAAGGCGGTTGCGGCGGGACCTGCACCGATCGATCGATCGGCACCTACACCATCCAGGTCACCCAGGTCGCCGCGCCCGGCCTGGACACGGCGGACACCGGCGACGCCGCCACCGGCTGGGAAACCGTCGGCACGGTGCAATATGCCCAAGCGGCCCCGCCTGGTTTTAATCCGTCGCTGCGCCACAGTTTTCTCCTGGCCAAAGACGCTCAGCCCATCTCGGCTACCGGCGTGCGGATAAAAGTGTCGGACGGCAATCTGGCCATCGACGAACTGGAAGTGAATCCGTCGACTCTGGTGACGGCCCCGCCGGTGAGCGATCTGCTGGTGATCCAGCCCGCGGCGGGATTTGGGATTAGTTGGGATCGGAACGATGGCGAGCACTCCAGCCCGTTGGCCGGGGCGGCCGCGCCGACCAACGCGGCTCTGGCCACGCGCGGCGCCACGGCCTTTGCCAGTAGCCAAGTGGATCTGGGCGTGCACTTCACTCGGAACATCAACGACGGCCTCTACGGCAATGCCCACAGCTGGATCGCGGACTTTTTAGCCTCGCCGCCGGACCCGAATCCGTTCTGCGGAATCGCCTTGCCTGAATTGATGGCGGTGCGCAGCGTGGCCTGGGGCCGCGACAACGGAGACGCCACCGAAGCGGCCTGCGGCGGCACCTGCACCGATCGTAACCTTGGTGTCTACACCGTGCAGTTCACCCGGGTTACCAACCCCGACAAAACCACGCCGGAAACCGGCGATGCGTCCAGTGGCTGGGAAACGGTAGGCACCGTGGAATACAAAGCGGCCTTTGCCAGCCTGTTCAACCCGCATCTGCGCCACCGATTTGACATCAGCCAGAACAACGCGCCTCTGGCCGCCACCGGCATTCGCCTCAAAGTTCCCAACAACCAAATCGACATTGATGAGCTGGAAGTGAATCCCTATCCGAGCATCGACGAAAACACGCTGCTGGTTGAACCGGAGGCTGGCTTTACCATTGAATGGGACGGCAACAATGGCGACTACTTCACGACCAACTCGCCGGCCCACGCGCCCGATAACGACGCCCTGGCCAGCCACGGCACGACGCCCTTTGGCAGCAGTCAGCTCGATTTTGGAGTGCACTTCATCTCCAACATCAACGACGGGCTCTATGGCAATACCCATAGCTGGATCGCTGACTTCGCGGCGGCCAACGATCCCGCCCCCGCCATCGGCGTCAGTTTCGGACACACCGTGCCCGTGCAGACCATTGCTTGGGGCCGTGACAACGGAGATGTGGCGGGAGATTGCTGCGGCGGGACCCTGATCGATCGCGCCGCGGGCACTTACACCATTCAGTTCACCGAAGTCCCCAACCCGGACAACACCACCGCTGAGACCGGCGATCCCGCCACCGGTTGGGCGGCGATCGGGCGGCTGACCTATCGGGGCGCCGGCTCCGCGGCGTTCCGCCATCATCTGCGTCACGAATATCGCGTCAGCCAAAACGGGGCCAACATCAATGCCACGGGCATTCGCCTGGCCGTTTCCAGCAATCAGATCGACGTGGACGAACTGGAAGTGAACAGCCGTCCGCCGCTGCCGGCGCCCAAGCTGAGCAGCCGACAAGAGGGCAACGAGTTGGTCCTCTCCTGGAGCGGCGGCGGCGTGCTGGAGTCGGCCGACCAGATCACCGGACCGTGGTCGGCTGTGCCCAACGCGACCAACCCGCATCGGCAAGCGCTCACCGGTCAACGCAGCTTCTATCGCGTTAAACGTTGACCCGGTAGACCAGTAGCCACGCTGTAGCGGCGGTCGATGACCGCCGCGATGCCCAAACGCAGGAAAGAAAGGCGACGGTCATAGACCGCCGCGACAGTCGGCCATCGACGTCACTGCCCGCTTGCCGTCCGCCCGCCGTCGACTCTAGGCTCCGTCGCATGCGCTGCGGACTAATGCGCCGGGTTTGGGTGGGTGGCAAGGCCCTGCTGGTCTGGGGCGGGATTCTTTTCTGCTCTGCGCGAATGGCTTCGGCGGCGGCGCCGGATCGGCCCAACATTCTGTTCATCTTATCCGATGATCATGCGGCGCATGCGCTGAGTTGCTATGGGAGCGTGATCAACCGCACTCCGCAGTTGGATCGCATCGCCACCAACGGGATGCTCTTCACTCATTGCTTCGTCAACAACTCCATCTGCACGCCCAGTCGCGCGGCGATTCTTACCGGCAAATACAGTCACCTCAACGGGGTCACCGTGTTCAACCGGTTCGATGGTCGGCAGCCGCACCTGGCCAAATACCTGCAACAAGCCGGTTATCAGACGGCCATCATTGGCAAATGGCATCTCTTCAGTGACCCGACCGGGTTCGATTATTGGAATGTGCTGCCGGGGCAAGGCCGTTATCTGGATCCGATCCTGATCGAGATGGGCAAAAGCAATGTTTACAAGGGTTACGTCAGCGATATCATCGTCGACCTGTCCCTGGACTGGCTCAAAAAGCGGGACCCAACGCGCCCGTTTTGTTTGATGTCACAGCCCAAGGCGCCCCACCGCCAATGGACTCCGCCGGCCAAGTACACGAATCTTTACGACGGGATCGAGATTCCCGAGCCGGCCACTTTCAACGACGATTACCGCGGCCGTTCGCGGGCCTTGCCGGAAGCCACCATGCGCATGGAACATTTGCGCAAGACCGATCTGAAAGCGCCCGTCCCGTCCAAACTTTCCCCGGCCGCCCAGAAAAGCTGGCGCTACCAACGTTACATCAAGGATTACCTGCGTTGTGTGACCTCGATGGACGATAACGTAGGGCGTTTGCTCGATTACCTCGAATCGACCGGGCTCGCCACCAATACCATCGTGGTCTACTCGTCTGACCAAGGCTTTTTCCTCGGCGACCATGGATGGTTCGATAAACGGTTCATGTACGAGGAATCCTTGCGCATGCCCTTGCTCGTTAGTTGGCCCGGCCACATTCGGCCCGGGACCACCAATGACGCGATGGTCTTGAACGTCGATTTTGCCCCGACGCTGTTGGAGGCCGCCGGGCTCACCCCGCCCCCAGACATGCAGGGACGAAGTTTCCTGCCCCTGCTCCGGGGCGAGAAACCGACCGATTGGCGGCACTCGATGTATTATCGGTATTATCATTACCCGGGCGATCATCAGGTCCAGCCGCACTACGGCGTGCGCACCGAACGTCACAAGCTGATCTATTACAACAAACTCGACGAGTGGGAGCTCTACGACCTGGAAAAAGATCCGCACGAACTCAACAATATCTATCGCGATCCGACCCAGAGTTCCGTCGTCCGCGATCTCAAAGCCGAATTGGCCCGCCTGCGTCAGGAACTCGACGACCGCGATCAATTCGTCAATGAGCTCTCCAACGAAGATAAGTTTCATCCCGTCCCACTCGAACTTGTCCTGCGCCCGGACTTCAGTCAGATCAACGGCGAAACAGTTGCGGACCTCGCCTCCCGCAAGCGTACCGGCCAGGTCGTCCACGGCCAGACTGCCCCCGGGCGCCAGCACGGTGTCGCCCTCAGGTTAGAGGGCGATGGGCGAGTCGAGTTCGGCCACGAATTGGACCCTTCGCAAAAGCCGTTTACCGTTGGCGCCTGGTGCAAACCTGACACGACGGATGGTGTCATCCTGGCTCACGGTGGCCGTTCGCATGGTTATGCGTTATTTCTGAAAGACGGCGTGCCTCACTTCGCTGTGCGGGACCGCCGCAAGCTGGCCGTGGTGAGAGGCAAAGAATCCTTACCGGCCGGACAATGGACTCACCTGGCCGGTATGCTCACTTCGAAAGCTCAGATTCGCCTCTGGGTTGACGGAGCGGCCGTCGGCACAGCCGATTGCGAGCCCATCGCCCAAAAACCACGAGACGGATTGGCCATCGGCGATGACCCGGACAGTCCCGTCGGCGAATACGGCGCCAGCAGAAGTTGGAAAGGACTGATCGAAGACGCGCGAATCTATTGGGGCGAACTCGATAACGACGCGCTGGAGGAATGGGCAGGAAAATGAACGCGAGTAAATCGCGCGTCCTGCCGATGATCTAAGGAGCATGAAATCGAATCGTTTGTCGCGCGTCTCGCTCGGCGCTGCCTGCCTGGCCTGCTCCGCCACGGCCGTTTGCGGCCAGGAGGTCGAGGTCCGCGGCTGGTACGAAGCCGGCGGAACCGTGATGCCCTCCGCCAAGCTGAGCAGCTTCATGAACGAAATTGTCAGCGGAACCAAAGTTGAATTTGATCCCGGATTCCGTTTTGGCATCGGCCTCGGCACCGATATCAGCCGCTACGTCGCGCTCGAACTCGAAAGCGGGTTTCATTACAACAGTATCCGATCCATCTCCGACGCCACTTCCAGCGACGGCCAGATCTATCAAATCCCGCTGTTGGCCAACGTCGTTGTGCAATTCCCGAACCGCACGCGTTTCGTCCCTGTGATTGGAGCAGGGGCCGGCGCCATCTCCGCTTTGTTGGACGCAGACAATCTGACGATCGGCGGCAGCACTTTCTCCGGAGATGATCAGGCCTGGACCTTTGCTTACCAGGGTTATGCGGGCCTGCAGTACAACTTTGCCGACAACCTCGGCGTGGGCGTGTTTTACCACTACATGGTTTCGGAAGCCCCCAGCTGGGGAGACGGACCGGACGGCAGGGTGAAATTCAACCGGCTCCGCAATCATTCCCTGGCGCTCACGCTCAGTTTTCGATTCTGATTGCTTCGATCGTCTCCGGACGAAGAGGATCAGGGATTGAACAAGCGGAAGAATTCCTGGCTGTCGCGATGCGGCAGCACGATGCAATTAGTGGCGGCGCTGCCTGGCACATTTGTCCAGCGAGTTGGCTGGAGAGCCGGGCTGGACTGCAGCACCACGGTTGGCGCGGTCGGCTCCCAGCAGAGCCGGACGGTGTTGCCGGCGGCGACCGGCGTGGTAAGCACCAGCGGAAACGCTTCGTAAGCTCCCAGGTCTGGGGCCAGCGGTCCGTCGCGCCGGCTGCGCAGGGTCCGTGGAGTGCCGACGAGATCCACGGCGCTGGGCAGCAGCGCCGTCAGGCCAGAGAGATTGGTGCCGGCTTCAAGGCAAGGTGAAGCGGGATCGAGGCGGAAGTTGCCGTGAGCCGCGTCCAGGAATTGCGGGTCATCCGGGATGTTGCCAGCGCCTTCGGTCGGCTCTGGAATCGTGCAGGAAGAAAAGAATGCCGACCACACATGGTTCGACCCGCCGCTATTGTTCCAAACGATGGAATTATAGGCGAGCGAAGCGGCCATTCCCCAGCCAATGACGCCGTTGTCCGTTACCGTGCAGTGATAAAGCAAGCCGTCGCTCACTCCGTTGACCTGTGAGGAGTTGAACTGCGAGCAGAAGTTCCGGGCCACCAAACATTGATCGAGGGTCGAATCGTCCGTTCCGGCGGCGCTCAGCGCGGTGTTGCCCACGATCTGGCATCGTTCCAGCACGCTTTCGTCGGCGCCGCCGCCGATGTCCCTCGCTTCATTGGACGTCAGAACGCATCGGATCAGCACGCTGTCATCGGCGCCGCCGCCGTCGTCCAGAGCGACGTTGCCGGTCAGCAGGCAATCCAGGAGCCGGCCGCCATTGACGCCGCCGCCGTCCCGAAAAGCGCGATTGCCGGCCAGCACGCAGTTGGTGAGGACACCTTCCTTTTCGCACCAGGCGCCGCCGCCGCCTTGATCGCGGCTGTTATGCCCGACTGCGCGGCTGTGGCCGTTGGTGAGGGTGAACCCGCTCAAGACCGAGCTGTCATCGACGTACGCGCAGCGCATCGCGCCCGGGCCATGGGGTTGGGCTGCCCCAGGGGCGCCGTGGAGAATGGTTACCGCGGGGCCATTCACACTCTGGACGATCACGCCGTTGGTGAGGCGAGCGCGTGCGGTCACATCCCCGGACACCAGTGGGCCGCCGGTGTCATAGACGCCGTTGGTCACCCAAACGACGCGGCCGGCCACGTCTCCGGCTCCGATGGCGTCCTGGATGGTACTGGCAGCGCTGGCCCACGTGCGGAACGGGAAGGCGGGCGTCGGGTTGGCCGCGTTAACGTAATAAAGCGGAACCGGCACCACACTGATCGGCAGCGTGACCGCGAAGCCGGCTGGGGTGCTGTCGTTGAACACGGTCAATGTGACGGCGTAAGTGCCGGGCTGTGCCCAGCCGTGGTGGACCCGAGGCTGGTTCTCAAAGACCGTTCCATCGGCGAACGACCAGCGCAGGCGCGTGGCTCGGCCTTCGATGCGGCTGCGGAACGTTGCGGCGAATCCCGTGGCCATCTGCGTGAAGTCCGCCGCGATCGCTGCCGACAACGAGCCGGTCGTTTTCCCCGGGACAATTTCATCCGCTCCCAGGCTCGGGGGACTGCCGAATGGTTCGCCGTCCAGGTCGGTTCCCGTGGTGTACTCCGGCCGTCCGGCGCCGACACACGGAGAACTTGGGGCCAGACGCCAGGCGGACAAAAGCTGCGGATCGAGCGCCATATTGTCAGAGCCATTAATCGGCAGCGGCGTGGTGCAGCAACGATGAAATCCCATCCGATACACGACCGGATCGTAGTTGGCGCCAACCGCGGCTTTATTGTGAAAGATGATCGAGTTATACGCTTTATGCTCCGTGGGGTAACGCCCTACCACGCCCCCGCCCCGGTGTGCGGAGTTATGGGTCACCGTGCAGTTGAACAAGCTGCATTCGAACGTCCCGCCCCCACGGCCTTCTGTGCGGTTGCCGGTGACCACGCAATTGATCAGCACACAGTCGTCCGCACCGCCGGCGTCATCCACCGATTGATTGTTCATCAGCACGCAGTTAACCAGGGTGGCGTTGTCCGCGCCGCCGCCATCGTCCCTGGCGTAGTTACCGGCAAACAGACAACCCAACGCAGTGCCCCCGCTTAATCCTCCGCCGTCTACCCTGGCAGCGTTGCCCAGGAAAACACAGTTGCTCACAATGCCGCTCTGCTCGGAACGCACGCCGCCGCCGAAGTTGAGTTCGGCCAGCGTGTGCCCATTGGTCAGAGTGAACCCGATCAATTCGGCATTGGTGCCCAGGTAGACGCAGCGGACGGCGCCGACTCCAAAGCCATCGTCTTCCTGACCGGCTGCTCCGACAATTACGGTCACTTCCGGTCCTTTCACGCTCCGCACATGGATGGGCTTGTTGATGGCGACACGGTTGGCAACCCCATCGGGTCCCTGTCGGCTGCCGACGGCGTAAACGCCGTTGGTGACCAGAACGATGGCATTGGGCGAAGCGTTGTCGACGGCCTCCTGGATGGCGTGCGCCGCCGTCGCCCACGTCTCGAACGGAGGACTAGGGCTGGGGCTCTCCGTCCAGACGTAGGCCACCGATTCCGATTTGGGCAACGCGGCCGCCGCACCCAGACCTTGGCCAACGCCTGGCAGGCTGGGGGATGCCAGGGACAACAAAGCCAATAGTAGCGCGACCGAGCGGGAGCAATGACGAAAACGGCGCATGGTTCGTACGGCCGCTCCATCAGATCAGTTGAGCCAGCCGACGGATTCTTCGCATGAAGCGCGTAAAAGTTCTTGAAAAAAAGATCCCTTGGCTAGTCCTGGCGATCGCGGCGGGTGCATTTAGACACTGCCCCCGGAGCGAACATTTTTCTGGCATTCTCACTCCTCACCCGCCTTCGCCCGTGTTGGTTGACGAAGGAGCAGCCAGCCAGCTGTCAGCCATTGCCACGATGGATGACGATTCGGCGATGCTATTAACGGGTTCGACAGTGAACTGGATGGTGGCCGCAGGTCCAGTGACCCAAATCAGCGGCGCTGGCCTGGCACAGATGGGTTTCGTTTATCAAATTACGCTGGCCAACGTGCGCGGCGATTATTTGGGAACGACGGGTTCCGTACAACTCGCCGTGATCAATGCTGGCAACGATGACTTCGCGGAATGCGCGCGCGACGGGTTGGATGACGCTTGGCAAGCCGCGTACTTCGGTGAACACAATCCAAGCGCCAACCCCTCTGCTGATCCAGACGGTGACGGTTATTCGAATTTGGCCGAGCATATGGCGGGAACAGATCCATTGGACCCCCATTCGCATTTTCGCATGCGGATTTTACCGCGGTCTGGACCCGGGTTTGCGCCACAGATTGGCTTCAGTCCGAGGCGGGCCGATCGGATTTACCTGGTCGAGAAGCGCGAGTTCCTGAGTGAAGGCACTTTCCTGCCGTTGGCGGTATGGCGTGTGGATGATGACTCGTTTGAACGCGTGGTGACCGATCTGGCCGCAACGAATCGTTCGAGTTTTTACCGTGTGCGGATCTCGAGGCCGTAATCGTTTGAAGCCGAAGTGAAGTGCCGGCTCTTTCACGTCTACAGGGTGGGCGTCTACAGGGTAGGACGTTCCTTATGCCAGCTGGTGGATTGTTCGTAGGCGTGAGCTGCGCGCAGGAGAGTTTCTTCTCCAAGCGGCTTGCCCAGTAACTGCAGGCCGATCGGCAGCTTCGGGTTCGCCGTGAATCCGCACGGGACGCTAATCCCACAAAGCCCCGCCAGGTTGCACGAGATGGTGTAGACGTCCGAAAGATACATCTGCATCGGGTCGTCGCTTTTCTCCCCCAGCTTGAACGCGGCCGTTGGGGTGGTGGGCGTCACGATCAAATCCACTTGCTCGAATGCCTTCAGGAAATCCTGGCGGATAAGCGTACGAACTTTCTGGGCGCGCAGATAATAAGCGTCGTAATAGCCGCTGCTGAGCACGTAAGTACCAAGAATGATGCGCCGCTTGACTTCGGCGCCAAACCCGGCCCCGCGCGTCCGGCAATACAAATCATAGGGGGTGGCGCCATCGACGCGCAGGCCGTAGCGGATGCCATCGAAACGCGCCAGGTTCGCGCTGGCTTCCGCCGTCGCCACGATGTAATAAGCGGCGATCGCATAAGGGGTGTGCGGGAGCGAGATCTCAATGATCTCGGCGCCCAGTTTCTCCATCTGTTGCACGGCTGTCCGCACCGCTGCTTGCACTTCGGGATCCAAGCCGCCAATGAAATATTCCTTGGGCAAACCGAGCTTGAGTCCTTGGAGGGATCCAGCCAGAGCCGCGGCATAATCCGGCACCGGCGCGGGAAGGCTGGTCGAGTCGCGGGCATCGTGACCACTGATCACCTGCAGAATCGCGGCGGCGTCGCGCACCGTTCTGGCCAGCGTCCCGATCTGATCGAGCGATGAGGCATACGCCACCAGACCGTAACGCGAGACGCGCCCGTAGGTTGGTTTAACACCCACCACTCCGCATAACGCCGCCGGTTGTCGGATGGACCCGCCGGTGTCGCTGCCCAGCGTCACAAGGCATTGCTCCGACGCCACGGCTGCCGCCGACCCGCCCGAAGAACCGCCAGGAATGCGGGAGATGTCCCACGGATTGCGCGTGGGACCGAAGGCTGAATTCTCGGTCGAACTGCCCATGGCGAATTCGTCCATGTTCAACCGGCCAAACACGATCGCGCCGGCCGCCTTGAGTTTCTCCACCACGGTGGCGTCGTAAGGCGAGGTGAATTTGGAGAGGATTCTGGACCCGCAGCCCAGCGGTTGCCGCTTGACCGCCAACACATCCTTGACCGAGATCGGGATCCCGAGCAGGGGCTGCTGCTGGTGCGATGCTCCTGCAGCCAGGGCTTTATCCGCCGCGTCGGCCTGCGCCAAGGCGTCTTCAGCATCATAGCTGAGAAAAGCATGGACGCGCTCGTCCACCGCGCGGATGTGGTCCAGACAGGCCTGGACGATCTCGCGGCTGGACACTTCGCGTCGAGCGAGACGCCCGGTCAATTCCGAGAGAGTCAATTGATTGAGCATGGGCCAAGTTACTCGGAGCAGGGATGCAGGCTCGTTACTCGACAATCTTCGGCACCAGAAAGAGGCCGTTGGCCTGCGCCGGAGCGTTGCGCAACGCTTCTTCGTTGGGAAGACATTCTTGAGTCGCATCAGGCCGCATGATGTTCACCATCGGCACCGGATGAGCCGTCGGTTCGACACCCGTCACGTCCACCTCCCGCAGCTGGTTCATGTACCCCAAGACCTGGGCAAGTTGCGCGCCGAATTGGGACTCCTCCTCCGGAGTGAGTTTCAGGCGCGCCAGATCGGCGACATAATGCACATCAAAATCCGAGTCAGCCATGCGGCCAGCGTAGGAAGGCCGCAGGAAAAAGTCATCCCTGGAAATGAACGGAAGCGGGGGATGGGGGGAAGGCAGAAAGATGGGGG
>Ga0247664_1000069_pt1 | contig 26642 bp, 19 predicted proteins | sample CNK05_metaG_FD_182715 | JGI IMG/M metagenome (GOLD analysis project Ga0247664, IMG submission 182715) | Soil microbial communities from Purdue University Martell Research Forest, Indiana, United States - CNK05 | ecosystem: Environmental > Terrestrial > Soil > Temperate forest > Bulk soil...
TGATGTTGGCGGCGGTTTTCATACGGTTTAAGCCCTGGCGGCCAGGGACACGCAGATCAGTTCCCTGCCGTTGTGCAGGTAAGCGCATCGATTGGCAAACGCCGGGTGACACCAAAGCACATCGCGCCCGCGCGTATGTTCGATCGGGTCAAGCTACTTGGCCCGGCTTAACTCAGTCATCGGCATTCCGCTTTCCGCTTTCCGCTTTCCGCTTTTCACAACCTCTTCACCTGCACACCGCCGCCGTCGGAGCGGAGCACAACTGGTTTGCCCCCGCCGTTGACTGGCCCTTTCAGGTGGTCGTGCGCTTTTTTGCCGGTGATGGTCACGGGTAATTCGCTGCTGGTGCCGCCGCCGGAGGTGGAAGCGTCCAGGTCAAACGCGGCGTTGGCAGGCGCACGCAGAGTCACGCTTCCACCCGAGGTTTGGAGGTTGACCGGTTCGGTCAAGGAACTGAACGACGCGGAAATGGATCCACCGGAGGTCGCGCCATAAACCTTGCCAGCCACATCATCGAGGCGGATTCCGCCGCCGTCCGACTCCACATGCACCGGGCCTTGGAAAGTCTTGACCGCCACGGATCCGCCGGAGGTGCGTCCATCCAGCGTGCCGCCGCCGCCGCTCACGTCGATCCTGCCGCCGCTGGTTTGGATCTTGAGCGCACCATCGCAGTCGTTCATGCGGATGGCGCCTCCGGCCGTGCGTCCATCGAGGGGTCCACGCAAGCGCGCAAACTTCAACGCGCCGCCGCTGGTGCTGGCATTAAAGGCGCCTTGCAGATCGCGCAAGTCGATACTGCCTCCGGCCGTCTTGAGGCGGGCGCCGAACTGGGAGGGCACCGCGATGACATATTTGGCTTCGACCCGCTGTTTGCCTTTCCAATTCTTCAAGGCCGGCCCCTTGGAGCGAACCGTGACCGTGCTGCCTTCCTGAGCGAAGGTCACCGGCCGTTCGTCCAGGAAGCTTTGTTCGTCAGCCTTGCTCCCGCGGCTGACCCGGCGCCAGACGTGAATGGAAACTTCGTCGACCGCATTGCTGCTGACTTCGATCGATCCAAAATCCACCTCGACGACGAGCTGGCCGCCGGCCGACGCGGGGAAAGTCTTCTCCAGCTTCTCTTCAGTTTCAGCTCTGGTCACGGGCAGCAGGGCAAGCCCGCAGGCCGCGACGGCGAGAACCAAGGTGGTCCGGCGGCGCAGCGGCGCCGGGTTATGAGTGCACAAGGTTGTTTTTTTCATGAGACTCTTTGATGGGTTAATGGTTCATCATCAACACGACACTAGACAATCGGCGTCCGCCAGGACATGCCGTCGGCATCCGAATCAGCGCGCGCCCCGGCCCGGCTTCCCTGTCCATCTCATTCATGGCGCAAGGCCTCCATGGGATGGATTTGCGCGGCGCGTCGAGCCGGAAACCAACAAGCCAGCACCGTCACCGCCGCCAGCAAGACAGGAACGGCAGCGAAAGTCAGCGGATCATTCGGTTGCACTTCGAAAAGCAGCCCGCGCAGCACGCGGGTCAGAGCGAACGCGCCAAACAAACCGAGGCCGATGCCGAGCAAGGCCAGCCTCATACCGCGGCCGATCACGAGCCGCAACACATCACGCGGTTGCGCGCCCAACGCCATGCGCACGCCGATCTCGCGGCGGCGCTGGGTCACGGTATATCCCAGCACTCCATAGAGACCCACCGCCGCCAATCCCAACGCCAGCGCAGCGAATAAAGTGAGCAAGCCGGTTTGCAGCCGCGGTTGAGCCCGCGTGTCGGCGACCAGATCGTCCATCGCGCGGATGAACGGCGGCGGCAGACTCGGGATCACACTTTTGGTTTCACGCCGAATCGCCTCCCCTAACATTCTGGGATCACCCGTCGTGCGGACCAGCAGCGTCGGGTTTTGCATCGGCCATTGCCAGTAGGGTTGATAGACCTCGGGCACGACTTCCGGATGCGCATGCAGGGATTTGATGTCACTGACGATCCCCACAATCTCGGACCACAGCGGGGTGCCCCAGGCGTTGGTGGCGTCCAAGGCCGGGCGGCTGCTGCCCATCTTGAAGCGCTGGCCGATCGGATCTTCGTTCGGAAAATAACGACGAGCCATCGTCTCGTTGATCAGCACCACGCCCGGCGCCGCCAACGTGTCTGCCTCCGTGAAGTCGCGCCCTCGCAACACGCGCGCGCCCAGCGCACGCAGCCAATCGGGCGTGATGCCTTTGAACTCGGCTCTGGGCTGTTCCTCGGGCTTCAGGGCGGGCCGCCCAAAAATCGTTACCACTTCATTGGGCGGCCGGTTCTCGCGCCGGATCAACCGGCTGCCGGCGCCAACGGCTTGCACGCCGGGCCAGGCCCGGATCCGTTCGATCAATGCCTGCAAAGCAACCTGTGGCCGGGTGGCCGTCGGTCGGGTCCAAGTCGTAAACCCGGACACTGAGAAATCCAGTTCAGCGGTCAGCAAATGCTCGGGCGGAAAACCGCGTTCGGCGCGAACCATGCGCGCGAAGCTTTGCAGCATCAAGCCGGCCCCAGCCAACAGCACCATGGAGATAGCGACCTCCGCGATCACCAGGATGCTGCGGATGCGGCTCATCGAGCGACCCCCGGAAACACCCGGCGATTCTTCCTTCAAAGTTTGGTTCAAATCGGGACGCAGAAACTGCCAGGCAGGCGTGAGCCCAAACAACACACCTGTGAGCAAGGAAAGCCCAAGCGTAAAGGCAAGCGCCGTGCCGTCCAGAGCGAGGCCCCCCAAACGCGGGATGTGACTGGGACTGGCGGCCACGAAAAGATGCAGCCCGCCCCACCCGAGCAAGACGCCCAAGGAACCGCCGATCAGTCCAAGCAGGACGCTTTCCACCAGCAACTGGCGCATCACACGCCAGCGCCCGGCGCCCAAGGCCAGGCGCAGGGCGATCTCCTTTTGCCGGGCGGCCGCCCGGGCGAGCAGAAGATTGGCAACATTGGCGCAGGCGATGAGCAAGACACCCGCGACCACTCCCCACAAAACCAGCAGCGCCGTGCGCAGATTCGATCCCAACGCCTGGTGCAATAACGGCACCACCGCGACTTCAGAGCCGATGGTGTCCTCCGGATGCGCCTGGGCCAGCCGGCGTTGGATGGCGTTCAACTCTGTTTGTGCCTGGGCCACGGTGACCCCAGGTTTCAACCGCGCGATCACGTTGTGCCAATGCGCCGAGCGCCGTTCGGTCAAAGTCACCCCCATCCAACCCAAAGGCAGCCAGAGCTCGGAACGGCTGGGTAACCCGAAGCCGGGCGGCATCACTCCGACGATGGTGTAGTCGCGTCGCCCATAGGTGTCGACCGTCAGCGTTCGCCCAACCACGTTGGGGTCACCATCAAAATGGCGCTGCCACAAACCATGGCTAAGGACAGCCACGCGGTTGCCGCCTTTGCGATCTTCGTCAGGCAGGAAGGTGCGTCCGAGCAGAGGAGTGGTGGCCAGGGTGGAGAACAGGCTGGCGGACGCATAACTGGCGTGAACCTTGATGGTGCTGTCGCGCAGCACGAGGTTAAATTCCTCGCTTCCTTCCCAACCCGGACTGACCGCCAGATCAGAAAGCACCGTGTTCTGCTCGCGCCAATCGAGGTAATTGGGGCCGCTCACGCGTTCCTGGTCGATCCCCCGTGGCGGGTTGCGCTCCCACAACGTCACCAATTGTTCAGGCCTGGCATAAGGCAGCGGCCGGAGCAGAAGCCCATTAATGATGCTGAACACGGCCGTGTTGGCTCCGATCCCGAGCGCCAGCGTCAACGACGCCACCCCGGTAAACGCGGGATTTTTGAGCAGCTGTCGAATGGCGAAACGGACGTCGTTCATTCTGGTTCCTGGTTTCTGGTTCCCGGTTCCTGGTTTCTGGTTCCCGGTTCCTGGTTTCTGGTTTCTGGTTTCTGGTTTCTGGTTCCTGGTTCCTGGTTGTTAGGTTTGGCGAAGCCAAACCCTCTAACGACGCAGGGCCTCAGAGCGGCAAGGCACTCCAAGACGCCCAATCTAAGGATCGTCCTCGCCTTGCTGGTCTGAGGCTCTGCATCGTTAGCTAACTAATCATTCTTTGTTTGCCGCTTTATTACCGTGCGCGATCGACCGTCACAGGCTCGGCCGCATCCGCGCCAACTTTTGGCTTAGGCGTTCCCGCAGGCCGGTTTCGGCCTTCCAGTTTCCGCTTGCCGCTTTCCGCTTTTCTCATTGTGTTCTCAATGCGTCCATGGGATCGATTCGGGACGCGCGGCGCGCCGGTACAAATGAGGCCAGCAACGCGACCAGGATCAGAATCAGAGCGTTGGCGCCGAAGATAAGCGGGTTGGTCGCGCTGACGCCGAACAACATGCTTTCGAGCGCGCGGGTCACGAACAAGGCCAACACCAACCCGAGCATCACGCCCATCGCCGCCATGATCACGCCTTCGCTCAGGATCAGCCGCAAGACATCGGCGCGCCGGGCGCCGATGGCCATGCGAATGCCGATTTCCTGCGTGCGTTGTCCGACCGAATAAGCCACCACGCCATAAAGCCCGATCGAAGCCAACAGGAGGGCAAGCAAGGAGAACGTCCCAAGCAAATTCGTGATCAACCGCCGCGGCGCCACCGCATGATCGACGAGTTCGTCGAGCTTGGCAAACTCGCTGCTCGGCAACGTGGCATCGAAGGACTTCATCACCGCGCGCACGTCCGGCACCAGCGCCGCCAAAGGCCGAGTAGTGCGGACCACGACTTCGACCGCATTCCAGTCGTCGAGTTGACGGAAGTTTAAATACATCTCGGCGGCGGCGCCTTTCTCCAAGGTGCCGTGCCGGACGTCGCCCACCACTCCGGCCACGCGCCACTCAGAGGAGCCGATCCGAACGACTTGACCCACCGCGTCGCGGTCCGGCCAGAGCCCGCGGGCCATTGTTTCATTGATCACAATCATCCGTTCGGTGTCGGCCGTGTCCCGGTCATTAAAATAACGTCCGGCGCGCAACGGGATCTTCATGGCCTGGAGGTAACGATGATCCACGATGCGCGGGAAGGCGACGGGATATTGTCCGGGCGGATAGCTGATGCCCTTGGCAGCGGCGCCCCAGGTGCGATTGCGTCCCAGGGGCAGGGTGTCGGTCAAACCGACGGATTGCACACCGGGGATCGATTCAAGGCGCTGGATCAATTGGTCGAAATAACGGTTGCCTTCGGCGCGGTCCTGGAAGGCCCGGGTTGGATCCGCGCGCCAGGCCACGGCTTGAGCCGGCTGAAACCCGAGATCGACCTCGATCAATTTTGCAAAACTCCGGATCATGAGGCCCGCGCCCACGAGTAAAACGCTGGCCAAGGCGATTTCCGCAATCACGAGCGATTTGCGCAGCAACGCCGCCGGCTTCCCCGCACTGGTGCGTTCGCCGGCGTCGGTCAGCCGATGCCGCATGTTGCCGCGGCCGAGTTGCCAGGCGGGAAACGTCGCGCAAAGTAAACCCGCCAGGCAAGACAACGAGACGGTAAACAGCAACGCCATCAGATCCACCGACGCAGTTTCCAGCAGAGGAATATTAAAGATGCGTAACCGGGCCAACCCGGCCGTCACGGCGTAAGCCAGAGGCACACCCGTGGCGCAACCGGCGCAGGCCAGCACCAAGCCTTCGGTCAGGATTTGGCGGACCAGTCGCCCGCGGTTTGCGCCCAAAGCCGCGCGCACCGCGAATTCCTTGCCCCGGGCGTTGGCCCGCGCCAGCAGAAGATTCGAGAGATTAACGCAGGCGATGAGCAACACGCACGCGACGGCGCCAGCCAGGATGGACATCGCCGGTCGGAACGCGCCGCGGATGCTGGTCTCCAGGTCGTTTAACCGCGCCCCAAACCCTCCGCGCTCCGGGTGGGCCGTTTGGACCTGGCGACTAATCACGTCCAATTCCGCCTGCGCTTGCGCGCCGGTCGCGCCGGGCTTGAGGCGGCCGATGGCAAACAAGGTGTTCCCCCAGCGCGCCGTCTCTTCCACCAACGGGAACGGCAACAACAACTCCACTTCCGCCCCGGGCGAGAACACGGAATCAAAATCAAAGGACGCGGGCAGGACTCCGACGATTTCCGTCGGATCACCGTTCAGAGTGAGGACCCGTCCCAACACTGATCGGTCGCCGGCGAAATGACCTTGCCAGAAGGCATGACTGAGAATCACAGCCTTGCGCCCATTCCAAAGACACTCTTCGTCCGTGAACCCTCGTCCCAACAGCAGCGGCACGCCGAGCACATCGAGAAAGTTTTGCGAGATGCCCACGCCCCGGAGCCGCCGGGGTTCCCCGTTGCCGGTCAGGGTATAGCGCGTGTAATCAAAGAAGGCGAAGTAAGCGCCCAACTTCTCGAAAGAGCTGTTTTGCTTCTGCCACTCCAGGAAATTGTCCACCCGCGTGGTGCGGGCCGACAAACCGCCCGAGCCGATATTCTCGATCCAAGTCAGGCGGCCCGGCTCCCGAAACGGCAGCGGACGCAAGAGGACGGCATGAATGACACTAAACATGGCGGTGCACGCGCCGATCCCCAAAGCCAGCGTCAGCACGGCCACCACGGTGAAGGCCGGGTTCTTTCGCAACTGGCGAAACGCGAAGGTCAGGTCATTCATTTCCGTTCAAAAGAGATCAAGCAGGTATCCCGTCACTTCGGGCCCCCTACTCGTAACGCAACGCGATCATCGGATCGACTTTGGTGGCGCGCCGCGCCGGCACATAGCTGGCCAGACAGGCGACCAGAGCCAACCCCAAAGAGACCACCGTGAAGGTGAGCGGGTCGGTCGGCCCAATGCCAAACAACAATTTGGTCAGGAATCGCGTCAACACCAAAGCCCCGGCCAAACCCGCTCCCACCCCGAGGGCCGTGAGAAGCAGGCCACGCCCCAGGACCAGACTCAGCACATCGCCCCGACGCGCTCCCAGAGCCATGCGCAATCCAAACTCCCTCGTGCGTTGCGCCACGGAATAGGAAATCACCCCATAAATCCCCACCGCCGCCAGGGCCAGCGCCACGCTGGAAAAGATCGTCAACAGCAAGGTCAGGAACCGCGGGCGCGACTGCGCCGCCGCCATCACGTCGTCCATGGTGCGGACCCGTGCCAAGGGCAAGGCCGGGTCGAGGTCGCGTAATTCCCGTCGCACGGCGTTCAGCACCTGGCCCGGCGCGTGACGCGCGCGGACCACCAGCGAAAGAGTTCTGTCTCCGCCCGCTATCAATTGGCCGAGCGGCAGGTAAACCTCCGTGCCGGTGGGTTTGTCGAGCCCGTGATTCTTCACGTCGGCCACCACGCCGACGATCGTGCACCAATTGGTGCCGACCGGGCGAAGGCGATGGCCGAGCGGACTTTCATCGCCCCAAAACGTGCGCGCCATCGTTTGATTGACGATGGCTACCTCCGGCGCGCCGGCGGCGTCGCGCGAATCGAACAGACGCCCTTCGAGCAATGGAATGCGCAGGGTCTTGTGATAATCGGACGAAACCGTCTCCATGAAATCGACATTCTCGACCGGGCCGCCGGGCACCGGAGCGAACCCTTCGATCCGGATCGTTTGGTAGCGAGTTGATTTGACGGGCGCCAGGCTGCTGACCAGCGCGGCGCTCTCGACGGCAGGCAGGGCGTTCAGCCGTTCGTGCAGGCGCGTCCAGAGGCTGAGGCGAGCCGGATCATTCGGGTAAGTGGCCTCCGGCAAGGAGATTGAGCCTGTCACCAACGCCGTGGGATCGAAGCCTGCATTCACCGCCTGCAACTTCCAAAAGGCCCGCAGCATCAGCCCGCTGCCGATTAATAAAACCAAAGCCAAGGCCAATTCACTGACGACGAGCGTTTGCCGGAATCGATGCGTGGGTGCGGAACCGGTGCTCGAAGCCGCGCAGGATTTCAACGACTCATGAAACTTTTGTTTGGTGGCGTGCAGGATGGGAGTCAGTCCGAAAACGATCCCAGTGCCGGCGCAAAGCGCGACGGCAAACAGGATCACCCGCGTGTCGATGTTGATTTCCGACGCGCGCGGAATGCTGGCTTCGCTGCTGGCCTTGACCAGTTGCAAGCCGCCCTGAGCCAAAAACAGGCCCAGGGCTGCGCCGGCCAATGAGAGCACCAACCCTTCCGTGACGAACTGCCAGGTCAGCCGCCGCAGGCTGGCGCCCAGAGCACCGCGAATGGCGATCTCACGCTGGCGCGCTTCCGCCCGGGCCAGGAGCAGGTTGGCCACGTTCACGCACGCAATCAACAGGACGAAACACACTGCGCCCAGCAGCATGTGCAACGCGGGCTTGATGTTTCCCACCACTTCATCCTGCAGTCCGTAGGCCACCAGCGTATGGTCATCCGCATGCAAGGAATGGCCGGCGATGGATCCGTTCTGCTGCGATTGGCGCACCAACGACGCTAATTCGTCGCGGGCCTGGGCCAACGAGATGCCCGGTTTCAAACGGCCCAGGACCGCCAGACCATGCGAGGAGCGACTGCCGGGCCGAGCCGGATTGATCTGCAGCGGGACCCAAAGCTCCGGCACATCCACTTCGCCGGGAGGAAACCGAAAATCCTTGGGCATCACTCCGATCACGGTGCACTTGGTTCCATTGACCAGGATCTCGCGGCCAACGATATCGCGCGCGCCGCCAAAGACGCGTTGCCAGAGTCCAAAGGAGATATTCGCCGTCAGAGGCGCGCCCGGTTCGTCATCGGCCCGGGTCAACAACCGGCCCGATAACGGTGGCACTCCCAGCATCTCCAACATTCCTCCGGTCACGATGGCGGCAGTCACCCGGGTGGGCTCCTGTTCTCCGGCCAGGTTGACAGCGCTGCGCAGCCAGGCTTCCACGGTTTCCCAGGAGGTAGCGTCCCGATGCAGATCGAGGTACTCCGGGGCCGAGAACGCGAATCGTCGCAACCCGCCGTTGGGGAAGGTCGGGAACTCCGTGTAAACGCGGCTCAACCGCTCCGGATGAACGTACGGCAACGGCCGCAGCAAGACGGCATTGACCACGCTGAAGATCCCGCTGGTAGCTCCGATGCCAAGGGCGAGACAGAGCACCGTCACGACGGTGAATCCCGGATTCTTCGAGAGTTGGCGAAGGGCGTATCGTAAATCGTTCATAACCGTGGTCAGTCGCAACGTAAGGCCTGCATGGGATCGACGCGCGTGGCTCGTCGCGCCGGCAGCCAGCAGGCCAACAACGCCACCACCATTAACAGCAAGACAACACTCGCGTAGGTCCACGGATCGGTCGGCGCCACGCCCACCAGCAAGCTCGATAACACCGGCGCCGCCGCCAGCGACCCGATGATTCCAGCGACCAGACCGAGGCCGGCCAGCTTCAGGCCTTGCCCGAGAAAAAGGCCCAGCACGTCATATCGTTGCGCCCCCAGCGCCATGCGCAGCCCGATTTCACGGGTGCGCTGACTGACGGAGTAAGCGATCACCGCGTAGATGCCCAAGGCCGACAACACCAACGCCATCCCACCCAACGCCGCCACCAGAATCGCCGCCATCCGCGGAACGATAAAGGCGCCGGCCGTGTATTCCGTCAGAGCCAATGCCGCCATCGGTTTGAGCAACGGATCGATCGCCATCGCGGTTTGCTCGACCGCCTGCGCCAGCGCCCGCGGGTCACCCGCACTTCGGACCACCGCGGCCAGACTGCGATCGCCGACTTGCGGCTCGCAGACATACAAGAAAGGCTGGCCCGGCTCGTTCAGCGCACGATACCGGCCGTTCTTGGCCACGCCCACCACCCTCCAACTGCGTCCCCAAAACTCAACGTTGAGTCCAAGCGGATCGCGTCCAGGGAAATAGCGGTTCGCCAGCCATTGGTTGATCACCACCACGCGCGCCGCCGCGAAATCGTCCCGTTCGTCGAATTCGCGTCCGGCCAGAATTGGAATGCGCAAGGTAGCGAAATAACGCGGCGAGACGGTGCTGATGCCGGCAGACATGGGCTCGCCTGGAGCGGGCTGATAACCGGCGGCGGCAAAGCGAGTGCTGCTTCCGCCTTCCACACCCAAGGGCAGCCAATCCGCGAAGGCGACGCTCTCGACGCCGGGCAACGCCTCGAGCGCCTCGCGCAGACGCCGGTAGGTATGCCGCGTGCGTTCGTCGTCGTAGCCAATGACCGGCAGGCGGAATCCTGCCGCCCAGACCTGGGCGGGATCCAAGCCGAGATCGATCTTGCGCGCTTGTTGCAGGCTGCGCGCGCATAAGGTCATGCCGGTCAGCAACACCACCGCCAAGGTTACTTCGCCGATCACCAACGCCGTGCGCACACGATGCTGGCCGGCGCCCGGTCCGCCCGTTCGCCCCGCTTGCTTGAGCGGCTCGTTCAGATTGGTCTGCGCCGCCTGCCAGGCCGGGACCAGTCCAAAGAGCACTCCTGTAAGCACAGTGAGACCCGCGGTAAACAACAAGACCGATCCGCTCAGCCGCATCTCGTAGCCCACCGGCAGATGCGGCAGCGGCGGCAACAATTTGAAGAGAACTTCCACGCCCCAAACGGCAAACAAACAGCCCAAGCCGCCGCCCAACCCGGCCAACCACACACTCTCGATCAACAATTGGCGAACCAGTCGCATCCGTTTTGCGCCCAACGCCAGTCGGACCGCCATTTCCTGCTCTCGACCCGTGGCCCGGGCCAGGAGCAAATTGGCCATATTGCCGATCACCAGCAGCAGCAGCAAAACCGCCGCTGCTGCCAGGGAACGTAACAGCGGCAGGAACGCAGCTTGACCGCCCCACGGCGCTTTCCAAACCGGGAGCACCGCCATATCCAGATCACGATTGGTGTCCGCCTGCTCACGCGCCAACCGTTGCATGACCGTGCTGGCGGCGGCCTGAGCTTGACTCAGGCTCACCCCAGGCTGGAGCCGCGCATACGTGTGAAGAAAACGCCAGTCGCGGCGTCGCATCGCTTCCCCGGTGTCCTTGAACTCCGTGGTCATGGTGATGGGCACCCACACATCGAAACGCAATCCGCCCATCCCGCCACGAAATGGCACGGGGGCCACTCCGATGATGGTAAGCGGCTGGTTGGCGATCTCCACCACGCGGCCCAGTACACCCGGATCGCCTCCAAACCGTTTTTGCCAAAGCGCGTGGCTAATCACCACCACGCTGTCCCCGCCCGGATGAGTGTCCTCGTCCGGACGGAAAAAGCGGCCATAAGCCGGCGTGACGCCCAGCACCTCGAAGAAGTTCGCGCTCGCCGATTCGGCCCACACCCATTCGGTCTCCTGACCCAAACGCAGGCTCACGGCGTCATAGCGGGACCCGGTGATCCCCGCAAAAATGCCGCGCTCGGCGGCCAGGTCGCGATTATCGAGGACGGACGTCGTATCGGTGAGGCGGCCGCTGACATGACGCGGGCACAGCACCACGAGGCGATCGGTTTGCCGGGCGCTGGGCACCGTGTCCAGCAGCACCGCGCGGACCCAGCTGAAGACGGTTGTGTTTGCCCCGATGCCAAGGGCGAGCGTGAGCACGGCCACCGCGGTGAAACCCGGGTTTTTCAGCAATTGGCGGAAGGCGAAACGAAAATCGTTCATGGGTAGCTTTCACCTGCACGTCATGTGCACGAGAATTGGGGCCATGAACTTCCACTGAAAAAGGGCCCTCACCCCCAGCCCCTCTCCCATCCGATGGGAGAGGGTGGCCGCAGGCCGGGTGAGGGTCAGGTTCATGGGTAGCGAACACCTCCAACTTTTGGACGCGCATTGGGACCTTGAACCCACCAATCTAACGTAGCAGCCGAGGTAACGAGGCTCTGATCTTTTTTCCGACGAACGCGTTGGAATAGAGTGAGCCCCTTCGACAAGCTCAGGGCAGGCTTCCTGACCTCGGCTGCTACCTGAGAGAGTCGGTTCATGAAGAGCCTCCATCTGCTTGTGCAGGCGAATTGGGGCCATGAACCTACTCCCTCTCCCCTCAACGGGGAGAGGGCCGGGGCCTGCCCGCCGTAGCCCGTAGGGCGAAGGCGGGTGAGGGGTGAGAAGGCCAAGAGTTGCGAGTTCCCGAAGGTCAGGTTCATGGAGAGCTGAAGATTCATTTGATTCATTTTTCCAACCAGCCATCGCGCAGACGGATGATTCGGTTTCCGTAGGCGGCATTACTTTCGGAGTGGGTCACCTGGATAATGGTGGTGGCGCCGGCATTGAGGGTCTTGAACAGTTCCATGATTTCGCGGCCTTGGTCCGAATGCAGGTTACCGGTCGGCTCGTCGGCCAGGAGCAAGGTGGGTTGAGCGACGATCGCCCGAGCCACCGCCACGAGTTGCTGTTGGCCGCCGGAGAGTTGGCTCGGAAATAGATCCTTTTTGGCGACGATCCCGAAACGATCAAGCATATCGGCCACCAGCGCCTGGCGCTGGGAACTCTTAATGTCCCGGTAGGATAGGGGGATGTCCAGGTTCTCGGCCACGGTCAGATCCTCCAGCAAATGGAACTGTTGAAAGACAAACCCGACGTGACGCTTGTTCATGGCGGCGCGCTCTTTGGGTTTCAGAGAATGAATGGCCTGGCCCTTGAAGAAATATTCGCCGACCCAGGAATGATCGTAGAGACCAATCACACTCAGGAGCGTGGATTTGCCCGCGCCGCTGGGGCCCATGATGGTCACAAACTCGCCCTCCGCGATGTCGAGAGTGATCTGGCGCAAGACATACGTGGGGCTCGGCCGGGTGGGAAAACTCCGCTCGATGTTGCGCAGTTGGATCATGGCGTTCTGGCTCGTTGCTGGTTGCTGGTTGCTGGTTGCTGGTTGCTGGTTGTTGGTTGTTGGTTCCTAGCTATTGGCTATTGGCTATTGGCTATTGGCTATTGAACCTGCGCGGCGCTCTCCTCGACGACCCGGCCATCAAACAGATGGATCTGCCGATCGGCGTGGCGCGCAAAGCGCGGGTCATGAGTAACCATGCAGATGGTGGCCCCCTCGCGATGAAGCTCCCGCAGCAGATCCATCACCGCTTCGCCATTCTTGGAGTCGAGGTTGCCGGTGGGCTCGTCAGCCAGGAGGATGGACGGTTTGCCGCCCAGGGCGCGGGCGACCGCGACGCGCTGCTGTTGGCCGCCGGAAAGCTGGGAAGGATAATGTTTCATGCGATGGCCCATCCCGACGCGTTCCAGGGCGCTGAGGGCAGCTTGCTTGCGATCTCCGGCGCCCATGCCGCGATAGGTCAAAGGCAGTTCCACATTTTCAAACACCGTCAGGTCACCGATGAGATTGAAGCTTTGAAAGATGAATCCGATTTCCTTGTTGCGAATGCGCGCGCGCGCGGCGAAGTCGAGCTTGGCCACGGCCTGACCGTTGAGGGTATAGGTGCCCTCGGTCGGCGTATCGAGCAAGCCAAGGATGGAAAGCAGCGTCGACTTGCCACAACCCGACGGCCCGGCGATGGAAACATACTCGCCCCGGGCGATGGTCAGGTGGATGTCTGCGAGCGCGTGCGTCTCGACTTCATCAGTGTAAAAAACCTTCTTAATGGCCTCGAGGCTAATGAGTGGTTCCATGGTTGAGCTTGATGTTGGCTTTTGGGCTTTAGACTTTAGGCTTTAGGCTTTGGGTAGGTCAGGTGCGAGTCAAAGCGGGAGCTTCCGTGCAATTTCCGGTGCAAGATTTAATTCAATTCAATTCAATTCAATTCAATCGCACGCGTTCATAGGTATCCCAGGCGGACATATCAGAGAGCACGACCTGATCTCCGACTTCGAGGCCTTGGATGATTTCCACCGTGCTGACCGAAGTGCGTCCCAATTTTACGGCCACGCGAACGGCGCCGCTGCCGCCATCGATCACTTTAAAGAGGCTGATGGTGCTTTCGGGCTGACCTTGCACGGGTCGCCCCACGAAGAGCACATCAGCGAGACGCTCCAATTCGATGGTAGCATCCACGCTGAGATCCGGGCGCGCGCCCCGTGGCAAGTCGCCTTCCAACTTCACATCGACCGTCACCGTTCCATTGACGACGGACGGATCGACTCGAACCACGCGGCCCGCGATAACGCCGTTGCGCGTGTCGATGGCAGCGACCTGTCCGATCAAAACATCTCTAGCCTGGGTTTCAGCGATGCGGATTTCCGCTTTGAGATGGGTTGGTTGCACGATCTTCGCCAGGGTAGCACTGGGACTGATGCGTTGGCCAACCTGCAGCGTTTGGGTATCGCCGATTTGTTGCAGCACGCCATCGATGCCGGCCCGGACCTGGAGCGCAGCCAGTTGATGTCGTTTCAAGGCCAGTTGGGCGCGGCCCTTCTCGAGCTCAGCCTCGCCGGCCGCCAGTTGGGCTTTGATGGACTCCTCGGTGATGCGCTGGCGTTCTTCTTCGATCTCGACTCGAGCCTGAAGGTCCACCGCCTTGGCGCGCGATTGTTTGGCCGTGAGGATGGGCACCAGGCCGCGTTTGCTCAGAATATCATCCGCTTCGGCCACCAGGCCGGCTTGTTCGGCATCGGAGCGCAGAGTGGCCAGGGCAGCTTTCTGCGTCAGTTTCTCGCTTTCCAATTGCACCTTCAATTTGGCGAGCTGCGCCACGCCGATCGTGACTTGAAATTCAGCGTCAAACGCCGCTTGCTTCAATTCAGCGTTGCTCAGTTCCATCAGCACCGTGTCGGCGGTGACTTCCGCGCCCGGCTTGATGAAAATACGTTCGACGCGTCCGTCCGTTTCCGATTGGACAAATTGAATCTGTTCGGGAACCAGGGTGCCATTGCCGCGCACTTGCCGGAGCATTTCGCCCCGTTTCACCACGTCCGTCCAAATGGCGCTCTTTTCGACGGAAGGCGCCGCGGGTTTCAGGCGGGACAGGGCCATCGTGATAACCGCGAGGGCCAGCAGGGCGCTGATACTCACGAGTAGGCGCCGGCGTTTCTTGCGGCGAGCGAGGTCTGGTCTGGCAACGTCCATATTCGTTTGGCTCCGTACCTGTTTAGTGGCGTGTCTGCCCACTGTCGCGGCGGTCTGCGGACCGCCGACCTTCCGATCTACTTTCTTGTCGTGCAGCGGTCATAGACCGCCGCGACAGGCAGTCAGCACTGCTAAACGCGTACTTGGCATCCGCAAGGTGCAACCCGCATGCCAGCGAATGTAAAGAGAGCAAGGCCGACATGGGGCGACCCGCCGGAGCACCTCTAACTCAAACGTTTTCCGCGCTTTTCTCAAGTGCAACTTCCAGTCTGCGCGCGCTGATTCAGGCCGCCGCGCAGCCCTGGCGGCCCGTCCGGGTCCCGGTTCCGGGAATCAGGCGTCCCCCCTTTGGGACGTACGACCTAAACTCGGTTGTGTCTGGAACAGGAACGAGTATTTTCCAGCCCATGATTCGCCGGTGTTTCGGCCCAGTTGGGTTATGTCTGGGCCTGGTTCTGTGTGGGAATGGTTGTCTCCATGATTCGAATGCGCCGGGGGCGCGCCCGACCAAGCTGATCGATTTGGGGGCGGTGGGGGCCTCCGAAGGTCCGGCCTGGCATCCGTCGGGGTATCTTCTCTTCACCGGTGGCGGGCATATCACCAAGCGCACTGCCCAAGGGGAGCTGAGCATATTCCGCGCGGACTCCGGGGGAGCCAACGGACTGTTGTTCGACGCGCAAGGCAGATTGGTGGTATGCGAGTCAGGACAACGGCGAGTAACGCGAATGGAACCTGACGGCACGATCGTGGTGCTGGCCGATCGATATCAGGGACATCGCTTCAACACGCCGAACGACCTCACCATCGACTCCAAAGGCCGGATCTATTTTACCGATCCACGCTACGGTCCCCGTGATAACATGGAGATGACGGACGAGAACGGCCGGTTGATTGAAGGGGTGTATCGCATCGATGGACCGGGGCAGGTCACCCGCATTCTGAGCGAGGAACTGAGCCGACCCAATGGCATCTTGGTCGCTCCAGGCGATCATTATCTTTATGTCGCGGACAACGTGAACGACGCGGTCGAGGGCGCGCGCAAACTCTGGCGATTCGATCTGCTTCCAGACGGCTCGGTCGATCCGAAAAGTCGCAAGCTCATCTTCGATTGGATGGACGCGCGCGGGCCGGACGGATTGAAGATCGATCAGGTGGGACGCCTCTATGTGGCCGCCGGGTTAAACAAGGCCAACCCGCCTTATGAAACCGCGGACCATTTCACTGGCGGAATCTATGTGCTCTCGCCCCAGGGACGTCTGCTCGAGTTTATCTCCATCCCGAACGATGAGGTCACCAATTGCGCCTTTGGCGGAGCGGACCTCAAGACGTTATTCATCACGGCGGGCGATCATCTGTGGAGCTGGCGAATCGATACGCCCGGCGTCGTCACGTTTCCCCCCAAATAATCCCGAACCGTGCCTAGTTAGCCATTCACACTGAGCACACTCCGCCGGAGTTGACTCGCGGGGCGGGAAGTCGGCAACATCCCTGGAGTTCCATTGCTCTACCTAACTCGAGTTCAGTATGAATTGAATTGAACCCTTGCGTCGCGTTAGTCAACCCCACCCTCACAGATCCATGAACACGTCCATTCCATCCACGCTGTTGACGTCCTCGTTGCTTTCCGCGTTGGTCGCCCTGGCTCATCCGGTCCGGGCCGCCATCGAAGGCGTGACCATGCCGCCCGATGACGGCAAGTTGCGCGTCATTTGTTTCGGAGCGCATCCGGATGACTGCGAAATTCAAGCCGGAGGCACCGCCGCGCGTTATGCCGAGAAGGGGCATCACGTCCTGTTTGTTTCGGTAACGAACGGCGACATTGGCCATTGGCGTGAAGCGGGCGGCCCGCTGGCGTTACGGCGCAAAAACGAAGTCCATCAGGCGCATCAACTGTTGGGCATCCAGGGCGTTATTCTGGATAACCACGACGGCGAATTGCTGCCGACGCTCGAGAATCGGCGGACGCTGGTGCGCCTGATCCGGGAATGGAAAGCGGACATCGTGCTCAGCCATCGGCCGAACGATTATCATCCGGACCATCGTTATACGGGGGTGTTGGTCCAGGACGCGGCTTACATGGTGACGGTCCCGTTCTTTGTTCCGGACGTCCCGCCCTTGCAAAAGAACCCGGTCTTCTTTTATTGCCAGGATCGTTTTCAGAAGCCGAACCCGTTCGCGTCCGATGTGGTCGTCGCGGTCGACTCCGTGATGTCCAAGAAGCTGGATGCGCTCGGGGTGATGATTTCGCAATTCGCAGAAGGCGGCGCCAATGGTTCAGCCGATCTTTATCCAGCCGATGCGGCCGGTCAGGCCAAACGGCGCGAAGCGGTTCGCGAAGGATTTCGCAAGCGGCAGCAGGGCATCACAGAACAGTGCCGGGCCAAACTGGGAGACTGGTATCCCGCCGAGCGCGTGTCCTCGATTCAATATGTGGAAGCGTTTGAGGTGTGCGAATACGGAAACCAACCGAACAAGACCGAGCTCAAACGTTTATTTCCGTTCTTCGACTGAGATCGGGTGAAGAAAGTCGCGATTTACTCGGACGGCGGTTGTGATCCCAATCCGGGACCTGGAGGTTGGGCGGTCATTCTTGAGTACGGCAGGCACCGGCGGGAACTAAACGGGTTCGCCTTGGCGACCACAAACAACCGCATGGAACTGCAAGCAGCCATCGAAGGGCTGAACGCGCTCAAAGAACCATGTCGGGTCAGCCTCTATACGGACTCAGAATATCTAAAGCACGGGATTACCCTCTGGATGCGGGCCTGGAAACGCAGTGGCTGGAAGGCAAAAAGCAAGAAGCCCGTCAAAAACGTCGATCTCTGGAAGCAGCTGGATGAGCTCGCCCAAAAACACCACGTGGCCTGGCACTGGGTTCGGGGTCACTCCGGGCACGTGCAAAACGAGCGTTGCGATCAACTCGCCACCGCGGCCATCCAAACCCTGCGCCGCACCCATTCACCCGAACAACTGGCTCGAGCCCTGACCGATCTGGAATGCGGAGTGCGGAATGCAGATCGAATCGAGCCAGGCCGACACGTCCGTAGCAGCCGAGGCTTGCCCGCCGTAGCCCGTAGGGCGCAGGCGGGTAACGAGGCTCTGAGCTGAATCGGGGTGGCAGATTTGGCGCAACGGCCTCGAATTGCGAAGGGCGATGACTGGCGATCGCCGTCCCAATCGACAATCGAAAATCAACAATCGACATTCGAATGGGGGTCCGGTGTGCCGCCCGTCGAGGCCATGGAACTGTTGCTCAACAAGCTCAAGAAGACCCAGAGCAACGTCATGTGTCTGCTCGGGATGGGCGCGGGGTGACCATGACGAGCGACCAGGACCAGTCGCAACCGTTCATCTGAACGGTTGGGGGAGGGGGATTACCACAAAGATCGCAAAGATCACAAAGAATTGAGCAAACAGCGCTCGGACCAAGCCGTTCGAGCGCCAATCAAAAACAGTTTTTACGCTCAGAAGACTCCGCCCTTGCCTTCTTTGCGATCTTTGAGTTCTTTGTGGTAAATCCCCCTCGGGCTCCTCGTCGACAATCCTTGTCGAGTCCAACCTGGGCCTGCGCCGTGCTCTGACTGCTACGGTTGATGGTACGAGCCGAGGTAACGAGGCTCCGCATTCCGCATTCCGCACTGGACTGATTTACTTATCCAGGCTCGCCTGGGTCGAATCGGAATTCTGCGGCAACGGCGGTAGCGGCACGCCCAACTGGACAGCCTTTTGGTAGGATTCGACCGCAGCCTGTTCTTCGCCTTTGAGTTTGCGGATCCAGTATTGCTCGAGGAGGGTCCGTCCCGAAACCGGCGACAATTCAAACTCTACTTCATCGATGAGGCGGGCGGTGGTATTGCGCACGAAGGCCTCGGCAGCCTGCGCCGCTTCATTGGAATCGATGCCCCGGAACAACGCCCAATCGGTCGCATCCCGCCAGGACGGGAACCGGCGATCGGTTTCCTTTTGCAGAGCGATGGCTTTCTGCACGGAGCTGTTTTGACTGGCCAATTGACCGACGGCGCCGCCTTGTTCCAGCCAGAAGGTGACCAGGTATTTGGCCGGCATGGTGCGACTGCTGGTCCGCGCGATCTTGGCCAAGGCCGGGTTGGCCCGACCCAGTTCATCCAGCGCGTTCAGGAAATAGGCCGCGATGAGAGTATGCCGGGTGGCAGCCGACGCATGTTTGTCGTAGAGGCCTTGCGCGGTTTGGATCAGCTCAGCGTACTCGACAGAAAGCCCGAACGGGATCGCCGACAGCTTCAGGTCAAGCAGGGAGAGCGTGACATATTCCAGCGTGGCCGGGTGTTGTTGCACGGCAGGAAGGGCGAGCACGGTCTGGAGCTTGCGGATTTGGGTCTGAACCTTCTCCTGATAATCCTGATCCTTTTCACCGCGCCAGCCTTCTTGGGCTTCGGCGAGAAGCTCATCTTGATCGATCTGGGCGGCGCGCAGGCGTTGACGCAACTTTTGCAATTCCGCGACGTCCTGGAACGAGGCCTGGAAATAGAATTGTTCACGGTAGAGCGCGCGATTTTTTGGGGCCAACAAGAGCGCGCGATCGAGGTAAGTTAACGCCTTCTTCATGCTCTCATGCGCGCGCAAGCGCTGGAAAAGTTGCGCTCGTTCGGCCTCGGTATCGTAGAGCAGCCCGATCAGTTCCAGTTCGGGCGTTTCCTTGATCAGCTCCAAACGGATGCGATCGCGGAACAGATCCATCAAGGCGCGGGAGATGAGGATCTGGGTCGTATTAACGAGCAGGATGCTATTGCCGGGCTCCATCGCGACGGCCTGTTCGAGCAAGCCCAAGCCGCGATTCAGATCGGTCGCGTCACCCGTGACTTCGTAAAGCGACAGATGCGCCAGCCCTTTGTTGTTCAGCACACTGGAGGATTTTGTCATGCCGTCGTAGCCCGCGATGGCTTTGCGGAGAAACTCGGCGGCGGCTTCTTTGCGTCCTTGTTCGAGCGCCTGTTCGCCGCGGGCGCCATTTAACGCCACCTGGGTGGCGGGTTCGCTCTGGTCGCCTTTCTCGAGCCAGGCGATCTTGTCGGCGATTTCGCGGGCCATCACCGCGCGCAAGCCGGCGGCCAAATACCGTTCGCGCCCTGCTTTGCCGACGCGATACGCTTCCTCAAGCAGGTCACGAGCCTGCTTTTCTTCGCCTACCTCGCGCAGGGTCCGGCCCAGCGCCATCAGGATAGAATAGGATCGCTTTTTGGCGGCCAGCAGTTGATCGAACAGCTCCTTGCCTTCCGCCGCCCGCCCCAGCCAGTAATAAACCTGGCCGAGAAACATTCGGTACTCATCCGTCTCACCCGCCAACCCGCGGATGGCCAGAAAAGTTTTTTCCGCCGCTTCCAATTCGGTCTTGCGCTTGGCGGAATCCTGGAAGGACTGCGCGCGATTCAGCTGAACAATGCCGAGATCGAGGGTCACGTTGACGATCTGGTTCGCATCCTTGAGCTGCGCCAGCGCACGCTGGTAGGTCGGGTTGGTCTGCATCCATTTCTGGACAAAATCCTCCACCATCTCTTCCTGCTGGGCTTTGCCGGCCTGCTGATAACGTTCATAGAAGGCATGATCGGCCCCGCGGTTATTGAGGGCATGGATGGCGCCACGGTACGCAGCTGCCACGGCGTTGGTATAATTCGCTTCGATCGCGTGGAGCCTGGTCAAACGCGCCTGCACATACGGATACAACAATCCGTACGCTTCTTCGTACTGGCTATCTTGCAGAAGATGCTGGCCCAAAATGCGGGCGCCTTCGCTGGAACCCAGCTTGGCGCGGTGCGGCGCCAACAACGCCTGCGCCTCCTTCAGTTGCTCGGTCTTCTCATAAATCAAGGCCAGCTCGACGATCCGATCCAGGTTGTCCGGATGCGCTGCGATCAGTTCCTTGAGCAGATCGATGCGCAGGCTCGCCAGGGTCGGCTGCTTCGGATCCAGCCCCGACACCGCATCCAACAACTGCAGAGCCCCCTCCGGATCCTTCTCTCGGACCTGGTTGATTCGGTCGAGCCCGCGTTGGAACGCGCCCGCCACCAGCGGCTCCCCGCGCGTCGCCGCTGACCCGAGCCCGCCCAGAAGCCGGAACGCGCCGGCATTGGTGCGGATCGAATCGCTGCGCAAACATGCCTCCAATGCTTTCCCTAAAGCCGGACGCGCCTGAACGGAAAGAGGGCCGGTCAACAATTTCGCAAACCCGCCGGCGGCCCCCAGAGCGTCGCCGGACTGCAGCTTCGCCGTCGCGGCTTGCAGATCGCGCCCCGCCACGTATTCGGGACTGTTGATATGCCCGTTCCAGGCGATCGCCAAACTTCCCGTCAAGACCAGACACCCCACCAGCGCATTCCAGGCTTTGGCAAACGTGGACAACGATTCGCGGCCCAGGAAGTACCATCCGCCTTCACGCGAATCCACCACCCGATAAGCGCCGAAGGAAAACAACGGGATAAAGAAGAAACAGAAGCAATGAGTCTTGATGTAGGCGCCGGTCTCAGGATCCTCCGCGCGATGCCCATACATACCCAGGCCGATGCCGTTGACCGTGGTTAAAGCCGGCGCCCGTTTCACCGGGCGGATGCCGGGAAAGCGTTCCATCAAGTTGATCTTGGCCGCTGCGCCCGCTGCGTCGCCGGATGCCGAGGGTTCTGTGCTCATGCTCTCTGTACAGTCGTTCAGTCGATGATCGTTCCGCCCGTCCCTTGCCCCTCGCCCCTCCTTCCTTGAGGACTAACTGCGGTCTTTCCTCCCGGCACATCCGGGCCACGGGTCTCGTTTAGGAAACATCGGAAAAGGCTGCGATTTTCTGTAGCCCCCCCTTGGTCCAGGCTCGGTGTTGACCTTGAGCGTTGCCCAACCGCGGATCGGCGCAGATGTTTTGCCCGCAGATTTGCGCCGATGCCCGCGGATAGGAGGAGTCTCCTGGATTAAACGTCGAGTGTTGAACGTTGAGTTGAAACGTTCTGCAAATTCAGAGGCAAAATGATGGATAGGGTCTTCAGAGAATTGGCAAGGGACGCTGACGAGGGGACTTCAATCTGTTCTCGCGAAGTCCAAAGCCACCGTGAGGACTGTAGAATTCATTTACACTCTTGCTCAACCAGTCCCTTAAGGCTCGCGGGTAACCGTGACGCGCCGCACGTGAATCTGTGGGGGTACGACTTCAAGGCGAAAATCCGCCCCGTCTCTTTGTGAGTTCGTGAAAACGGCGTTAGTCACGTGAAATGTGGCCACGCTCCACACGTTGGGAATGGGAATCACGCCATAATCCGCACCTGTGTCCAACCGCATCACGGCCGCCCCGGTTGGCAACACGGGGCGGTAGGCTTGACCACGTCTCCATCGAGCCCGTCAAACTGCAGTCGAATGGCAGTGCCTGCTTTGGCGAGAGACGGGAGGCTCCGGCTTGGGAAACCCGAACAGAAGAATCAGACCGCGGAAGTGGCTTGGCTCTTGAGCAGGCCGCTTTTCTTCAGGAACCTGGCCAGGAAATAGCCCAGCGTAGCGGCAATCAACAAACCCCAGGAACTCCAAACGATGGGGTTGCCGGCCTCATACTCGCCCGCCATCCACGCATTCTTCAGCGTCACCAGCGGAATCGCTCCCATCCAAATATAAGCCGATCCATATTCCGCCGTGATGAGCCGGCGCCAGTTGAAGCGCATCCCGGAGACGGTCCGACTGATCCCGGAGAGATTCGGCAGCAACCGGTTCACACGCGCGCAATAATCGTCGAACTCCGAGCCAAACTTGTTGCGCAAATAATTTTCTTCGGCGGCGATGATGGCCCAGTAGACGAAGGCGAAAAAGGGCAGAGCCAAGCCAACAAATAGCAGCGAATTGGAGGCCAGGCCAACGCCGACCAGGATGATGAAGTTCCCCAGGTAAAGCGGATTGCGGCAGTGAGCAAAAACGCCGCCCTTCACGAGCTTCTCGGCATAGACCTGCCGATCACGTCCACCACGAATGATGTATTCGAGGCCCACGGTTATACCTCGCAGGAGTTGTCCGGACGCCGCCACCAACAAGCCGCACAACGCGGCGACGCGGTAATCCGCCAGTAATGGCTGGCCCTGGAAGAGCAGCAGCGTGTAAACGAAAGGAAAAAGCCCGTTCCGGTAGTGAAAGAAAAAGTTGCCGATAGCGATCATCATTTGAGAGCGACGATTCCGCAGAAGTTATACCATTTGAAGAATACATCACAATAACGGAAACCGGCCCGCAACAGCATTTCCCGGTTCTCCATCAGCTTGTAAGGAATCAGAACGTTTTCAAGCGCCTCGCGTTTTTTCGCGATCTCCATCTCGCTGTAGCCATGGCGCTTCTTCATCTCGTAGTAATATTTGATGAAAAGACGGTTGAAGACCGAATCTTCGCAAAGCACTTTCTCCACCAGGATCAGGCACCCGTTTTCGTTCAATCCCTGCAGGATCGTCTTGATTAACGTGTCGCGATACAACGGGCGCACGAATTGCAGCGTCAACACCATCAGCACCATCGACGCATTGAGAATCGAGGCGCCCTGATTCAAATCAGCACAGATCAGCTCATGCTCGTGCTGCAAGCCGTGACGCGTCAGCTTCTCCCGGCAACGCGCCAGCATCTCTTCCGAATAATCCACCCCGATCAGCTTCACGCCTTTCCCCACCGCGCCGTCCAGATTCAGCAGCGTGTTGCCAGTGGAACAACCCAGATCGTAGATATTTGTCCCTTCCGCGGCAAAATCCGTCGCCATCTCCGCGATCATCCGCTGGATCTCTTGATAAAACGGAACGGACCGGTCCAGCATGTCATCGAAGACGGAGGCCACCTTCTCGCCGAAAGCGAAATCGGCCACAGTTTCGACCTCACGGAACACTTCGTCCCGCTTTTTCTCTTTGGATTTCCTGCTGGAAGAGGCGACAGCTTCGACCGCGGTAGTCATGGGGCGAGACTAGAATACGCCCAGCCGAGTGCAAGAATTGTTTATATGACAGATCTGTCAGGAAAAATGCGGATAACGTCGACCGGCGCACGGCGGGGAAAGACTGGCGCGCAAACGCGAACGCCCTGGATGGTCCCAAACGCTGAATTAAAATAGATAGAACCTGTCCCAGGACGCGCTCTCCAGTCTCTTGTCGGAATTCGGCCAAATACAAGGTCCCAGTCGACAAGAGTTTTCGACAAAAGTTTTCGACGAGAGCTTTTGGGACAAGGCCTAGATAGGGCTGGCCAAGAGCGTTTTCGGGAAAACTTTGTCGGAAACTTCGTCGGAAACTTTGTCGAAATCCCAGCATTCCAGCCACTCGTCGACAAAGTTCGCGACAAAGCTTCCGACAAAGGGCCAATTCTCACGGTTTTGGGGCAAGCCCTAGATAGGGCTGGCCAAGATTTGCGCGCCGCGGGATACTGCGCAGTGCGATGTTGGCACGCCCTTCCATCCGGTTAGGCCTGCGGCTCCTCTCCCGGCCTCTCTCCTGGCCTCTATTTTTGATCGCCCTAGGCACTTCGTTGGCTTCGAATGGTTCGGCCGCTCCGGCTGCCCCTGTCTCAAACAAGCTGCCAGACAACGTTAAAGCCTTTGCGGCCCAATATTGTTTCGAATGTCACGACGCGGAAACGCACAAAGGTGGGTTGGACCTGTCCGCCTTGGCATTCGCGCCGGATCAATCGACCAACTTCGCCCTCTGGGTGCTGGTCCACGACCGCGTTAGTCGCGGTGAAATGCCGCCGCCCAAGAAGCCTCGACCTGCTCCGGCCGAGGCAGACGCGTTCACGAGCTGGTTGGCGTCCTCGCTGGCGGACGCCGAGCAGAAACGGTTTGCCCGGGAAGGCCGCGCCACGCAACGCCGGCTGAATCGTTATGAGTACGAGAACGCCTTGCGTGATCTGTTGCAGGCGCCCTGGCTGCAAGTGCGCGACGCGTTGCCGGAGGACGGCGAGGCTCACCGCTACAACAAGATTGGGGACGCTCTGGATGTGTCGCATGTGCAGATGGCGCGTTATCTCGGCGCCGCCGAGCAGGCATTGCGACAAGCGATGGCGCCCCAGGCCGACTTCATTCCCTCGAAGATCCAACGCTATCACACGCGCGACCAACGCAGTTACACCGGGCCGATGAAGTTCAACGAATTCAATACCGCCCCGGAACGCGCCACCTTCCCGGTGCTGGCGTTCCAAGGACAACCCGACGTGCGCAAAGGCCGCGCCCCCATCACCAGCACCAATGCCGACGAACGTGAACTGGAGGGAGTCGGCGTGGTGGCCAGCGCTTACGAACCAATCGAACCCAAGTTTAACCAGTTCAAAGCGCCCGTTCCCGGCCACTATAAACTGCGTTTCAACGCTTACTCGGTCTGGGTTGGCCCCGGCGAAAGCAACAAATGGTTCATCCCTAACCTCGACAATATCTCGCGCGGCCATCGCGATGAGCCGGTCGTGATCTATTCGGAAACTCCCCCGCGTCTCCTGCGTTGGCTCGGCAAATTCGATATCACCCCCGAACCCGCCATCCACGAACTGGACGTGTGGCTGCTCGCCGGCGAAACCATCCGGCCCGATGCCGGACGCCTCTTCCGATCACGCCCCGGACCGAGCCGCTGGCAAAATCCGCTCGCTGAAAAGGACGGCCAACCTGGCGTCGTCTTCCGCTGGTTGGAAGTCGAAGGCCCGATCTATGATCAATGGCCGCCCGCCGGCCATCGCCTGCTCTTTGGCAACTTGCCCATGGTCACTCGCAAACGCGACCCGGCCACCGAAGCTAAACTCGCCGCCCGACGCGACCGCCCGCCGGATGGGGCGTCCAGCGAAACGAACCGTTTTCGAGGTGAACGCCGGTTCATTCCGTTGCCCGGCGTGGACGTGATCTCCAAGCAACCCCTGGCCGATGCCCAACGGTTACTCCAGGAATTCACCCGGCATGCTTACCGGCGGCCGTCCGCCGAATCGGAATGGAAACGGTTCCTGCCCGTGGTGCGGCGTGCGCTTCAGAACGGCCAGAACTTCACCGAGGCGATGCTGGCCGCCTACACCGCTGTTCTTTGTTCGCCGGAATTTATTTGTCTGGAGGAAAAACCGGGGCGTTTGGACGACTTTGCTCTGGCAGCCCGGCTGTCCTTCTTTCTGTGGAATTCTCCGCCGGACGCTGAACTGAGATCGGCCGCGGCTCGGGGCCAGTTGCATCGTCCGCAGGTTCTGCGCGCGCAAACCGATCGCTTGCTGCAGGATTCCAAGTCGCGCCAGTTCGTTGATGCCTTTCTCGATTACTGGCTCGACCTTAGAAAAATTCAAGCAACTGCGCCCGATTCCGGCCTGTACCCGGATTATTATCTGGATGATCTGCTGGCGGAATCCGCGTTCGAAGAAACCCAGCTGTTTTTCGCCCAATTGCTCCGCAATGACCTTCCGGCTCGCAATCTGGTCGCTTCCGATTTCGTGATGGTCAACGAACGGCTCGCCGCTCATTACGGGTTGCCGCCTGTCCATGGCGTTGCCTTGCGCGCGACGCCATTGCCCAAGGACAGCACCCGCGGCGGGTTACTTACTCAGGCCGCCGTGCTGAAGGTTACGGCCAACGGCACCACGACCTCGCCGGTCCTCCGCGGCGCCTGGGTCATGGAACGGATCCTCGGCCAAAAACCACCACCACCGCCGCCCAGCGTGCCGGCCGTCGAACCGGATATCCGAGGGGCCGTCACCATCCGCCAACAACTCGACCAACATCGAACCCTCGCCACCTGCGCCGCTTGCCACGCCAAGATCGATCCACCCGGGTTCGCC
>Ga0247664_1000070_pt1 | contig 26625 bp, 19 predicted proteins | sample CNK05_metaG_FD_182715 | JGI IMG/M metagenome (GOLD analysis project Ga0247664, IMG submission 182715) | Soil microbial communities from Purdue University Martell Research Forest, Indiana, United States - CNK05 | ecosystem: Environmental > Terrestrial > Soil > Temperate forest > Bulk soil...
CTGGCCGGAGAGCGTGGTTTCCGCCAGCAAGAAATCCCACGAATGGGTCTGCCGCTCAAAAAACAACACGTTGGTGCGCGCGGCGCCGAGGTCGCTCCAGACGACGCGTACTTCGTAGGGCCGGCGGTTCGCAGGGAAAACCAATTGATAGTCGCCCGACAACTCGGTGCGCACGGTGACCACGCTCTTGCCATCCTGATGAACTTGTACTGCCGCGCCCGAGAGCAAACGACCTTCGCGATCGGTGACCCGGCCGGCCAGCATAACTGCCTCGACGCGGCGAATGGTTTGCGGCGTCGGCAGTTCTGCCTCGATGATCTTCGCCCTGCCCATGAGCTTCCCGTCACGATGGCCGGGCGCCCGGTCCTTTCCTGTGCCATCGTCAAAGTTCCAATAACCGACCAGGCCTGGTTCCTTGCCGGTGAGCGGTTTGAACATGCCATCGCGAATCTGTTCCGGCGTGCGTGCGTGGTTCCAAACGCGCACCTCGTCCATCTGCGCCGACGTGGTCGGGTCCGTGGACCCATAATTGCTCTTACCTAAGTAATTCTTTCGCCCAACCAGCCCGGCGAAGCTGCCTTGCCAGGCATTGGTACCCACGAGCGTACCGTTGAAATATAAGGTGGCACCGCCCGGCCCACTCACTGCGGCGATATGAAACCATTCGTTCGAGCGGAGAATCCCCGCGACCGCCGTGCGATGCCGCGTGCCGTCTGGCGCGACGATGAGAAAGATTAACTGCTCCTCATCCGGCCGGACATACATCTCGCGGTCGTGGTCACCGAAGTCGAAGAAGCGATCGGTGCGTCGCAGTTGTTCCCACTTCACCCAGCCTTCCACGGTCGCTTCGGTGAGCGAATCGAAAGTGTTCGGCGGCAGTTCCAGGTAGCTCTTCGTGCCGTCGAGCTGAAGGACGCGGTTGGCAGCAGCGGCCGGTTGGGCGTGCAGGGGGTGGACCAAACCAAGCCAGAGAAGAGCCAAGGCGTAACCACTGCAGAGCAATGGACCGCGACCTGGCAGGCCGTGACCTATTTCCGTTGTGTCGGCGACAGTACGCATTTCAAGCCCACTGGGCTGCTTGGTTTCTTGGACGGACCGGGACGGACCGGGGAAGGTTAACTGCAAACGTTGAACCTTGGCCAGCTTTGCTTTCCACGGGGTCGCTGCCCATCTCATCGGCACCGTTGGCGTCGGACTGTCCTGATTTGGCTGTAGCGGCGGTCTGCGACCGCCGCTGGTGCGCGAAGAGGAGCCGGAAAGGCGGCGGTCATAGACCGCCGCTACAGTTCGCGATTCAAATTAGGACACTACCCTTGGCGTCTGCTTAGGGATCGCTTTTTTCTCTTCCTCCGGATCCCTGGCTCTCCGTTTCCAGCAGGTTGGAACGGGCTTTTGACCGTCGTTTCTCGTTTCCGCTTTGCGCCCGCCGCTGAGATCCACATAGTCCCGGCCCATGTTTGATCACTGGTGGCCCTCACGCCTGCTGGGTGCGGCAAGCGGGTTGGATCCGCGTCCGGCGATGATGCTACCGTTTGTGCTTCTGCTGGTGTGCATCGCCGCGATGCCATTTCTTCAAAAGGAATGGTGGGAGTCTCATTATGCCAAAGTGGCGACGGTGTTGGGGGCGGTGCCAGTGCTCTATTATGCGGCGGCGTTGCACGCGCCCGGGCGCTTGCTGCAGGTGGCGCACGAATACGTGAGTTTCATTGCCTTGATCGGGTCGCTCTACGTTGTGTCGGGCAGCATTCATATCCGGGTGCGCGGGGAAGCCAAGCCCTGGGTCAACTGCGTCTACCTGTTGGCAGGGGCGTTGCTCGCGAACGTCATCGGGACCACGGGCGCTTCGATGTTGCTCATTCGGCCGTGGCTGCGCATGAACAAATATCGCATCACGTCTTATCACGTGGTCTTTTTCATCTTTATCGTGAGCAACATTGGAGGTTGCCTCACGCCGATCGGGGATCCGCCTTTATTTCTGGGTTATCTGCACGGTGTGCCCTTTTGGTGGGTCATGGAACAGGGCTGGGCGGCGTGGGCCATGGCCCTGACCGGGTTGCTGGCGGTCTTCTGGGTGCTGGACCGGCGAAATTTTAGGCGGGCCAGCCAGCTCGTGCGAGATCGGGAAACGGCCCATGAAACGTGGAGCTTCGACGGCTTGCGCAACCTGGCGGCGCTGGGTTTGATCCTGGCGGCGGTGTTTTTGCGTCGACCGCCCGGCCTGAGCGAGGGGCTGATGGTCGCGGCGGCCTTGGGAGCCTATTTCACCACGCCGCGACGGATCCATCAGGCGAATGATTTCAGTTTTGCGCCTGTGCGGGAAGTCGCCTGGTTATTCGCCGGCATCTTCGCCACGATGATGCCGGCTCTGGACTATCTGGAGAGCCACTCCGCGCAGGTCGGCCTCGATTCGGGTATGAAGTTATTCTGGTTGACTGGTTCGTTGTCGTCGGTGTTGGACAATGCGCCCGCCTATTTGACCTTTTGGGCCGCCGCCATGGGCCGGCACGGCCTGAGTGTTCAATCCCGCGCGGATGTCCAAATGTTTCTCAGCCAACAGGAACACGAGTTGCTTGCCATCTCATTGGGTGCCGTGTTTTTCGGCGCCGTGACCTACATCGGCAACGGGCCGAACTTCATGGTCAAAGCGATCGCCTCCCAGGCAAAAGTCAAAACACCCACGTTCTTTGGCTATGTGCTGCGCTACGCGCTGCCGGTCCTGATGCCATTGTTCGCGATCGTTTCCATTTTGTTCTTTTCCCGATGGCGCCCCTTCTGAGTGCGGAGTGCGGAGTGCGGAGCGCGGAGTGCGGAGTGCGGAGCGCGGGGTGGCTGCACGCTGCAGCATCGATCTGCGCCCGCTCCTACGAACCATCCCGTTGGAGCTCGTGACGGATTGGACTGGCCGTTCATTGGAGTCGGAAGGCCCCCTGGCGCCCGCGCGGCATCCGGCCCAAATGCTGGGCCAGAAACAAGCCGAGGAACCGTTCGAGCTCGCGGAGCGCGGCCGGCGCCGGGCGCAGTCCGGCGAGCTGCGGCCAATCCAGGGAAAGGAGTTGTGCCAGGATTGGCCTGGCGGTTTCGCTGAGGCGGCTGCGGTCGGACTGGGGGGACCAACCGAGTTCGTGCAACGCGCGCGCCTCGAAAGCCAGCAGACCCAGCTCCGATGCCGCGTCCTCCTCCAGATGGTTGAGCCAGGAATTGAACAAATGAAAAAGTTCGGGCAAGGGGGTCTCGGTTTCGGTGGCCAGTTCGAGGAGCGCCACCGCATACGCGGCCTGTTGCAGGCGGGTGATGTCCCGGCGCAATGCCGGATGGGTCTGGCGCAGCACCGCTTCCCGGAGCGTGTGCAATTCGGAGCGTCTGCTTCTGCTAAAGGTGAAGTCCATGGCATGAAACAGATCGAGCTTGCCGCGAAGCGGGGATTGGGGCCGGCGCGCTCCCTTCGCCACCGTCGCGAGGCGGCCGTAATCCGAGGTGATCCAGTGAACGATCAGACTGGTCTCCGTAAGCGGGCGGGTGCGCAAGATGATGCCGCTGCTACGTTCTTCAGGCACGGCGGGAGCGGAGGTGGGGACGGTGCGGTCGTGGTGGTCGACGCGCCAGGCTTGCCAGCGGCAACACGGCCGCCAGCTGGCGCAGCCGCCGATTTTCAGCCTGCTTCATCCGGCGGCGGGCTTTGGGCTGGCCGTCCTCGTAGCCGCGCAGATGGAGAAGTCCATGGATCAAGTAACGAGTGAGCTCGAGTTGCCAGGTGGTGTGAAAGAGGGCGGCTTGCGCGACGGCTTGGCGCAGGGAAAGGAAGATCTCGGCGCAAAGGGCGGTTCCTGGCTGCAGGCGTTTCGGCATCGCGGCGGGCTCGAGACGGGCTGAATCAAAGAGGCCGGACTGATCGAAAGTGATGACGTCGGTGGGGCCGTGATGGCCAAGGAACTGGCCGTTTATTTGGGCCATCTCCGGATCATCGACCAAGTGGAGGCAAAGTTCGTAATCCTGGATGGCCAGATCCACTTCGACCAGACGCCGTGCGATGCGGCGGAGCAACGGAACATCGACGACGCGCACGCGCTGTCGACTGCGAATGCAAAGCAAACGCGGCATGCGAGTCGTGATCACGCGGCCGGGGGCCAGGCGCAGGTCATGATTCGCCTGGCCGGCTGCGAGTTCATGTTGGCTCCCCGCGATGGATTTCGTAGGCGGAGATGATGCGCTGAACCAGGGGATGGCGGACCACGTCGCGTTTGTGGAATTCGACCAACGCGATTCCTTCGACCGTGCGCAGGGCGATGCGAGCCTCGATCAAGCCGGACTTTTTCTGAGGAGGCAGATCAATCTGGGTGATATCGCCGGTGATGACGGCCTTGGAGCTGTAGCCCAGACGGGTCAGGAACATGAACATCTGTTCGGTGGTCGAGTTTTGGGCTTCGTCCAGGATAATGAAGGCGTGGTTCAGGGTGCGGCCGCGCATGTAAGCCAGGGGCGCGATCTCGATGATGCCGCGCTCGCGATGCTTCTGAATGTCCTCGGCGGGCATCATGTCATAAAGCGCATCGAGCAAGGGACGCAGGTATGGGTCGATTTTTTCGTAGAGATCGCCGGGGAGAAATCCGAGCGCTTCGCCGGCTTCAACCGCTGGGCGAGTCAGGATGATCCGGGAGACTTTTTCTTCGCGCAGGGCGGAGACCGCCATGGCCATAGCCAGATAGGTTTTGCCGGTTCCGGCCGGGCCGATGCCGAGGGTGACGTCGTGCGTGCGAATGGCTTCGATGTAACGCTTTTGACCGGGCGTTTTGGGGACGATGTTGGCTTTTTTTTGCGACGTCTGGATCCGGTCAGCGTAGAGCTCTTTGAGGGCGGCCACGCCTTCATTTTGGACCACGCTCAGCGCATGGGAGAAATCGCGGGCGCGCAGGGGATGGCCTGCTTTGAGCGCGGATTCCAGCACCTGGAAGAGTTGTTTGGCCCGTTCGAGAGCGTCTTCGGGTCCTTCCAGTTTAATCCAGCCATCGCGGGTGGTGGCTTTGACGCCGAGGAGTTGTTCCAGCGCGTGGAGGTTCTGCGTGTCGTTATTGAGCAGTTGCTGGGCGAAACGCGCGTTCTCGAAATGCAAAGTTTCCGTGGCCATGAACGGGAAAACGTGGCTAAGCCGGCCCGGGGGTGGGGGTGGGGGTCATTGGCGTAAAGCATCCCGCAATTGAGCCGCCAGTTCACGCAACGCTTGAGGCACGACCGTTGTGCTGCTCAACACCGGCATGAAATTGGTGTCCCCGGTCCAGCGCGGAACCACATGCAGGTGGAGATGCTCGGCAATGCCGGCTCCGGCGACCTTACCGAGGTTGACTCCGATGTTAAACCCGTCCGGCTTCATAACTTGGCGCAAGGCGGCCAGACAGCGGCGCAACAACTGCATCAAGCCGAGCAACTCATCATCGAGCAGTTCCGAGAAATCGGTCACTTGCTTGTAGGGCACGATCATGAGGTGACCGCCATTATAAGGGTAATTGTTGAGCAAGGCGTAGCAAGTGCGGTCCCGGGCGATCACATGATGAACCTCGTCTTCGTCCGACCTGGCAATGCGCGTGAAGAGACTCACCTCTGAAGCGGGCGGCTTGGGCGCGAGGATATACTGGATCCGCCACGGCGCATGCAGGCATTCCATGAGGGCAGGGTAGGGACCCTACCAGGGAATGTCAAAACTGGAGCGGGCCAAAATCTTCGTGGCGCGTCAGGCGGCCGCCAACTTCTTGGCCACGAGGCGGGAGCGCAGGACCTGGGTGATGGCTTTGACCGTCAGTTCAATGAACATGAAGGGTTTTGCGATCAGGTCAGTGCCCCCGCTGAGGCTCGATTTGGCGCGGCTCTTGAAGTCGGTCAGGCTGGTGACGAAGATGATCGGGGTGTTTTTGTTGGTGGGCAGGCTTCGGATCTTGCTGCAGAGCTCGAAGCCGTCCATGCCCGGCATCTGGACGTCCAGCAGGATCAAGTCATACACCGTTTCGTTCGCCATCTTCAGCGCGACCACGGGGTCTTCCACGCAGGTGGATTTGAGGCTGGCTTTGTCCAGCGCGTAACTGATAGCGCGACGAGAAAGGATCTCATCGTCCACGACCAGGATCTCCGCTGGGATAAAGTCGCCGCCGCGCGGTTTGGAGACTTTGAAGAGTTCGCCGACGAAATCAATGGAATGCGCCACCGTCCGGAGGGTGGAGGCGTTGATGTTCTTTGGTTTTTCGCTGAGTTCCCTGAGCAGGACTTCCAAGGCGGCGGTCATCTGGGCGATGTCCACGAACCCGGCGATGCCGGCGCTGCCGGTGAGGGCGTGGACCTTGCGGTAGAGCTCGAGCAGATGAGGTTCGCGGGCTTTGTCATCGGTGGCCTTGGTAAAGTCCTGCAGATGTTTACGGAAGGCAGCCAACGTTTCATTTTTGGCCGCCATGAAGTTTTGGCACAACTCGGCTTGGAACGCCGAATCTTCCGGGGAACTTTCCTGACGATCCTCCTGGAGTGGGGATAGGCCGGGCCGGCCTGCGGCCCGACTGGGGGAATAGGGAGGCAGGCTGCTCGTCGGCCGGGAGGTTGGCTGATCCGCATTGTAGCCGTAATTGGCGGGCGGCGGAGGGCTGCCTTGGTTCGGGTTATGAAACGAGGGTTGGCTTATGGTCGAGAGAGGGTTCGTGCTGGGGGTCTTGGGGGTCTTGTTGTAGTAGGACGTGTTGCTTCCCTGTTGCGGAGTGGAGGGCGGCCCGTAGTTGCCAAAGCCGCGATCGATGGTGCCGCCGTTCAGAAGGACGTGCAGAGCGTCCAGGATTTGGCGTGGGGTGAGCGTGGCTTTGTTGAACACGTGGGAAGCGCCGGCCGAGTAGGCCTCCTGGATCATGTTCGGCACGAAGGCGTTGGTAAACACGACAGTCGGCACGCTGCTAAATTTGGGCTGAGCGCGGATTTTCTTAAGAATCTCCACCCCGTTCATCTTGGGCAGCATCAAATCGAGCAAGATACCGTCCGGATTGAATTCATGGACGCGATAGAAACCCGACTGCCCATCCGCACACGTTTCCACGTAGTAGCCCCCCTTCTCCAGGCGGGTCTGATAAATGTGGGCGACGATCGGGTCGTCCTCGATAATCAGGATTTTCTTCATAACGATGGCGGTGATCAGCCGGCGAGGGCGATGGGCTTGTGAGTCTGGAGAAAGCTCTGCAATCGTTCGAACTCGCGCTGCACCGAGGGCAGCAGTTGGGTGGCTTCGCTGAGCTTGTTTTCCTGAGTGAGGTGTTCGAGTTGGCGCAGCAGCGGCACGATCGCGATCATGCCGCAGGTGGCACTGGCGCCGGCGGAACTATGCGCGATGCGGGAGGCCTGTTCTGCGTTCGCTTCGGCCAGAGCAAGGCGCAACTGCTCCAATTGTTCCGCGGTTTGGTTGACGTAAAGGGTGACCAACTCGTTGAAATTCTCCGCGTTGCCTCCGGCGAAATCGTTGAGCCGTTCCAGATCGACGGGGGGAGATTCCACCACCGGGCCGCCCAGCTCGGCGGAAGGTTGCAGAACGGTCAACACCGGGGCGGCAGCTGGGAGGCTGGCAGGAAATTCCGGGGTCCCGGGCAGAGCGGCAGATTTGGCCCGGCTGGCGTGCTTTTCCAGGACGGCCTGTAGTGCTTCAGGACGCACCGGTTTGGGCAGATAATCGTCCATGCCTGCGGCCAGGCATTTTTCGCAATCCCCTTGCATGGCGTTGGCGGTCATGGCGATGATGGCGATGGGACGATGGAGCGGCTCACCGGCTTGGGCGACCTGCTGGCGTTGGCGGATGCGACGGGAAGCTTCCAGCCCGTCCAACTCGGGCATCTGAACGTCCATGAGTATCACGTCATAAGGTTTTTGTTCGACGGCGCGGATCGCGTCCAGGCCATTATGAGCGATATCGGCTTTATAGCCCAGTTGCTGAAGCAGTCGCAGAGCCACTTTTTGGTTGATGACGTTGTCGTCGGTCAGCAGGATCCGCAGGGGCAGCCGGTTGGCCATGGAGGCGTCCAGGCGCGAGGAGGCAGGTTGAGCTTTTCTTTCCTCGGGCTGATTTCCGGACCGCAGCTGAAGCAACGCATTTTGCAACAAGGCAGGCCGGATGGGCTTGTTCAAGAGAAGCGAACGCGAAGGCGACGAGGGAGTCGGTCGCTGACCTGGCTGGCTCAGGAAGATGATGGGCAGGTCAGCGAGGCGCGAGTTTTTGCGCAATTCCACGGCCAGATTCACCTTGTCTGAGCCGCGAATGCCCGTGTCGATGAGGGCCAAGTCGACCTTTGCGCCGGCGCGAATCTGATCGAGGGCATGTTGGGCAGTGGGTGCTTCGACCGGGATCATGCCCCAGGCGCGGATCTGTTCGGCCAGCACCAAGCGGACCGTCGAGTTGTCCTCCGCCAGCAGCACGCGCAGTCCCACCAGAGCCTCTTGCCGCTGATGCAACGGCCCCGCCCTGGCCGCGGCCGTGGGCGTCGGGGCCGGGATCGTAAAATGGAAAGTCGAGCCTTTGCCTTCCTCGCTTTCGACCCACATTTTCCCGCCGATGAGTTCGACCAGGCCTTTGCTGATGGTCAGCCCCAGCCCGGTGCCCCCGAACTGGCGGGTGATCGAGCTGTCGGCCTGGGTGAACGACTGGAACAAACGGTCCAGGCGATCTTGGGGGATGCCGATGCCGGTGTCGCGCACGGAGAACAATAATTCGTGCACTGAGGCCGGGGCGCCGGCCGCCGCGGGAGCAGGCGTGGCGTGGGCGGGCGTGGCGTGGGCTGGAGCCGGCAGGGGTTTCGAGCCGATCTTGACCAGGATTTCGCCGGCGGGCGTGAACTTAATGGCGTTGCTGATCAAGTTGACCAGGATTTGGCGCACGCGTGTGACGTCCCCGATGATCTGCTCGGGAACTCCGGCCGCGAGTTGATAGGCCAGATCGAGGTCTTTCTCGGCGGCCTTGGGCGCCAACAGCTCGAGAGTTTCTTCGATGCACAGCCGCAGATCAAAAGGCTGATGTTCCAACTCCATCTTGCCCGACTCCAGCTTGGAGAGATTGAGGATATCGTTGATGATGGTGATGAGCGACTCGCCGCTCGTGCGGATGGTATCCACGAAGTCGCGCTGTTCCGGGCCGAGATCAGTCTGAAGAAGAAGGCCCGTCATCGCGATCACGCCATTCATGGGCGTCCGAATCTCGTGGCTCATGTTGGCCAGGAAATCAGCTTTGGCTCGGGCGGATTCCTCGGCGGCGATGCGCGACTTGTCCAGGGCCAGGTTGAGCTGGCGCAGCTGGCGTTGCAATCGTTGCAGGCGCAGGGCGGCCCGCACCCGGGCGCGGAGTTCTACTAATTCGAACGGTTTGGTGACGTAATCGTTGGCGCCCAGATCAAAGCCGCGCAGTTTGTCGGCCGTCGAGTTTCGGGCGGTGAGCACGATGACGGGCAGCTGCTGTTCGGGGGGCGGCTGGCGTAGCCGGTTCAACAATTCCCATCCATCGGTGTCGGGCAATCCCAGATCCAGAAGCACAAGATCGAACGCGTGTTGGGCGATGCGTTCGAGCGCTTCCGGAACTGAGCGCGCCTGGGTCAAGGAGATCCTGTCCTCGACCAGAGCGGTGCGTAGCGTGTCACCCAGCTTCGTTTCGTCCTCGACGAGCAGCACGTGAGCGTGAGGCGGGGCTGGGAAGATGTCGGGAGAAGGTTCCATACCTAGGCCTGCAGTTCCGTCTCCAATAGCCGACAGACATGGGCAAATTCCTGACTGACCTCGGCCAGAGTCGCGGCGGAGTCGGCGTCGCCGTTTTTGGCCTGCTTCTCGAGCGTGGAACACAGTTGGGCGAGCCGGCGGGCGCCAAGGTTGCTGGCACTGCCTTTGAGCGCGTGCGAGTCGGCAGCTAACGCGGGGAAAGCTGCCGTCGCCACCGCTTCGTCCATGCGAGTCAGGCGCGGCCGGGCATCGCGCAAGAACAATTCGATAAGTTCGCGGAGTGGGTCGGGCTGTCCTGGCTCGCGCAGTTCACGCAAGCCGTCGAGGATGCTGCGATCGAGAGATTCGGGGCCCAGTTCGGCGCTGAGGTCGGCGTCGGAGGTCGGTGGACCTGGCTGCAGCCGAAGCAGCGCCCGTTGCAGCACGGCGTCCAATTCGTACAGATGCAGCGGTTTGGTCAGGTAATCATTCATGCCCAGACGCAAGCAACGTTCCCGGTCGCCTTCCATGGCGTTGGCGGTGAGGGCGATAATGTAAGGCGCCGCCCTCAGGTGGATGTAGGAATCCGTCGCCCCCTGGCGAATCCTGCGCGTGACTTCATAACCGTCCATCTCGGGCATCTGGCAATCCATGATGATGATGTCGTAGGGAACACGCTGAAGTGCGTCCAACACCTCGTTCCCGTTCGAGACGGCATCGGCCGAAAAGCCCAACTTCTTTAGCTGTTTAAGGGCAACACGTTGGTTTACCTCGTTGTCCTCGGCTAGAAGAATGCGGACACGGTAAGTGGCGGGGTGGATGGGCGCGGCCGGAACGATGTCCGTGTCGGTCGACAGACCGGACAAGGCGCCGCTGGCGCTAATGACATCGATGAGACACTCCAGCAACCGGGATTGTCGGATGGGTTTGACCAGGCAGGCGGAGATGCCCGTGGCCTTCATCGTGTTGGTGTTCACCCGGTTCAACAGAGTGGTGAACATGATGATCCGGCTTTGCGCCAGGTCCGGAACATTCTTGACGCTCTGGGCCAGGCTCAGGCCGTCGGACCCGGGCAGGTCCAGATCGATCAGGAGCAAGGGATAAGGCCCTCCGGCGGCCGCGGCTTGCTGGATGAGTTGCCAAGCCTCGGCGCTGGTGGAAGCCAGGTCGACGCGCATCTGCCAGCGCTGCAATTGCTCCTGCAGGATCGACCGGTAACTGGTGGTGTCATCCACCACCAACACGCGCAGGCCGGCCAGTGAACCCAGTTTGTCGGCCAGCGGCGGCGGCGGCGGATTGGGCTGTTTGTCGAAGGGAAGTTGAAACCAGAACGTGGATCCTTGCCCGGGCTGGCTTTCGACTCCGATGGTGCCGCCCATCAAAGTGACGATTTGTTTGGAAATGGTCAGCCCTAAGCCGGTGCCGCCGTATTTGCGCGTGGTCGAGCCGTCGGCCTGGGTGAATTCCTGGAAAATCCTGGACATGGCCGCGGGCGGGATGCCGATGCCGGTGTCCTTGACTTCGAACCGGGCCAGGACGCGACGGGGTTCCTCCTGCACTGGAGTGACGCGGACGAGCACCTCGCCTTTCTCGGTGAATTTGACTGCGTTGCTGAGCAGGTTGGTGAGCACCTGGCGAAAGCGGACCGGATCGCCGAGGAGGGAAGCGGGCATGTCGGGGTCGATCCAGCAAGCCAGTTCGATGTCTTTCTTGTGAGCCCGTTCGGCGAGCATCTCGGCGCCGCTTTCCACGGCTTCCCGCAGATCGAACTCGATGTATTCCAGGGTCAGTTTGCCCGCCTCGATCTTGGAAAAGTCGAGGATATCGTTGATCACGCTCAGCAACGTTTCGGTGCTGGTGCGAATGGTTTCGACGTAATCGCGTTGCTCGGAGCTCAGGCGGGTGTCGGAGAGCAGGCCGGTCATGCCGGTAATGGCGTTCATCGGGGTGCGGATCTCGTGGCTCATGTTGGCGAGGAACTGCGCCTTGGTGCGGGCGCTTTCCAGGGCGGCTTCCCGGGCCCGTTCCCGCTCCAGCTCCGCCTGCTTGCGGGCCGTAATATCTTCCACGATCCCTTCGTAATAGGAAAATCGGCCCGCGGCGTCATTGACCGTGCGTGCGCTCTCGGAGATCCAGATCACCGATTTGTCCCGTCGATAGACTTGCGATTCAAAGCCGCTCACGGCCCCCAGCTCGCGCATCAGCCGGCTGAATTCATTGCGCCGGTTCGGGTCGACATAGAGTTGATGTTCGATGTCCGTCAGCGCCGTGATCAACTCCTCCGCCGTGGAATAGCCATAAAGCCGAGCCAAGGCCGGATTCGCGCTCAGAAAATGCCCGTCGGGCGTCGTCTGAAAGATCCCTTCCACCGAGTTCTCATAGATCGTTCGGTATTTTTCCTCGGCCTGGCGGAGCAGACTCTGTTCGACCGCCAACTGATCCTCCATGCGCCGCCGCTGGGTCACATCCCAAAAGATGCCCTGGATCCCGATGACCTTGCCGGAGGCGTCCTGCAAGGGGGTCTTGATCACGTGGACGAACAATTTTTCCCCGCCCGGTCCTTGGTGAGCTTCGACCGTATCCAGGTTCTCTCCGGTGGCCATGACCCGCAGGTCGTCTCGATGATATTTGGCCGCCAATTCAGCCGGAAACAGGTCGAAGTCGGTTTTGCCGATAATCTCTTCCGACGATCGGCCGATCGACTGGCAGAAGCGCCGATTGGCAAAGGTGAACCGGCCCTGGGCGTCCTTGCGCAGAATATTTTGCGGCAGCGTTTCCACCAGCGTTTGATGAAACGCCTCCGAAATCCTCAACCGTTCCTCGGTCTCTTGATGCTCGCCGATGCTGCGCGCCAGTTCCGTCAAATGACGGCGCAATTCCAGATGCGTCATCACTTGCCGCGTCAGCGTCCGCAAGGCTTCCATCTGTTCGGGCTCGAGCCGGCGCGGCTGTCGATCCATCACGCACATCGTCCCCAGGGCAAAACCGTCCGGGGTGATCAAAGGCATGCCCGCGTAAAAGCGGATGCCCGGGCCTCCGGCCACCAGCGGGTTGTCTGCAAACCCCTCGGCCTGGCGCGTGTCTTCCACCACGAACAGATCCTGTCCGAGGATACTGTGCGAACAGAACGAATACTCCCGGGGACTCTCCTTCAGATCCAAGCCGAAGCGCGATTTGAACCACTGTCGTTTTTCATCGAGCAGTGTGATCAGCGAGACCGGCGTTCCGCAAATGTGCGCGGCCAGACGGGTCAAGTCGTCAAACGCAGGCTCCGGCGCCGTATCCAAAACGTGGTAACGCCGCAAGGCGGCCAGACGTTCAGGCTCGTTCTGAGGCAACGGTGCAATCTTCACAGCTCTTCGCGATCGATCCGGTCTTTCTATTGTTTATCGGCGCAAGTTCCACCGGTTTCACCCTGGCCACGCGCCGACCAGGCTGCGTCCGCCAGCCGCTCTTGTGCCGGAGATCGGTTCCACCTTCTCTTTCTCATTCGCAAGCAGCCTTGGCAAGCCCGCCGAAGGGGCCTGGGGCGTGTCCAGGCACTGCCACTCCCAAACCCAGCGTGGATGACCATCATCAGGCCAGACCCGGCGTGGGCGGTGCAACGGCCATCCCGAGGTAACGCTTGACGGTCCGCCGATCCAAATTGGTTCGTCGCGCCACCTCTTCAATGGTCTGATGACGTTCGTGCAGAAGCTGACAGTAACCCGCCAGCAAGGCATCGGCATCAAGGGTTCCCTGTTCGACCTGGGCCAGCAACCGACTGCGCAGATCCGGGCCGGCGGTTGATCCTTCGCCTCGATAACGGCGCGTCAGGAGAATACGACGGATGGCTTGCTCGAGTTCACGAACGTTGCCCGGCCAGGAGTAGGCGGGTGGCACTTCCTGGTGCAGAACCTCCAGCACGAGTGCGACCAGGTCGGGCACGGCCTGCCCAGTCAGGCGATGCAACAGATGTTCGACCAAGCCCGCCAGTTCCTCCGGCGCTTCCTCCAACCGCTGGCGCAAGGGCGGAACAGTCACCACGTCTGAACACAAGCGATAAAAGAAATCATCCCGAAACAATTTGCCTGACCGCAGGGCTTCCAGGGAACGATTGGTTGCGGCGATGACCCGGCCGCGGAACCGTTGAGTTTGGTGGCTGCCAACCGGCGAGAAGGTGCGTTCCTGAAGGACCTGCAACAGTTTGATCTGGATCGGGATGTTCACTTCACCAATCTCATCCAGGAAAATGGACCCATGCGCGCTGCAGCGCGCGAACGCGCCCTGATGACTCGCCACCGCCCCGGTAAAGGCGCCCTTGCAATGACCGAACAGCTCCGACTCGATCAGCGTTTCCGGAAACTGCGAAAGATTCAGAGCCACGAAACTGCGCTGAAAACTTTCCTCGAAGGTGCCCTTGTGCTCCGCAAATGGAATGTAACCGCTCCGGCCAATCGCCGCCGCCGAAGCCCCTTTGCCCGTCCCGGTTTCGCCCAATAACAACGTGGAGAAATCCTCCATCCGATTCCACAGATACTGATCGTAACAACCAATATCGTGCGTGAACACCGTGTCCCACAATTGCTCGCGCAATCGTTGCATGCAACGGCTGCTCCCAATCAGTCCTTGCCAGATAAAGTAATAAGCCCGGCGGATCTGAAAGAAGATCGCGAAATATCGGCCGGCTGCCTCCGGGCCGAACCCGGCGTGAACCAACTCCTGAATGGCGGGCGTCCCGCAGGGGACGGCGACCGGAACATCGCCCGCCTGGACTTGGGTCACGATGTGGTCATCCAGCTTTTCCAAAACCCGATGATACACGTCGAATAACAAAACGTGCCGCACCCGATCGCGGTCAGCACGGTCGAAGTCCCGGAGAGCCGGACGCTCCTTGCCCGTCAGGCGCCGCCATCGTTCGGTGACAGCCCGTTGCAGGTGCGCGACCCGCGCCGCTTCATCCTGGAACTGGGCGGCGCCGGTGATCTTCCGGTCCAATTCCATCCGTTCACTGCCAAAGGGATTGGCGAAGGCTGCCCGCGTGACCCATTCGAAGAACTGGCGATCCCCGGAGTTGAGAGGTTCAGTTGCCATACATTTACTGTGCATCGACTGATCATTAAATGTCTAAAGGAATCCGCGGAATTCGGCCTGCCCCAGTATTCGCTGGGCGTCGCCTGTCTCCAATGACCCTGACTCCAAAGCGGTTGCGTATCTATTGAGCAGGCTGGCACGGGGAATGGATCCAAGCCGTGGCGCGCTTCCTCCCGGCGATGGCCGGTTCGGTCAGCGGGCCCGAAAACCTAAATTCCGAAACTGATTAACGAAGTATGAAACGATCACTGCTCACCTTGCTCCCTCGCGGAGCGCTCGCGGTCGCCGGCGCCGCCATCGCCGGCTTTTATTTTAGCTGTCTGCCTCCGGCCCATGCTGCCGGACTGCTCATCGCCGATGGCGGCCTGGGAGGCGTCCTCCAAATCAAGGACCACGAGGTCCAGGTCACACTGAATAACGGCGTGGCCGTCACCCGCGTCATGGAAGTGTTCAAGAACACGGAGAATCGGCAGGTGGAAGCCCTTTACACGTTCCCCGTGCCGCGCGGGGCCTCCGTGGCCAACTTCAGCATGTGGATTAATGGCCAGGAAATGGTGGGCGAGGTCGTGGAGAAAAAGCGCGCTCGCGAAATCTACAACAGCTACAAAAGTGTTCGGCGCGATCCCGGACTCCTGGAGCAGACAGATTTCCGGACCTTCGAGATGCGGATCTTTCCCATCGCGGCCAACGCCGAGCAGAAGGTGGAGATTACCTACTACCAGGAGTTGGACCTGGACCATGATTGGGCGACCTACGTGTATCCCCTCGCCACCGCCACCCGGCCGGGAGTCGACACGCGCGCCACCGGCAAGTTCGCCCTTGCCATCAACGTTAAGTCGGCGGTGCCAATCAAGGCGCTGGAAAGCCCAAGTCATGGGGAGGCTTTTATCGTGGCCAAGCACTCTCCCGAGTACTGGCAAGCCAGCCTGGAAACGGCCGGCGGCAGCCTGGCGCGGGATGTGGTCCTGGCCTGTCACCTGGAGCGTCCGCAGACCGGACTGGATCTGGTTACTTCCAAACGCGCGGGAGAAGACGGTTTCTTCTGCATGACCCTAACCGCGGCAGACGACTTGGCGAAAGCCGAGGACGGGATGGATTACGTTTTTCTCCTCGATATCTCGGGGAGCATGGCGGATGACGGCAAACTCTTGCTCTCCAAACAGAGCGTGGGCGCTTTCATCCAGGAATTGGAGGCCAAGGATCAGTTTGAATTGATGGTCTTCAACGTGCAGCCGTCGCTGACTTTCGGGAAGCTGCAAGCTGCGGGAGCCGACGCCAAACGGCAGGCCATGACCTTCCTGGAAGGCCAACGCGCCCGTGGCGGCACCGTGCTGCATCCGGCCATCACCACGGCCTATAAATACGCGGGCGCGGATCGGCCCTTGAATGTGGTGATCTTAAGCGATGGTTTGACCGAACCGGGTGAACGCACCGAGTTATTGCGGTTAATCGCGGCCCGGCCGCGCAATGCCAAAGTGTTTTGCATTGGTGTCGGCAACGACGTGAACCGACCGTTGCTGGAACAGCTCGCGCAGGATGCCGGCGGGTTGGCCGCCTTCGTTTCACGCGGAGACGACTTGACCCGTCAAGCCCAGGCGTTCCGACGCAAGTTGACACGACCCGCCGCTACGGATCTCGCCCTGGAAGTGGCCGGAGTGAAGGTCTACGACGTGGAACCGCGCGTCTTGCCCAACCTCTATCACGGGTCGCCCCTCCGCATCTATGGACGTTATCAGGGCGGAAGCGAAGGGAGCGTGACGGTGCGCGGCAACCTCAGCGGTGTTGAGTTCAAAAAGGCGGCCAAGCTGGAGTTTCCCCAGGAAGACACAGCCAATCCGGAGATTGATCGAATGTGGGCCTGGCATCACATCGACGAATTGCTCAAACAGGCGGACCGTACTGGGTCGCGTTCCTCCGTGGCCGACGAGGTGATCCGACTTGCTGAAGACTACTCCATTGTGACTGAGTACACCTCGTTCCTGGTGCTGGAGAACGATGGCGAATATCAACGATGGAAGATCGATCGGCGCAATGCCCGACGCACCGGCCGCGATCGCGAGGCGCAGGTCGCTCTGCAGGCGCAACTGGAACGTCTGCGCAACAAGGCCCTGGCTGGCCTCGGTCCCCAGCCCGAACCCGCGCCTGCCGCCGTCAGGCCAACCACTGCGCCCCAACTCCCCTCTGCGGCTGCCCCGGCGGCGAACTCCGCGCCGAATCTGGCCGGGTCCGGGCCCGCTCCTGCTCCAGCGCGCCCGCGGCAGACCTTTAATATTGGGGGCGGAGGTGGTTCCGGGCCGGTCGGGCCGGTGCTGGTCGGATTCCTGCTGATGTTGCGCCGATTGCGCAGCAAACGAGCCTAGGGTCGGCAGATTCTTCGAGATTCCTCAAGCGAAGTCCCGACTCGTATGCACCAGTCCGCGACAAATAATGCCCTCTCCCTGTCGGCGCCAACCGGTGAAACAGGGAGAGGGCACGGAGCGGCGGCGGTTGCGAGCGCCGGCCGCGCCGCCAGCGAAGCGGGGCCCTCTGGCCTGACGCGGGCCAGGATCCGTTTCGAGATGCTGTGCTTCGCGGGTTTGCTGCTGTTATTCAATCTCCCGCTGTTCGGTGGGCATTTCTCGACTCGTTATGTTTTTCATCCTGGGGCGGTGGCGGCCGGAGAATGGTGGCGGCTGCTTTCCCATCCGTGGGTGCATGTGTCGTGGTATCACCTGGGGTTGGATGCCGCGGCCTTTTTCCTGGCTTACGCCGAACTGAACCATTGGCGTCGGGCGGTCCGCCTCGGTTGCGTGGCCATGGCCGGCCTGGGCAGCCTCCTCACGACGTTGCTCTGGTCGCCTCAAGTGGTCATTTACGGATTGTGTGGGTTGTCGGGCATCGCGCACGGTCTGACGGCCGTGGTGAGTCTGGAGGCGGCGCGTGGTGGAGACACGCGTCTTGAGCGGGCGGTTGGCTGGGTCGGGTTGGGCGCCACGATGGCCAAGGGCGTGATCGAGGTACTCACGGGACGGGTGCTGTTTGCGTCCTGGCATTTGGGTTGGCTGGGGACGCCGATGGCGGCGGCGCATCTGGGCGGCGTGTTGGGGGCGTTGTTGGTTGTGCTGGCCAACTTCAGTATTGGCAATTGTCTTCGGACTTCCATACTCAGCGGCCAACGCAAGCTGAGCCCAACGAAGATGTATGGCCGACAAGAAGCACACGGACGAAAAGAAACACAACTATGACGAGAGCAAGATCAAGACGCTCTCTTCTCTGGAACACATCCGGTTGCGCACCGGCATGTATATCGGGCGCATCGGGGACGGTTCGCATTACGATGATGGCGGTTACATTCTGCTCAAGGAGGTCATCGATAATGCGGTGGATGAATATATCATGGGGTACGGCAAGGAGATCCAGATCACGATCGAGAACAACGCCGTCGCCGTGCGCGATTTTGGCCGCGGCATTCCGTTGGGCAAAGTCATCGACTGCGTCTCGAAGATCAATACGGGAGCCAAGTACAACGACGACGTCTTCCAGTTCAGCGTGGGCCTCAACGGCGTGGGCACCAAGGCCGTCAACGCCCTTTCCAAGGATTTCCTGGTCCGCAGCTATCGCGAAGGGCAATTCGTCGAAGGGACCTTCAAACAAGGCAAGCTGCGCAAGGAGAACAAAGGCAAGAGCGATGAACCGGCCGGCACGTTCATCCGGTTTACGCCGGACCCCGACATCTTCAAGAAGCTGGATTTCCGGCCGGACTTGGTGGAGCGGCGGTTGCGGCATTACAGCTATCTCAACACCGGTCTCAAGCTCATTTACAACGGCAACACCTTCCAATCCCGCCTGGGCTTGATGGATCTGGTCATGGAAGACCTGCGCAGCGACAACAGCGAGCCGATTTATCCGCCGCTGCATTACACCAGCAAGATGTTGGAGTTTTGTTTTACTCACACCAACAGCCGTTATGGAGAAACCTTTTACTCCTTCGTCAACGGCCAGTATACCGCCGACGGCGGCACGCACCTGAGTGCCTTTCGGGAAGGCTTGCTCAAGGCCGTCAACGAGTATTCCAAGGCGGGCTATGACGGTGATGATGTGCGTGAATGCATGGTGGGGGCCGTGTCGATCCGTCTCAAGGATCCGGTCTTCGAGTCGCAGACCAAGAACAAGCTGGGCAATACCGAGATTCGCTCCGAGTTGGTCAACAACGTGCGCGAGGAACTCCTCCACTTCTTCAACCGCAACAAGGAAGTGGCGCAAACCATCCTGGCCAAGGTCGAAGACACCAAACAACTGCGCAAGGAATTGCAGGAGGTCAAAAAGCTGGCCCGGGAACGCGCCAAAGCGGTGAGTTTGCGCATCCCACAGCTGAAGGATTGCAAGATCCATTTCGACAAGGCCAAGGGCAAAGGCAAAGGATCGATGGTTTTTCTCACCGAGGGCCAGTCGGCGGCCGGCTCGATCGTGAGTTGCCGCGACGTCAGTACTCAGGCGATTTTCGTGCTCAAAGGCAAGCCGCTCAATGTTTGGGATCTCAAACGCGACATCGTTTATAAGAATGACGAGATGTACAACTTGATGTGCGCGCTCGACATCGAAGACAACATGGAACATCTGCGTTATGAAAAAGTGGTGCTGGCCACCGACGCCGATGTTGACGGCCTGCACATTCGCAACCTGCTCATCACCTATTTCTTTAAATTCTTCGAGCAAGTCATCCATGACGGACATTTGTTCGTGCTGGAGACGCCCTTGTTTCGCGTGCGCGACAAACAGCGCACCATTTATTGCTACAGCGAAGCCGAACGGGATGGAGCGGCCAAACAACTCGGCAAATCCTGCGAGATCACGCGCTTCAAAGGCCTGGGCGAGATTTCCCCGCAGGAGTTCAAACAATTCATCGGTCCCGACATGCGCCTGAGTCGAGTGGAATACGCCCCGAAATCCGACGCCACCAGTATCCTCGGCTTTTACATGGGCAAAAACACTCCCGAACGTAAGGATTACATCATGGAAAATCTGGTCGTGCCGGTAGAGGAGTAACGCCGCAACCGATCCGGTCCGCGCAAGCAACGCCGTATGAGCTCCAAGAAACGCAAACTTTCGCCCGCCCAATCGGAACTTCCCTTGGGGCAGCCCGAAACCCCTGCGGCCTCCGGGCCCAAAGCCAAAACGGAAACACCTGCGCGCGGGGAAAACTCCGGCGCTAATGGGCAAGACCAGAGCCAGGGCCAAGACCAAAGCCAGGGCCAAGGCCGCGGCAAGGCCAAAGCCAAAGGCCCAGCCGCCGGCAAAGGCAATGGCGACGCCCATGTGCATACCGAACCTGTGCCGACCGCCCCGCATCATCCCTTTGTGCCGTCCCGGATTGAGCTGCCGTTGCATCGGCGCGTAAACACGAACTTCCTCGAGTATGCGTCTTATGTGATCCGCGACCGGGCCATCCCCAACCTGGAGGATGGCCTCAAGCCGGTGCAACGCCGGGTGCTCTGGGCTTTGCACGAAGCCGACGACGGGCGGTTGATCAAAGTGGCCACCATCTCGGGCGCTTGCATGAAGTATCATCCCCATGGCCAGGTCGCCATCGATGACGCTCTCGTCGTCCTGGCCAATAAGCGCTACCTGCTCGATCGCCAGGGGAACTTCGGCAACATTTTTACCGGCGACCCGCCCGCGGCCTCACGTTACATCGAAGTCCGCCTCACCGAACTGGCGCGCGCGGAGATCTTCAACGATGAGTTGACCGAGTTCGTGCCCAGCTATGATGGACGCAATCGCGAGCCGGTGGCGTTACCCTGCAAATTGCCCTTGCTCTTGATGCTGGGCACCGAAGGCATCGCCGTCGGGATGGCTTGCAGGATTTTACCGCACAATTTTCCGGAGCTGCTGGAGGCGCAGATCGCCATTCTCAAGAAACAACCGTTCAAGCTGCTGCCCGACTTCCAGACGGGCGGCTTGATGGATGCGCGCGAATACGCCGACGGCAAGGGGTCGGTCAGGGTGCGGGCCAAAATCAAAGCCAAGGATGAATCCTCGGTCGTGATCAAGGAGATCCCGCCCAGCACCACCACCGAATCGCTCATCGCCTCGATCGAGGACGCGGCCCGCAAGGGGAAGATCAAGATCAAATCCATCAATGACTTCACGGCGGAAGACGTGGAGATCGAGATCAAAGCGCCGGCGGGCGTCAGCGCCGAGCAACTGGTGGATGCGCTCTACGCCTTTACCAACTGCGAACTGTCCATCTCCAGCCGCGTGGTCGTGATTCGCAATAATCGGCCCGTTGAAATGACGGTCAGCGAGGTCTTGCGAGAAAACACGACCCAGTTGGTGGACATCCTCAAGCGCGAACTCGAGCTGAAAGAAAAGAAACTGCATGATGAACTGCATTTTCGGACGCTCGAACGGATCTTCATCGAAGAACGGCTCTATAAAAAGATCGAGCAATGCCGCACCAACGAAGCCGTCATCGCCGCCGTGTTCAACGGGTTCAAGCCTTTCCAGCGGCAACTGATCCGCGACTTGTCGAACGAAGACGTCGAGCGGCTGCTCCAGGTGCGCATCCGGCGGATCTCCCTCTTCGACATCCAAAAACATCGCGAGGAGATGGACAAACTGAAAGGCGAACTTGGGGCCACCCGCAAAGAGCTCAAGAACCTCACCCGCTTCGCCATCGCGCACCTCGAAGCGTTATTGGCAAAATATGGCCCGTTATACCCGCGGTTAAGTCGCAGCAGCCGGTTCGATGAAGTGGATGCGCGGGAAGTCGCCTTCAAAGCGTTTAAAGTCGCCTACGATCGCACCGGCGGCTACGTCGGTTACAAGGTCAGCGGCGAAGAATTCCGGGTCGACTGCACCAAATTCGACAAGCTCCTGCTCGTCGGCAAGGACGGCCATTACAAGGTCATTGAATTGCCCGAGAAATTGTTTGTGGGACCGGATCTGGTCTACTGCGCATTGCCTGAGCGTGACCGAATCTTCACCCTCGCTTACACCAACCGCGAAGCCACCTATCTCAAACGGTTCACCTTCGGCGGCACCATCCTGGACAAGGAATATTTCTGCATCCCTGAGAAGTCGAAGATCCTATTCTTCGAACCCGACACGCCGCCCGAACTTTACATCCGCTACAAGCCTGCTCCTTACCAAAAAGTGAACCAGCAGACTTGCAACCCGGCCGACATCGAGGTCAAGGGGGCCAAGACGCGCGGACGCCAGATCTCGATTAAGGACGTCAGTTCCATCACCAGTAAGCCCACGCGCGGCTGGGACCCAGAAGCGGCGACCAGTAAGCTGCAGTTCTCGTAGCTGGAGATATGCTCAAGATATGCTCATGGTTTCCCGCCAACCTTCGGCAGCGGAGTTAGCGGGAAGCCGAGCCGCGTCGCCGCGTCTCGCATCCGCTGGTCATGTGTCGCCAGCGGCCAATCCTGTGTCTGGTCCGCACTGGCGAGGTGCAGCGCGTCCAGAGAACGCAAGGGAATCGCCGGATGACATACCTCAAGAATCCGGTTCGCCCGCTTGAACACAGCCGGAGCGACGGGAACCAATTCGATGAATTCCTCCATCACACTCCGATCAAAGGCCTCCCACGATTGCATTCGGAACGTCGCGTCAAGCCCGCCGGCCCTTTCTTTGGCCAGCAACGCGGACCAAAATTCCGTGTAAGCCAGGACGCACGAACAGACCACCCGCCCGTCCGCCAGGTTCCCATAGAACTCGCTGTCCGGCTCGCGGATGAAGAGTTTTACCAGAACCGAGGTGTCCAGGTACATGAGTTACGTTCGCCCGTCGCGATCCTCGCGTACGATCTCCTCCGCCGTCGGCACCGACTCCGAGGCGACGGGCATCGAGCGCAGGAGTTCCCAGTTTACGTGGAAGTGACGGCGTCGGGCTCGGACCGGCACCAGTTTGGCCTTGGGTTGGCCGTCACTGGTGATGATGACCTCGTTGCCGCGAGCCGCGTGCTCCAGCAGGCTGGAAAGCTGGTCCTTGGCCGCCCGGACATTCACGACCAAGCCGGTCTCCTCCAACCGCGCGGCACCCTCCTTGACCACTATCGATTCCGCCCCGGCAGGGGGGTAATTGAAAATCTTCCGTTTTCCTTTCACGCGTAAAGTGTGGCCGCATGTGGCCGCAATGTCAACTAAGCGGCGTCGTGGACCTTTTTCTTCATGATCCCCACGCCCACGACGTGATAACACTAAAGACCATCAATTACAGAGGCGGGATTGCCCGATTCCGCGTACCGCACTCGTGGGTGGAGGAGTATGAGCCAGGATCGTCCATCGCGGAGTTGCGACGAAGGACTTGCCCGCATGGCTCCAGGCAAAGCCAGATCGCCGACTGCCTTTGGTTCCAATGCCGTTGGGCTTTGCTGCGGACGTCCTCCTCTATGCGATGGCGTATCTTATCGCGGCGTGTTGGGGTCAATTCGCATGGCGGAATCGGAGGCATAACAAACCGGCTGCGGGCATCGCCGGGATCTCGAGTCGGATTTTCCGGATTGGTTTACAAATAGCAGATACTGGACGAATGGCAGGCCGGCCGGTTTGTCCCAGAGGCGGAACTTACACGAACGGGCGAGTCGGTGAGAACCCAAGATGCTCGATTGCGGCGGATACGATCATTCACTGCGATGATTCACACGCCGCCTAACGCAAGATTATGAACAGACAACTCACGAGCACGGTGGGGGTTCGCATTGGCTTCGGTGCCGCACTTCTCGCCGTTGCGGCATTGTCGAGAGCAGATGTCGTTGCGACTGCCGAGAACAACAATCCGGCGTTCGTCAGGTACAGTTACACGGGAAGCACTGACGCTGGCGACTCTACCATCACGGCGTGGTTCGAGTTTGAGCCGAGCGCCATGTCGGACCGTCTCGTCTTTTGGGATGAGATCCCTCAGCACAGTTTTCTCATTTCGGGGAACCGCACACTCATGAACGGGGAGTACGATCGGTTCCTAGGAGGAGGAATCACGTTCCCAAGCGTTACGCCTGGCCCACAGAATCTTCCTAGTTTTCAGTCACTGGTCATCCAAAACTCTGACACCCGCTATTATGTACAACCCAGCAGCTTCGGAGATAACTCCAACGCGCTGGGCCGCCCGCGTCGGTCAGTTCTGGCGTTAGTTGCCGCCTGCACTTATGTGGTTCTGGCGCGATACTTACTTTCAGACACTCAAGGATGTCGCCACTGAGGCGAGCGCATCGCCTGAATGGGCGGACTATGCTTATTGCATAGAGCATGAGCGCGGATTACGCCCGTCAGGCGTTTGCGATTCTCGATCGCACCCGAAACTAAGAACCAGAATCCGGCAAGCGCCGAAATGAGCAAAATTAGCGCAGGGGATATCCCGTTTAGTCCGGCGCAGCCAGGTTTAACGTGCGCCCACGAAAAATTAGCTTACGGGTATCTCCATTTAGCGCCGTGCAGCTGAAATTAGCGTGCAGCAGCTGAAATTAGCGTAACGGCAGCTGAGAATAGCGTATGGCAGCCGAAAATAGCGTGGGGCAGCTGAAATAGCGTGCGGCCAGCGGAAAATAGCGTGGGGCAGCTGAAAATAGCGTGCGGCCAGCGGAAATTAGCGTGGCGCATCTACAGAATAACGCCCGGCAGTAAAAAATAGTGTGGGGCGCTAAAAAATAGTGTGGGGCGTTAAAAAATAGCGTGGGGCAGTAAAAAATAGTGTGGGGCAGTAAAAAATAGTGTGGGGCAGTAAAAAATAGTGTGGGGCAGTAAAAAACCAGAATTCGGCTCTGCTCACTCAAAATTTCGGTGCGTTATCCAGAATTCTGCCTTGGCAGAAGCACGCGTAAATGCTTCTCTCACAGGCATGGCGAGGGCTGGAATAAAATGTAAAATACCGTCGTGCTCCGTTCCCTCCGTTTGCTCCTGTTGCCTGCCCCCAAAGCCCAACGCCTCGCTTGTCCACCTATCCCGAGGGGTCGAACAGGTGGCAGAGGGAATTGTTAGCAGAACAGAAAAGACCCGGATGCAATACAACAGCTCCAAGAGTTATGGATACCGACTCAGCACTCGATAATCTGACGCGGATGGCTCAGGTAATTGGACGCGACCAGCAATTGCGGGCTTGGTTTTCGGCGCTCGCTCAGATGCCGGCAGTCGAGCGGCGCAACGAGATCTTTTCGACGAGCGAGCGGATGCGTTCAGAGGGCAAGGACGAGGATTTGGTCGTTTCGTTTCGATTGCTCGCTGATACGAGAGTATTTGACGCTGCTTGGCTTGCACTCCAAGAGTATGACAAGACCGTCACCTGACCGCGGCTGCTGGCCACGCCGGGGCGCTTCGGTCGAGACCGAACACTGATTACAAAACTACGATGCGGTCGTAATTGCGGCCGATGGGCCGTCTTCGCCAAGATTGGGGCGTTCGTTGAACTGAGTAACATTGAAGATGAAAGCTGACTTATGAGCGACACTCCCAATCCCACATCGCCGCCAGCAGGCGGTGCTCAGCCAGAAAATCCTCCTCCGCCGTCCTCCTCCGCGCCCGGGAGCAATTGCGTGTTTGAGCCGCTCCGCTCGGCTTTTCATGGAGGCGCCCACCGTGCGCAAGGCGCCGCTGAGAAGGCCATCCCCAAAGTGTTGGCGGCGCTCACCAGCGCCACCTACTGGCTCGGCTTTGGTGTGTCTTTCGCCAGCGTGTTCTCTTATACCCTCGCCAAGGAGCTGGCCCCGGAAGTCCTGAAGGCGGGCTGCCTCGAGGGCGCACGGGCAGGCCAAAAGAAAGCCGAAGACCTGGCTTCCAAAACGCATCGCGCTACTCCAGCGGCATCACCGGCCGAGGCCACGCCTTCGGATTCAGCTCCTCAGCCGGGACCTGCTTGAGTTGGAGCGCAGCCACTCGTCGCGGGCGTTTGACCAGCTGGTGGCGGTCTTCGCCCGCGAGGCCACGCCGTTGGCGTGGTACGTGTTTAGCACCACAAACGCTGCGAGCATGCTGAGGGAGAAGATACAAAGGCTGTAGCGGCGGTCTAATGACCGCCGACCCCTGCACATGGAGAGCTTCCACCTCCGAAATTTCGGACGCGCATTGGACCCATGAACCCAATCCAATCTCACGTAGCAGCCGAGGTAACGAGGCTCTGATCTTTTTCCCGGAGAACGCGTTGGGGTAGAGTGAGCCTCCTGACGTCGGCTGCTACCTGAGGGTTGGTTCATGGGTACGAACGGCGGTCACAGACCGCCGCTACAGCAGATCGCGCTAAACAAGTACTTGGCGTGGCCAGTTTGTCTCTTCCATCTATCTACCTGAGTTCCTGGATCAACGTTGGCATCCCGCTGCGGGCATCCCAGATCTTCACGACGCCCGCCCAGTCGGCCGTGGCGAGGCGCGTTCCGTCTGCGCTTACCGCCAGGCTGTAAATCCAGTCTTGGTGTGCCGTCCATTGCTGCAGGAGTTGGTCGCTGTCCGCGTCGATGATCCGGACGATTCCATCGGTTCCGGCGGCATAAAGCCATGGTTGGAGCGGGTGCCAGGTCACCGCCAACACTGGGCCTTCCTGGCCGCGGATGATGCGGACGAGTCGACCGATGGCTGGCTGCCAGACACGAACGGTTTTATCCTGGCTTCCAGACGCGCAAAAGGCCGCTGTTGCATCCGGGGACGGAGCGGACGGACGAAAAGCCAGGCAATGAACGGTGTCGGTGTGTTGATTCAGTGAACGGCGCAATGTCCCGGCAGCGACGTCCCAAATCTTGATGGATCGATCGGCGCCGGCCGTGACCAGGTGCTGGCGGTCCGGGCTAAAGGCGGCGGCGAGCACTGGACCGGAGTGGCCTTTGAGTGTGTGAACGGCCTTGAGTTGAGGCCAACGCAGCACCTGAACCACGCCGTCGGCTCCCGCGGTGGCAAGGAG
>Ga0247664_1000071_pt1 | contig 26411 bp, 52 predicted proteins | sample CNK05_metaG_FD_182715 | JGI IMG/M metagenome (GOLD analysis project Ga0247664, IMG submission 182715) | Soil microbial communities from Purdue University Martell Research Forest, Indiana, United States - CNK05 | ecosystem: Environmental > Terrestrial > Soil > Temperate forest > Bulk soil...
CTCTGACCGCCCACCGCTGGCGCCGCCCGTCGTATCAAGCGCAATGATTGCATTGTTCCAAAATACTCCCAACTCGGCCGTTCGTTGCGCCTGCTCTCGATGCAACATCCCAAGCGGGTACGTTTCAGCATGCACTACCATCCCGGTCTTTAGATTCATCACCACGACACCGGACTGGTCAACGACGCGGCCGATGTCTTGCGCAACAACGTACTCTTCACCTTCCTGCGGCGTGTTGGGTGGTATCTCTTTCGTAATGCACTGCTCAAGGTACGTGAATACCATGTTGTGGACTGCCAGCGGTTCGCAATCGTACTCTTGCTGGAACACGAGAGGCGGGACAAGTTTTTTCGTAATCTCATATCTCAACAACGCGGCAGGACTGCCAGAGAAGCGCATGCCTTCATTACTTTTGTAAATCCACGTCTTGTGGTTGGCATCCTCGCCCTTCGCTAATTTCTTCGCGTTCTCTGTCGCGGGCGTACCCTTCACTGCCAGCACATAGAACCAGTTCCGCCCATTGAACGTCGAGGCCGCAATCAGCTTTCCGCCGCTGTCGGCCACCATCGGGAACAGCACGTTCCAGAACATGTACTCTGTGCCGGCCGCCGCTTCGTCCATGAATATCAGTCGGCAGCGCGGGCCGCGCAGGTCGTCAGGGCACTTGTCCGCACTCACGAACCAGATTTCTGACCCGTTCTTTAATTCGTATCGGGGCGGGAACTGCATTGGTTTGGCAGCAACCAACTCCATGAACTCCGGACACTTACCCATGATGCGCATGATGCGGAGGGCGGTCGCGTACCGCGGGCAAACGTACCAAACCGTGCAGCCGTCGTTCTCTACCGCTACCTTCGTCAACAACAGACTGGCACACGTCGATTTTCCGTACGCACGCCCGAGCGCCCACACGCAGATTTGCGCAGGGTCTTCCATCATCTCGATTTGGGCGCGGGTGGCCTCGAGGACGATATCTGCTTCGGGTTCTAAGACAGCTTCGGTCATCGGATGCCTTAGAAGTTAAGAAACTCAAGTTCTTCGAATGAGATGGTGTGCGCCTTCTTGGTCTCGATGTTCCGCGCCATCAGCCCGAGTTCTTTGATTTGTTTCTTTTCTGTCTCGATGAGATTGCGCTCGGTGATGATGTTTTGCACGAGGCCGGCGGCGATCATGGCTTGTGGCTCTGCCTTGGTCATTCCTGCTTTACCAGTTGCGCCATGCGCTCCCGTTGGCCCGCTGACTCCCATGGGTCCTGTCGGACCATATGAAATCATGTAGTTGTTTACGAAATGTCCTGACTGGAATTTACCGAGAATGTCTAACAGCGCAGCGTCGGTGATTTTGTAGTCTTTCTTAATGCGCGAAATTCTGTTCTCACGCTCGGAAATCTTGGCTTTGAGGTCTACAATCTTTTTGAATGCAGCGCGCTTGATGTCTCCGCCTTTTTTCTTGAATTCAATACTATGAAACATTGGCTTTCTCCCGGGGTTTACCCTGTGCCGCTCTGTACTCCTGAACCGTGAACACCCTGCGCCGGCTGCGTATCCCGTCGTTCATGTCTCGGTACCACTTCGGGAGACGCTTTGAACGTCTGGCGCGCTTACACTTTGGACAGCCGCATAAGACAAACATGCCATCGCTGTAATAGGCCATGTGCATGTTGATTCTGAATTCTTTCGTCAAGCCTGCTTCTCCCGCGGCGCATCCTTCGGTTCTTCACCGATCGGCTTGAACCGAATCACCAGTTTCTTGTGGTGCGGCATCACCGTCCGCTTGATTTCTTCCTGTAGCATTTTGCCCAACCCCACCAGCGCCATACCCTTCGCAGTCTTCAATTCTGACTCAATCCGGGTCCGTCGCAGCCGCTCCATACGGGCCAACCACAAATCACCGCTTTCATCGATCGGCGTGACGTTCTTAGACTTGGTGTGGTCCGCATCCTCGTCTTTCTTGGCCTTCAACCGCTTCAGGAACTCATACTCTCGTGTGGTGAGCTGCTTACCCTTCTGCTGCTTGCGGAAAATAGCCTCCAGGGCGGTCCGCTCAACAACCTCGAGAAGATTGGCCGGCATCGGCTGTTCGGGGGCCTGCGTCTTGCCTTTATTGCTCCGCTTTGCCATGCCAATCGCGCCAGAATGTCGTTTTTTTGATCAGTTTTGTTTCCACACACACACGCGAGGCGCAGCCTCCCGCCACATGGGGGTGGTGGGGTTTTCGGTCCTGTAAGCCCTGTATGGCACGCCGTTTAGATGAGCCATCATTCAGCACCCTCCCGGATGACGCCCTTATCCATCCACAATCGCTTAACTGTCCTGTTGTTATGGATGAACCTGAACGTGCTGCCGTCTGGGTAAAGGTCAGTCTCTACGAGTGAGTGCATGGGCAGATAGCGTGGTGTGTCTGTGGGTGCCGCGTAGTGGGCGCTACGCATGACGGTCAGGAGTAGGATAAGCTTGCAGAGCAATGTCATTTGTCGAGCCCAAACCGTTTCTTGTACTCTCTGAAGATCTTCGCATCGTCGTCAATCGAATACGTGTCGGACAAATGCAGTATTTCAATGTGTTGTTTGTACTTGCGCTGCATGGTCACCGTTGCTCTCAGTTCTCTTGCGCGTATCGATTCCGTTACCAGCGTTTTGCGTCTACAGGGTGCGCACATCTTCGAATGATTCAGCGAGTTCAGCTTGCAGTGGCAAAGCTCGCAGTTCATTCATTACGGCCTCCAGCGCACGGCTGGCCTTGCGCGCCTCACCCTGCCGCAATGCGAACCGGCGGCTTGCTGAGCGTTACGTCTTCCTTCCGAACCTTCTTCGCTTCCTGCTCTCGCCGACGTCGGTCGAAGTCCGCTTCAGTCTCTTTGCTGTCGTAGGAGTACAGGACGCCGACGGGCGGGAATGGGTCGCCGCGGTGCAGGATGAGGACTGGCTTATCCGTGTCGGCCGCGTGGCATGCCGTGCAGAACACAGCAATCATGGACACCCAATGCAGATGGGCCCAAATCCACTTACAAAGACAAATGAGACCTTCGATAACGCACCAGCCGACGACGGCGCTTATTAGGCACAAAGCCAAAATCGTTGCTTCCAATGCGCGCCCGAACGCTCCACCGTCCATTATTTTGTGCCCTCGCTTGTCTTCGCGGGAGCTTTTGTCTTCATTGCATTTGGCGAGACCAATCCCCAGCCACCAATGTCTTGCTGAGTCAGATGCGCCTTGCCAGCATCGTCGATGTATTCCATTGTGACTGTTTTGTTTTCGGCGCACTTGCCTACCATGACAGGCGTGCCGTCTTCCGAGACGGTTTTCATGTATGTGATGTGTTCGTCGGTGTGCGGGCCGAGGTTAACGGCCGCCAAGCTTTCGCAGCCGCTCAGCAATATCAGGCCCAACAGGCTGGCCGCTGGCAATGCTCTCAGTAATCGGGACGCCGTTTTCATTCCAGAAGATTCCTTTCAGAATGGCGAGCACCGCGGTAACGATGGCCGCAATAGTGGCGGCGCTCATTGCGGTAAGTCGCTCTTCGCGTCGGCCAGGACCTGCGCGCTCGACGTCTTACCTCCTGAAAGCCCGTCAGCGGCGCTCTGCCCGATGATGTACGCGCCAATGAGCTGCAGCAGCGTATTCAAGCTGTCCGCTTGCGCGATCGGCTGAGCACCGTTCACTACGTCAGTCACTTGGCCGGGCGTGATGCCGGTTTTGTGGTAGACGATCCACAGAACGACGCCGGCCGCCAGCGCGCAGAGTTTCTTGCCGCCGAGGAATGCGATTGCGCGATGAAGAATGTCGAGTGCCATGTTTTGAAGTCTCCGAACGGGTAGGAACAGCGTCGATAACACAAACACCGTTATTTCGGGGACTTATAGCCTGTTCTTTACTGTAATGCAAGATTTTTCTAAAAGGACTGAAATATCAGGACTTACGCTCCAGTTCAGCTTTGACAGAGGCGCGTCGGTTACGCTGTTCTTCCCGCCAGTCGTCGAGCACAAAGAGACAAACGGCACCCCATGAGCACCATACGCAAATCCAGCTAAATGCGATTTGTGAGATGCTGCAATTGGCCTGATTTGGGCCGGCCATCATTTCGAACAGGTAATCACCAAACGCTTTCATCGTTCAATCTCAGCTTTGACAGAGGCGGGCAGGGCAGCGAGAGCGGCGTCCAATTCTTCCATTGCTTTGTGAGTAACCGAATATTGGTCCGCTCCATGCCAATACCGGCCTTCACATTTTGCTCCGGTCGTCACCTTCTTCGCCTCACGCGCCACGGCAAGCAGGCTTTCATTACTTCGTTGTTCAGCGCCGAGCAGCGTCCGTAATTCGTGCGCATCCTGATAAGCTATTTTGGCGCCGATCAGCATGTCTAATTCTTCTACGGATATTAATGTCATGGCGTGGCAGAGTTCTTTTGCTCGCTTGGATTGTTGCTGTAATTGTTCAACAGTCAGCATCTTCGTTACTCCTTCTCAGGCGTGGTGTCCGGTCCAAACACAAAATCGAGAACGTTTTTCAACTGCTGACGCGGCGAAATCGGTCTGCATTTGGCGCACACAACATTGGGAAATTCTGCAAGTACTGCGGAGCGAGACATTTTCTCCCATCGGCATTTAGCGCGTAGGTTCGCCTCGCACTTCTTATGTTTGATTAGTGGCGCTGTCATCTTCGGTGCTCCTCAGGCTTTGTCTTGTTATTTTCGTTCACGTCCGCAATGAAAAAGGCAAAGTTAGCCACGTCTGCCGCTTCTTTTCGAATCTCTTCACCGCTGCCGTTTTTCACCGCTTCCAGCAGTTCGGACAGTTCGCGATATAGTCGCTTTTTGAGATATGCATTCGTGCAGTTGTGCCAGCCGCCTTTGTGCCGGTTTTTGTCTAGCTTCTCAAGCATCGCGTCGAAAAACTGTGTGATCCTCATTCATTACTCCTTCTCAGGCTCAAATCTCTTTGAGTCTCTTCAACACTTCCTTAGCTCATCTTCTTTTCTTGAGACTCTTCGTAGCGGTCCACTGTTTCAGCCGCCCACACCTGCATTATGTATGGAAGCAATTCGTCGATAGATACGGCAGCGTCACGGACGACGGCAAGCAACCTCTCATACTCGTGTGGTGCCAGAACGATGTTTGGTTTTTCATCCCGTCCGCCTTCACTCATCTTCGTTACCATCTCACTCCCGTTTGTGTATTTTGCGCCACGCCTTGTCCTTAATTCTGACCAATCCTTTCGGCCAGCGTTCTAGAATGGCTTTGTTCACTGCCGACCAGTCGCACGGCTTCTTTGTGATTGCTTCCGCACGCAGCATGTCAGCGTAAAAGTCCGCCATACTATTCTGATTGACGTCGGGACATTTCGCGCCAAGCAACGCGTTGTTGGTGGCGACAATTGAGATATGCATTCGTTCTAAAATCATGCCTATCGCGCCTCAATCCGAATCTCAACACCTACAGCCAACCACGCTCGAACGTCCAAAGCGTCTTCGAATCCATGTTCGCACCGATCACCGGCATCCAGCCACCAGCACGACGCTTCTTGATCACCGTGATCGTCCGGTTGTAATCGTGCGGATACTTCAGATGCGGGAACTGTTTGTCGGGATACCCGTACTCGTCCAGCTTCGGGAACTCGCGAGTCGATGAACTTCTGGAAGTCTGATGAACCTGGCAAATGATCCAAAGACGGCCGGCGACGTTCACCGTCGGATGCATCGAGAACAGCACCCGTCCCTTGTACTTCACAGCAAAGGTTCTGGCTCTCACCCAGCAGCTTCTCGTGGTAGCAGGTTGATAGTCGTACTCAAACTCACCAAAGCGTTGCTGTACGCTCTTGCTCCATCGCTTTGTCGATTGCCTCGCAGTCGAGCCGCTTTCTATTGGCTCACAATGACCGTGTTTTGTGTAATACCCCATCTTCGTTACTCCTTCTCAGGCGTGAGCATTCGTTTCAAAAGCCGGTACTTTTTACTCAAATCATCCTGCGAGCATGAAAGCTGAAGCCTTGTCTGCATTAGATTGAAACTTGTCGTATTCAAAGCCACTTCCTCAAGAACTGCCGCACGTTCGTAGAGCTTTGCCGCCCTCAATGCGTAACGCTCTGCGTGCATAGCAAGCCTCATCGCTTCAGTGTGCGGGTCTCTTGCCACTTCGTTACTCCTTCTCAGGCGTGAGGGGGTCCACTCTATGGACATCCTTCTCAGGCGTGGTTAATCTCGTGGCGCAAATTCGTCTTCGCGCTTCGGACAAGGGTCTTTTTCTGGTTCGCATTGCGGACAGAACGGTTCATATTCGATGTACGTTTCAACCTCTCCAGTTCCCCAAACTGAACCGTACCGACGATGATGGATTGCCATGATTTCACTATTACAATCGCGGCAGCGGTATCGCGGCAACACGCCTTCCGGTTGCTCTACGTATTTCGGGTCAATCTTCTTCATCATCTCACTCCCGTTTGTGTATTGCTAAAGCCTCATTCGTTCTTCAGGTCCGGGGATTTGCGTCTTGCCTTGTTCTAATTCCTCTTTCAAGTGCATGGCATCGCCGCGCCGAATGAATGTGTCCGCACCGTAAAAACGTTTATAGCGCCGTCCTTGTTCATCGACGACAGCGTAGCGCCAAACGCGGATAATCTTGAACGTCTTCATGCCTCACGCGCCTCAATCCGAATCTCAACACCGTACTGCGTGTCAATAGCTTGCTCGTAGCGCCATTCGTACAGGTCTGACCCATCATCAATGTCGTACCATTTGGCGACCGAATCTCTGACGTACTTCGCTGAAATTATCGCGTTATCTGAATCAAGCTTCCGTTTTCCCATTCGCTTAATCGTTACCGTCAGGGGCGGAATCGGCACCGTCTCGCGATTGCAATTCAGCGCCAGCAACACGGCGTCTTTCTGCGACCGCTTCAGCCTATCCATTGCCCGCCAGTGCAGCCGCATGTTGGCAAGCGAGGGGAGTTTGATGGGAATGTAGACGGTCATTGTTTTCCCCATTCAGCCCATGCATGCGCATTTTGAAGAGCATCACCAAGCGCCTTAAACGGTTCGACTTTAAGAGCTGAGCACTTCTCTCTGTCGTACCATTGTTTTGTTTTGTAGGCTTCATCCAACCATGCGCAACGGGCGACCGCAGCGATGATGGGGCGCCAGATGCGAAACGCTGCGCCGTCGTCTTCGTACACGCAACATCCTGGCGGCGTGAAAGACAATCCCCGTGCATCGCTGGACCATAAATAGGGACAACCCGGCGGTATCGGCGGCACTTCCATGCGTGCGTCTTTCAATTCGCTCATGTCACGCCCTTTCACTTTTTCGCGGCCTTGGCTTCGATAATCATTTTCTGAATCTTGATTTCGATATGGGCAATACTCATCAACTGGTTTTCGACTCGCGCAAGCAAGCGTTGCCGAGTTTTTCGCAGCCTGTCCAACTTGTCGTTAACGTCACTCATCCCTCACGCCCTTTCACTTCGCGGTTTCAATCATTCTCGCAATCGCCGCTGAGCGTCCGCACTCCCAGCGTGCACACAGTTCGTCCAGCGCCTTCAAGGTTTCCGGTCTGATGGCGATGCCGAGTTTAACGACTGGTTCGCCGGTTGGCTTGCGGCCTGCGCCTTTGCGTCGGCCGCCGTGGGTGGGCTTTTTCATGCCTCACCCCGCAAACTCCAGAGTTCTCGGCACTCTTGCGTCAGCTTGTCTTTCATTGGAACCCTCCTATCGTCATAAAATTGTGCGTTGTGTGTTTCTCTGTCCAGAATTGCCTGTTCTTTGTCTGAGAGTACGCGCGGAGCGCGTCTGTCGTAACAATTTTCTACCATTAGCACACCCATGGCGTATTGCACTGAGCAGAGCGCGGCACGCGCCTCGTGAAGTCGCGCCTGCCAGTATTCATCTGTAGTGGCGTTGTTTTCGCACATCCTGACGCGCTCTGTCAGAACGCTTAGAACGTTTTCGGCCGTCTTATTCATTGTACGCCCCTGTTTGCAACATCGCTTCGAGCTTAGCGATGTGCGCCTGATAACCGGCAATCTTTGCCTTGTCTTGGAAGCGTTCTGAATAACCCAGTTCTTTGGACATCAGATTTCTTGTTTCGCGGATGGCCTGCTTTACTCGGTTCGTCTGTTCAGTCGTCAGTTTAATCATCTTCATTCCCTCGCGTCGCTCAGCCTCGACACACATACATTACCCCAGCAACTTGATTCTGTCCAGACAAATTCAAGACATTCTGTAAATTATTTTCACGCCCTTTCACTTCGCAACTATTCGGACTTCTCAACCCGTTCGTCGGGCTCCGTGACCGCCGCTTCAATCATCGCCACAACCTGCCAAGCCTGCCGGCCGAGCTGGGCCTGTGCTTCCGGGTGCTGCTTGTTCCAGGTCCGCAGCGCGACGGGCAACGTGCGCCAGAGGGCGGCGGGCATGGTGATGGTCAGCATTTCCTTTTCCGCACCCATCAGTTCGCAACCGCCAAGGATGTTCCCGGTTCTTCGCCGCGGCGGTTGCCATCGGCTTGAATAAAAAGTTGATTTCTCGACTCGAATTCCTTCAGTGCTCGTTCCGCTTCCTCGATGTCTTGAACGTAAGCGTTTTCGAGGTATCCGCAGATTGACCGACGCGCCACAATTCCGGCCTGTGTCTTCTCGATGTCCGGCTTTGCGGCTGACACCAGTGCCTCCCGCATGTCTTCAGCATCCTTCCGGAACTTGCCGAGAATGTTCGAGATAACCGGCATCGTGATAACCCGCTGAACGACTTCGCGGGCCTGCTTGAACTGCTCCAGATTTGATTTCAGGCGATCATGTTCAATCCGGATTCCGTCGTCGCCATCGTTCTTTTGCTTGCTGTTCTTCATCGATCAAACCTCCAAAAAGTTTGCGGACCCATTCCGCAAAGTATTTTTTTCTTTTCACATTTTCCTTTTTTCCCTACCCACCCCCTTAAGGGGGGTGGGAAAATGGGAAAAAAAGAAAGGAAGCGATTTTCTCCAGCCTCAAAGAAAACGAGGGAAAATGGGAAAATCCTCATCGTGCCGCGTACATGTCTCCATTCTGAACGCACCTTATTTTAATCTTGTTAAATTTGTCCTGTTGCTGCTTTATGGATTTCGGGCTGTAACCCCATTCGGCTTGAATGAGGAGCATTATGTCATGGCGTGACATGGGAAAAGACAACTTCGACAGCACATTCTGTACCTTTTCATCGTCTGGACCCTTCGCGCGCACCCAAACAATACCCTTCTGTCCGTGTTGAATATGGATCACTGGCGGACTTGCGGGCTTGTCTTCATTGTCGATCAAGCCAGCTCGCTTTCCGCGTTTCGCCATCCGCAATTCGAATAATCCGTCCTGAACTTCGCGGACCGTAACAATCGATCGAGCCCAGTTGGACAGCTCCGCGGCGCCCTGTCCGAGATAGCTGAAGTCGCCACCGATGAAGCTATTTCGTTGCGCCGGATCTTTTGGCGGTTTGTTTGTATGATGCATGATCATCCACACGAAACCGTACTTCTGGCTGAGTGGGTTGAGTTCGTTGCGCAGAAATTTTGAGGTTACTTCCTGACTCGAGATATCGCCGCCGAGGTAAGCCAGCAACGGATCGAACCAGACCAAATCCGGTTGATGACGGCGTACCAGTGCCCGCACCATTTCAACGAAATCCGCGCCGCAGTGTTCGGAGTCAGATACAATCTTAATTCGTTCCTCAAGCTCACCGCAGCGCGCATGAATGCCCATTCCGTTTACGACACCCTTCAACTCTTCTGCCAGATCTCCGTCATCATTTTCAGCTTGAACGATGAGGCTCTTAAGTGTCTTCTTGATTGGGTCAGGACGAATACCGAAGAACGAATCTCCGAACGCCCAGGTAACTGCGGCTTGCATCTCAAGACTACTTTTTCCGATTCCGGTTTGACCGATGAACAGGCACGAACCGCCGCGGCAAAGCCATCGATTTCCCAGCACGTTGTTCACGTCTTGCTCAGTGTTATATTTTAGAAAATAACTTGGGGTTCGAACAGGCGGAAGCGTTACATCGTCGTTCCACTCCTCGAATGTTAACGCCCCAATGTTGACCGCCAGCAGCCGCTGATACCCCATGCCGCGGGGAATGCCTGGAAACCTCGAGAATCGCGACGGGTTCCCATTCTTGTGGTCAATCTGGTACCGCTCGAAGTGCTCGTAGATAATGCGGCGCCGTTCGTCGTACTCCGCACGATTTGCGGCGTCCACCCGCACCCACCCGTGAATTGACCTGCCACCACTATGAATAACCGCTGACAGTGGCAGCCCAGATTGCTTGAGGAGAGACCATTGCTTATCGAGCGGAAGCGTGTCGAATTCCACAAGCACGTGCCTGAAGTTCGTAACCTCCGAGTCGAGCCCCTTGCAGCCCTTCGGCATGGGATTGATGCGCACGTAGAGCCCGCACTTCCTCGAGTCCGCAAAGAGGCCGGCGGCGCCGCGGTCCTTCATCTTGCTGATCCAATCCTCTCGAGTCAGCACCACGCCCGCATCCGGTGGGAATTCCTCGTCCTCATCGTTGCGCCTGGCCTTGCACACGCACACGCCGTCACCTTCAGTGAATGCGGCCCTCAAGAACACTTCCCATTCATTCTCGATTGTCTCTGGGAAGTTCTCAGGTGTTGACAGGTCGTAGTCGCGCCGCGGCGTGTCACGTTTGTGCGGCGCCGTGTAACGCGTCTTCGGCTTTTCGTCGCGCTTCTCAATGGGGTCGCGTGCGCGGCGTCGATACGCACTCAGCACCGTGTTCCGTGCCTCGCTTTCCTCAAGGCCGTCAACGTCGCGAGCCTTCGCCACGAGCGCGTCAACCGCCTCGTTCTGCGAGACGCCGGCATCACGCAACTGACAGGCTGCGTTAAATAGCTCCTGGTTGCGAGAGCCCTGGCCCACGCGGTTCTTCAAGAAGTCGAGCGTCTTCGCTGGAAGCGTGATCATCAGTCGCGTGTTCCAATCTCGTAAAGTCGATAATGGCAGCCTTTGCACACGCCGCGGAGAACCCATAGGGGTTCTTTTCCGAGCGGGAAACGGTAGTGAATGTGATGAATCTGGGTTGCGATGTTTAAGAGACAGCATTCGCATTTTCCGCCGCATCTCTCGAGCACCAATTTTCGGAGCGCCTGCCATCGCGGGCTCTGTATCAGCTCCGCATGCTGCCGCTTCCAGTCCGCACTTTCCTGCTTCTGCTTGCGGAGCTTGAACGCCTCTTCGCACTCCTTCAGCGTCTTGCAATATTCATCGTGCTGGCCTTCGGCGAATGGAGTGGCGAATCGTGCCTCGCCATTTAGGTCAGAGGCTCTAAGGGTTGCGATAAGCTTGCCGCACGCTGCACACTGCCTCACGTACTTGCTCGAGCCGCTCGAGCTAGTTCGAACGCGCAAGTACGCGTGCAGGTGCGAGCATTCGAAGGCGCGGCGGACGGCTTCCAAATCCGTCGCGTCTTCGGCAATGCTTCGCAGCACTTCCAATTGTTGTTGCTTCTGGTCCACCACGATAACCGCTCCGTCTGATCCCCCCACCAATCAGGATTAGACGTTTTTCGTTTGTTCGTGCGCTAGAACGGGATTTCCTCTTCCTTCGGTGCGGGTGCCGGCGCTTCTTTCGGCGCCGCTCCTTTGTTGCCAACCGCTGCGGACATCTCGAGCGGATCGCGATAACACTTCACCTCGTTGTATTTCTTGCTGTCGTTGCCGGTCCTGATGCCGAGCGTTGCCGTCCCGTTGCATCCGATGAGACTCTGAGCGAACTGAGCATCGAACACGAACGTAAGCCCAACCTTCGGCGCCTTGCCGATTGCGGTCAGGAACGTGTCGATTTTCCAGAACGCTTTGTCAGTGAACACGAGCGTGTCAAAGAACCGCTTGCCCGCGTCGGTCTCAAGGGTGAGCTTGAGCACCTCGTTTCCGGCCTGACTGGTGCCGAACTCGAAATCGACGACGACGAACTTGTAATCCCCCGGTTCCAACGGCTCGAACACTTTCGCCTTCTGTCCCGTAAAGGTGTACTGCGCCATGATTCATTTTCCTTTTTATTCGTAGTTATGGGTGGTGATCAGGCCGCGGAAGTCGCGGACTTTGGGAGACGGTCCTTCAGCAGTTTCAATGCTTCATTCGCGCGTTCAGCGGTGAGTTCCTCAACCGTTTCCGCACCTGCCTTCTCAAGCCACTTTTCAAAGCGCCCTTCCTCGAGCTTCACGACGCTTAGCAGCTCCTTCAACTCCTTGACCTGGGCCTCGGTGGCCGGCGTGATGGCGACGCGTTCCCGGCCCATGGCTGAGCCTGCGATGGCCTCGAACTGGTCAACGGTGAAGTCAAACGTCCAAGGCACCTCGCCGCGGGGGTCGCTCGGGTCGCGGCGCCACTTCTGAACCTTCGCCGCACTCGGGTAGCTCATCCCCTTGCGCATGAGGTACACGACGATGCCGAAATCCGCTTCGATGTTCTTCGGCCCGTCGCTGATCTGACCCACCATCTTGTCGTTCTCGTACTTCGCCTTTAGATGCGCGGTGACGATGAGGTTGAAGTCCATGATGCGCATGAACTCCCGAATCTTGCGCCATTCACGCGTTGCGGCGTCGTTGCTGCGGCCGAAGTCTGGCGTAAGGTTCGGATTGTGGCGCGTTGAGCCTTCCTGCTGCAAGCCGGTCACGTGGTCAATTACAATCGTGACGAACGGGGCCAGCGAGCCACTCTTCGCCCTGGTGCGGAGATCCTCAAGCAAATCTTTGTAGCTCGAGATTTCAACTCGCAGGCTCTTGTTCGCCTCGATGCGCTTGTCGGCGTAGGCAAGGCCGCCGCCGATATCGGTATCGTAAATGATGGCCTTCTTAAGGTTGGCGACAAAGAACGACTTGCCGCAGCCGGAATCGCCGCTGATGAGTGCGATGACTCGAGACGATTCCCAACCTCCTTCCTCTTTCTTTTTGCTCATGCTGTTTTCCCCTTTGGTTTGAGCGGCATTGTGTACGGCTGACGCTCGATGGCCGTTTTCAGAATCTGATCCATTTCTGCTTTGTCGCGCCCTGCTGCTTCAAGGTCAGCAGAGCACCTTTCGCAATAGAATTGCGAGTCTGTGCGGCCAACTAAATCGCCTGGCTGCTTACAAATGGCGCACACGACAACTTTGGCCGGTGGCGTGCCGAGAGACTTCGGCTCCCATTCCTCATCCATGTCGTAAATCGGATCAGGAACGTCGATACCTTTTTCCCGGTTGTGAACGTAGTCGTGACACGGGAAACAGAGCCCTTGCAAATCGGTCAATCGTTCACGGTACTTTCGAATGTAGGTCAGGTGATGAACCGCATTGATTTTCTTCTTGTGGCAACGCTCGCAGATGCCGCCGGCTCGCTCATGAACGGCGCGTCTCTTCTCGTTCCATTCTCTGGAACAAAGATAGAGCTGATACTTTTCGGCTTCAGGAGCTTTTCGCCAATCCATAGAATCTTTCTTCCGCCATTCCTGATGCCGCTTCCGCCAATACGATGAATTCACGCGCACGTTCCCCTGCCGCACCCGCAGCCCACGAGAGAGCGCCAGTGGGGATTCACGCGGAGAGATGCAAGTTGAACGTCCGATTCTGCCTCATCCGATGCGGCCCGCGCCTCTTCGGCTGCCTGCGCTTCCGCTTGCATAGCAGCGTCCGCCTCAGCCTGCGCATCCAATCCAGCCAGATACTCGTCTTGTTCAGGTCCGCTCATGCTTTCCGCTTCCCAAAGTGCCTTTGAAACTTCACGTAGGCCATCTCAACACTTTGTCCTTTGCGCTTCCGACTCCGCACCCTTGACAGTGAAATCGTGCGCCCATTGATAGAGCAGTCTGCCGGTATCCGTCAGGCTGATAGCATCGATACCCATGTCGTTCTTGCACGGCCCGCGATGCGTCTTGCGGTTGAAGACGTGCGGATATTTCTCCACGATTGCTATTTCGGGCGTAGAAAGCCACTTCTCGTAATGCGGATAAAGTTCCACAATCACGGAGAGAAGGTTTGTTTCGGACAAGCCTTTGCGCTCGGCTTTCAGGATTGAATCTTTGCGCGCCTTCATGGTTTCGTAGCTCATGCTTTCCGCTTCCCGTAATGCCTTGCGTATTCCTGTCGTGCCGTCATGGTAGTTTTCCACCTGCCTTAAGAATCGCCGCGCCGACAATCTGAAGGTCGTACGCCAGTTCGTCGGTCGGATTGCGTGCGTATCGGTATTGCATTGAAACGATGGCTATCTGACAGGCTTGCAGGAGTTCAGGAGCGGCGACGAACGCAGAAGCCAAGTCAACATTATCGAACACGTTGCCGACGTGGTTCCCGCACTTGTCTTGAATCGAGATGATTCCGCCGCTTTCAATTTCGAAATTCAGCGGCGTTATCGTTTCGAATTTATCCATTGCTCGTATTCCTTCCGTGTCGGTCTGCGCTGCCAAATCTGATAGTCTTGGACGCGCGCCAGCAGCCTCCCAAAGTAATCCGACTCCGTTCGGCGGGGGTTAACGCGCCGAGCACGACGATTCGGTTTAGAAGTCTCGCAGGATTGAGTAGTAAGTCGGGTCTTTCACCTTGCTCGTCAGCACGCGCGTGTCGCTGGCGGCATCACACGCTTCAATGTCGGCCTTGACGTCGCTGAGGATGCGCTCCAGCTTGCCTTTAATCAGCGCCCTGAAGACTTTGACGGCTTGAACCTTCAGCACGTCGAACGCTTCAAGAGTCTCGCCCCAGCGCGCCAGGATGTAGAATTCGCGCGTTCCATATTGCTCGCCGATCGTGCCGACGAGTACAGGGTCTTTGATGTCCGCGCTTTCGGGATGCCACACTTCGATGGTGCGGTAGATGCCAAGCGAATCGGCATGGGCAGCCACCTGCAGGACGCGCAGCGGAATCGGTTCGTCTTTGAACTTCTGAATGACGGTCTTAATCGGGCAGAGAGTGCCGTAAACGAAGCCCTCTTCCTTCGTCATCTTGCGATACGGACAACGCGCATCCTTTTCAGGCGACAGCATTTCGCGCTGGCCTTCGAGGTTCAGCTTTTCAATCAATGCGATGGCTTCCGCGCAGTCTTCTTTCTTGCCGTCCGCATCTACTTCGGTCACTTCGTACGTTTCGATTTGCATGGCTTCTCTCTCCTTGTCAGGTTGACGACATTTCATTCTGCATTTTGATTGTGAGAAATTGACACTTCATCCCACTCCGCACATCTGTCCCAATCGCAATTTGTTCGACATCCACGCTGCAATAGCCGTGGCCGGGTGCGCAGACTTGAACGCGCATCGTCTTCAAAGGGTCTGCGATGCTGATTGCGGCACCTGCTTCCATTCGCGCGAAGTCGTCTTCATCGATGCACAGCACAAGGTTTGACATTATCTAAAGTTCGCCCTCACATTCAGCACACTCAAGAGCCACCTCCGCACCACTCTCCACGCGCGGCGAATGGGAGGGGCAAGCTTGGCGATGAAGTACATTGCGAAATCACCGATACCAGGTGCCCAGCGGAATTCGTTCTCCCGGTCGCCGTAGGTGCGGCCACGGATGCAATACGGTGGAATGCGCCCGGATGGTTCGTCTTCGACGAGCTGGCGAGCATCGCAGAGAATGGCGGGCCGGAATTCTTTGGGGCATTCAATCCCCTTGTCGTCACCGGCTTCTTTAGGGCTTGTCAACGCGGTCAACTTCGGGGCGGCAATTTCACCCTTATCAAGCCCGGCCTCCCGGTGTCGTCCTCCGGGTACAAGATTTAAGCCCTCAAGCGCGTTTGGTGCGGCAGTGCGCTTTCCACCTTCTGCCGGTCCTTGCTGCGTGTCTCTGTCCACGCCGCCGCCAATCTCTGCAATCCTCTCGTGAGCCGGCCAGCCGCTAGAGTTCTCAGCCCTTGCCGCCCCACACGCCATCATGATGAACAGTATTCGTAGCACGTCGGTCCCCTCTGTACTCTTCCCCGCCCAACGGTTACTTCAGCACGCACACGAGAAGAAGCAGTACTTCTTGTCCTGATTGACCTTCTTCCCCGTGACGATTTCGTAGTGCTTCCAGAACTGTTCGAAGTCGACGCCGTTGTAATCTTCGTTGTCTCCCATGTGGCAATATTCGTCGTTCTCAAGATATTCGGCAGCCGCGGCCATCATCCGTTCGTACCGAATGCCGACGATGCGAGACATTTTGTCAATCTCTTCTCGGGAGTGCTGCACGTCGCATTCGAACGCCGGATGGCTCCAATCATGCCGAAGAGACGTGATTGTGTTCGGGTACAGAAACATCCAGAACCGTTCCCCGCGCTTAACGGATTCGCGCAGGAACGGGTCTACAATGCCGAGCTTCTTTTCCGCATGAGCGCTGACAGCTTCGTCATTGCTTGGCGTCTCTCCCTTCACAAAACCGACGTGCGCGCCTGGAATGAGATTGGAGTCTACACACACGACTGGCGCAACGGCGATGTGAATGGCGTCGCGTTTATCGTCTGGCTTGAGCAACTGGCCGAGCACTGTTGAACGGAACATGATTTGTTCTCCTGAGATTGATAGACTTGTCTCACCCACTCCTTGAAAATCTCTCTGTCACGAACCGTCATTCGCATGCGGGGGACGGGAGGCGAGGTGAAGCCGGGGCCGTCGTCGCTGGTCTGCAATTCCTGATTCGGGCCTGGCTTGTAGTCACGCATGCTTCATGCTTTCATTTCTGGTGCGGATCGTCGGTTCACTTCCCAGTCATTGAAACGGCGTCAATAAGGACTTCAGCCGACGCTCGCCTTAACCGTTTCGACTGCCGCACCTCACTTAAAAATCCTCGGCTCAAGAATCTCACGTGCTGCGTTCAGGTTGACGGGGCGATGGACGGGCGCGCGAGGGGCTGCGACTGGCTTACGGTTCAGCCAGCAGCGCAAGTCGATACGCAGCCATTCAATCGGCCGCTCAACGTTATGGTTCTGCTCACTGGCCCATTGCCGCACGTCGCCGTCAGTCCAGAGCGCGTCGATGGCGGGAGTGGAGACCTGCGAACGCGTCGGCTCTGGTTGCGCCAGGGCTGGCGGTGTGACTTGCGCCACTGCCCCACTCCCGCCAATCGGCTGATCTACCGCCAGCTCAGATAGTTCATTCCACCATGCGTATCTGGACGACGCCGAATCTCGTCTTGGCGGCTCCCCCTCCAAAACAGACAGCACCTCGATAGTCCACATCGAGTCGCCGTGCTGCTCAGTCAGTACGACACGGAGTTTGCAGTCGTAGTGATTCGGCTTGTAAATGCATTCCTGTCCAAGGTAGAAATCGCTTCTCACGGTTCCACCCCCTCCGCCGCCGCATTCTCCTCCTGCCGCCGCTCCACTTCGCAGGCGGGGCAGAGAGAGCCGGTGCCGTTCGTGCGGAGGCAGTTCGGGCACACCTGCGTTGCGCGGGCAGCTTCCAGCATTGAGTTGAGTTCCTCAGCCGTCCACATGGTTGCGTGTGTAGAATAGCCCTGCCCAACCAGCACAGGCTTATGCCCATACGTCACAAAGTCCGGCATCGCCCGCACCCGCTCATTCGCTTCGTTCATGGCTTGGCGAGTGATGCGGCCCGCACGCAGGTTCTCAATGTCGAGAAGGCGAAGGTTGCGCAACGCGTGCTCATGCTTGGATGGGATGCACGAGGCGATGGATTTCAGTGCTTCGGTGGAGATTTTTGTTCCGCTGTACACGTGAGATTCCTCCGGTTACTTCATGCCTGCGAGCTGCTTGGCCAGATTCGCACATTCGTTTTTCACGTAGTTCAGCGTTCGGTAACGGTCCATTGGGCCATAGCCCATGCTGCGCTGATAGGCGGGCGAGATGTCGCCGCAGTGCGCGCAATCAAAGCCCAGCCACCAAACGTTGTCAGGGCGTCCGGATTCCGGCACGTGACAAATGCCGCGTTCAGGCGTGGCCGATTCGTGGCAATGACCAGAGAACGTCAAGCCGCCATGCACGTCAAAGCCGCCGTCAATCAGGTCGTAGGACTGATTGTAATCCTTCTCGAAACACGGATGCTTCTCGGTGACTCCGACATAGCCGCACCAATGGCCGGAGTGGGGCGTGCGAACGGCGAGGCAGTCCAGATTCGTCGCCTCATCAATCCACTGAACCTTGTCTGGTTCGTTATCCCACTCGCCGCGTTTCGGCCATGTGGTCTTGTCAATCCAACGATATTCTTTCACAGTCCCCTCCCTCTCGCATCCCAAGCCGACCGACGACGATTTACGCCGCGCGCCATCCGCGTCGCTTCCCGTACTTCACTTCGTCCCGCTTGTCCGTCATGATTTTGATGAACTCGCGGTATCCCAATGCTGGCATTCGTTGAATCAGTGCGGCATGGATCTTCTCAAGCGTGACAGTCTGAAGCCGCACCGTCTTGCCTTGTTCGATTCGGATGTAGGTTGCCTCGCCAATTCCGGCCATTTCGGCAAGCTGGGCGATGGAGAGGCGGCATTCGAGTCTCAACTGCTCGGGAGTCATTGCGCTATCCTTCGAGCGTGGTCGCACTCAGGGTCGTCTTCGTCCACAAATCCGCGTGTTGGTGTGCAGTCGATCACTTCAATTGCTTTTGGCGTCGTCACTGCGTACTTCCACAACAGCAGCACCCATTGGGCGGCTTCACAGTCGGTCCTAAACTTTTTCTTTGAGAGCCCGTACGCCTTTGCCCAACGCGCGAGATCGCTTTCCGGCGGCAGTTCGCCCGCTTCCGTTTTCGCGATTTCCGACTGAACCGTTTTCAGATACGCGGCCATCTGCTCTTGCGTGAGGCCGAGTTCTTTGCGGCGTTGCGACAACGGATTCTGATTCATGATTCACCGGCCCCCCGACCGGGACAAGCTTGGCGACTTCTCGCCCGTGGCTTGTCAATGTGATGGTTTCTCCCTGCAGTACTCTCTGGATGGTTGCCCCGAGGTTTTCGCGCAAATCACTAGTAGTCATCAATCAGCCTTTCGAAAATCAGAAGAATATTTCATTCGTGTAAAAAGAATACTTCCGAATATCGTTAGGTCAAGCTGGAATATTGTACATATTGTAGAAATCGTACAAATCAGTGATATCAATACGTTTGTGAATAAAGATTTTTTTAATCAGGCCGCTTTTATGAATCTCGTTTCCGATGAGCTTTCGAAACGCGATATTCCACAGGTCAGACTTACTGAGGCTTTAGGTAAGGCAGAATCGGCGTTTCAGAGATGGATGCATCCTAAGAAGCCGAAACGCTTAGACGTGAATGAGATTATTGCCATATGCCACTTTTTCGAATGGCGTCCGTCATGGGCGTTGTTCGGAGAGGGTCCGCAATCAGACGCAGAAGCGCATGAGATAGCGCTTATTCGGGACGTGATTGCATTGCTCGGAGACGACGCTCGGCGCGCCGTCGGCAACGCCCAATATGTTCCTGAACCTCAGCTTGTTTACGGCCGCAATGGGCGGCATGGGCCGAATCTGGACCGTCTTTGGCGGCAGCGTGAGCCGGATGCTAAAGGCGAAGGCTCAGCGCGTCTTCCCCGTCCTGATTCTCATGCAGTCAGGATTTCGGCCGGTCTACCCGCACCACATCGAACTAGCGCACAAGGAACTACGATTGTTGCGGCAGGCACACGGCTTGCCTGACTCGCTGACGTTCGGAGCATTACGCCGGCTGACATACTTTCGGCTCTACAAGGCTGGCGTAAATCCTCAGCTTGCGGCGCGCATCATGGGCAATAGCGTTGAGATTGCGATGAGCCGCGTCCCCAAAGTGTCCCCAAAAAGAGGAAACGAAAAGCGAAGAAACTACGGCAACACAAGGCTGCATAAAGGTTTAGTGCCCATAGCACAACGGATAGTGTACCGGCCTCCGAAGCCGAGCCAAGGGGAAGTGTACGCGACAGTAGACGAGCGTTTCATAGGGAAGCGCGAAATTGTTAGGGAGATGAAAGTGAGGGCTGTCCCCATTTTTGTCCCCAAAAGTTGAAAGCGAGTCAGCCACAACTACATTCTCGAATGGGAGGGGTTATGCGCGACGGCATGAAGGTTTGGGGTACCGCAACTCCCGCCGAGAAAGAGTTCTTCGCTAAGGCTCCTGAGGTTCAACCGCCGCCTAAGTCGCCCACCGATGGCCAAAGCAAGGCCGACGGCTTTTGGTCTAGCGCCTCTAAGGCCGTCATGGTGGTTGTTATCTTGGTGCTCGGTTTCTTAATTTGTCGCGACTTGTTTCATTCCGCGACTAGCGCAGAAGCTTTCAAGTTGCTGCCGCTGTGCAGTCTCGTCGGCTGCGTTTTGCTGTTTCTCATTTGGCGCAAGCTCGCTGAGATTGCCAGCAAACTCAAGTGAGGTCGGATACTGTTTCCGCAGCCAATCCAACTCCGTCCTCTCCGCATTCTCCGCATTCCAGTCCGTCCCGCGGTCGCGCGTCTTCAGCACCGACTCGAAATACTCCGTATACATTGGTGCGATTCTTTCCAGCGAGAAGTTTGCTTTCGCCCAGTCGCGGCAGGCTTGCGGATCGATTGCGTCAATCTTCTTCGCCGCCCATGTGAAATGGTCCATGGTTCGGCAGCGGTAGCCGGTCACGCCGTGCACGACGTTTTCCGGGAATGCTCCCCAGTCCGTGCAGATGACGGGTGCGCCACTGATTTGCGCTTCAATCGACACGCCGCAGAACGGCTCATGGTACCAGGACGGGCAGAAGACGGCTTTGCATTCAGACAACAGTTTGCGCCGGCCTTCCACGTCAACGACGCCCACATAGGACGCGTGCGGATTGCCGGCCAGGAATGGCGCCGGATCGCCTTGACCTGCAATCGTTATCTTTCGGCCCGCACGCTTGGCGGACTCAATCGCGATGCGGACGCCCTTGTCTTCGTTCAATCGTCCGATGAAGAGGAAGTCTTCGCCGCGCTTCTCGTTGTAGGTAAACATCTCAAGGTCGAACGCGTTCGGGATGACTGGCCAGTACCATTTCGGGCAGTTCTGCAGTCCTTCCATCCCGACATGTGTGTGCAGCCATGCGTACGACTCGTAGACGCGCCATTCCGCATACGCTTTCGGATAGCCGATGCCTGATTCAACAATGAACTGATCGACGCCTTTGACGGCTTCCCATTGCGTGCCGCCGTACGTGACGCAAACGATAGCCTCTCTGTCGTTGTCGCAGCGTTCCAGTATGGCCAGCTTGGCCCGCTTCGCCCAGCGTTGATGGTAGGGCCTGAACTTCCCGTCACATTTCAGCTCATACGGCTTCGTGCCCGGGTTTGAATAGAAGTGGCTCCATTCGGCCGCACTCGCCACGTCCACGTGTTCGGTGCATTCGACTTGCGAACCTTCCACGCCGAGATGGACGACGTGATGGCCGGCACGGTGCATCATCGCACACAAATTTCTGACTTTCTGGCTGAATGCGCACGATGTAAACGCCGTGCTCGTGATTGTGTGAGGGACGGCCAATACAAATATCTTCATTGTGAACACCCTCCCGGTGGTGTCGCGTTGCCTCAGATGTTGATGCTGAACATCGTAAACTCTACTTGTTTGAACGTTACGACGGTTCCATTTGAAATCAAATCGGCCATGTAGACCGTGAATACGTCGTTGGCCGCACAGTCTTCAATCGCTGTCAACGTGATGGTGTGACGGTGGTCTTTCTGCCATGGGTTGCAGCAGGTCATGAACGGCGCGCCGTTCTTGTAGATGGACACCGCATAATTAGACGTCGTGAGGCCGCCCTGATTTGGCTGGCAATCGAGCGTTAGTTGGATGGCGTAAACGCCTGGGTCAACGATGGTGAGTGCGTCGCCCGTGTTCGTGATGTTGTTGGTCAGGCCAGCCGTGAAACTGGTGACTTGGTAGTAGACATTCAGCGTCGTGAGCGTCAGAGAGCCGGTTGTTTTGTAAAGCTCGCCATAGTCGCCGCCGCTGCCGGCTGGGCCAGTTGCGCCAGTTGGTCCGGTCACCCCCGTAGGACCAGTCGGGCCAGTCGGGCCGGTAGGTCCAGTGACTCCGGTGGGGCCGGTCGGGCCGCCGGCGGGTCCAATCGGTCCAGTTGCGCCCGTTGCGCCTACGGCGCCATTGCTGCCCGCTGGGCCGGTCGCACCTGTCGGTCCTGCGGGTCCGGTTGGTCCAGTCGCTCCCGCGGCGCCGTTGCTGCCGGCTGGGCCAGTGGCTCCAGTCGGCCCTGTGGGACCTGTGGCGCCTCCGGGAGATCCTGACGGGCCGGTCGGGCCGGTTGCACCGTCGGCGCCCTTGTCTCCAGTCCGTGAAAACGAGATGATGAACAAATCACCAGAGGAAAACCCGCCCGGGTTTATGATGGCTGTAACCGGAAACTCTTTGTACGTGGTGTGGTCAACAACGGCTCCCGTGATTTCGAACACGAGAAACAAATTGGTCGGAGAGTTACCATCCAGTTTTTCGAAGATCAGGAACGCCCGATGCGCTGTCGTTGTGGAGTCGTCCCACGTGTCAATGAATGCGGACCAGTCCACTGAATTGACGTCGCTATAGTCGATCTGGATTGATGTTCCTGTGAACACCCATTGTCCAGACCCGCTTGGTGGACCTGGATTCAGGTACGCGTACGTCAACGGGTAATCCCGTGCGGCCGCAATAGCCTGCTCAAATCCGGCCTCTGGGAATGGCGATCCGCTCGCATCATCGTTGAATATGAGCTGTGGCGGCCGTACGCCGAGTTTGCTTTGACGGTTCACGCCAGCCGCCAGCGCCCGCAATCTCTCCGGCTTGACTCGCTGGTTTGAGTCGATCGGCTGCTCAAGATGGTCCGGTGAATTGATGTCCACGCTTCGCCCTTACGCCGTCAGCTTCAGCACTGTGTTGAAATCCACAAGACCGTACATCTGATAAACGGACGGGATTGCATCGGTTGGTGTCTGGTTCGGTCCAATGTCATCACCAGACGGCGGATGTCCGTACGCACCATTTGGAATCGTGTAGAAGCCGTAAATCTGCCACGGTGAAATCTGGATACTCCCGCCGCTCGGGTCTGTGGCCGGCGTCACATAGTTCACGTCTGACGCCTGAAGTAAGTCAATCCATTGAAACTCGTACATCACAATGTAGCTCTGGCCTTCGTCGCGTGTTTCGTTCTCGACGCGCGTGCACAGCAACGTTTGCGGGTCTGCCGTAAAGTCTGGTGTGATCGCCCATGCTACCGAGTTGACGAACCCTTCCAGAGTGTCCGATGCTCTCGGCGCCTGCTCGCGACGGTAGAAGCGGATGAGCTTGCCAGGTACTTGAACGTCGGCCCCAATTCGATTGTTGGGGTCAATCGCGGTATCGTCGGACTGCTTTTTGATGTTGTAGGTGCCAGCTCCGCTGCCAGCGCCCAGATATGGAATCACTAACTGGTTGCCACCGTAGTCAATGAATACTTTCATAGCATGGACAGATGAGCCGATATGGAGCAATGCTGGCGCTTCGTCTCCGTTGTCTGACGGCTCCTGCGTCATTGCGTTCATGGGCGCATATTCGACTTCAACGATAGCCTTGGTTGAGTCGAATGATTTCACCGTAATTACGTCAGCACAAAAACAGTTGTTCTCCGCAAAGTCGCCTTTGCCTTCGTAGTACGCACCCCATGCGGACGGAATTACAATGGTAGGGTGTGGCGTCATGCGGATGGGAATGTCAAATTCAGGGTCGACCGGATTCCAGTCTCCAGACGTAAGGGCTTTGTAGAGGGTTGCGGATGGGTCCGTCATGTCCAAATCTTTGACGACGAACACGCGTTTGGCACGCAGCCCTTCCTTTGAGATGGTTACTATCCCATCGCCTTCTTTGACTGAAATATCCGGGTATGACATTGTTTACCTCATTCGAAATGGCTGTTCGGGTTCGACTCTCCGCCTGTGTTCTTGGCAATCTCTTTCAATGCCTTAATACCCTGTGACCCAAACATTGGAGCAGAAGAAACATTGGAAGAGCCAAATACGTTGCCGCCTCCGCCGCCTTCCACCGCTTTGTGCCGCTCCATCGGCTTACTTTTGATGGAGTCAATTGCTTCGTCGATCTGGCCGCGCTGGCCTATAAGTTCTCCGCGCCGGATGTCGTTATCATTCGCAAACATTTTGAGCCATGGATGTTTGTTTAATTGTCCGGATAGATATGTATCAATCTCGTCTCCGCCAGTCTTTTTAAGTTCCTTTTCATTAGCCTCTTTCATGTCCTCAAGGCGTTTCATCTGGTGGCCGGCCTGCGTGAGTTCCTTGCCTTCCTTCTCCATCCGGAACTCTTCCATTCCCTCCTTAAACCGCTTGTTGGCCTCCTGAATCTGCTCCATGCGCTCGGCAGCTTCTTTGGCCGCCTCTGCCTGTGCGTGAAGGGCTTCCTTAATGGCGATGATGCCAACTGCAAACACACCGATCGGAGAGGCGGCTGCATGGACGAGATGTGCTAACTCACGAGACGCCAGCTTTGCCACGCCCTGGAACTGATGGAGACTCATGGACGTTTTATCTGCGTGGCCCTTCAGGTTTTCAATGTGGGCACCAGCCGCCTGAGCCGATGACCCCAGCTCATCCGCATTGCCGGTAATCTTAACGTTAATTTTCTTGTCCATTGCTTACACCTCAAACAGCTCGTCAATCTTCGCATCGATCGCTTCCAGTGTGGTCGGGCCTGCCTGTTCTATCGCATCGTCAAGGAAGGGCTGCGCTTTCGCGTGCGGTGTTCCATCGTTGACGCAGTTGGCATAGTCCACATCAGCCACAATTCTATACCCATCCTCGATGGGCTCGATATGTAACGAGTCGGCCAGTGCGCCCGTTCTGCGTGGGGCCAGGTCGCGAGCGGTCTCAAGAATGGTGTTGGCGCCGTCTAACAGAGCGTCAGGCAGAATGTCATTTTGAATGAGGTTTGGCAGTTCTTCGAAGAACTCTTGCAGCTCGTCCGCGCCTTCGATTGTTACCATTTTTCTTCATCCCGCCCATCATCCCTGCAATCGTCTTCATAATCGCTTTTGACTTCGCTATCTTGTCCGTCAACGGCTGCTCATTATTATAAAAGACGCGATAGTGCTCTAATTGGTATAGGTCCAGTAATTCCTTTATTTCTTCGACTGGCCGCCCCCATCGGTCGGAGAGGAGATACCAGACGTAATCATCTCGGACTTTTTTTTTATCTCTTCACATGAATCCGGCGTCATGCCATTGATGTGCTGCGCTACTCCTGTGAGCCGGTCTTTTATTACGCTGTCCAGACTGTCTACTTCGTCGGCTGATGCAAAGATGGGCTTGCCGTCCGCATCACACACCGTCATGGATACGAGAAGCGAGAGTAGCCCCAAAAACGCCTCGTCCCCCTTCGTTTCTGCCTCCACTCGCGCCTTTGATTGCGCCACATGGAACGCGGTCGCTTCCGTGCCCGTCATTCGTTTCACGCACACATCGCAATCCAACTCTTCAATGTGTACTTTCTCGATACGTCGGTAGCCCAGAAGCTTCGTCTTTAGTTCGCTCATTCCTACCCGTCTCCCGGTCCTTGGGTATTACCGCTTGTTCAGCTTGCGGCACTCCATCCTACGGCCCCCGTGTCGTCGTAGATGTCCGACGAATCCGGGTCAACCACGTCCGTCAGTTCGATGACAATATCAGCGGTGACCACTTTTCCATTGAGTGGCCCAACGATTTCGTATGACTGTACGAATCCGATCGCATCGAATTCTTCCTGCGAAGACTGGTATCCGCCCAGCTTCACAACCATATCCACCGGGTCATCCTCGCCGATCGGAATCGGTGACGAGGCATCATGCTGGACGCGCAAGACGAGCTGGCCGGGGTCCACATAGATGCTGGGGATCTTCATTTTGTTGCCAAATCGGCCCGTGCCAAGCGTGGTTGGCTTGACCCGCATGTTGGTGACTTCCAACATTTCACGCTCAATCTTCTTCCAGCCCAAATCCAGAATCTCAAGCACTACAGCGGACCCGTTGTAATCGAACTCAACGGAGCCCTGTGTTTGACCATGCTGGGGATATTGTGGCATGCGTAGTTACCTCCGGGAATTGCGTCTATTCTCTTCGGATGGCTCCCGGGCCACCGTACAACAGGTCAAACGATTGCGTTCACAACGTAAACTGAATCTTTGTAATCTGCTGACCCATCAACGGCTGTATGCCAACTCACTGACGTACCACCCGTCAACAACTGATTGAGGAAGTGAACCAGTCCTGTGCTGCTTACGTTCGTAAACGTCTTGTTATCGACTCCGGCACCCATCTCCGTCGCCAATGCTGTCAGCACATTGTTGATGCTGCTGGAGGCCGGCACGGTGGTCAGAGAGGAAATGAAGTCATCAGACGTGAGAATCTTGATGGCGATGGTTTTCACCAGTCCCTGCAGCGTCAATGGACCCGCATCAATTGCGCTCGACCACGATGAAAAGTATTGCGCGATAATGGAGATTTCGGGTAGGTCAGCGCTCTCCTGATCGGACTTCGCTACCTGCTCCATCGTCCG
>Ga0247664_1000072_pt1 | contig 26337 bp, 51 predicted proteins | sample CNK05_metaG_FD_182715 | JGI IMG/M metagenome (GOLD analysis project Ga0247664, IMG submission 182715) | Soil microbial communities from Purdue University Martell Research Forest, Indiana, United States - CNK05 | ecosystem: Environmental > Terrestrial > Soil > Temperate forest > Bulk soil...
CACGGCCCCTCGGCTCAGCTCGTGAGCGCGTTGCAGCTCCACGCCGCCAGCCAACCGGCGATGAAAGCGTTTCACGCGCGCTACCACACGAAGGCGGGCGCGCCGGCCGTCTCTGGTCCTTTTGGCCACAAGGGCGGGATCCATGCGCGCTTCACGGGCGCTCCCAAGCCTCACGCGACGTTCCAGGCGCGCTACCACACCCACCCCCGAGCTCGGGTGCAAAACAGCCACGTGGGCGCCCCCTGGCCGCGGCACGGGTTCTTCCGCACCTTCGTGAATATGCCGCAAATGCCCTACGTCCAGCCGGCCCGCTTGCACGCGGCCTTTGGCCGGTGAGAAAGTTTCCACGTGCAGCTCCCCGGAAGTCCCCCGCCCAGCAATTGGGCCCCAGGTAACAACGACCTAGGGCCCCAGGCGGGCGAGCAGTCTTCGCAAGTCTGGCTCCCGCGCGACGCGCCGGATGTGCGGCCGGTCCTGTCGGTCATGCGTGCTCCGCACCTGTGGCGGATCACCGCGTTCGGCACGAACGTAAAGCTCCGGATCAGCTACGGCACGAGCGCCAACAAGTTGCTCGTCGACATCTTGACGCCGTGTCGGATCACGCTTCCGGGTTCGGTCGACATCTACGCCCAGCCCGCGGTGATCGGCGAGCTCGGCAACGCCGCCGACGTGAAGGTCACCCTCACGCCCGTCACGTCGGGCTGTTGCGATTCGCAGTGCCGCAAGGTGGTGCGCTTCGGTGACGTGCTCGACCCCGACGCCGCGCGCTTCGTCGCGCTTGAAAACTCTGGCGTGACGATCAACGGCATTGCCGTTGCGCTGACCACGTTGCAGTCCGTTTCACTCGTTGCCGGCTCCGTGCTCACTTCGGGCGGGGGCTTTTTGGAGTTCGAACCATGAGCACAAACCTAATCGCCGCAATCGAACGCTCGCTCAAGTCGCGCACGGGCAAAAAGAAGAGCCGTCGTAAGACGAGCAAGAAGCGCCGCGCGAGCAAGCGCAAACCGAAGATCGTGTTTCGCACGCGCACCCGCACGATCGTCAAGGTTCGTCGCGTGCGCGTGAAAAGCAAGCACGGCTCGACGCGAAAGAAGTCTAGCAAGAAGGCGCGCAAAAGCCGCCTGAAGTTTGGCTCGCCCGCGTGGCGCAAAAAGTACATGAAGAAGCGTTGAGAACCATGATGGAAAAAATCAAAGCAATCGCCGCGGAGCGCCCGAAGCTCGTCGCTAACATGCTGGTCGCGCTGTGCGTCTTTCTCGGCGGCGCGGCGGTGCTGCTCGGTCAGTCGTGCACGGGCGCCGGCGGCGCGGTCGATCCGCGCGTCGTGACGGCCGAGCGTGACTTGTGCAAAGCGCGCGCGGACTACAAGCTGCTTGCGGCTGCCGCCGGCGGCGCGGTCGATCCGAAGCCCGGCTCGCCGCGTGCAATCTTGGAGTCGACCGAAGATGCGCTCTGCGCCGACCTTCCGCCGCCCTCCCCGCCGGCGGGCAGTTCGCCTCTGCCGTCGAGCTCCGCGCCTGACGCCGCGCCCTGACACTGCATCGCGTTGACGTAGACACCGAAACCCACACTTCGCCCTTGTTAGCCTCTTGGAAAAGCCCGCTACCCCGACCCCGTTGTCAGACGATGAGCTCGCTCGCGAGCTCGTCGCTGGCTACACGTCGCACTTCGGCACGCCGCCGGATCGCGAAACGGCGGAGCTGCTCCTAGCGCTCGTCGACATCGAGAACGCCCACGGTCAGGCGATCATCCAGCACAACTGGGGAAACATCTCGACGCACGCGAGCGATGCCGTCGATTACTGGCGCCCGCCGTGGTTCGATCTGGACAAAGTGAACGCGATGCCGGACGACTCGGGGCCGAGCACGGGTTTCGGCGCCGAGACGGCTGCGAACAAGAAAGAGCGTTACTTGCGCCTCCACGCGGCCATGGTGGCGGGCAAGGTGCCGAGTGCGTTTCTAGCGTTCCCGGATCATGAGACCGGGGCGCGTGTCTTCCTCTCGAACGTCAAGCCGTCGATGTACGACGCGGCGACGACGGGCGATCCGATGGCCTTCGCGCAGGCGTACTTCGAGAGCGGCTATTGCCCCGATCAGGCGTGCAAGGACTCGGGCCCGACCTTCAAGAGCTTGCAGGGAACGATCCGGAGCAAGGGCTACTTCTCCGCGCTCGCGCCCTCAAAAAAAAAAGTAGCCCAGCCGTTGCTACCAAACCCCGTCCCGCCACCGGAGGAGCATCGCCCATTGTCGCAGTCGCCGCCACCGGTCTCGCCGTCTGGATCTTCGTCGCCACTCTCCGCATCCGCGGCGGCCGGCGGTAGCCCGGACAATCTCCGCAACCTGGTCGTGTTCGCGGCGAGCTGCGAGCTCGAGGACATGAACCTCTTGGTCTCCCTCGAGAACACGGCCGGCATTGCCGAGCGCATCGCGGTCTACTGGGCCGACGTCTTGCACCAAGCGCCATCGGCGCCACACCCGCCGCAGTGGTGCGGGGCCTTCGCCCTCTGGTGTTTGCATCAAGCCGGCCTCGGGCTCTTGCTGCGCTGGCTGTTCGGGCCGCCGAACTACGGCTTTCTCTGGAACCTCGAAAAGACGCACGCGCCGAAGCCCGGTGATATCGCCTACCTCGACAAGCCCTTTGAGCACCACGCGATCGTGGTCGAAGTGGTCGGCGACACGGTGCACACCATCGACGGCAACCAAGGCCCGCACGCGCCGATCATGACGCACGAGGCGCCGCTCTCGCACTGGACGGCCTTCTTTTCGATCGAGAGCTTGATCGCGGAGGCGCTGAAATGAGCTTCCACGACGAAGAGCCGATCACGCGCGCGGGACGTCCGCGTCCGCCGCTCCGTGCGGTGGAAGAAGTGCTGCCCGACGATCCACAAGAGCTGCTCGGCAAAGTCATGCGCGCGGTGGTCAAGCTGCAACTCGACGTGGACGAGCTCAAGACGCTCCCGAGCGAAGTGCGGCACCTGCGTGAAGAGATCCAGCAAGACCGCGGAGCGCTGGTGAAGGGCGCCAGCATGCACGCGGCCAAGCGTGCCGGGAACCGCCTCGCGGTGATCATGACCGGCGTGTTTACGCTGTACGAGTTCGCGGCGCCGATGCTGCGCGCGTTCTGGAAGGCGCTCGGCAAATGAAAAAGAGCACCGAGCGTTTTCTCATTGGCGGGATCATCATCTCGGGCCTCGTCGCGCTCTTCACGAGCGGCAAGGCGCTCGGCTCGAGCGGCCCGAGCATGCCGGCGAGCTTCCACCCCGAGCTAACGCCGCTTGAGCGGCAGTTCGTGTGGAGCGAAGTCCAGAACAACACCGCGGACAGCATGCTGGCGCGTGCGTCGATCTACGACTCGACGATCCTCGCGGACGGATCGAAGCTCTCGCCGGCGGCGCTCCAAGCGCTCGCGGCAGAAGCCGCTGCCAAGGCGCTCGCCGACAAGACGGGGTTCCGCCCATGAGCCCCCACAATCACAACGTGAAGCTCGTGCACGGCGAAAACTCGTGGCTCATCGCGCGCACCGATCGCGACGACGCCGAGCGCTCGACCGTGATCGAAAGCTGCGGCCATGCCCTGAACCGCTGGCTGAACAACGCCTCCCCCGCGGGCTTCCGCGGCGTGTTCCAGACGCTGAGCACGAGCCCGACCGGCGGACGGTTCGTCATCGGCGCCGCGCGTCCGATCTTGGTCACGGCCGCCCGCACGCGTCCGGCGGTGCCCGAGGGCTTGCGCGTGGCCTCCAACGTGGAGAAGGGCCAGCTCCCGCGCCGCGTGGCGGGCAAAGAGCCGTGGTACCTGTCGGCCGTCTTCACCTGGCACGGCCCGGCGATCGCGCTCCCGTGGCCGCAGCACTTCGGTCCCGTGCTCGGCTCTGAGCTCGCGAGTGACACCGAGCTGGACTGGCTGCTGCTCGAGCAGTGGGAGGCGCGCCCATGACCGAGCTTGCAAATCGTTGGGCAGTGATCCCGGCGGAGTGCGCGCCCACGTCGATGTGCGCGGCGTGGCACATGCACCCGTACGTTGCGTTGTGCTTTGTGATCACGGGCTTCGCCGTTGGCGCCCTGATCGGGAGGCACGCTCCGCGATGAACGTCCCGCGCTGCAACTATCGCGAGCCGGTGATCGGCGCGCCGACGCCGCAAGGCTTCGCGCCGATCTTCCAGGGCTGGAACGTCTGGGACGTCTGGGCGGCGGACGATCCGGACACGTCGATCCTTACCGATCTCTGGAACGCCGGCGAGAGCCCGGAGCGCGTGCTGCGCGTCTGGATCGAGGATGAGATCAAGGACAACGCGCCGGGTTCGGCGGTCGCGGATCCGGCAAACCCCGCCGCCTTGAAGGGCGACCAGATCCAGCCGATCCCGTTCGTGACCGGCTTGGACGTCGCGAGCTCGCGCGCGAACATCCCGGCCCTCGCCGGCTCCCAGCAACTCGGCAAGCAAGGCAGCAAGGCGACGCTGCACACCTTCCGTTTCTTCAATCGCGGCGCTCAGACCGTCATGCCGTGGCCGCATGATGAAAACTTCCTGCTCGACGCCGTCTACACGCCGAGCGCCTCGAACGCCGTCACGAACGCCCCCCAGCCGAGCTCGCTCGGCGGGATCGCGACGGACGCCGGCGCCGCGATCGGCCACGGCCTCGAAACACTCGCTTGGGTTGTCGGCGGTGCCGCCGCGCTCGTGCTGCTATCCAAACTCATCGGGAGATCGAACCAATGAAACTCATGCCCCTAGTGCTTCTTGCTGCCGCCGGCGGCGCGACCTTCCTGCTGCTCGAGCATCACGCGAACGCGGCCAGCCCGAGCGTGTGGCCGCCGGGCTTCACCCCGCCCACGGCGTCGACCACGACGACGGTGCCTAAGACAAACCCGACAAACCTCCCCCTCAAGATCACGACCTGGGGTCAAGCCGCGGACGGGAGCGGCGCGCAAGCGGGGACCTGGCGCCTGATCCAGAACCAGAACAACCAAGCCAATGACTGGGCGGTGTTCTTCAACGGCTCGCCGGTGCAGGTGGGCACGACGCCGACGTCGGGTCTCATCGCGCAGAGCGCGGCGGCGGGTCAGATCTGATGGCGATCGAGCAATGGATCCCGCGGGTGCTCGCCGATCCGGCGCAGCACCCGAAGAAGATCGAGTTCTCGGCCGAGGGCACGACGTGGGAGACGTGGACGGCGCCCTTCCCGCCGCCGGACGAGCTCGTGAACACGATCAAGGCCGTGATCGGCGTGATTGCGGACGAGTCGCCGAAGCGCCGCATTCCGCTCTTGCTCACTGCGACGGCCGACGACGGCACGATCAAGAGCCAGTGCCCGAGCTCGGTGCAGGGCAAGAACGCGAACGCCGATGCGCTCGGCGCCGGCGGCAGTACTGCGAAGGCCTACGCCGATGCGATGACGGCCCAAGCGTCGCTCATGAACACGATGCTCAAGGCCGCCGAAAACATGGTGGTGTACGTCACGAAAGTGAACGAATCCCTGACCGAGCAGGTCTGCGATCTGCGTGACTACCAGAAGGCCAAGCAAGATCTCGAGCTGCTCGAAAAGGGCACCGAGAGCGGCGTCAACGAATTCGTCATGCAGCAACTGAAGGACGCGAGCCCGCTCGCGATTGAGGCCTTCGGCTTGTTCCTCGAGTCCCACAAAAAATCCCTGCTGAACGGAGCCTCAAAGGCTGCGTCAGCCGTGAGCCAAGTAACCAACGGAGCACCCAAGTCATGAGCAAAGCGATCCGCCTCAGTCCCTCTGGTCCCAACCTCGACAACGCCGGCGGCGCGCCCTTCGCGCCCGGTCCCGGCGCACAACTGCGCTTGGTCGAAGCGCAGTGCACGATCGGCGGCTCGCTCGCCGTCTCGAGCGTGCCGCAAGTGGTCGGCCCGACCCTCGGCGCGGCGACGTTCAACGTCGAATTCGCCGACCCGAACGCCAACCTCAACTACCGAGCAACGGCGCTGCTCGACGTCATCAATACGAGCACCAACGTCACCGCATCCGCCGAGCTCTACATCGACACAAGCACGGACGGTGCGACGTGGACCGAGCAGGCGAGCAATAGCCACCTCGTGGCTCCCGGCGTGACTCGTCAGATCCGCTGCGATCTGATCTTGCACTCGGGCGCGGCGCTCGGTGTGGTGGCTGGCCTGGCGCTGATCACCCGCGTGCGCGTCGGCGCGGCTGCCGGTACGGCCAACACCGTACTCGCTGAGTCCGCGGTCACGCCTGGCGGCGACGCCAAGAGCGTCGGCACGGTCCTCTTGCAGCTCGCCGAGTGCTTCTGAGAGCACCTCTTGCGCGGCGTGCGGCGCGTGGCTCCTTCGTGAGCGCGCGCCGCGCATGACTCCCACCCTTTTACTTCGAGAGAAGAACAATGCCCGATCCTGGTTTTAAGATCCGAGCTGGCGCGAGCGGCCCTGTCGTCGCAGGGACGCCGGGACATGTGCTGGCGTTCGAGAGTGACGGAAAAACGCTGCAAGGCGTCGCCCCCGGCACTGGCGCGGTGGCGAGCGCGATCGCCAACGATTCGCAAGCCCCCGGTCTGTCGGTCGCCGATTCGCTGACCGATCTGGTCGTGGAGCCCAGCTTTGCGCCCGAGGTCAACAACGGCGCATCCGGCGCGGCCTTCCTCCTCAACTACGCAACCGGCCCCGCCCAAAGCCTGACGCTCACCGCCAATTGCACCGTAGCGGTCGGTAACCTCATTGCCGGCCGTCCGCAGTGGCTGCAACTGAAGGTCATTCAGGGTGGCGGCGGCGGCTTCACGATGACGATCACCGGCGCGCACACGCCGGGCGGCGCGGGACTTGCGCTGAGCGCCGCGGCGGGCGCGACCGATCTCGTGAGTCTGTATTGGGACGGCGCGGTCTTGTTCGCGACGGTCGGGGGGCTCGCGTTCTCATGAGCGGCTTCGCACGCGTTCTCGAGCGAGCTCAGCGCCGCGCGTGCCAGTCCGCGCAGCGTCCGTATAACTTTCGCGGGCCGCTCGGCGGCGGCATGTTCGGTGGAAGCCTGACGCCGCCTGCAACGGGCCTGACGATGTGGTTCAACGGCATGGGGTCGGGCAAGCTGTTTTCCGACTTCGCCGGCACGACGCCCGCCGTAGGCCCGAATGCGCGCGTGGCGCGCGTGGATCAAGTCTCGCCGGCGCCGGCTGGCTCGTGGCTGACCCCGAATCAGACGACCCAGCGCGGCTTTCGCGACCCGAACGGCGTTGACTTGCAGTTTGGCGAGCCGTGCTACTTCGCGCAGCCCGCCGGCCTCGCGGTCCCACGCAATAAGAGCGTGTGGGGCTTCTCCTGCCAGAACCGCGGCGGCGGCAGTAGCAACCCGTACCTCGCGGTGCTGTTCTTCGATTCGACCGCCGACATTGGCGTCGCCTTCGGGAACGGCCAGCTCTTCGTCTACGCCGCCGGCGTGAGCCACAACTCGGCGATCTTCATTGATAGCGGCGTCGCCTATTACGGGTACGTCGAATACGCCCCGGCGCTGGTGACGGTCGTTGTCTTCATTGCCGGCGTGCAGCACAACTTTTCCGTGGCAGCCGTGCCCACGGCGACGCCGACGGCCAATATTTTCCTCGGGGCGGTCCCGGCGTTCCTCGATTACTCGCAAGTCGGCGTGACGCAGTTTCTGGCCTACGACAACACCGCGGGCAACGTCGACAAGGTGGGGCTGCTGGCGTTCCTGAAAACGCAGGTGGCCGCGTGCCCGACAACGGCGCCGCTCGTCGGCGTCGCTGGCGATTCGATCTCACAAGGCACCGCCGCTACGCCGCAGCTGAGTGAGTTCTACGCGGCGCAGCTCGCGCTTGCTGGAAACGCAACCGTGCCGCGCCTCGTGAACAACGGCGTCCCGGGCTACGGTCTCGCCAATATCACGGCGGTATTCCCCACGGTGTGGACGCCGCTCTTCTCCGCGGCGCGCGCGAAAAACATCCTGTGCGTGCAGGCGATTACCAATTCGATGCCGTGCGCCTCGGGCCAGGAAGCAGCAACGGCGGCGGCTGTGCTGACGGCGTATTACGCCTACTGCGACAACGCGCGCGCAGCGGGCTGGAAGGTGATCGCGTTCACGTGCTTGCCGCGCTCCGACGCCGGCGCGGGCACGGGCTTTCCCGGCTGCTGGGCGATCGTCAATGCCGACCTTCGCGCGAACCACGCGCTTCACTCCGATGACTTTGCGGACGTGTCCGGCGTCGCGGGGATCAGCCTCATTGCCGACACCACGGGCCCGAACTACGCCGCCGATCACTTGCATCTATCCGATAGCGGACAAGTGCTCTCGCGGTCCGTGGTCACCCCTGCATTGCAGCGCGTCTTAGCTGCGTGAGCTCACCCACCAAAGGAAACGACGACATGACGACGAAGCAAGCAATCTTGGACGGCCTACAGAAACTAGAAACCGAGAAGCGCGCGTTCCTGGCGGACGTGCTGGCACGCGGCAACGCGCTCCGGCTCGAGCTCGCCGGCATCGTGCCGCTCGCAGCGGCCGCGCCGGTGCGCAGCGAGCTCGAGCACGCGCTGGTCTCGTTTCTGACCGCGCTCCGCTCCGAAGTGCAAACGCTCGTTGGCCCAACGGAGATGGCGCGGTTCGAGCGCTTGCTCACGGCCAAGATCGCCCAGGTGATTGCAAGCCAGCACCTGCCGGCGATAGCGAAGGATCTGATCCGCGAGCTCGCCGATCTGGAAGACTCGCAGGCGGCGCCGGCGCCGGCGTTCCCGAACCCGCGCGACGCGCTGACCATGCCGGCAGAGCCGGAGCCGGCAACGAACCCAATGGGGGGCGGCACGCCGACCCAACTGGCGCCCGATCCCTCGAACCCGCGCGCGGGCCTGGTCGCCCCTGACGCCGCGCCCGAGAAAAAAGTTTTGGGCCCCGACGACGCGAAAACGCAGGACAATTCAAGCTCGGCGGATACCGCCAGTGGCGAACTTTCCCCGTCCGCGTAGTATCAGAAATCAGAACGGCCCGGCGACGCGCAAACGTCCCGGGCCATGGCCGAAAAGAAAGGAGCTTTCCGACATGATCAATTTAGCGCAGTCCGGTGCAGTATGCGAGTGCGGCAGTAAGCGCCTCGCCCCGGTGGGTGAGCTAGAGCCAGGGTCCCTGGCGATTTGTGGCGCCTGTGCGCGCACGTTCCGCGTGGCGGTGGCGCTCGTGCCGGTGCCGTGGAGCACGGTCGAGGCCGAGCTCGCGGCGCAGCCGTACGAGCTGCAAGCGTTCACGTGGACGCGGGAGGGCGTGCCGCCGGAGCTCCGGCGCACGCTCCCCGAGCTCGCCGCCACGGCGGGCCGGCTCGACGCCGCCCAGAAGAGCACGACGGCCTTGGTCGTCTGCTTCCTTGTGCTCTCGGCGCTGCTCGTCGCGAAGGCGGTGTTCTCGTGAGCGCCCACCATGCCGAGCTCGGCCAGCGCGCCGTCAAGACGGCGGAGATCGCGCTTCAAGCGCTCGAGCGCATCACCGCGTTGCTTGACGAGGACTGCGACGAAACGAAGGTTGCGCTTTACAACCCGCGCGTGACCGTCGGTAACATCCGCCGCGAGCTCGAGCAGGCGCGAGACGAGCTCACCGCCGCCGAACGCGCGCCGAGCTCGCTCGAGGTCGCGGACGCCGCGCTAGCGAGCGCGCCCCCGTACGTCGTGAACGCCTGCGACTGCATCTTGTGCCAAGGCAAGCAGGCGCACCCACCGGAGCGGCTTGGAGAGGGCCCGCCGGTGTTCGCGCCGGAGCCGACGCTGCGCGATCTCGCGCGGCGCGTCGCCGCCTGTGAGCGCGTGGCTCACGATCCGGACTACACGCCGCCGCCGGTGCGGCTGCGGCTCGAGCACTTGGAGCGCCCCATTGCCGACCGCGATGCCATCGTCTGGGAGATCGGACGCTCGGCGGGGATCCGCGGCGACGGCGAACACCTGAACCCCTTCCGCCGCCGCGATCTGTGCGTGAAGTGCGGTCGAACGGTGATCGAGCACGAAGCCGGCACTCACCCCTTCGAGGCCCGCTAATGGTCACCCTGTGTCACCGCTGCGGCCGTCCGGAGCCGAAGCGCAGCATCAACATCTGCCTCGACTGCGGCGCGGCGCTCCCCCCGAACCCGCCGCTCGTGAACGTCGCCGTGCTCAAGCTCTTCGCTTGGTGCTGCGCGATCGTCGCCGTGCTCTTTGCGCTCCTCGCCCTGAACGGCTGCGGGGCGCCCTTCACGGCCGATTACTTCTCAACCGCCGGCGCCGGCGGATATATCCAAACAATGTCCCAAGCCGGCGCCGGCGGGCGAGAGGTCGTGCCGAATGGCAATGCCGGACAAGGCCAAAACGCGGGAAGTGCTGGTGCTGTATCTAGCGGCGGCGCCGATGCCGCAGGCGGTAGCGGATCTGCTGCTGGCATTGGCGGACGCGGAATGGTCGCGGGAGCAGGCAGCGCGGGAGCAGGCGGCGACGCTGCCGCCGCCTGCCTGACCGATTGGGAGGGCTCGAGCTGCGACACGTGCACGAGCTCGGCGAGCTCGCAAGGCGCGCGCAGCTGCCTCGCCGTGCTCGATTGCTACACCATGAACCACTGCACGCCGGCGACGTGCGCCGGCCTCTGCGACTACGCCGGCCCGACCAGCGATGCCGCCGTGCGCGCGGCGCACGCGGTGTTTGAATGCAGGTGCGTCCGATGAGCTTTCCAGCGATGGCGCTCTCGCTCCGCCAGCCGTGGGCGTACTTCATGCTCGAACTCCCGCCGCCGTTCCGGAAGGACATCGAAAACCGCAAGTGGTGCCCAGAGAAGCGCGGCGAGATCTGGGTGCACGCGAGCAAGGGCCTCACCAAGTCGGAGTTCTACGAGGCCTGCGAATTCGCACTCAACGCCGGCGTGCCGCGCGAGCTCCTTCCGAGCTTCGATGCGCTGCCACGCGGCGGCATCGTGGGGCGCTGGACGATCACCGACGTCATGCGCCCGGGTGGACTGGCGCGGATCGGTACGCACGCGCGGCAGGGCGACCGCTGGCACATGCCCGAGCAGTTCGGGATCATCGTCGACCACGCGCGCGCGGTGCCGTTCGTGCCGTGCTCGGGCGCACTCGGCTTCTGGCGCGTTCCGGCGGACGTGCTCGGCTTGCTAACCGTGAACGAAAGGCGGGTGCCGTGAGCCGGTCGCCCGTTTACCCGTCGGTGCGCCTCTGGATCTTGGGGCGCATCTACCGGCACCCGTCATCGGCGCACAGCATGCCGGCGCGAATGCTGGTGGACCCGCCGCAGTACCTGCTTACAACGGCGCTCGACGTCGCAGACGAGCTCCGCGAGCTAATCGCGCTCGGCTGGATCCATTGCACGAGCCAGCGCTGGTGGCTCCGGAACCCGCGCGCGGTCGCTCGCGAGCTCAAGCGCGCGGGGTTCGCATGAACCTCATCAGCAAGATCCGGATCGCGTGGCACGCCGCGGCGGTCGAGACCCGCGACTACTGGTTAACGACGCGCGCCATGCTCGGCACGCTGCCGGCGGAGTTCACGTTCACCCCAGAGCGCGCAGTCCAGATCTTTCGCGGCATTGCTCTTAAGCCGATTGGCGGCCTGTGCGCTCCGGTGCACGTGACGTCAATCAAGGTCGGCGGCGTGGAGCAGCTGTGCGCTCCGGTGCCGTGGGAGCTGTTCGCCGGCGTGTGCTCCAACCTGTTCGCGCCGATCCGTATGCGCGCCGGCGACGTGATCCAGGTGGAGATCGATCCGGGCGGCAGGGCCTGCACGTTCACGGTCATGGCCAAGTTCCGGGCGGTGAACGAGCTCGCATTTTGGCCGCATGTGCGGGCAGCCTGGCGCTACTTCTGGGCGCTGTCGCGGCCTCTAGGGGACTGGGACCTATGATGCTCGAGCGCACGCTGTGCGGGCTCGAGCTCGCGCGCGACACGCGCAAGGGCAAGGCGACGCCATACTATCCAGCGTGCAAATGCGTTCCGCGCCTGTGGAGCTCGGCGGCGACGTGCCATCGCTGCTCGTGCGTCGACTGCGCGAAAGCGCGCGCCAAGTGGGACGAGCATATCAAGTCGGGCGGCATCCTCGGAGAGGTCGCCCGGGAGAACGAACATGCAAAACGAACGTAAGCAACTCCAGCGCGAGCTCGCCGAGCACTTGCGCGACAAGGACCGCGCGAAGCTCGGTTTGCTCCGCGCTCAGATCAAGGCGGCGCGCGTCGACCGCGGATCCATGCTCACCCGCGCGCGCGTCTCGTGCCGCACGGCTCGCGTTGCACTGAAGGAGCGCCAGGCGCTCGAGCGCGCCGAGCTCGTGACAGCGCACCGCGCCGAGCGCGTGGCGGGTAAGACGGCGTGCGAAACCGGCAAGCAGACGGCGAAGCTCGAAGGGCTCGAGCTCGAGCGCACGGCGAAACGCACGCTGAAGGAGGAGCGCATCTATCAGCGCCGGATCCGCGAAGCCGGCAAGGCGCCCAAGGTCCGCGCGACCAAGCGTGAGCTTCAGGCCGAAGACGATGACGCCGTGCGCTCGAACCTACCCGCCGAGCTCGTGCCGGTGTTCGAGGTCGTCAAGAAGAAGATCAAGGGCTCGGCCCGCCGGTCGCGCACGGAGGCCTTCCTCGAATGGGCCGAAGAAAACCCGGAAGAAATCTTAGCGGTGCAGGAAGTGGCCGCAGAGAAGTACCTTCGCGATCTGATGCGCCAACAACGCGAGCACGGCCGATCGATGCGCAAGGCGGGCCGCTACTCCCAATCTCCTGAAGAGCTCGCCGAGCTCTTGGCGGCGGTGCCGTTCTGATGGCGAACGACGCAGAGCTGGCCAGGGCGATCGAAGCGCACCTCGCATACATGGCCGAGCGGGACGCAGCCGAGCGCGCCCAGGCGGAAGAAATCAAGCTCCAGCTCCGCGCGGAAATCTGGACCCACGGCTATCTGAGCGCGCAGCTCGACGCCCGCACGGGCCGCGTCACGCGAAACCCATACCGAAAAGGGGCGCGCTGATGCCCGTCCAGTTGCTTGTTCACGTGTCGGCGAGCTTCGACCCGCTGAGCGCGTGCTCGTGTGGTGGCGGTACCGCGAACCACGACCACGCTCTGGCGTGCAATCGCGCAAAGGCCTATCTGTTGGCCCATCCGCAGCGCTGCGGCTGCGGCTTCGCGCGCAGCCCGGACGATCCGCGCGTGATCGCGGTGCACAGCGTGCAAGGCGTGCCGAGTCGTATGGTTCGCCGTCGTGGCGACGTCGTAAGCGATGCGCGGCCACCGACCTTGCGCGCGTGTTTAGGCTGCGGAGCGATCTACGTCGCTGCCATCGCGCACGTACCGGAGAACCTATGAGCGAGAAGAAGAAACGCGCCACGCGCGCCGAGCTCCGGCAGACGCCGAAGGAGTTCACGCCGCGCTATCACGTGAACGAAACGCTCCGTCCCTGCCCCGAGTGCCGCCCCGAGAACGCGCCGGCGTGTCTCGACTGCGCGCGCATTGCGAGCTCGAGCACGGAGACGCCGCCGTGCTGCGCGGCCTGCCTGAAGAAAGCCACGGAGTCTTGCGCGACGTGCGGGGACGTCCGGCTCGTGTACGTCACCGGCACGCCGTCAACCGAAAACGACGCTTCCCCAAGCTGACACCAGAGGACGCGCGGCCGGGGTTCCCGTCCCGGCCGCGCGATGTTTCACAATGGCAAGACAATTAGAGCATGGGCTCCCGCCCCCAACAAGCACCCCGCTCCGGTTCGCGACGCTTCGGCGGGTCGAGCCCCCGAAGCCGTGGCCGCTGACGCCCCTGCGAGCGCGCGTTTTGGCCCTGTGCTCGCTCCAGATTGACCCGTGGGAGGCCGAACCGGGCGCGCACGGCTCGCGCACCGTGAGCCAGGTCGTGGCCTGGCTCGAGCGCTCGTGCTTGCTCCGCCGCTGGGCACCCGGGGAAGGCTTTTCCCTGACGGCCGTCGGGGCCGCGGCCCTCCGGTCGACGTTTGTCAACGTCTGCACCGGCCGCCACAAGTGCCGCGACTGCGGGCGGACCCGGCTCGCGCCGGAGGAGTTCATTGCATGCTCATCCGGTTAACTCCCACACAGCAAGAAAGGTAACTGAACACCATGGCCAAACGAGAAAATCCGACAATTGTGATCGCGTACTGGGACACGTCCGACCCTGGCAACAAGGGTTGGGCCTGGCGCGCGATCTGGTATTCGCGCGACGGCGAGCGACAGCACGAGGAATCAGGCGGTTTCGAGGGGCGCTCGTCGCTCAGCGAGACGGCAATCCAGCGACGGGCACGAGCAGCCGCGGGCTTTCCGCGGACGCGCATCCCCGTCGAGATCAACTACTGAGCTGGTGTGGGAGACAACCGGATGAGCATGGTTCATTGGCAAGCGCGGGCGGCGCGTGCAGCGCTGCCAGAAGTGCCAGCTGCGGAAGGCCGTCCGATGACGCCGAGCTCGACCTACTTTCCGCCGCACCGCGGGCATCCGACCAAGTGCGAGTGCGAGCTCTGTCTCAACCCGAACGACCGCAACCCAAAACCGCCGCCGCCGGTGGTCGACCCCGTGCGAGCTCGGCTCGCGTGGCTCGCAGGTGCACCATGACGAAGGCCCCCCGACACATCATTGACGAGTCTCGGTTTGTAGATCCGCCGCGCCGCGAAGTGCGCGCGCTCTTGCCGTTCGACTGGACCGGGTGGTGCTTCATCGCCAAAACCGCAGTGCCCTTTAGGCCGACGGGGCTTGCTCTCTGGGGTGCGTCGCTCGCGCAGGCTTACGTGTCAATGATTCGCATTGGCAATACGATCGAAGGCATCACCGCGATCGGCCGCCTGCCCGCGCAATTCTTCGCGCTGCGCTCGGGCGAGGGGTACCAGCAACTGCACGACCGGATTGAGCGCGGCGAAGAGCCGCACGGCTGGGCGGAATTTTCGACAGTGATTCCGGGCGTACTCGTGCAGATCGAAGTGGAGCGCGACGGCAAACCGATCGGCCCTGCTGATGGCGTCGAGCTCGCCATGTGGGGGGAGTCGTTCCGATGATCGATCGTTGGTGGCTGCTTTCAACGCTTCCCGTCGGCACGACGACGCTTAACATGCGCCCGCGTTTACTCGGAGCACGCCTGATCGGGCTCGAGCTGCGCGTTGCCGTGCCGAGCGGGATCTACGTGCACTCCGTGCGCGTGGGCTTTGATGAGAAGCTTGATTGCTGGCCGCACATCGCGCGCGAGATCCCGATCCGAACCTTTCCGGTTGACCCGCAGCCCGATGGTTTCTTTGAGCCGCTCAACCTGAAGTGGCTACCGACGCGCGTGATCGATGCTGGGGCCCCGGGAATAACGCTCGGCTTCGTAAACGACACGCGCTCGCCGCGTCACTTGTTGTCGCGCACGATCTGGGAGGGCTACGAGCAATGAACCCCGCTCGCTGCGGCTTCTTACTGCTGAGCTGGGCTGAGCGCGTCCTCGCGTGCTTTGCCGGCTACAGCGGCCCCCACGCGCTGAGCTGCGCGCGTTGCCGCGCGTCCTACGCTACGGAGCACGCGCTCCGCTCCCACCGCTGCAAGGGGGCGGCCTGAGCCTCCGGGCTCGAGCTGCCCGAACCGCCGCCCCAACTGAGATAGCAATACGGCCACGAGGCCGAAAAGCCGCCAGCGATGGCGACGCCGGCGCGCTGCCAGTTGCCTTAAACGCATCAAACCGGGGCGAGAGCGCATATTCCGGCGCCGAAGGCGCGGCTTCCGTTCATACCGACGGCGTAACTCGACCGCGCTCCGCGGGCGAGAAGCCGAGGAGATCGCATAACTCAACGGACCAACAATTACAGGCACTTGCAACGCCGACCGAACGCGCGGCCAGCTCCACGGATGCACCGGGAACCAAAAAAAGAAGAATTCGACAGACCCCGCGACGGGTTTTCGAGGAGTCAGCACATACAAGCTCGGTCGAGCGGCCTAAAACCGGACCACTCGAGCTCGTGCCGCTTAGCGTCACCGCAGCCCGGGTAGCCGTCGCCGAGCTACACCGACACCTCCCGGAGCTCGCCGGCGGGCTGTTCGCGTCGTCTGTCCGTGTCGCCGGCGAGCTCGTGGGGGTCGCGGTCGCAAGCGAACCGAAAGCGCCGGCGTCTCGCGGCTTGCGCATCGTCGAGATCACGCGCGTTGCAACGGACGGCCACAAGAACGCGTGTAGCAAGCTCTACGGCGCGTTGTGCCGGGCTGCGCAAGCCATCGGTTACAGAAAAGCGATCACCTTCACGCGCTTGGATGAGCCGGGCGTGTCGCTGCTCGCAGCTGGCTTTCACCTCGACGGCATGACGCGCGAGCAGTCGTGGAACCGACCGTCTCGCGGTCGTGGCGAACACAAGTCGCAGTGCTGGCGCTGGGTGAGGTGGTTCTGATGGCCCGCTGCGAGCACGGCTTTGAGCGGGCGGCAGTTAAGTGCCCGGAGTGCGACGGCGAGCGCATGCGCAAACGCCGGAACGAGCTCCGCGCCGTTCGGCGCGTCGAGCGCGAATCCTGGAACTGTCGCGAGTGCGGGGTGCGCACTTGAGCCTCGCGAATTCCTTCGCACGCGCGAAGCGCGGAGCCTCCGAGGATCCGCGCCGCGCGAAGCACCTCCGGCTCGCGCCCCGCGCGCAATGGCTCGCCGATCTCAAGCAGTGCACGGCGCTCGTCCGCGAGCAGAAAGCCCGCGAGCTCGAAGCGCGCTCTCGCGCGGTCGGCCTCGAGAAGCGGCGCGCCTGGCGCGAAGCGAAAAACGTCTGGCGTGAAGAGCGCACCGACCGCACCGTCGACCGCGGCGACCGCGTCCACCGCGCCGGGCTCGAGCAAGGCGAAGCGCTCCGCGTGTTCAACGATCCGCGCGCGCGGGGCGGCAAGGGTGACAGTTACGTGGATCGCGAGTGGGAAGGCCTTGCCGATCTCGAAGAGCGCTTAGCCGGCGCGCCCGAGCTCGGCTCGCGCTGGCACCTCTCGCGCGCCGAAGGAAAGCGCGAGCTGTTCGAGCGCGTGAACCGTTGCGGCGACGCGGACGCGCACCAGATCACCCTCGTGTGTCGGAGCTGCAAGACGCCGATCGAGATCGAGGTCGGTTGCAACTCGCACTGGTTCTGTCCGAGCTGCCGAGCTCGCACCGCCAATAAATTCCGCGCCGACTTCGAGCGCAAGCGCCTAGGCCTCGTGACGGCCGCAACGCGCGCCGGCCTCACCCGCCGGCGTCAGAAGAAGTCCGAGCGTTGGGGCGAACGCCTCCTAACTCTGACGCTCCCGCACGACGGCGACGCCGGCGATCGCGTGCGCGTGCTGCGCGCGACGTGGTCACGCTTCTGGCGCACGCTCCGCGAAGTGCTTCGCCCCGAGCTCCAGAAGCGGAGCGGCATCACGCTAACCGAAGTGCCACGCGGCATGAGTGAGCGCGCCATCGCGCAGCGTCAGAAACGCGCGCAAGAGAGCTTTGACGCCTACACGCTGAAACGACTGCGCTCGACGCGGATCGGTCCCCTCGAGTGGAAGAAACGGATCGAGTTCTTCAAGGCGAAGCCGGCTGACCGCGTGCCGTACAAGAGCGATCTAGATATCGAGCTGTCACTCTGGGACATGCTGTCTTACCTGCACGTGTTCGAGTGGACGCCCGGAGCAGACGGCCTGGGGCATCCCCACATGCACGTCTGGCTGTTCTCGCGCTACATCGAGCAAGCGCTGCTGGAGCGCCTCTGGCGCGAAGCCTACGCGCACGTGACGGGCCTTCCTCTCGAGTCGATCGGGAAACTCGTAGTGGATATCCGCCAGGCGAAGCCCGACGTCGCGCACGAGCTCGTCAAATACATGACGAAGGACTGGGAGATCTCGGACACCGGAGCGAAGCGCGCCGCGCCCGAAGTCTTCGCGCAGGTCTACGCCGAGCTCGCCGATAAGCGCATTCGCCAATCTAGTGCCGGCTTCTCGAACTGGGCGCTTCCCAAGGTCGTGGCCTGCCCATGCTGCAACTTCGAATCACAGCGCGGCCACTGGGCGCGCGTCGACATCGTGCACGCACTCGAGGGCGAGACCATCGCGCCGACCATTGCGCCGGCGGACACCACGCCGGCGCCGCTGACCGCGGCCCGCGACACCCAACCCGACCGAGAGCTCCACGAGGCGCTAGCCGTGCGTCAAGCGCTCGGCAAGGCGGCAACGCGCGGCGCTGAGCTCCGTGCGGCGTGGCTCGCGCGGCGACGACAACAGAAAGGCAAGTGATGACGAACAAAGAAGCGCTGTGCAGCGTCTGCCGACAGCGCGGCTCGACCCACACGATTGGCGGCCTATGCAGCGTCTGCAATTCGCTCCCAGTCACGCTGCAATTCCACACAACGACCGCGTCGATCGGTGCGCAAGCGCATCAACCGCCACGCCCTGAGCGACTGCAGCCGGGCTCACGGTGGAAGGTCGAACAGATCTTGTACGTGCCGCCGGTGGCCGGAGTGAAGGGCGCCTACATCGTGATCCTGTGGCGCTGCGACGTCATCACCCCGGAGCCAGTAACAGGCCCGAGCGGTCTGTGGTCGTGCGGCAAGTGCTCGTTCCGCAACTACTGCACCGGGCCCGATCGTTGCGGTCACTGCGGCGCGGGCCGCTTTGAACTATGACGGCCTGCCTCTGGTGCGGTCGCCCGAGCGATGGCGCGGCGGCGTGCCTCCGTTGCGCGCCGGAGCAGGGGCACAGCCGCGATCCGGACGTTGACGAGCTCTACGAGCCCACCGACGCGCAGGCGCTAGCGATCGACCGTCTCCGCGCCGAGCTCGACGCCTCGGGCCTCCCCGGGCCCGAACTGCCGCCGGACGAACCCGAGTGGTTCGACCTGAACGAAGAGCGTTTTTTACTCGAGATCCACCCCGCCCGCTGAGCGCCTTGCGCCGAGCTCGGCGGTGGTGTACTTGTTCGGGGGACATGGCCAAGAAACCCGCTGGCACGACTGCCGTCCCGATCATTCCGTGCAGCTACGGCTGTGGCCGGAACGCTCAGGGCACGTTGACTCTCAACTTCACAGAGTGGCGCGAGCGCGCGCCGTACCGCGAGGGGCGCGACACGCGCTCGATTCCCGATGGCGGGTTCTACGTCAACATCGCTGCTTGCCAAGAGTGCGTGCGTGGAGCGGTGAAGCTTAAGGTTGTGGTCCCGGACGATCGAACATGACCGAACGCAACAAAACGGTAACGGTAGCAATGCAGGTAGAAGATGACGCCGGAACCCCGTGCATGCGTTGCGGCAAGCCGAGCCGATGGGGCGACATCTTCGATATGCGGCCCAACGAAATGAACGGCCGCTTCGCGTGCTCCGACTGCGCACAGCGCGCGCCGCGTGCGCTGCTCTACTCGTTCTCCGAGGCGCGCTTTAACGAGCTATCCGTTGCGCCGGAGCTGCCGGCCCTCGCGATCAAGCCCTGGACGCTCGAGCACCAAAACTTTAACGCCGCCTACGGTTCGGTAGGCGTGGTGGGCATCGTGTGGCGCTGCTCGGTGTTCGCGCCGCTCGTCGTCGATAGCGACGGAAAGCCCCTGCCGTGAGCCGGCCCGACATTCTCCAAGTGCGCTTGCCGCTGGACGACCTAGCGAAGCTCAAGCGCCGCGCGCTCGAGCTCGGCGTCAAGCCGGCGACGTACGCGCGGATCTTGCTGCTCGAAGCCATCCGCACCGAGCTCCCGAAGAAAGGCAAACGATGAACGTGTCTTGGGATTGGGTAACCGCGACGCCGTGGCACCTGCTGTGCGCGATCGTGGTCGTGTACGTCGTGCTCCGGCTCGTGCGGATCTTCGTCGTATGACCCTCACACCTGAAGAGTGGGAGACCGAGCTCGAGTCGGTCGACCAAGTCGCCGCGCGCGACACGGAACCCGCGCCCCCTCCGACCGAACCAAACCACGCTCCCCCGACGCCAATCCCGGCACCGCTTGACGGCGACTTCTGCGAGTTCTGCGGCGGCCTGTTCGAGCACGCCGAAGGCTGCGTCAACTTCGGAGTGTTCCGGTGAGCCGCGTGCGCGTCGCCGTGCTTGAACTCACGAGCGCCCTCCACAACTGGCGCACGGATCCGAGTCCCGCCAACGCCGAGCGGGTCGTTAGTTTGGCCTCGGTGGTTTCGGGATTCGCGCTCGAGTTCGAGCGGATCTTGGAAACCTACGGCGACGAAACCAAGGAGCCACCGACATGAGACCCCGCATCGAGCAAACCCCGGATGGCCGCTTGTGGCTAGTAATCCCATTCCCCGGCGGAGCGCGCGAGCCATCGCGGCACGACGCAATGCGCGTCGAGCTCTCCCCAGATGGCCTCGCGGGCCTCGCCTCCGATATCGCCGAGCGCTTCGAATCGCTCAAGCAGAACCCCGACCAGATGAAGCGCCTCGGCACGGCGTTCGTCTCGGGCCTCGTGGACGTGCTGACGAAAGGCAGAGGATGACCGACAAATTAATCGCGGTGCTGGTGCTGGCGGGCGTGGTGGGCATCTTCGGCTTCATGTTCAAGGCATGCAGCGATTCCGCGGCGGCCTGCGTTGCAGCGGGAAAGTGCTGGCGCGGCGGCGATGGATCCTGCCTGGCCTGTGGAGATTTCAAGTGAGCGATCCCTTCAAAGAACAAGCCACCCTCGGCGGCGGTCGCTTCCTGCAATTCGGCTGCGGCCCGCACCCGCTCCCGTCGCCGTGGGAGACCTACGACCAAGAGGTCGACATCGCAGAGCCCCTCCCCTTCCCGAGCGAGTGCGCATCGTTCATCCACGCCGAGCACGTGATCGAGCACGTGCCGTTCAAGGCGGGCCGCACGTTCCTGCGCGAGTGCTTCCGTGTGCTCGAGCCGGGCGGCGTGGTGCGGATCTTGTTCCCGGACTGCGAACGCTTCCTGCCAGCGCTCGCCGGCTTCGGCGATCAAGAGCCGCACGAGTACCTAGACTTCCTGAAGCGCATCGGCCAGCCACACCGAAACGCGCTCGACGTCATGCGCTACATCCTCTGCGAGAGCGGGCATCAAAGCGCCTGGACGTGCGCCGTGGGCGTCGGCGCGCTGCACGCGGCGGGCTTTCAGCGCATCGATTTACAGAAGTACGCCGAGAGCTCGCACGGCCAGCTTGTGGGCATCGACCGGCATCACCTCACCTCACCGCGCGCCGTGGTCGAGGCAGAAACAACCGTCTTGGAAGGCACCAAATGAAAGAGCACGATCCGCCGCCCGTGGACGATCACATGTCCCCCGCCGCACTCACCGCTGCCGCGGAGCGAATCAAAGCCAACGTCGATTGGTCCCGCATGCCGAAGCTCGCCGCGATCTTCCAGCATCGACCCTGCGTCAATCGCTACTGGCACGAGCTAGTGGCCATCACTCTAGTTTCGTTGGAGCACAACCCATGAACCGCACCGTGATTGCGATCTCCTACAACCGCAGCATGCAAGAGGCGACGCGCAAAACGCTCGGCGCGCTGATGGGCGCCGGCGCGAAGCTCGTGCAGCAGACGGGAAGCGCGGACGTCTCGCTAGCGCGAAACCAAGCGCTCACGATGGCGCTCCGCGTGCTTGCCTCCCTGAACCGCGAACGCCTGAACACAAAGCCGCCGCTAGACCAGTTACCGGAATGGGCAGCTCCGCCGCTCTTCGACACTGTGCTGATGATCGACGACGACATTGCGTGCACGGTCGACCAAGCCCAAGAGCTCGTGACGCACGCGCGCGAGACGGGCGTGCCCGCATCGGCGATGTACTCGACGATCAACGCGGCCCTCGCGGGCACGCGCCTCTTCACTCCTCCCGGCGAGCGCTCCCGCTGGGTGGTCGGGCTCGGCTTGCTGGCGATCCCCGCCGCCGTCTTGGTGAAGCTGGCGAAGGCCTCCGTCCACTTCGACCTGCACGGCGAAGAGCAAGTGGAGTTCACTTGGTCGGGCACCATCCGCGGCAAGTGGCACTCCGAGGACTACACGTTCTGCCGCCGGCTCGGCGGCGTGCACTTGCTCCCGATCCCGGTGGCGCACATGAAGACGATCCCGCTCTACCCGCACGCAGACAGCGTGGCGTGCATCAAGGAAGGGCGCCGGCTTCCGGGCGAGCTCGACTCGACGCAGCTCGAGCACTTGACCGACGCCGAGCTCACCGAACCCACGCGCGCGCGGGCGGATATTCTATGAGCACCGACGCGATCACGTTCGAGTGTCCCGGCTGCAAGCGTCCGTGTCGTGTCTCGGGGGCGCAACGCGCCGTCCAGCACTCCGATCCCGTGTGCAAACTCTGGGTCGCTCACAAGGGCGACCGCACCGGCCAGAAGATGCAAGACTTCCTAGGCCTCGCGCTGATGGCGAAGGGCGCCGCGGCGCTCGACCTGTCCGGGCTGCAAGTGCCGGACGCCGAGCGGCCGTTCACGGAGCACGAGAAGAACGACGCGATCGAAGAGCTCCACGAAGGGCTGAAAAAGCTATGAGTCCGGGCGCGGTGCTCTGCACCGGTTGCGGCGAAGTGAGCTATCCGACCGACGAACTGGACGCAAGACCCGCCGCACGTGCGCGGCTTCTTCAAGTGCTACGAGGCCCGCGTCGTTCCGGCCGCTTTACCCAATCCTCAGACGGCCCGCGCGCGCTGCCTTCGGTGGGAGCGCGAGGTAGCTCCCGCTGGACGTACTCCCAGCACGCGATCCGGATCACGCTAGAGAGGTCGAGTCCGTTGCGCGCGCCGGCGAGTCGCACGTAGTGCTTGAACTGCGGCTCGCACCAAAACTTCACGAGCTCGGTGCGGATGCTGCGTTGTCGCCGCGGTGCGCGCTTCTCTTGTCGGCGCTTCGGTTGCATAGCGAGCGCGATCACACTGACACTCACCCCGCAGAGTGATGCGAGCTCGCGCGCCGTCGGTGGTAGGCCCGCGTGCCCGCCGGCGTGCTCGCGCGCGAACGCAAGCGCGCGCTCCGGGTGCATGAGCCACAGCGCAGTGCAAGCCTGTTCGAGCGTGGCTAGGTTCCGAACGACCGGCTGAACACCGATCTCCTCCAGGATTGCCTCGCGCCGACGACCGTCAATCGTCACGCCGAGCCATTTTAGGACAGGTACCAGCTGACCCACGGCGCAAATGCTCGCGCGTAATTCTGCCTCGCTGCTCATTTAGTGTAGTCCTAGCAGAATTTTGGTCGTTGCGAGCCGAGTGTTTCACGTGAAACACCTTGGGCATGAGCAAATCCCTCCTCCGTGCGGCGCGGGATCAACTGGTGTCGGCAAAAAACGCCATCCAGCGAAAGCGCGCTGAAAACAAGAAAGAAGAGGAAGTTCTTTTTTCGGGAGTCGGATCGCTAGCGGGCGCCGGTGGCGGCGCATTCATCGACACGAAGGGTCAAAACGGAGGCCCGCACAAGCTGTTTGCCAAGGCAGACGGCACGGGCGGCTTTCCGACCAACATCGCTGTCGGTGCACCGCTCGCGGTTGCGGCTATCGCAATCAAGAAGTTCCCGATGAAAGCGCCGGTTGCCGCGTTGGGCCTGTCCCTCGTGGGTGTCGGCCTCTACCGCTACATCGTCGACAAGCACGCCGCGAACGCTGCCTCCGGCAGCTGAGCGCGAGCTCGGCGAAGCGCACACGCGACCGAACCACCCCAACTTTTCGAGAGCACATGAACGCCAACTCACTTGCTAACAGCATGCTCGCCCGGGCTAACGGCTCGGTCGGTGACCCCAACATCCACCCCAACTTCATCGGAGATCCATCCGTGCACCCCAATTACATCGGCGCTCCGATCGCTCAAGCGCCAAACCCGAGCATGGGCCCGATCACCTACAGCGAGACGGAATACGTCTCCGGTGACGTGACCTGGTTCGGTTTCGGCATCACCTCCATTTTGGCGAACGCGGTCGGCCAGGTCGTCTCGATCAAGCCGCTCCGTCCCATCACCCCGCAAAAGATCTTCTGCCCCTCCACGAACCAGGGCCTGCTCGTTGGCCAAGCGTCCGTGGGTGGCACGAACATCTTCGCGAACCAGGCCGGCGTGCCGATCGAGCTCTTCTCCGAAGTCTCGACCGCGCCGCAGATCCGGTGGCCCACCATCGACACGGCGGTAGGCATCGACTTCACGCTGATCAACCCGACCGGTGCACCGATCCCGTTCACGGGCGCGATGTACGGCACGGCGCTGCGTCGCTGAGAGCCGGTGAAGATCGCAACGGTCCTCGGCGCCGAGTTCAGCGGCGGGCACATCGCGTTCTTTGCAAAGTGCGCGATCGAAGCCTTCGCTTTTGCCTCGGTGCCGATGGCCGGTGTGTGGCGCTTGCCACCGCTCTACCAGAGCGGCATTCGCTTTGCGCTCCCGGCTGACCACGGCTCCGGCAACGAAAATTTCCAGCTTCCAAACGTCACCTTCAAAAACAAGAAGGGCGATTGCGATCAGCTGGTCATTTATCGGATCTGGGAGCTGCTCTGCCAAGGTGAGCGGGCGACTTGTCGCGCGGTCTGGCAAGACAACGCAGTCCACGTCCTTGTGAGGCGCGCGAACGGCGTGCTTGAAGACCCCTCAATCCTTCTCGGAGCCCAGCCCCAATGAACCAAGGCGGCAAAGTAGTTCTCGGCCTGTTGGCCCTCGGCGGCATCGGCGCGATCGTGTTTGCAAGCGGCAAGGCGAACGCCGCGCCCGCACCGACGCCCGGGCCCACTCCCAATCCCTTCCCCTCGTTGCCACCCGGCACGCTTCCGCCCTTCCCGAGCTCGCCGAGCTCGAACAGCGGTGGCGGCGGCGCTCCGGTGATTCCGGCGCCCGGCACGTCGATCCCACTGCCTGGCGGTGGCTCGGTCCCGGTGCCGAGCATCCCCGGCGTGAACACGCCCTCGCAACCGAACCAGCCCCTTCCGTCCCTGCCGACGCTCCCGAGCATTCCGGGCCTGACGCCCTCGGCAGGCCCGGCGCAGGTGCCCCAAGCGCCCGTGCTGCCAACGGTGCCGGGCCCAGCGCCCGCCCCGAACGCCCCCCCCGCATCGGCTCCCGAGCTCCCGAGCACGGCACCCGCCGATACGATCGACGTCGTGACGGGCATGCTGGCGCAGGAGCAAAACCCGCACTGGCGCATCATCCCGTACGCGCCGCTTCGTGCTTGGCAGAAAGCCCGCGGCCTCGTTGCCGATGGCGACTACGGCACGGGCACGGCGCTCAAGATGGCCGAAGAGATCGGCACCTTGCCCATCATCCGCGGCTGGCCGAAGGGCTCGACGCCGCACGACGGCAAGCTCGACAACTACCGCGCGAGCTTGCAGCAGATCGCCAACGCTGCTCCCGAGCCGCGCGCGTCGCAACTCCGTGCCGCGGCCGTGCGTGAAGCGGGCCAGGGCTACGGCACGCCCGAGACTCCGATCGTCCACCTGATCACCTTGCAGTGAGGCTAGCGCGAGCATGAAAACTCTAACCGGTGTTGGCTGGCAGTGGCGCACGGACGGCGTCGTGGTGCGCTTGTGCATCGACGGCCAGTGCACCGACGTGCTCGTGCCGCTGAAGAGCGTTTACCACTCGTTTGCTAAAGCACTCGGCGAGAGTGGCGCGCCGATGCCGCCGGCCGTTGGCGGCGTCGCAACGATCTCCGGTTTGTTCTCGGGCATCGCGCACGCGGTGAAGGGCGTAGCGCACGCGGTGACGCACAACGCGATCACCAAAGCCGCCGGCTCCGTCGTGAGCACGGCCGTGCACACCGTCGAACACAACCCCCTCACGAACGCCGCCGGCTCCGTGCTCTCGCACGTGCCGGTGTTGGGTCCGCTCACGAAGTCCGTTGCAAACCTCGTGGCCACTCCGCTCAACGTCGCTGAAGGTCTCGCCAAGGGCGGACGCATCGATCGCGTCGCCATGTCGAACCTCAAGAGCTCGGTCGCCAGCGTAAAGCAGATTGCGCCGTACGCTCAACTCGTACTCTCGGCGGTGCCTGGCGTCGGCACTGGCTTGTCAGGCGCCATCGGCGCCGGCCTCGCGCTCGCCTCCGGCCAGAACATCTCCGACGCCCTGGTCGCTGGCGTGCGCTCGGCTCTGCCCGGCGGCCCGCTCGCAGCCGCAGCATTCGACGTGGCCCACGCCGCGATGCAAGGCAAACCGATCACACAGATCGCGCTCAACGCGCTTCCCATCTCGCCCGCGCAGAAGAGCGCGCTCGTGCAAGGCGTGCAGCTTGCGCGCGATCTCGCCGCTGGCAAGAACGTCGCGCAGGCCGCAATCGACACGGCCACGCACGCGCTCCCGGCCGATCTCCAGAAGGCGGTTCAGATCGGCGCGGCGCTCGCGCACGCGAAGTCCTTGCAGGGTGCCGTTGGCACGCTCGCAAGTGCTGCGACGCTCACGCACCAGATCCAATCGGGTGTGGCGGCGGCGCAGCAGATCCAAGCGCTCGGCACTCGAGCGGTGCCAAAGCAGCTCGTGGCCGCGGTCCAGTCGGGCATCAAGGCGCACGCGCTCGTCTCGTCTG
>Ga0247664_1000073_pt1 | contig 26238 bp, 23 predicted proteins | sample CNK05_metaG_FD_182715 | JGI IMG/M metagenome (GOLD analysis project Ga0247664, IMG submission 182715) | Soil microbial communities from Purdue University Martell Research Forest, Indiana, United States - CNK05 | ecosystem: Environmental > Terrestrial > Soil > Temperate forest > Bulk soil...
TCTGCGGCGTCAGTTTGAACACGCTGGTATTTGGGCAATTTGTGTCAATGAATTGTTCCTCATCTCCGTTGGTTCCAGCGAGTACCCAGGCGAACGTGAAGTTGCTTGCGGCATTGCCGAAATTGCGGTTGGCGATGAACTTGTTGTCGACGTATTGCGCCCCGCGTTTGCGCAGGAAGCTGCCCTGAACCCAGTTGACCGTGGGCCGCAGAATGTCGCTGATGATGTAGGCGAATTGTTCCTTGGCTTGGGTAATGTGCATCTCCTGGTCGAAGCACAACAACGGGGTCTGCCAGGATTGTTCTTCCAGAAACTCGGTGATGCGCGTCGAACCCCAGCCGATCAGGTGTTCGTTCTTATCGCAGGGGGTGCCCAGACAGGCCGCCGAAGTGGTCGGGTTCCACGCCTTGGTGATGTTCGGGAACACCGCATTGAAGCGATCCCGGACATGGGTGGTGCCGCTCCAAGCTTCCCAGGTGCCGCCTGTGACATGCGCGAGCCAAGAGTCCTCGGGGCGAATGTCTTTGATGATGTATTTATCATACACAGGTTGCTGGTCAACCAGAAATTGGCTAAATTGCGAACAAGAAATGATTCTACTCATGACTTCAAAAATTTAATTTTTCAAACCGATGCTCAAATGCTCCGCACAATGCGGGCATGAGACTTACTGGGCTTTTTGAAGTTCGACGCTTCAGCCTGCTAAGGCCGACTCCGGGAGGAGTCTAGTAATCGCGTGTGGTGCGATGCGTCCTGCGAGACATTAAGGCGTCTGCAAACCTTTTCCGAGTAGCGAAGTCGGGTAACGCTATTGATTCACCATTAAAGCACCGTTGCAGTGCTGTCAATGGGATTTTTCCAAGTGATGTTCTTCACTACGCAATACACAGCGGCTTGCGATACACCTAAAATCTTAGCCATGCGGACTGTGCTCATGCCTTTTCGGCTGCCGGGTTCATAGTGCTTACGAATCCACGCAACCTGCTCAATGGTCAATATTGCTCTGCCGTTCTTGGCACCGTTAATGTTCCCATTTCTTCCCTGTTCGCACCTGTCCTTATTGTTTTGGAGAGAGTCACCAAGATAAAGATGATTCGGGTTCCAGCAATTCGCGTGGCCTACGCATTTGTGCAGCACCCACTTATCGGCTGGAATTGGGCCATTGAATAGTTCCCAAGCGAGCCTATGAATCCAATTCATCTTGCCCCCATCGCTGATTTTTCCATGGCCATGCTCTATGTATCCCTGCCACAGAAAACACCCATCATCAGCCACAATGGATTTGTCCGCGATACGCTCAAGGACCGGCCTGCGCCTTGGGTCTGGTGTCCATTCAATCTTGGGTTGCGCGGGCTTGTTTGGATCTTCGTTCTTATGAGCTTCCCGGTGGTGTTTGAAGCATAGGAACGTGACGTTGGTGGTTTGGTTGACGTAATCATTGTGGTGATTCTGCGCGTTGGGGTCGCCACACACCGCGCAGGGGGTGCGCTTGATTTTACCGCGTTGAATTTGGGTAGTGAAATAGCGCCTAACCTTTAGCTTATGCTGCTGTTCTAGGGTAAAGGCTTTTGACTTTCCGCCCTTACTTTTAATCCAGTCTTTGCGAGCCTTGTTAGCGCACGCCCTGCAGTACCTGTGGTTTTCTTGTCTAGGGTTGACCCTGCACTTTGAGCACATCGTTTTGTTATTGGGATCTCGGGTGAATTTTGGAATGAGAGTCCTGCCTGCCGCGATGCGGTGGCACGTCTTGCAATACCGATGATAGCTCAGGGATTCTGCCGTCCTACACTTACTGCACAACTCGCCGTTCATCCTCCCCCCATTACACCCAATCCCCCGCTAAAAGTCAAGTCGAAAAACTACCCGTCCCAACCCCGATGGAGAATCAACCGCGTTATGCGCACGGGAGACACCAGGGTTGGGCGGGTAAATCACTTCGCCAGTTTATCCAACGCGCTCAATGCCCCTTCCAGGGATTCATTGTCTTGCGGAGTCGATGTGCCTTTGCCATCGCCTGAGCCGGGTGTGGATTTCTTGTAGCCTGCCAACTCTGCTTCGAGTTCCGCAATGCGCTTCGATGCAGTGGTGTGTTGGCGAGCGAGGCGATTAAATGCCGCAGCCTTGTGCCGTATCGCGGCCAGGTGTCCCGCGAATTGCTCCGGGGTCCACTGCGTCTCTCCGTCCTTGAGCGGTTTGCCATTGGCCACAACGCGAGCCACGATGTGCTGATCGCGCTCCAATATTTCATTGCCCTTGGTGTCGGTCGGGTCGGGCTTGAACCACTTGGGAAATTTCTCGCTCGCCTGCGCCATGTGCCGGTCAATGGCTTCGCTCATGGTTTTTTGGAAGGATTGCGCTTCCATGGAACGGGCTTTTTCCCGCTCGCTACCATTCTTGCGGTAGTCCTCCACGGCCTTGGTGCGGGCGCTGTTGAGTTCCTGTGCGCGTTCTCGGGCAAATAGGGCGATAGGAGCGCGGTTGCCGAATTTATCATGCGCCCAATCCGAAGCTTCGCCATCATCGGCAATCTTCATCAGGGCATCGAAATCATCAGCGGTGGCTTGGCGGGCCGGTTGAATGACTTCATCCATGTCATTGCGCTTTTCCACCACCTTGAGTTGCGCAATGCGAGCACGTCCTGACAGGTAGGCATCGACAAAGGGTTTCTCGAACTTCTCCTTGTACTCCTCGCTCTTGGTGTAGTCGGTGAATTTGAGTTCCTCCTCGATTTCCTGCAAGCGCTTCTCGCGGGCAGCCAAACGCTCGGCTAGCGTTTTCTTTTCCGGGTCGTCGGCGGGAGTGGTAGCCTTGGTCTTGAGCGTGGTATGCTCTGATTCCAGGGCCTTGTGCTTGGCTTTCAGGGCTTCGTAGGCTTCGCGCAATTGCTTGGGCGCAAGTTTCTCAGTCGCCACTTCGGGCGCAGTGTCCACCTTGGCCTTGGGGTCAGGCTTGGGTTCAGCCTTGGCGAATTTTCCGTCTGGTTGGCGCGGCGTATCCTTGGGCGCTTCGGGTGCGGTTGGTGGTGCAGATGGTGAAGTATCGGGCTTCCCGTCCTCAGTGGCCATGGATTCGAGATCGCCAAAGGCTTCGCTGCCCGCCAAGGGGCGCAGGCCCATGTTATCAGGCGTGGCGGCAGGCGCGGGAGCAGGTGCTGCGGCGGGGGCGGCAGGTGGTGGGGCAGTCAGCGTGTCGGCCATAAATCAATTTGGAAAAGTTCTATTGCTTAATAGTTCGACCAGTTCAGCCAATTTCTGCATAAGTGGAAGATCGTTGGCAGGCTCAAAACAAGCAAGTAGTTCTGGATGCTTGATTGGCCCAACTGGTTTAGCCCACCACTTGTTTTGTCTAAGATTGTTAATTGGCGTTGGAACGCCATCAATGTCCCGTGTCATTTCCTCATTTTCAACAGGTCTTACGACTTCGTAAACGACAACGAATTTGGTTCCAATTCCGGCTGTGGAGAAAGGTGGTGGGGCCAAGGTTGCTTCGGGCATAGGTTAGTCAACGGGTTCAAAAATGGTCTTGAAGGTTCCATCATTACAAACTTGAAAGGTTCCAGTTGGATTCTTAATTACCCAGTCGCCAATGCTTACTTTGCACCGATCCTTGTCGGGTTCTTCCAACGGCGTGCCAGAGTTTTGAATTACGGGAATGAGCGGGGACATTAAAAGATAGCGCACCTTATCTTTGCAGAACGCGGAGAGTTCGGCAGAGTTGTCGCCATTCCATTGCACGGCCAGCACTTCAATAGCAACCCTAGGTCGAAACTTCATTGCGTTGGCTTGAGATTATGCGGCACTCCCGGCGCTTTGGATTCCGATGCCGTCTCGGTCAAGCCCATCATGATCGCTGCCAATTGCCTAGCCCCCTCGGAGCGGGCACAGATGGCGGCGGCGGTAGCCATGTCGGGAGACAGGGGCGTATTCAGGCTCATGGTGACTAGCGCGGTCGCCAAGCCTTCCTGAAACCATTCGGATGCTACGGCTTCATTCCATTGCTTGCCGTTTTGGGACTTACGAAATTTGGTTTTCGGGTCGATGTTCATTTGGATTGCGGATAATATTTCTCAATGAACGCCTTGATATTGGGCACGACAATATCCAACGCCTCGCCCATGGTGGCGGTGGGCACCGCCATGCGAGTCATGTCGGGTTTGGTGCTGTCCTTGCGGGTCACGCCCATCTCGATTTGGTGGACCGTTTCGCCCAGTTCCTTGTTTTCAATCGGGCCAACAATGTTCAAATACAACAACAACGGTTTCATTCGTCTACCCGAAGCGTCTCAAACCCACCGTAAATTGTCAAGCCGATTCTTTCGGTTCAGGCGCATTCTCGGCCTGTAGCTTTTGCAGGCTCAGAGCATGTGCTGTTTCCAATGCGGTCTTGCTCAGTTCCGCCTGATGCTGCGCGGCGTCGTGCTCCAATTGAATCCGGTTCTTCACCGCGTCCTGCTGAACTTTTTGCTCGAAGCGAATTTGCGATTGCGCTGTCTTGGCGGCGGCATTCTTCTGTTGAATCTCCGACTTGGTTTGGGCGGTCTGAATCGTGGCCTGAATCTTCGCCTGGTCCTCGGGCGTCATCTGGCCATTACCATTCTGCTGTTGCGCCTGCGCCATGGCCTGCATCTGGCGCTGACCAAATGCCTTGACCTTGTTACCCAGTAAGCCCAACTCATCGCCCAGGGCTTTGACATTGCTCTTTTCAGCGGGGTTCTGCGCCAGTTGCCCGATGAAGGCATTGGCATAACCGGCGGCGGTCGCCAAGCCTTTCAGGTCGGCGGGCGTGCCCACATTGTCGGTGGCTTCGATTTCCTGAATCTTCTGGCCCATCAACCGGATGATGGTGGCGGCCACTTCCAGATCGTTCAAACCCGGTCGAGGGCTGACTTCCACGCCCTGCATCAATGTGCCAAAGGCAATCTCACTGTCATGCACGCTGTCGCTGATATGCGGCTGGTTGGGCACCAACTTGGTCGCCAGATCCCAGTTGCCCGAGTTGGTGGCGATGTAGATGCGATCCACTTCATGCTGCGCCTCGGGATTGAGTTGCGGGCGGATAGCCATGAGCTTGTCGGCAATCGCGGCACCCAGGATATTATTGCCCTGGCCGATAACCTTGGTGGGTTGCACATTCCACCGCTCGCTATTCATGGCTTCCTCGGGCACGCCAGCGCGAAGGATGGCATTACGGGCCTGCATCACGTCCATGTCCTTAGAACTGGGGATACAGAATCGGCGGCAGATTTCCATATAGCGAAATCGTTCTCGGATATAGGCACGATTTAGGATTGCGCCTATCAATGCCGCAGTCGAGTTGACCTTGGCCATGGTGCGCGTGGCGGTTTCCTCCTGCTGCCCTTGCAAATCCGCATCCTGAGAGAATGACGCGCTCATGTCATTCATCTTCTGGCGATTAAGCGAGAAGGCTTCTGATACCAAAGCCTGATCCACTTTCCATCTTTCCTCCGGGCGCACGAAGGCCATTCCTTCGGGTAGCAAACCCTTGTCTATGAGGTCAATCTTGGTCAACCGATCCATATCAGCGGGATTGTTGACCCGGAAATATTGCAACATGGACTCAAACACCGAGTCATTGAACTTGCAGAATAAACGGTTCTGCAAATGGCAAACGGCGTAGAGTAGGAACCCTAGGGAGCGTTGCGAATGGTAAAGGAAGGGTGCCACTGGACTGGCATCGCCGGATTGGAAGTGCATGATTTCATCCAACTTGCTGGCATAAATGCGCTCACCCCCGTCATAGAGGAATTTGCCCTTGCCGTGTTGAATCTTGCGGTCTGGGGTAATCGTATTGCCGCCAATTCCGGGTTGTCCCCAGGCATCGAGAATAATGCGCCGATTCCACCCAGATTGCTCTCCGTTATCGTTCCAGAAATAGAAATCCCAGCAATTGACCGTAGGCGATATGTCCCCGGAGTAAATGCCCGCATCCGACTTCCACCGCTCTTGCATCTTCTCAGGGAACCACACATCAGGGAAGGTGTTGCCGTTGAGGGTCTGCGCTTGTTTGTCCACCCAAGCCAGGCACTCCTCCACCAAGGGCATATTCCAACCCTTGTCCACCTGCGGGCCGTGGGTCATGCGCCAGAGTTTGGCACCCGTGTAGCGGCGATACACGGCGAACTGTTCGAGGTTGGTGCAGGAACGCAGCGTATTGCCGGGCAGCAGCACGTCCTCAACGCCCAGGGGAGTTTGCAACCACTTCTGGTCATCTTCCCACATGGACGGGCCGGGACCGTGGAGTACTACGTTGGCAAAGACGCTCTGCTGCATGTCGCCAAAGGCCGCGCAATTCTTGATGCGCTTGTTAATCTCCTTGGTGATGATGCCGCCCCATTCCAGGCGCTTCCACGCCGGACCATAATCCAGGGCGATATTGAATAGCGGGTCGGGCACCAGGAAGGCGTTATCGAATTGACCACGCGCATCCATGTTGATCTTGGTTGCGCTCAAATCGTTGACGTTCGTAGCACCTTTGTTGACTTGGATTTCTTCCTCGGTGTATGGCGGGGAACCGTTGAAGAGGGCGTTGACCAAAGCGCGGTTAGTAGCTCTCGGTTGGTCTGCAAGCAGAAGAGTATAGATCGAATTCTCGCAAGCGCCCGCTGTTGTAAACATCATATTGCGGTGATAATACGGCTATTTGCGGCACATTACAACAAGCTCCCTACTAAAATGAAGCCAATCAATCGACGCGGTTTCAACTTGATTCATGGTATCCAGATGAGACTTAATCCACTCCATTTGCGTCGGGCATCCATCGGGCGTGAAGTGACTTCCTTTGCCACCGTAGGAAGTATTAAGATCCTCAATGGCATATAACCCGCCACTTTTGAGTGCTGGCCAGAGCTTTCTAAAAGTCGTGATTATGTCCTTGGATACGTGTGAGCCATCATCAATAATAATGTCCCATTCTGTCCCGCAGGCATTCAGGAACTTTTCCCAGAATTCTTCTGATGATTGATCACCATGAACAAACGTATAGCGGTCGATGGCATCGCCTTCGGTGTTCCAGATATTCGTATTGATAGCCACATCCACTCCAAACACTTCGGTGTGGCCCATGTAAAAGTAATCCATCCACATGCGGATTGATTCGCCCCCGCCTACTCCAATCTCCAAAATCTTGACCGGCTTATCCCGCAGGTGTGAAAATAATTTGTCATAGTGCGGAGCATAGCCTTTGGCTTTGGCATAGGTCCGGGTGAAAATGGTTGCCTTGTCGGTCTGATGGCGTTGAGCGATTTGGTCCAGGGTTTCTATGTCCATAGAATTATGTCGGTGAGATCCATTTGTCGCGTTCAACAATCATGTAATAGAGGTTGAGGCGATACTTGATGCACTGCTGGCAAATTGAATGGTCAATGCGCTTCTCAATCATCTGGTCGGGTGTTAGGTCTAGGTAATTGCCAAGCGTAATCCTTCGGTCAGCGGTGCAGGCGCACATTTGAACAAGTCCATCGTGGCGGATGAACGTGAACAGCATCCCCGCTCCCACCGGACAGAGGCGCGACACCGGAATGTGCTGATACATCTCCCGCGCTTCGGTAGGCGGGGTTACGATTCTGGACATAGCTTCGGAGAAGGCTTCGCTTGGCGGCGGAAAGGCCGTGTTCCAATCCGGTTGCCCTGGTTGGATGGCAAATGGGGTCGCCTCGGGGTCATGGGCACGGCAATATTGAATCGTATTCTCCATGCTGATAGCGCGGGCAAAAGACGTGAAGAAATTCAACCCAAGGTTTAGGGCATACTCCTTCATCAGCGCAATTTCATGCTCGTTGTAGTCATACACATGGTAGTTGACCGAGATATTTACGCGGCCCTGCTCGGCAATGCGGTTGTTGGCTTCGGCCAAGGTGCGCATGTTGGCCTTGACCTTTTCAATGTCGCCCCCGGCATGTCCGCGCACGTAAACGTCCTGCGTGAACCCGGACAGAGAAATAATGATCATGTCAGGCTTCGCAGATAGAAGGTAATCAACCCTCCGAACTAGATTGCAGTTGGTAGAAAGTTGAGCGTTCAAGCCTCGCTGCTTCACGGCCATAACACACTCAGGCAAATACGGATGCAGGAACGGCTCTGAGTTACCATAGAGGAACACTATTGCCTGCGGATTCTCGCTCTGGATTTTGTCCAATATTTTGAACATCAAATCCTTATCCATGATGCCGGTCTTATGATCATAGCCCGAGGGCGAACCCTTAGTGCATGTCGGGCAGTGCAGGGAACAGAGCGAATTGATTTCGAGGAACACGCGCCAATTGTGCATCTTCGTGTGTTCCTTGGTGATAGCCCCGCCCGTCTCATGGAACGGTATCGACGCCAATTCAAATTCTTTTTCGAGTTCCGGTGTCATGCACAGCAAGCGAGTAAACCTTTGGCACAATAATCTTTGACGATAGGAAGTCGAGGGCCATTGCCCCAAATCACTTCCGCTTCAAATCGACTGGCGGCAGAGGCAATGCCCGAATCATTGATGCGCTGGCGAGAGAAGATGCTTGGAATGGTTCTAAGGAATGATGCCTTTGCCCATCCGAAGTTTCCCGCGAAATAATGTTGGCTATGGTCGTGGCCCTGACCCGTCATCCAGTGGCACCCCACCGCCTCGCATCCTGCCATTAAATCCATAACTGCCTGGGTCCAGTTCATCACGCAATGGGTCATCATACATGAACGCCACTTGCCTGCGAATCGGAAATAATCCGTGTTGGGAATATGCGTTACGCCCTTGGAATGAAAATACAGCACTGCCCAATCGTCATCACGCGGCAGGCTTCGCACCCAGTTCTCGCGCTCCACTAAGGTCAAATTCTCTGACCGCGAATCCAATCCGTGCATCACCACTTTGGCCTTGGATGGAATGGATAGCTTCACCCGAGACAGGCTTTCGTCACCGCCATTGACGCCCACCACAAACAGGTCCAGAGCATCGAGCAGTCCCGATTGTTTGAGCATGGCCATTTGTTCAAGAATGATGGGCGTGGCCGCAGGTAGCAATTTGGGTGGCTCGCCCATGTGGTAGAGGCAGTGGTAAAAAGCCGCGATTCTCAAGAGCAATGATGATAGGGTGGTTCGCTGAGTCTGTCGCCTACCAATAATCCTTCCTGATTATTCAAATGAAATCCACCAGGAACACGATGCCAATGTGTAATAGGATATTCGGCCTGCCAGGTAACACAAAGCGTAGGCAGGGATTGCTTCGATACCCACGTAGTCAGGCAATTGGGGCCATGCTCGAAGGGATAGCGTTGGTCATCGCGGGTGATGCGCTCGGGATATTTGTTCATTAACCATGGCGGCAACCAAAATCCAGTGGTGCGGATATGCGGAGACACGCTCATTTGCGGCACACCAGCATTGACCATACACCCGTACAACCCATCGCCATGCTTGCGAAAGGCTTCCACCATGCGCTTGAGCCAACCCGCACCGCGAATGTAGGTTGAGCCACCCAGGAATACGATGAGTTCGGCGGATGAGCGTTCAGCGGCAGCTTGAAAGGAACCCAAGTCCTTGGCGATGTTCGCACGGCAAAAGAATTCTGCGGAGAAAGGACTAAAAAGAGCCTCGGTCTGCATGTCGGGTTTGCCGCCATTGCTTACCACCGTGAACTTGTGTTCATGCTCGGCGGGGAACTTGTGCAGGGTCGAGGCGAAGCGACAGGCATGTTCCCAGTGTTGCGGACCGAAGGCGGCGGTCGGGCAGTTGTAAACGACTTCGATCATTTAATCGGTTGCCCATTCTCCCAATGACACTTGTACTTTTTCTCCCAAGCCTTCATGCAAGGCGTGCACCACCAAGTATTTCCTTCATCTGGTGTAAGTTTGTCATCGGTGAATTCTAGTTGGCAGAAATAGCATTTTCTTATGCATGGCACGTATTTAACTGGCAATATCGCTCTATCTATGTGAACAAAACCACCTCCATTTAAGGGGTGGGTCGATGCTCGCTTGGTATCTTTGGGTTTCATAACCAATGTTCAGGAATATCCTGCGCTTTGCCATGGCAATAAACCGCGTTATCACCACGTTTCAAGCAGCAGTTAGGGTTGGCTTGCCACACATCGACCAATACACGCTTGCCTAGCCCGTGCGCGATAGCTAGCGGGAGCGATTGATTGCAGAGCAGTACCTTTGCGCCTTGAATCACTCGGGCGAGTTCTAGGGCATCCTTGGTGCGATGCCATGGCACTATAGGGCCACCCGCGCAAAATCCTTGGAACGTCTCAGCCTCCTGCTCAGTGCCGATGAAGGCCATGCGATTACGATATTTCGCAACCAAGTATGCCCACTCGAAGGTGTCTGACCGATAGCGCGGCGTCAGGGCTACGAGCACGTCTCGCCCCGGAATTGTAACTGGTTCGGCTACACTTAACCAAGGGGCATTCTCTGGCCATGTCGTGCCGAATGCGCGTTGGTGCAATTGGAAGATGGATTCGGTATCGAGTGCGCTTCGATTCTTCCATGGTAGGCGGAAGCGATTGAGATCGTAGTCCGTACTGAAGGGTAGCTTGGGCGTGTATTGCGCTCCCCAAATGTAATCCTGAGCCAGCAATAGCGGCTTCAAATTGTCTACCCAATCAGGTTCTCCTCCGGTGCGGCTCCATCTGCTATTTAGGGGATACGGATAACGATTATCGGGTGTCAGGAACAAAAATCCTCCACCCAATGCTTTCATTACTGCCGCACCATACACCACGTCACCCATGTCCCCGCTGTGAACATAGATGTTTGGCCTATCTGCCTCTTTTGGCAATGGGGTTAGCCAGCTATGAAATCCGAATTCATTGGTCCATTTATTCGGAATCGCTGCCCAATCTGCTTTATCCCATGAACGGCCTTCCACACCCCATTGGCGAGCCAGATGTTGAGGCGCAATCCACATTCCACTGGCTTCAATTTCTGCACGATGCCGCCCACTGATAGCGGAATCCTCTGGATGACAATCCGCCCACTTCTGGCGAGCCATGTAATCCAATAGGCGTTTGCTGCGGCCACTGAATCCACCGTTGCCGATCACGCCACTGGGGTTGAACGGGCTTCCGATATAGTCCCAATTCAGAAATTCATCAGTCCACGATTCGCCACGCAAAATATATCCGTCAGATTGACAGACGATGGCGTAGGGGGTTTGAACGTACTTGGCCATCTCCTGCACGCAGAATTTGCTATAGCCTTCCAACCCTTCAACGCGCGGGATTCTGACCGCGTATTTCAGGGACATATTATCCGTGAGTAATTTCACGGCACCGAAGGAACATTGCTCAAGACTTTTGAGAATCGCCCGTTCGGCAAGATGAGCCTTGGAAGTTGTGTCCACGCAGATAAGCGTGACGTTGGCAAGATGGGGCTTCATTTGACTCTTTTGTAAGTCTTACCCTTTCTTACATTGCATATGTCTTGGGGTCTTACATTCAATTCCTTAGCCAAATCACACCCTCTTTTAGGGGAACATCGAATCATCCGAACCTGATCTTCGGACAACTTCGGCGAGGGGTATTTCATAATACCCTTGTCGTAAGCGTCTATGATGTTATCGCTATTGGTGCCTAAAAACATATGCTCCCAATTACAGCAAGATTTATTATCCCCATTGGGACAATCATGCAACACCCACAACCCATCTGGAATTGGACCAACCCATAACTCATAAATCTTCCGATGAACTTGAAGCCTCTTTTTTGTGATGCCATCCCAAACAGTGCCATATCCCTTTGATTTGCTTCGCTTCCAAATCCAGCATTTGGTTACAGGGTCTATGGTGATATTTTGCAGGATAAATTCCTTAGTGATTGGAGTAAGAGAAGGACGCTTTGGTCTTGGATTGGGATATTTTTTCCTTCTCCATTCTCGATAATATTCGAGCTTCTTTTTTCGGCCTTCCTCCAAGCTTGCCATTTGCTCTGGCGGCAGCGGATTTGGCGGGGGACTTGGTTCTTCCACCGAGGCGGGCAAACTTTGTGGCGTAGGATTCTCTAGGCATAATTCAATTTGCATCCAAGCATTATCCCTGCTTGTTCGGTTTCGTCAATACTATTCATTCTTCAACCAGCACGCGCTCCACAGGCTCGCTTTGGTTTCTTCGCTCATGTGTTTCAACTTCACTTCCTTGGGCGTATGCACGCTCAGGGATAGTTGGCATAGGCAGGCTTCGCAGGTGCCAAGCTTGTCATCCAATGAAGTGGTTAGGTTCAGGTCTTTGCGTGCTTCCATCTTGCGCTTGATGAGGGCGGCAGCGGGTTTGGTAAACCACGCATCGACGCCCTCCATATTGTTCATCGGGCATTCGGTGCAAATCGCCGCACGCTTCTCAGCCAACTCATGTGGCACAGGTTGGCCATTTTCACGGGTCCACCAGTCGAGCAAGGTCGCTGCGCCTTTAGCTAGAAGCTGAATTCGCCCCACAGCATTTTTTGGCGAGGGTTCGCTGTGGGGCACCGGAGGGTTTGGGGCTTGCCCTCCCTGAGCAATCGGCGCACTGGCCAGATACGTCTCGGCACCAGGCATAGAGGCAATTCGATTAGCGTTTTGCTCGCTTATCTGGCGGCGAATGACAGCGCGATCTGTGGACAGCTTTGGAAACCGCGCAGCATTGGCACGGCGCAGGTTATAGACGGCAATCACCAGATTGTCCCAACTCCATACGGTAGTCGGGTCGTTAATCCAGTTCTTCCAATTCAACTGGCGTTCATGGAATTGCAGACCACCGGGCGGGAAGGTGGTTGATTCGTTTTTGAGACGTAGGCTCATGCCCCATTCATACCAGAACCCCGGAATGAATCAAGCAAAATGTTAAACTTTCGATTGACAATTAAATCATGCCGCATGATTGAGCACATGGCCGCGCCTCGCGTTCTGCTGTTTGCGCTGCATCTCAAACCACCAATCGCGGTTGGATTCGACGGCTTCCTGATTGGCGAGCTTGGAGATATTGAAGCCACGGCGACGGGCACCTTCAAGGCCCACAACTACGCAATCGAATAAGTCGGGTGAGCAACCTGTGCGTTTCTTCATTTCCTTCTTTGTTTCCGCCTCAATCTTGTCCCCTGCCACGGTTCTCCATTCCCTCGGGGCACCGTCCAAGACTGTTTCCAAATCCAATCCACGAATTTGATCTGACTGAATCGCCATTAGAAACGACCACCACAATTCAGTTACGAATTTGCTATAGTGCTCGAAAGCTAACTTGGGACGTTTGCTGCCAGAGCCATCAATCACCCATTCGCCATCTACTGCACGGTCACTTGGGCGACCACCAAATTCCACAGAGTTGACCCTAGGCGACCACAGGCGAGCCAACGACATTGCCAAGGAACCACGCCCATCGAAAAAGAAATTCTCGGGTGGCACGTCCAGGGCTTCCATCTTGTCCTTAACCGCCAATGCGATTTGGTCCTCAGGTATCATGTCGTTGCGGGCGATGACCGTGACCAAATATGTGGGATGAAAGAATGCTCTAGTTTTGCCATCAATGCACTCGCCAAATTCAAGGCATCTCACCGGACAGCGATCTCCTCCAACCCCACCATAAGCCGCATCCATCATGCCAATTTTCGTTGTGGGCTGATTGGACCACACTACAGGGTCAAAGGCATGGAACTGATCGCAAACCTCTTTAGTGATGATTTTGAACTTGGCCAATCCAAACTTAAAAATGCCGCGTCCTTGAGAATAATACGCCTCCGAACCTTCCGTATATTTACTGATAGTGTGTTTGCCTGCCAAATGAATCCAGCGCGGGGTATCGCCAGGAAAGTCATTGTTCGGAGAATCTGCACCATCCAGATTTATGCACCTGCATTGAACGGGATGGTCTTGGAGCTTTCGGCAATCCCACACTTTGGTTTTTTTATCGTCAGGGATTGACCCCCATCCGTTCTTTGGTTCACTGACAAGATGCAATGGATTATCGGGACGCGATGGGTTTGGATTTCCAATGAACACACACTTGTAACCGCGCAATGGTTTTCCAAATTCCAATGATGACTTATCTCGGATAATGCCGGGGATTAAATTAGGACCATTGCTAATGAGGTTGTTTTGAGCATCAAGTATGGCTCGTTCCATAAATTGGAATTCGTCCCCGATACACCATACGCGGCGATTCTTTCGTCCAACAAAGCTCCCCATTCCTTGAAAGCGACCCGTAGAAGTCTTGCAGGCCACTCCTACAATCGAATTGCGAATATCCCGAGCAAGTTCTTCCTCAATGTCCTCATTAGTAATCACGCATCGACTATCTACGCTATGCCCCGGAAACCAATAGTATCTCTCCTTTGCCGCACGCCACATTTTGACCACATCTCCGAAGATACGGTTCTTAAGATCCCCCATGGTGGTGGAACTAATCATAACGGTGGTACATTCGGGAAATAGACTCCAATCCATCAATGCGATTCGCGCAATACTTCCAGATTTCCAAGAGTTACCTGGGCCAGCACAGGAAGTGAATTGATTCTGTAATAATTCGTGGAGAATCAAATCTGTCCATCGGGTCTGCGAATCTTCCGGCCATAAATGCTTCCAGTACTCATTGAAATGATAAATCAGACCCTCCCCAACTATGCGCCCGTTTCGCTCCCATTGCCCTCCGTTTTGGAGCATGTGTCTCTCAATCAGGGCATCGCTTGTCCCATCCTCCCAACCCAAACCATATTTCTCAAAGTGCATTGTCTCTTTACAATGGCATGGAATTTGGCACAGTAAAAGGAATTGCTTCTGCGTTGTAATCAGCAACCAGAAGCGCGGCAAACAATTAACTATACTTAATCGAAATGCAAAATGAGCGTAATTCTCCCGAACTGTTGGCGCAACTCTTATCTCCCAAGTTCCAAGATCGGTTTTGGTCTAAAATAAACAAAAAGGGTCCAGATGAATGCTGGCCTTGGACTGCGTGTTTAGAAGGTGGGTATGGAAATCTCACTATTTATTTTAACGGAAAACCAATGCACTGGAAGGGACACAGAGTTGCTTGGATTATTCATAATAAACAATTTCCACCAGCGGATAATCCACTCATTCTTCATTCGTGCATTGCATCTCCTGGGTGTTGCAATCCGGCTCATCTTAAATGTGGAACTGATTTTCAAAACATGCTTGATAAAGTGGAGCAAGGAAGAACCAACTATCAACGGGGTTCAAAAATAGGAACCGCAAAACTATCGGAACCACAAGTGGCTATGATTAAGAAATTATTGGGGTGGGGATATACCTCAAAGGAACTTGGAAAAATGTTTAATATTAACAAGTCCTGCATTCAAAAAATATCCATCAATCAAACATGGAAGCACGTTTAGAAATGGCTTGATATTGCTCTAAAAAGGTGGATTGTGGGTCCATGAGTAATAGCCTTTCGGACTGTTGTCAGCCGTGTTCCACGGTACCGCCAACTCAAATCGTAGGAGCACAGGGGCCAGCAGGGGCGGCAGGCACAAGCGGCAGTGATGGCACAGACGCTTTCGCCATCGTACAAGCTCCTGGCTTCACAATCCCGGCAGTCGGAAACGATGTGCTCGCCCCCGTCAGCAACACCGCCTGGATGACCGTAGGCGAAACCGTGATTGCGGGCACGGGCTTTGGCGGTCCCGTGTGCGGCCCCGCTAACTTCACCGTCATCAGCATCAATTCCGCTACGACTGTGACGCTCAGGGCTTTAGCCTATCCCGGTGACGCAGTGAATCCTGCCACGATTGCCACCAGTGCATTGCTTGCGCCTTCCGGCCTGCGCGGACCAACCGGCACAGCGGGTTCCACGTTCCCCACGACTACGGCAGGCGATGTGATGTATAACACCGATGGCGTGGCTGGAAATGCCGCACGTCTCGGGATTGGCGCTCAAGGACAGAGTTTAATCGCCGACCCATCCACGGGCGTTCCTGCCAATATCATCGCGTGGAAAGGTGTGGCTCAAACGCTATTTACCAATTTCGGAACTGCCGCAACCGGAGCGGGTGTGGCGGAAACCAATCTCATGTCCTTCACGGTCCCGGCAAATACGCTCAGGAACACCAACGATTCACTGGAATGGGAGATTTACTTGGATGTGAGCAGCACCGCCAGCAACGCCACCAAACTTATAAAGGTTTATCTTGGCGGATTGGGCGGAAGTGTGGTTGGCCGTTATGGGCCTGCGGCTACAGGCGCGGTGGTTCAGAATGGCGGTCAGGTAGTGATGCGGGGGCGCATCTGCCGAATCAATAATAATTCCCAAAAAGCCTACTGCGCCACGAACACCACTGATGGCACTGGCCCTCCGGGGGCAGCGGTCAATTATGTGGAGGATTTCACACCCAACCAGGATTTGACCACGAATCTGCTTTTCCTTGTCACCGGCACCAACGGAACCGCATTTGCCAACGGCATTATCCAGCAGATGTTGGTCCTTAATTATCGTGCCGCTTAATGAGCCTTCCTCCCAAAGAATTCAGGGATGGGCTGCTCCAATTCGACTTAGGCATGAATTCTGGGGTAGCGGCGGTGTTGCTGCCCAAGAATCAATTGGCATTCGCCGCCAATGCCACAGTGCGTGGCACATTCGTAAAACCACGCCCGCCTTGGTTCGATTACCAATTGGATTTCCAAGGCAATACCGATACGCAAACAGCGGTGTTGAATGGCTTATGGCAAGGCGGATGTTATGCCCTTCCTGATTCTGGCACGCCAATAACTTGGGGCGTCACTGCTGCCAACTTCGTATTTCCTGCCATCGGCGCAACGGTCAATATCACGCTGGCCGCACCGGCTCCCGGATTGACCGTAGGCACCATCATTTCGTTTGGCAACGGATTGGCCAGGGCTGAGGTGGTGGCAGTGATTAGCCCAACCCAATTCACGATTAAGAATCTCACCGGCACTGTGGGCGGAACTTTCTTTGCCCCGGTTACAGTGTTCACCGCGACACCCGCTCAAGGTATTTTGGTAGCAGCGATTTCAGGAAGGCTATTCCGATTTGAACCTGACCCAACGATTTTGAGTGCAGTGGTTACGGAAGTCACCGGAGGCAATCCCCAGAATCCCACTGTTCCTCAGGCATGGCTTTGGCAGGCTGAGAAATGGGTGATTTGGAATGATGGATTTAACCTTCCAGTGTTCTATGATCTGGATTCGGGATTAACATCGCGCTCCAATTCCACATCGGGTAGTGGCGGGATTGTGACCAACCAATCCCCGGTGGCGATTGCCTTCAATACCAGCGCCCCGCCGGGCACCGCGACCAATGCCACACTATCCGGTCCCTATATCGGCGTAGTGGGCGATACCATCAATTTCAATGCAGGCACTATCAATTATGTGCAGGGCGTGGTGACGGCAATTGCTGGAAATATGGTGACATTCAGCAGTCAGGTAGTGAGCGGAACTTTTGTCACCCCAGTTGGTTCGCCGGTTTATTCTACTAGCGCCACGACGCCTCCGGGCACGCAACTACCTCCGGGCAAGATGGGCGTCTATGGCTTGGGCCGAAACTGGGTGTGCTTGGTTGATGGCCGATCCTTCATAGCTTCGGACATTGTGGGCGGCCCATCGGGAACAGCGGCCAACAATTATCGAGATGCTGTCCTCAACATCACCGAGAACAATTACTTGGTTGGTGGTGGCACCTTCCGCATCCCGCTATCCGGTGGCGAGATTCGGGCGATGATATTCGCAACCACACTCGATGCGTCTCTGGGCCAAGGACCATTGCAGATATTCACGCCTTCGACCGTGTTCAGTTGCCGCGCCCCGGTTGACCGATTGGAATGGACAAGTATAACCAATCCAATCCTGACTGAATCACTCATCGGCGCGGGTGGATTAGGCCAGAACAATACCGTCAATGCCAATGGTGATACGCTATTCCGTTCGCTGCTTGGCGTAAGCTCTTTGATTCTTGGAAGGCGAGATGTGGATACCTGGGGGCAAGTGCCTATCAGTCGTGAAGTCGAACGCATCATTGACCGGGATGCAGAGAACCTGTTGCCCTATGGTTCTGCCGTCATCTTCGACAATCGCTTGCTGATGACCTGTGCGCCTACGGTCAGTGCTTTGGGCGTGTATCATGCCGGAGTGGTGGCGATTAACTTCGACCCGCTCTCAACTATGCAGGGCAAGAAGCCTTCGTGTTGGGATGGTCTATGGCCGGGACTCAATGCCTTTCAGATGATGACTGGGCAATTCTCGCTGGTGAATCGTTGCTATGCCTTCGTGTTTGAACAGGCGAGCAAGACGATTGCCCTACGTGAAGTATTACCAGGCAAAACACCGGAGATTTACGACAATGGCACGCAAGCGATTCAATGGACCATCGAAAGTCCGACGCTGTTCCACGAACCCGATCCCGCCGAACGCACGTCCAAGCAATTGTGGAATGGTGAGATATGGATCGACGAATTGAGCGGAACCGTGACCTTCGAGGCGTTCTATAAACCCGATGATTACCCATGTTGGATTCCATGGTTCACATGGCAGGAATGCGCCCCTCAGAATGTCGAAGGTGCCACAATTCAGTTCAGACCGCGTATGGGATTAGGTATGCCTTCATCAACGCCATGCGATCCGACTACGAATCGACCTCTCAGGGAAGGCTATTACTTTCAATTTCGTTTAGTGGTCGTTGGCCAATGCCGATTGAAAGGCGCACGCTTTCTGGCAATAGCGAATCCTGACCCGAAATTTGCGAAACAGGGTTGTGCTCCAATTTGTTAATATATGGCACCATGTCCAAGATGCGGTTACGACCAAAGTTGCACGGAAACAAATGAGCTTGGAGTCATTTATTATACTATCCCCACTTATTCTAGCTCTTGGGATAATTCGTTTACAAACTTCACTTCATCTTACGATATTGACCGAGCTATTATTATATCTGAAATTAAAAAAGGGTATTCTGATTTCATAAAATCTCTTACTATATTGATTCCCAAAACCGGATTTAAGCCAAAGTTGTCGCGTTTGATAAAGTCATTCATTCGCGTAATACACCAGCCAAGATGGTCATGTAAAAGATGGAGGTCCACAACATGAATGAATGCCGTCCGTGTATCGCGCTTGTCCCTGACCCGCCCTGCCCTTCGGACTTCTCCGGCGGCACGGTCAATCCCCCGGTGCCGACCCGACAGCGCGTCTGCAACACCGAGCAATCCGCGTCATGCCCCGATGGGAGCAATCCCCAAATCATTCCCGCAGGCACATTCTGCACAACGATACTGAATCCAACCACAGCGAGTGTGGCTACGGCTCAGATAGCAATGGACAATCAGGCATTGGCTCAGGCGCAGTCTCAAGTAGGAGATTGTGCGTGGAACGATATTGTTTGGGAATGCTTTCCAAATGATATTGCGGGCACGCCGGTTGGAGTAATAACCACTTGTGCCGGAAATGCTGGTAATTGCTCAGTATCCGCATTCTCACCAAGCCAAACTCATGCAAATGCTGGCACTTACGGGGTGTATCTCAGGGGAAGAATATCTTTCAACTACAAAAACGGAACTACTACCCATCACAATATGTCCGGGACAATCATCAATTCCAAAACCGGGGTTGGAGGATTGGGGGTTCTTAGGAGTGAGCTTGAAGTTCGTGAAGGCGCAAATTTCGGATCTCTTGGCGCACCTTTCATTTCGGAGATTCACGACTTTATTCCTGGGCTTGGAACATTCCCGTTCAGCCATAATTTTACAGATGACGGGATGAGGCCAAGAGTCTATCAATTCGACATTTTCACCTCAGTTTGGTGCGAAGAACCTGTTGCTGGTCAACCAATCACCCATACCCAGAATAGCGATGGAGTTATTACTGCTCTCGACTAAAGCCCTTCGGGGGAGTATATAATCCCTATGCAAAGTTTATTCGACATGGCCCCAAGACTTGCGAGTTACAATTCTGGAAATCGTAGTCTTGGAAATTCCGAATCTCTTGGAAAGACGACCAATGCCCATGACGTTTGGAATGTACGCTGCTCGAATCTCCTTAATTTGGTCATTAGTGTATTTGCTGGTTGGGCTTTGTTCTCCTACCTTGCCATAAAACGGGTGATTTTCTCCGCTTACAAATCTTTTTCTTTCAACAGCGTCCTTCGTATTTTCAGCATGACCTCCCAAATACAAATGGTCAGGTCTGACGCACGACGGGTTATCACATTTGTGAAGCACCCAAAGCTTTTTATCAAATGGGCCATTAGCAAGTATCCACGCCACGCGATGCGCCTTCCAAAGTTTTCCTCGATAGGAAACTTTTCCATATCCAAGTTTATTTTTAGCCGTCAGCCACCACCAACATTTGTCAGTCTTGCGAACCCTCTCCCAAAAGTGAACTTCATACCATTAATTGGTATTTGCGATTCGGATCGCAATTATTCTTTGATAATGTTCAGGAGTTTGTCTTTTATTGGCGTGATACATAAATTTCTCGCTATGGTAAGACGATGCAAATAAAAGTCAAGCATTATGTTAACATTAGGCGAAGCAAAACAAAGCCGATTGAAGCGCATCGCGGGAGTTTGTCCCGATTCGGATGAGTTTATTCAAATTTTGAACGATGCCACGCGAATGCTGCTCAATCGCGGCAACTGGTGGGGATCGGTGCGCCGAATGACGGGGTGCATCTACAACAACTGTATTGTGTTTCCAAGACAGGCGGGGACAATTCTCGCCTTGAACAAATGCGGCCATTCAATTCCCCCTAAAAATTTCTGGTATGGGTTTTCGGCGGTCCTCCCCGAAGATGTTTTGAACCATGGAAGGAACGGCGGGTGCGGAGATCGCTGTTGGGGCGACATTGCCATGCGCGACGATGGAACGACCAGCGTGTTCAATCAGATACCATGTCTGAACGACCGTTTTGTTCGTTTCTATTGTATGCAGCCGACGGATGAGGGCAAAACTATCACGCTTTTCGGCATAGATTCAAACGGTCAAACTATTCGTTCAGAGCGAACAGACGGAACCTTTCAGGATGGCGTAGTTCTCACTCTGGCTATCCCGTACGTCCAGACTGATTTTCTGGTTCGCAGAGTGGATCGCATAATCAAAGATGAAACAGATGGCCCAGTTCACGCTTATCAATTCGACGGCGGAACCCTATACGATCTCGCTCACTATGATGCCGCCGAAACCCTACCCGAATATCGGCAGGCAAAGATTATGGACGGATGCGGTGTCTCGCGGTCGGGATGCTGCCAAGCTCAGGTCACAGCACTGGTAAAATTGGCGTTTGTGCCAGTGCAATTCAACGATGATTTGGTACTGATCGACAATTTGGATGCGCTCGCTATGATGATGCAGGCCATAAAACAATCGGACGCATTTAATTCAGACGAAGCCGAAAAACTAGTGCTTAGGGCGGTCAAGGAAAGCAATCTTGAGCTTAGAAATAGGCTTCCAATTGACGCCACCGTTGTGAACTTTAGCCCTTACGGAACCGCAACACTTCGCCGACAACTCATCGGCAGGATGCAATGATTTATGCCAGCAAACCCTTTCGATTTAAGTGGATTCAGCAGCTTTGGAAGCACAGGTGGTTCATCCGGCCACACAGCATTCGGAACCGTGCCCCAACCTATCGGTGTTGCGCCCAACATTTTTACTCAAGCAGGCAATGCCATTCCCAATTTCGGCAATTTGACCCGAGGCACAAGCGATCTCATCGGCAGCGAATTATCCGGCTCAGTATCACCCGCAACCATGAATGCGCTCAAGACCGCATCAGCGCAGTGGGGCGTCAATAGCGGGATGCCGGGCAGCGGTTTGCAGAACAACAACCTCTTTGGCAATATCGCCGGTTACAGCGAAGGGCGGCAGCGCATGGGCTTGCAAGATTATTTGGGCACATTGGCTGGCGTAGGTCATTCGTTGACTGACCCTGGATTAGCCACCGAAGTCGCAGCCCGAAATTCTAATCTCGCAGCCGCGCCAGATCCACGCCTTGCGGCAGAGCGGCAATTGCAGGAATGGCTTACCAAGTTCAATCTCACGCGCAATGGTATTGGTGGTCCTGCGGGTGGCACCGGAGCATTTCGTGGCGGGCGTCCACCGGATGCGCCTAGTTTTGGAGGATATGGCGGTAATCGCGGTCCTGATATGAGTGGCGGGGCCATGGGTAATTCCTACTATCGCGGTAATCCTGCGGTAGCGTATGGACCAGACACCGAACATCTTCTGGCCGGTGCGGGTGGAAATCTAAACCCAAGCGTTACCGCAGCCGGATACAATTTCGACCCAACCGACCCGCAAAACTGGGGTGCGGAGAATTACATCGACATTAACGGTTACAATGGCGATGCGACCGATCCATATAACTGGGGTGCGGAGAATTACTAATTATGGCCATCGGCGAAATTCCATCGTGGTTGAATGTCAATCCCGCACAGTTCGTTCAAGCCGGTCAAGAAGGCGCGACTACAGGTTTGGGGGTAGCCCATCTCGACGAGGCTAGGGCACAACATTCCGCCGAGCTTGCCTTGCAAGAACAGCACATGCGGCAACAGGCTCAAGTTGAAGCCGCTCGATTGTCGCAACAGGAGCACTTGGCTCAGATGGAAGCGCAGGCACGGCATGAGATTGCGCAACAGAATTTCGCCCGCCAGCAACAGGAGCAATTGCTCACCAACGCCTATCGCCAGTCCGAGATTGGCTTGGGCAAAGCGCGGCTCGACCAACGCCAAGCCTTAGCCGATGCGATTGGCCGCGAGAAGGCATTGACCTATGCTCAGGAGTCGGCTCTGGCGCAGCATGTGGCCAATGGTGGCGACATGGCTTCGGGATTGGCTCAATTCCCGCGTGCGAGAGCGATTGCTACGGCATTGAAATCTTCGATGCCTGAGGGAGAATTAGGCGAACTCGAAGTTCAAGACCTACCGGGTATTGGAAAAGTGCTTCGTCAGCGAGGAAGCAAACGCTATCAACTCATTCCCGAGGAAAAGCATAAACAGGTCAAGAACAAGGATGGTTCGATTGATTGGATCATGCCTGATGGGACAGTGCAGAATATCAAACCTGCTCCAAAAGGGCCTGCTGATGAAATGCTGCAAAAACCCAAGGTTGATACGACCACTACAACCACAAGTCCGGGCATGTGGCAGAAGGTTCAGAATTTGTTCAACAGCGATAGTGGCACTCCTGCGGTTGCTACGCCCACAGCACCCACAGCCAGTCCATTTCAGGAAGGTCAGCGCATCCGCAATCGCAAAGATGGAAATATCTACATCATCAAGGGCGGAGTGCCGGTGCCTGTGGATAACGCTGCACCTGCCGAATCTGCACCAACCGATGAGGAGCAATAATGCCTGTAAGCTGGCAAGATTTTGAAGCAGTGGATGAGCCTAAAAAAGAAGGCGTTGATTGGAGTTTGTACGAGCCAGAGGATTTCAAAGTAATTGATTCGGGCGCATCCATAAAGGAACCTTCTGTGCCACTCTCGCCGGAACTAAGCACCATTTATGGAGGTCCAAAATTGGCCACGCCAGACGCCGCTCAAGTGCAATCTTTATTGAGTGAAACAGGTCAAGATATTCACGAAATAATGACTCGGCCTGCTGTTCCCATTCCCCGATTTCAAATCACCAAAGACAGTAGCATTCCCGGAGCTATTGCAAAATCAACGGCTAATCTGGCGTTGTCGGTTCCTGAATTTCTGGAAACTCCTGCGGGCGGAATGACTGCTGCACTCGCACCCGCCGCACCATTATTAACCGCATTGGGATTCACTGGATTGGGGGCGCACAATTTATCCGAAGCTGCGACCGAAGCTGGAAGCCAATGGGATACTCTTAGCCCGCCTGAAAAAGTCGCCTCTGGAATTACTGTGGGAGGCGCGGGATTGATGACCGCACTTCCTTTGCTCCATGCTACAGGTCAGATTCGCGGCAATCTTGGAGCTTCCGACATTGTTCCACCCAATGAAGTAGCAGACATACTGAGACGATTTCCCGACAAAGAACGCATTATTCCCGCAAACGAATTGGAGAGCAAATTACTGCCTCCAATTCCAGAAACACCAACAACAATAGAGAAAGGACAAGACAATGCCGCCATTTTCCAGCGAAGCCCAGCGGAGACTGCTTTGGGCGAAACACCCGGAAATAGCCAAGAAGTGGGCGCACGAGTACCCGGGCCAGAAGAACCTCCCAATGCACAAGGCGCAGCCGAAGCATCAGGAAATCCACCACCACAACAAGGCGAAGCAGCGGGTGAAGTACCTGTAGCCGAATCACCCGTCATATCCAAATTCAACGATGCTCTGACAAGCCCCAAAAAAGCTCCCAGCACAGAGGCATCTTTGGAAGTCGGTATGCAGGCAAAGACCGTCGATGATTTGGAAGCGTTGGCCAAACTTCGCGATGATATTAAGAAGCACGAAAACCCTTATATCAGAGTCAGAAGCCAACTGCCGCGTGAAGCAATTGAGGCTGCCACCAATACAGGCGGCCATATCGAAGGCGAAAGCACGCCGCCAACGAAGTTGGGGGAAAGGCCATTGGATTGGCGAACAAATCCCGAGGTAAGAGATTGGCTCGAAAAGAACGCCAAGAGGGTTGGGATAACTTTGCCAGAGGATTTTGAGCCGAACCCCAAAGAAACTCCATTGCGCTCTGAAGCCGAGATTGACGCGGAACTGGATCAGTTGGTTCCGCCCGAAGCGCCCGCCACGAAAATAAAACAGGTTCCTGAGCCAACCAGTTTCAATTCAGTGGAGGACGTGCTGAAATTCCGCGAGACACGGTTGCAAGAGGAGCGCGATCTTTACAAGGAACAAATCGGATTGACCGACGATCAGGCTGAAAGATTGCAACGGTTACTCAATTCAGACCGAGAAACAACCAAGTTTGAAAAAGACCTGACACCGGAACAATTGAAGAAATTCAGTGCGTTCTTTGATGGCCCCTTCAACCAACGCAATGGACCATGGAAATCCATCGAAACCGATCCGCGCCTTAACCCGCAAGAGATAGCCGAAGATACCGATCCGCATACACTTTCTGCTGCATTAGTTGCGGCGGTGGAGCGTGGCATTGAGCCGAATGTCAACAGCGACCGATTTATTAGTGCGGTCATTGCCGCCCGACGATTGAAAGAATTGGGACATACCAAATCCGATCTAGCCCGCTACATTGACGACTACACCACTCGCAACTCTGGCTCACAGGGGGACAAGTATGAATTTTTCAAAAGCATTGGAGGAAAAGTAAACGAGTTTCTTAAAATCCAAGGCATTGATTTGCCAGAGGGAGAATTGGGAAAGAAAGTGTCTCCCGAACCGCCGAAGGTCGAAGCGCCCAAGCCCGTCGAACCGCCCAAGGCACCCGAGCCTGCGCCAGTAGCGCCCGCCGAACCCAAATCCGACTACGACCGCTACCAAGAGTTAGTCAAATCCATCAAAGGCAAGTCGCTGGATGAAGCTCTCGCCATTGGCAAGGAACTCGAACAAATCAAGAATCGCAATGGCGGGATGCCGCCGAAGGCTCCTGAGGTTGCTGCGCCTAAAAAGGCAGTGGCCAAGATGACATTCAAAGAATTCCTCAATGCGCCAAGAGAAGGCGAATTGTTGGATGCTCTGAGAACCTTGCCAAAGCGCGAATTATCTCCCGAAGAAATTGCCGCCAATCAGAAATATGATGAAGCGTGGGACAATGCTGAGAAGGCGGGTCTTGGATGGATTGCAGAAGGCTCAAAGCAAACCGAACTCGCGATCAAGAACTTGTCCAAGGCAAAGCGAAAGATTGCCGATGCCTACGAAAAGGCACTCAATGAAAAGGTTAGAGTTTCATCTGAAAACCGAGATGCGCGTCAACGCCAACTCTACGACCAAGCGGTAAAGGCAGGCATCATTGAAAGCCCTGAGCCACCCATAGAAGAACGCGGTGCCACTGGCGGCAACATCGGCATGGCGGCAATCTTCGATCCCGCCAATTACAAACCCCAGATTGAATTTGCCAAGCAACTATTCGGAAAAGCCAAAGACTTCGCTTCGTGGTCTGGCCAGATGCTCAAGCAATTTGGCGATACAGTGCGCGATCAACTCAAGGCCATTTGGAACCATATTCGCGGCAAGACTGACCCCGCATCTATCGCCGATGAGATGGGTTTGACTTTCAAAGCGCAGGATGCGCCTGCGGTAAATTTCACGGGTATGCCGCCTGAGATGGTGGCGCAGTTCAAGGCGCAATTCAAACCGCAATGGGAATTCACCGACCGGCGCAAAGGCTCGCGCACGGAGGGATTGACCTTCTATGCGCCCGAAGGCTCTACT
>Ga0247664_1000074_pt1 | contig 26068 bp, 44 predicted proteins | sample CNK05_metaG_FD_182715 | JGI IMG/M metagenome (GOLD analysis project Ga0247664, IMG submission 182715) | Soil microbial communities from Purdue University Martell Research Forest, Indiana, United States - CNK05 | ecosystem: Environmental > Terrestrial > Soil > Temperate forest > Bulk soil...
GGACCCGGAGCCGTCGCCGTAGCCGTAGCCGTAGCCGTAGCCGTCGCCGTAGCCGTAGCCGGAGCCGGAGCCGTCGCCGTAGCCGTAGCCGGAGCCGTAGCCGGAGCCGGAGCCGGAGCCGTCAACTTGAAAGATCACTTCCAACCTTTCACGACCGACAAGAAAAACACGACGCGAGCGATTGGCACAAGAACCGTGCCGCAATCGTCAGCCTTTGTGTCTTTGGTTGGCCCGTTAATTAGTTGTCCGAGTCCTTGAGTAGTGCCCCAAACACGAATGTTCTTCGCGTTGTCAATACAGAGCAACCCATCCTGCATGGAGCAATCGCCCACATGCACAAAACCGTTGTCAATAACCACAATCTGCTTGCCTAAATCTTTATTCATAGTTTTTCAGAAGTTAAAAAGTCCCGCCGCTGGCACCTAAACAAACCAGCGACGGGCGAACGCAGGGAAGGACGGCTGATGAGAGCCGCTTGGCTCCAAACCCGAGGCCAAGCCTGCGTTCAAATTGTCTCATCATAACGGCAGCGTGAACTGTTCCGGCTTTCCAAACTTCACCTTCACACGACGACCACCCATTGGCGAGCACCTAATGCGCGGAGCAATCTCAATGGCGATGCCTTGCAACTCCGTCGAAAGGTCTATCGTCTCACTGGCGCGAAACCGGCGCTTGAGCCATGCCATCGCCTCAATGATTCGGCCAGGTTCAACGACGACAACACCGCGACCGTTTGGAGAAGTAGGAGCATCGCCGCCAACAAAGCCGGGGCACTGCTCGAATGTGTGCTGACACCTTGCAGCGTATTCAGCCGCCTCACGTTGACGTTCAACAGCCGCCCAACGCTCACGGTCAAGGCGCCAAGGATCGTCCTGAGTTTCGCCAGCAAGGTTGAAAACCTGCTCCGCTTTTGGTAGTTCATATTGACGCTTTGGTGGGCGATTCTGTTTCGATTTTGCCTCAGCTTTGCCGAGTTTTGTCCATGATGGAAAGAAACCATTCATGGCGCCACCTCCTCAAAAACTATCCAGTCAACGGTTGCCTTGATGTGCTCGAAATCGGCATTGCGAAAGTCGAGATCACCGCAGACCTCACCGTTCATGTACACGCGGACATGCGTATGCCCGCCCATCTCCTGCCATAACCATTTCATCATATTTATCCTTTCGTTAAACCGCACCCACCATGAGCGCGGAGAGACGGCCCCGAGCTTGCGCCCAGGACCGCCGCTCCGTAATCAAAATGTTCTACACGGAACCTTTTCTCATCGTCTTGCCGTGGGCCTCTAAGTGATGCTTGCGACAGAGCCAATCCACATCCAAAGGCTTGCCGTAGTCACCATGATGAGGCTGAGTGTTCGGACTACCACAGACAGAACACAACCCGCGTTTGACCGTGCCCCGCCTCAAATAAACGTGAATGTAGGCACGAGCGTTGCTTCTCAGCCGTTGCTGTGGCGTCATCGGATGAGTTTTGCGCCATCGCCGCATGTAAGCCGCGTGACAGACATAACAGTAACCAGCCGAATACCGGCTTGGATTACCGCATTTACAAACACCTGACCTCATACCCTACTCCTCGCATGATGCTTGTACGACCTCTCCGTAAGGAGCTTTGGAGCAGCCACCGTACATGACCCAAAGTACGGGAAAAGGCGGCTCCTGCCCAAAATCGCCATCGCCGTCAGTGAGATAAACCAGCACGCGAGGCAATTCATCCATTGCCATGCACCGCTCCATTACCGGAACAAACGACGTACCGCCGCGGCCAGATACATCCATCAGGACACGATCGCCAGGAAAGTACTCCCGTTCGAGATTTACCTTTGTGTCGCAGCAAATCTCAACGAGACGCGACGGCCTCAGTTCATCCAGGCACGATTGAATCTCAGCTTTGAACTGGCACATGAGCTTTTCGCTGACAGAACCGCTCGTATCCAGCGCGAACACCACGCGGCCAATGGATTCAGAATGCAGGGATGGAATGACAAAGCCACTCCCATCAGACAGCGGAATGTCGAGCTTGGCGTAAGACCAGTCATCCGCGGCTTGCTGCCTAAGCCATTGCCTAAGCAATTCCGGCCAAGGTACTGCAGGTTTGAGCAGACCCGCCAGAAGCTTGTCGAGCATCCCCGGCAGGTTGCCTTGACCTTTGCAAGCGGCAACACTTTGGATGAAGACACCCTCCCAATCGGATTTGAGCTTTTTGGCATCAGATTGACCCGGTTTAGCCGCCGACGGTGCCTTGAATTGACCAAAAGAGGGCATTGAATGAATGCCGTTCTTTGGAGCGGAAAGGCCCTTTGTAGGCGTTTTACCACCCGAGACGGTAGATTGGACGTTTCCACCACCTTGCTTTGTGCCTTGCTGCCCAGGCTTTACACCTTGCCCACCCTGATTGCGCGGTCTATTGGCCAGATCAGAGTAAATCCGCTCCTCATTCCAACCAGTGTAGCGCGGATCAGCGCAGTAGGCGTCCTGCGGCTCAGGAAACGGGAATGGATCAGCCTTGGCTTTGCTGACCTCGACAGCGGAGAACTCTTTGAGCATCAGGTTAACAGCATGATCCGCCGCTTGATTGGCCAAGTCATGGTCGCAGCCGTCAAAGCGCCACAAATGGCCGAGCAAAGGATGACAAACCTCATGGCAAAGCACCGTGACTAGCTCCTGATCCTTCAATCTGTCGAAAAACTCCGGGGACCAGCGTATCTCCCTGCCATCAGTGCAGGCAGTCGGAATGCTATCGTCCCAAACCACCGGCAGACGCGCGACACCCGCGGCAAAGAATGGAACCTTTAACAACACCCGAATTTGGGCTTGTTCTAAGCGTTTTTGACGGGATGCGCTCATTTGGCACCCCGTTTCTTCAAACCGTACTTGCGACGGTTATAGTTAATCCAATGGTCAGAGGCGCCATTAACAATCCACATGAAAAGCTTGGGGTATTTTTTCACAAACGGAAGTGCAGGACCCAAATTCCCGTTAGGCACTTTCCCTGCCATTTGACGCTTGTAATGAGCAATTACCCGCTTTTGTAGCCGCCGACACAGTTTTAATTCTGCCCTTGTAGGCTTATAAACTGACTTTTTCATCTATTTTCCTTTCATTTAACCGCATTCGACATTGAACACGGAGGGGGACGGCCCGACTTGCGCCGAGCCGCCCTTGCTCCAATTTCAATAGGGGAATGAATACCCGAGACGCCGCAGAACCGCACGTGATCGGCGCATTGAGCGCAACCGCTTTTTTCGATTGTGCCAAGCGTGCACCGAAATGCGGTACAGCAGCCTTTTCGGGCGATAAAACACGGCTTTCATGCGGATTGGATGGACTTTGCCACCGGAGTAACACTCCAAGCCACAAAGTCACGCCCCGAGCTAATCACCTGATAACCTTTTGGTAAAAGGCCATCGGCGCGCTTTTGCGACTCAGCCCGCAGCGCATCGCGCACCGCGAATGCCTCAAACATCGCCGGCAGCCGGTGCAGATAGGTTGCCGCCTGCCCGAAGTTGCTACCATTCATCCTGGACGCCAACGCCATTGCCACCAAGTAGCGCGCCGATGGATTCTCAGGCACAGGCGCCGTATCGGGATTCATCAGAACGCCGTCTATATCCGGCAATTCATTGATTAACCCGCGGAAGGACAGGTATTTGGTGCCGGCCGCTTTGCCGACCTTGCCGCAAATGACCTCTGAATCATCCACGCCCAGGTTGATCCAGCCGGCCACGTCCTCCCAACCCCGCGGAGTAGCACCGCCGCTCTGCATAGACCGCACAGGTTTCCAGTCCATCAGAGACGCCGGATCATTGCGCAGATAAGCAAGCAAGTCGCTTGGCCACCCGCGCGCCAGCCCATACGTCACCGTGTCGTCTATGTGTGGTTCGACATTGATGATCGAATGAAACCTGTCTTTCATCGGCTCAAAAAGGCCCATGACGCCAGCCCCATGCGTGACATCGTTTGACGATGCCCCGAGCGTCACACAATCCGGGAGACGCTTTGAACCGACCTCACCGAACTGGAAGAGCCGCAGCGCAGCCTTGATGACCGCTTCAGTAGCCCCGCCCAACTCATCGAAATCGATCAAGGTAGGTATGACGGCCGCCAACGCTTTAGCGATCGGCCCAAACGGAATATGCTCAGCATGGCCATTCTCCCGGAACGGATAGCCGAGCAGGAAAGCCGGATCACAGAGCGGAGTGCAAATGGGGATGTAGTCCCACCCGAGACGCTTGCAGGTTTCCATCTTCGCCACCGTCTTGCCCACGCCAGGCGGACCAACCACGAGCAGCCGCCGAGCTTTAGGCAGGCTCTTTTCGAGCAGAGAAGTGTATTCGGAGACTCTCATTGCACATCCTCCCCAGTGTCATAGCAATCGCCAGCCACCGTGACCCATCGCCCATTGAGATAGTTTTCAATGGTGACTCCACCCGCAACCCGACACAACCAAACCCGCACCGAACCAGTGTCAATTTTGCAGTCACAGCATTGACCCTGATGGATTACGGGCAGGCTTTCCAAGTCAGCCGGCTTATAGAACTGACTTGCCAATGTTTCGCTGAATCTTTTACTCATCTGTTTTCCTTTCATTATCAGCCCTCGACTTCATGCCGAGAGCATCCGTCGCACGCCGACCACCAGCCGACGCGCGAAGGATTCACTAAAGGGGTTTTATGATGCTTACTTGGCAAACTCTTGATTGTCGCACAAGAGCCGAATCTGCTCATCCTCAGTAGGAAGGCAAGGCACACGCCCCAACGCCTCACGAAACAGATTGTGATTCTGTTCCACAGTACCGCCCGGATTTATTCGACGAGGATCAGCCAACTCAAACCCATCAGGCTTTTTCTCTGCCACGACTAGCTGCCCACGCTTGAACCACAGATACAGGGATGCGTAAGGCTCACGCGATTGCATCGGGAACCATTGCGACTTTAGAACGCGCGATAGCTCAGTATGAAGCCAGCGCAGAGAGTCAAAGTGTCTCATTGTGACGCCCCTCCCCTGAGCTTAGCCAACGCTGGCGCCGTGACCTCGCGCAGCTTTTCAATCGGGCAAGGCGGGATCGGGAATTGCTTGTGAGCTTTGGCGATCGCCTTTTCAATCGCGCTTTCAGCATCCCTTGCTGTCACCTTGATTGGCTTAGGATACCCCAAATAGACAGTGTACCTCATAGCGACCCCCTTTCTCCCCACGTGAACACCCTCAGCCAATGCGCCAGGCGCAACGCCTCGCACAATGACTCGCGCCCAAAGCCGGGGAACTCGAATTGACGAGCATCGTTATTTTTAGTGCGAGCTTTCACGATTCCACCTCCTCATCCCGCAGAATCGCCACGACCTCAGGTTGCTGCCATTGATTGCCCGGTGTTTGAACCCACGCTGGCATAAACGCCTTGTCTTTGTTCGCGTTCATAAACGCCAGCGCATCCTTCACAGACTCGACACGACGCAACGCCCAACGCGTACCACGACGCTTGCCCGGCTCTCGATATTTCAATACGTAACTCATCATTTATCCTTTCACTTTTGCTGCCTCACTTCATGCAAGACAGCTTTACCCTTGCGTATTATGATGCTTGTGGCGTAGAAACGCTTCCACCAACAATGGCCACCAACGCAGTAGCTCGTAAAGAGCGTGAAACCATCATCACCGACGTTCAACCCTATAGATTCCCAGGCCCGAACAGCAAACCCGCCAGAACCCGCAGCCTCACCCAACTGATTGATGCCTCAGAAGTTCTTTACCAGAGAATTATGACAACGGCGCTCGATCCAGTTGAACTCTCATCCCTTGCTCGTGCTCTTTGCGACGTTGATAAGCGTATTCGCGCTTGGAAAGGCTTGCCCGAGCCGGGTCAGTTGCGTCCTGATTGCTTGCCGGGCAAGCGTGCCAAGAAAGGCAAGTTCATCGAGCTTGTCGAGGAGCCACGCGAGGCACCGGAGACGCCGACGGCCAACCCAACGCCGCCAGCCCAACCAGCCGAGCATAACAAAAAGGTATGCTCGAATGATACGATTGTGGTTGACAGCCCAACCCAAAACACCCCCTAATACCCCCGATTGAAACGTTGGTGATGAGTCGAGTGTAAGTCGAAAGGAATCTACTTTGGCGCAAGGACCGTCCCCACGGGACCGACCGGGAAGGGAACTTTGCCATACTGAGTGAGGAGTGACACCCCTTCCACATGATGCGTGCTGAACCCGTGATTTCATTCATCTGCCCAGCGACGGACACTTGCTGGTTGGAGATTGAAAAAATAAAAATCTTAGTGGGAGATTTTTCCCCCCTGTACCCCCTATCTGTATCTGTATGTGTGAATCGTAGGGTGACAATTTACATTGTTGACATTTCGTTACTAAAATGGTGACATTTACACATGGACACTTACGTTAAGGTTTTTCAGAGTATTTTGGATTCAACCGTTTGGCAGGAGGCGTTGCCGACGAAGGTTGTTTGGATAACGATGCTGGCGATGAAGGACAGGCGGGGGTATGTCGGTGCTAGTGTGCCGGGGTTGGCGAAGAGGGCGGGAGTGACGCTCAAGGAGTGCGAAGAGGCGCTGGCTAAATTTCTGGCTCCTGACCCGTATTCGAGGACGAAAGACCACAAAGGTGTGAGAATTAAGGAGGAAGAGGGGGGTTGGACGATTTTGAACCATGAGGCTTATCGGCAGAAAATGAGTCACGAGGATCGGCGTGAGTATCAGCGGGTGAAACAGGCAGAGTATCGCAAGCGCAAGAAGGACCAGAACCACGACGCGGCTTGTGAAGGTGCGCGGCAGGCGGTGGATGAGGGTATGAATGGCCAGGGGTGGAAGAGCGAGTCTCCAGTGCGCGTGCCGACGGCGGAAGAGGCGGCTGAAGCTGGCCGGAGGGAGTTGGAGGATTACAACCGGAAGCGAGGGTTGCCGGTATGACCTACATGGAAAAATTACGAGATCCGCGCTGGCAGAAGAAGCGCCTGGAAGTGCTGAATCGGGCCGGTTGGAAGTGCCAGTGCTGTGAGCGCACGACTGAGAGCCTTCAGATTCACCACCTGATTTACAGCAAAGGCGAGCCTTGGGAGGCGCCGGATGAGAATTTGGAGTGCCTGTGTGAAAGCTGCCATGAGTGGCGTACTGATTTTGACCAGAGGTTTCACCGGGGATTGGCGCCGACGAGAGAGTGCGCCCAATTTGTTCTAAGGTGCAAGATTGGCTTCAAGCACTGGCGCAAGCAGGACGACTTGAATGGAACGATGAAGGCGTTAAGCTCTCATCAGTTTCCGATTTTTGACGCTGACGAGTTGCTTCAATCCGTGATTTTGGCCTAACCATGCCCACCCTCCAAATAACGGTGCGCGCGGGGTATCGCTGTCCGTATATCGCCAGTGCGCAGTTGAATGGCCGTGAGTTTCGGGCTACGGCGCGTGATGAGCAGGCGGCGGCTCGGGCGCTGTTTAGGCGGGCACTGATGTTCACGTACTCAATGCTCAATCCTCCCGAGTACGAATTGAAGCACGTCGCCAGCGAGCAGGATGCGGAGATTTATCGCGTGGAGTGGTAGTCAGTCGGACTTCCCGGCGTATCGGATCATCATCCAGAATGCGTAGGCAGCGTATCCGAGGCAGCCAATCATTGACGCGGTTGCGTTCCAATGCGCAGCCACAATCAGGCACGCAGCCATCCAGATATTGAGCACCAGCGCGAAGTGACTTGAGGTTTTCATAGTTTCAGAACAGGCGCTCCGCTACAGGAATCGAACCTGTGCGCCGACTGGCTGGCGACCCGGCCGCGGAGCGTTAAATAATCGAAGCGTCAAATATTGGTGGTTGGTTTAAAACCTTGAATTGAAATCCCGCGCGTTTGAACCTGAATCGTCCAATCTTCCGTTCCAGCGGCCTGAAACCTGATACTGTGTGCAGGGATTCTTTTTGGAAGTTCCAGTGCAGGCTTGTTTCTGTGAGCTTCCTCTCAATCACCAGCGCCCTGATTTGCTGGCTCGTCATGCGCTTGACGCGGTGACGATCGGTGCGCGGCAATTCAACCCATCGTGGCAGAATCTCCATGCCGGGTTCCTTGCGCAGATTGGTGTAGGCTATGGAGTCCATTTCAGAATGGAACGTCATTGGCGACTTGCTGCCATTGGTCATCGTACCAGTGATAAAGGACACCAGTTTTCAGATCGGTGTACACCGCACAGCCTTTTCTCCCTTCAAAACTCGGCGGTCCATCCCCCGCCATATTAGCGACTCCCTGCGGCGTCTCAGCGCCCAAAAGCTTGGCCGTGAGCGACCAGATATTGACGGCTTCAAAGAGGGATGGGTGCCATTGGAGTTCTGTGACGGTGCGCAGGCTCTCGCATTGGCCGCAGATGATTTTGATTTGAGGACGCAGCGGGACTCCGGTCAACTGCTTGAGGATAATTGGCGCTTGAGAGCACCTTGAGCACACCGGCAGATTGGCTGCCAGTTCTTCGGAGACTTGCTCGATTTGGCCGGGGTTCATGTTCTATAGATTACCGGATAGCCCCACCTGTCAAAGTGGTTAGCGATGAGCTTTACGGCTGTGCGAGAGGCAATTAACTGTTCGATGTTCATTTTTTCAAGGCGCTCCACATCAGCCTCGCGCAGCAGTCCAAACTCAGGCAATTCAAGCCCCGGATTGTTCTCGCGGACCAGTTCATAATCCAGCCGTGTCATCTCGGCGCCTCGCTCTCATTCCACTCGCTTTTCGGAATCTCCGTGACGCGCAACCCATGATAGCGCACGTCCATCGTGGTCAGCGTGTGAAAGCAGCCGGCGCAGATATGCGCCTTATGCGCGTTAGTGCCTTTGGGATGGCCGTCGAATTGTTCGACCAGCACAAATAGCGTGGCGGGGTCGGAGTGGCAAATTTCGCAGGTCATTTGGAGAGAGCTTCACGCATGGCTTTTGCCAGCCAGCGTATCACAGGCACGGCCGCTGAGTTTCCAATCATGCGGTAGCGCACGGAGTCGCTGAATCCTGCTGTCCAATCGTCAGGCAGGCCCATGAGCCTTTCGCATTCGCGTGGGGTCAATCGTCGTACTCCGAAGTGTGCCGCTACGTGCGGTGCGCTATCCCCGTTAGCATGGTCTGAGGACAGCGCTGCGGATTGGTCAGAGCAGGAAGCAGCTCCGCCGGTCTTATTGTCTCGCGTGAAGTAGCGAGGCTGAAAGCAAACCGCAGGCATCACACCACCGTTTTCATGGCTCTCTTTGTGAACACCTGAGCGCAATGTGGGTGACAATTCCTCAATCGCATCCTGGCCGTGGTCTTTGGCTCCGAAACCGATGGCAGTGAGTAGAATTTGGCTGCTAGGGTCAGTCTGATTGGTGAGAGCAGCCGCTTTGTCTCCCTGCTCGAATGGGCCGCAGTTGCCTGCCGTTCGGAACAGTATCGGTGCCTCATGGTTGCAGGTCAGTGATGGCGAGCCATCACTCACCGTCTCCGCATTGGCTTGGCCGTGAGCCATGACGAGGTAAGTGTCGTTGTCCAAATCGTCGCGGCGGTGATGGTGGCCGCACGGTGCGGCCACGGCTGGAATCATTGAGCCAGCGGTTGGGTTTGAGCCTCCATTGCGACGGCTTGGAGTGCTTGCGCTAATTGTGGAGGCAACTCCTTTCCCCGCTTCTCTGCCCGGCGCAGGATGCCCCTGCAAGCCTTCGGTGAAAGAAAGTATTTGCGCGGCACGTCGGCCTCTAAAATCTGCGACAAGGAACACGCGGCGCCGTCTTTGGGCCAAACCGAAATACTGGCAGTCCAGAACGCGCCATCCGATGTCCAGCGCCCCGCACTCTCCCAGTTCGGACAGGACTCCAGCGAAGTCTCGCCGCTCATTGCTGCTAAACGCTCCTTCGACATTTTCCCACAGGGCGAACTCAAGACCGTGTTTAACAAGTCTGCGAATAATTCGTGTTGCTGCATAAAACAAACCGCTCCTTTCTCCCGCCATGCCCGCACGCTGGCCGGCTACTGACAAGTCCTGGCAGGGTGAACCAAAGGTGACGACCTTCGGACACTCGGACATCATGTCAATTTCAAAGGTCGAAACGTCGTCGTGACGCTTGACCTTGGGCCATTTGGCCGCGAGAAGTTTCTGACAATTCTTTTCAATTTCAACCTGGGCGATCGTGCGAAAGCCTTCGCGCTCAAATCCGATAGAGAATGCGCCGAGGCCGGTGAATAAATCTAGGTGCGTCACAACTGAGTCAATTTCTGCGTGATGGTCCAGACCCGGATGGCCGCGGCACTGCTCGACAGCCAGGGCGTTGGTTCGGGGCATTGTCCTGATAAGCTTGATCCAGCAGTAGAGCCATGCACCAGTGAGCACTCGATTCTGTAGAGTCCACCTTTTCTGGCAAGCGCAGGCTTCATTCCGCAGGCCGGACAGTTTCGATTCGTCCACAAAATTTGAAGAACCCTATCCTCATCCGGCAGGTTGAATTCAGCCTCAGTCTCGCGTGAGAATTTTGTAGAGCCTTTCGGCGGCAAAGGCTTCGAGGCCGCATTCAGGACAGGGGATTTGTTCACGGCGATCGTCTCTGATTTGGCGGAAGTAGATGCCTGTTCCATCGCACGTTTTGCAAAGTTCACCGCCTTTGTCGTTGCGAGGATCTGGTAATTGAGGAGCGGGGGTTGGGTCATTGTTCACAGTTTTGGTTCACGAGCACGTCAACCCACCTTCCAGAGCCTCTACATGACGGGCATTTGATGTTCTCGAACTCAACAGCAAATCTTGGCTTCGATGAATAGCACTCATGGTAACTGATTCCGCCATTTCGATACGTGGCCTTGTGCAGAAACTTGATTCCTTTGCACGTTGGGCATGGAGTCTTTTGCGCGTCACTGATGGAGGCTTGAAGGAACTCACCGGCATCTGTTTCAGAAGTATTCACTACGATAACCCCGCGCCCGAATTGGCGCAGGGGATTCTGCCTCTGGCGGGATTTACTCGCTGTCGTCGTCTTTGTGCAAGATGACCTTCTCCAGCGACTTTAAATCATAAAGTTGGTCATCGTAATTGTAACACCGCAAGTTGTGCTTCTTGTACAGCGCGATGACGGCCGAGTTCGCCTCCTTTTCTTACTTGCCGAACTTCATGCGCTTGCTGCGCGCCGAGAGTAGCGCGTTCATCGCCTCGTCGAGCGCCTTGATGGTGCGCTTCTCTACGCCTTCCCCATGTAGTCCTAACTCCGTGTTTGCCATTGCTGTTCCTTTCTCATTGTTGGTTTTGCTGCGATTGACCCGGCTCGTTGGTGAGACGGGAAATGTTATACGAACGGAAACAGCTTTCTGCGTGCGCTTCGCTTCTTGCATCTCCGACAGGTGCAATCTTTGGCGTGCGCCGGCCCACCTTTAACCGCCACCATTGCGCCATTCTTGGCTCTTGTGTAAGTGATTGCCCGAGTTTTCGTTCCTGCTCTGCTCATTACTCTACTGCTCATAGTTATTTTGATGTTTTGGTTTGTGATGATAGAAATTTACGGCGTCACCCTCCACCCATGCACGGCCCTGATATACTGCGGCCAAACATTTGTGATGGTAGCGCGATTCGTTCTTTGTGGCGTCAGCGCGACCGACACTTTCACCCAATTCGTTGATGGCAATTTCGTAGCACGCTCAAGCCACGTTGCGAAGAACACCACCTGTGTTCCTCCTCCCGCAATAGTCGGCCAGCCGGGATATTCGATAATCTCCCATTGCAGCGTAGAGAGTCGAGGCGGCAGAACATTGGTATGCGGCACCGTGGCGAATGACCACTGCTTCACTGTGATTGGCGCTGGCATGATGTAACCGTTAGTAATTAACGGCTGACTCGAAACCGAGGCTTTTGGCGTGCTTTTGGCACCATTCCGAGCCAGCCGAATAAGTGTCTCCCCGCCATGTTCTTGAGCTGTTGACTGGCAGGAATAGACCAGCGCGACGGCGATGATGACGACGGCGGCACAGATGCCGAGGGTGAGTTTTTCGTGCTTTGTCATGGCTTTAGTTTCCTTCGTTTCAGATTGTTCCAATGTCCGCATTTCGGACAGCGGTAGGAAGTTATTATCATCACGCCCAACGGAGTAGCTGTGGAAAGCTTGGGCATCGGAGCCTTGCACTTTGAGCAGTCAGTGTTCATAAGGAACTCCAATCACCATTTTGACCTCAGTCCACGGCGCAACTTTGTACTGCTTGCCGCCATGCTCAAAATCGCGCTGCGCCATTGAAGTCGGGTCCAATAAAACCCTGGCCCCCGGTTGAATATCGAACGGAACTTTTGTGCCGCACGCGACGACGAGCCACTCGTACTCGTCTTTTGACCAGCGATTGCTTTCGATCAGCAAGATGCCGCCAGCGGTCTGCGTAAGCGGCGGCTTGGGGGTCAGCAGGACGAAGTTTGAGAGGGGGCGTATCATAGCTTTTCAAGCCCAAGCATTGACGCCCGAAAGCTGCGGCGGTTTGGCACCGTCGTTCGATTCCAAAGACGCTTCATGTCCTTTAAACTTGGCCCACGATAACCTTCTGCGCGAACGTAGCGGCGAATCATCTTGGCGGTTTTTGAGTTCATAGTTCACCAATCGCTTTCAGGTAACGGTTTTTGATTTCATCAGTCCAGAGCCTTCGGCCTTTTTCCAGCAGGCAGAGCAGGCTGGGTGAAATTCCAATCTCAGCGGCCACCCACGAGGCTTTAAATCGGTTCTCGACGCGCTTTTGAGAGAGCGACTCGCCAATCTTTTTGGCCTGCTTGAGCGCAGCGGCTTTGCGTTCCAATTTCGTCATGCGGACACTTTTCTCACGCTTCTTAAAATCTGTCAACAATTTTTGTTGCAAAAAGATCAGGGTGTGAGAAAGTCGGGGGCATGACGGACCCGTTAACTGGAAGATTCTTGGCAATGCCGCTCACGATGGAGAGGCTTAAACAAACCTCCGTGATAAACAAAAAGACTGGGTGCTTGGAGTGGTGTGGAAACCGGAGCAAATTCGGATACGGAAAAGTCACTCACCGCTACAAAACATGGATGGTACACCGCGTCTCTTGGGAACTGACATTTGGCAAAATACCAGACGGGCTGTTCGTCCTGCATCACTGCGACAACCCTCCTTGCTTCAATCCCGCGCATCTCTTTCTCGGAACGACTCAGGACAACAAAGACGATAGTATAAAGAAGGGCAGGCACGTTTTTGGGGTGAGGCAGCACTTGAGCAAACTCAACCCGAGCAAGGTCAAAGAGATTCTTCGATCAAAGCAGACCCCGCTCCAATTATCAAAAAGGCTTGGAGTAACCAGAGAGACGATATACCACATAAGAAACGGTAGAATCTGGAAACAAGTAACAGGACTCAATTATGTCACGACTTAAGGATCGGAACCGACAAGTACCGGGAGGCGGAATGTTTTTTTACGAGCCGTCAACCCGTTGGCGAAGTACGGAGTGGGCCTCTTTTTCGACCATTGTTCAGGAGGTCATCGCGCATCGGAGAGGCAACCCTCAACTGATGACAAAGTTTGGAAAGTCCATTGACCAATCCACCGTGGAGAACGAAGTGGACGCATTCATTGCCAATGTGTGCCAACAAATGGGTTTTTCCGGCTATATTACCGGCAACGAAAGCGCGCCACCGCCCCCAAAATCGAAAGCCCTCTCAGCAGCCGAAGCCTCGCAACTAGCTGCTGCGGGGGCAAAGGTTAAAATGATTTGGGCGGGAATAAAGACCTTGGCTGAATGGCTGGACTCAGGCACTCCCGCGGTTGCACCTGAGTTGGCTGAATCGCGCGCGGCGACATGCGTAACCTGTCCCTTGAATGGCTCCGGCGACCTGGGCCAATGGTTTGTGACGCCGACGGCCAACGCGATCAAGAAGCAGGTTGAACGGTTGCAGGAGCGCAAGCTGACGACCAGCAATGATGAGAAGCTGAACATTTGCACGGCCTGCCTTTGTCCGTTGAAGCTCAAGGTTCATGCGCCCATCGAGATTATCAAAAATCACAGTGTTGACTCCGCGCTGGACAAGATGAGGACTGCGCCTGCGTGTTGGGTAATTTTAGAGCTGGCTAAGACGTGAAAGAGCGACCTAAAGAGCCGGGGCAGTACTTGTTCAAGGGCTACCTTGACGGCGGCGAGTACGCTGAGGGGTGGGATTTCGATTGGAGTCCGGTGGAAGTCTTTTTTAACGAGGCCACGCAGAGGCTCAATGGAAGAATCAAAGACCGTCGAGGAACCTTCGCTGACCGGCTTGGTAGATTTTGTGGAGAGTGGAGGCTGGCTCCATCATTGTGAAAGTGGCCATCTGCTATGTGCATCCAGCGTGCAATCAGGATATTTACGGCCCTGCCGCGAAACGCTTTTCGTCCACGTATATGGAGTTTCCTCCCGGCAACACCGACCATGACATTTGGGTGTGCCACAATGGAGCGTGCGGACGAGGCCCGTATCAGGACAAGCTGTTCGATCCCTTGCCCGTCAACTGGTTCGAGCACACCAACTGGGGCAAAGACATTGGCGCTTTTCAGGTCGCGGCAGAAACCATCCCTTGCGACTTGCTGGTTTGCTTCGGCTCACACATTTACTTTCACCGCGCCGGCTGGCTTGACCGCATGATTAAGGCGCTGGAGAACAATGGCCCGACGATCTTTGGCGCATGGGGCTTTCATGTGCCACGGCCGCATTTGAGGACTACGGGCTTCTGGCTGCCGCCTGAGTTGCTGAAGGCTTATCCGAATCAGGTGAGCGATGGAACGAGGTACGAATTTGAGCATGGCGCCGAGAGCATCACGCTCTGGTGCCAGAAGCTTGGATTTGAGCCGATGCTAGTGACTTGGAATGGCGAATTGAAGATGAGTGATTGGCGCGGGGTGAGCCGTCAGGAGTCGCTTTTCTATGACCAATGGTTTGATGGGAGGGGAGGATGAAGCCTTACTACGACGACGGCAAAGGAATTGTGATTTACCACGGAGATTGCCGAGAAATTATTCCGTCACTCAAGGAAAAGCGGTTTGGGCTTGTGTGTTGTGACCCTCCTTATGGGAGCGGTTTGGCAGTTGATTATGCAGAGCGATTCAAAAACAAATCTGGGGACTGGTGGAAGAACACAGACCGGAGCACTCAGAAAAGGCATGTCCCTATTTATGGGGACGATGAGCCTTTTGAACCTTCGCACCTGCTGGCTATAAAATCAGAGCACAAGGTTTTATGGGGCGGGAACTGGTATGCTGCCCGATTGCCTGATAGCGGCGGCTGGTGGGTCTGGGACAAGCGCAACGGAAAGCGCGACGTGAGTGAAGCCGATTGGCCGATGAGCGAGGCTGAACTGGCGTGGACTGACGTTGGCAAAGGCTGCAGGGTGTTCCGGCATACTTGGTTCGGGCTAATCAGGGACAGCGAGAACGGGGAGCACTTTCACCCAACACAGAAGCCGGTTGTCCTCATGCGCTGGTGCATCGAAATGTCCAAGTCCGACGGCCTGATACTCGACCCTTACTGCGGCAGCGGGCCGACACTGAGGGCGGCAAAGGACATTGGCCGAAAAGCCATCGGAATTGAAATCAACGAACAGTATTGCGAGACGGCGGCACGGAGATTACAGCAGGAGGTATTCGCCTTATGAGGGTTTCCATCGTGTACATCTTCCCCAACGGCGGCGCCAACGGCTACGAGGAACTGGCCTTTCGTTTCCTGCAAACTTACCACGAGCACCCGCCAGGCATGGATCACGAGTCCATCATCGTATGCAATGGCACGCCTGCCAGTGAGGAAACCAAATTTTATTTCGGCTCGTTGCCCAACCCTGTCTTTCTCGACCACGACGGCTCCGGTTACGACATAGGCGGCTTTCAGGCGGCGTCCCGAGCGCATCCGGCAGACATGATGGTGTTCTTTGGCAGCACGGCGTATTTCAAGCACGCTGGCTGGCTGGTACGCATGGTGCAGGCGTTCCAGACGCACGGAGACACGGTTTATGGCGTGATGGGAAACCAAGGCCAGCTCAATGTTGGAGTGTACCCGCATATCCGCACGACAGGCTTCTGGCTCAGTTCAGCGCTGTTCAACCAGTATCCGGTGCAGGTGACGCGACCTGAGCAGCGTTATGAATTTGAACATGGAGCAACCGGGTTGACGACGTGGGCGATTCAGCAGGGCAGGCAGCCGTGGATTGTATCAAAAGATGCTGGCGATTGGGTGTTGCAGGCGTGTGACCATATTCCTGACGGGTTTCATCAAGGCTCTCAAGAAAACCTGCTGGTTGGCGATCGGTTGAGCAGGCCCCCGTACTACCCAGTTGAATGAAGAATATAGCCATCTTTTACCACTGCCTGTTCTTCATGGGCGACCCGCCTGACCTGAGCGAGAAGGCTCTGCTCGTTGTGCGTGAGCAGATGGATGCCTTGAAAGCTTCCGGCCTTGAGGATGCCGCTCAGGAAATTCATATCGGCGTCAATGGTGGTGAGGAAAGCGAGATGTGCCGCGACATGCTGCCAGCCAAGGCGCAGGTGACATATCACGGCCTGCAAAGCAAGTCGGAGAATTTGACCTGCGTGATGATGGAGAACTGGGTTAAGACGCATCCCGGTTGGGCGGTGCTGTACTTCCACAGTAAATCAGCGACACACGCGATTGGAAGCTCTTACGGTGAATACGCTGACAACTGGCGCCGACGAATGATGTATCACTGCGTTGAGAACTGGCGGCAGTGCGTCAGCGACCTTGATCAGTACGAGGCTTGTGGATCTCATTGGCTGACCGGCCAAGGTTGGGACAAGAGCCAGCATTATTTTGCAGGCACATTCTTTTGGGTGCGCTCCGAGTTTTGGGCGACCATTCCGAGCATCTACACGCGGCAGCGGATTAAAGACTCTGGAATTGATTCGCTCGAAAGTAGGTATGAGGCAGAAATAATTTTGGGCAACGGGCCGAGGCTCCCGAGCGTGAAAAACTATTACAGCGGTGCGATTGGAACATGAGGCTATGATAAATTTTACCATTACCATTGGTTCTTGCTATTATTGTGAATGGAAGATTTGCCTATCATGGATGAGTGGAGTCGGATTTTATGGATTGGTTCCTACCTGCGACCTGTGCTCTCGACTTCTGTGGCCGGGAATGCGGAGAGATTGCGGTGATTACCAAATATGACGCCCGAACTCCAACAAGCCTACGACGATTCAGCCCTGCCATTCTGGATGGGTGGCGGTGCTATCGGTATCGCGGATACGAAGCTGCGCTCATGGCGCTATTTCCTCGAAATCAATAGCAAGTGTTCCCTGCATTGCCCGACCTGCACCAAAGGTGATGAAACCGGGTACGAACACCTGACGGGCATCATGGACCCCGATTTGATGGAGCGCATCCTCGACAAGATTGCTTCTGAAAATCCCAACGCGATCGTCTTTTGCTACGGCAACTCAGAACCCTTCCTGCATCCTCGTTTGCCTGAGTGCATCGCTTCGATCAAGCGCCGTGGGTTGAACGCGCAAATGTCCACCAACCTGAATTTCGTGCGCAGGCTAGATGATCTGTTAGCATCTAATCCTGACTTCATCATCATCTCGCTCTCAGGCTTCACGCAGGACATTTACCAACGCGGCCATGCCGGGGGCGACATTGAGAAGGTGAAGGCCAACATGCGCCTGATTGCCGAGGCTAACGCGAATATCAGTCAGCGAATCAAAATCGCGGTCAACTATCACGTGTACAACGACAACGCCCATGAGTTGCCGCTGATGAAGGAATTCACGTCCAACCTTGGACTGGAGTTCTTTAGCTCCTTTGCGCGCGCCATTTCGATGGAGAACGCGATTCAGTATTGCAGGCTCCATGACCCGCAGGCTACGCCCTTCGAGGTTCAGGCTGGCCGACCTGATTGGAATGTTGCGTTGCCGCCGTCAGGCAAGATTTATCAGGACGCGATGAAGCGTCTCGTCATTCCACCGACGGAGGCCAGGGACATGTACAAGGCCATTCCACTTTCAGAATGCTGCCCGGTTGGAGCAGGGGGCATGTTCACTTTCATCCGACATGACGGTAAGACGAGCATGTGCGCGTGCGTAGCTGACCGAAGAATTACGGTGGGAGATTATCTGGACACGACGCCTGAGCAGATGATTGAGCAGCGGCAGGGGCACGCGATTTGCAAGCAGTGCCTCAAGTACAGAACTAATTTATATTTTCACATCGTTGACCACGAGAAATGGACTCCTTAGACACCATCGCACAACGCTGTCAAACTGACCGCGCCACCGTTTTCACCCGTACTTGGGGGAAGCCTCACGGATACTCCGTCCACTACGACCGGCTATTTTCACCATTGCGCGATCAGCCTGTTAAACTTCTCGAAATCGGCGCTGCCAGCGGCGAGGGGATTCAAATGTGGCTCCAATACTTTCCAAAGGCTCAAGTGACAGGCGTGGACGTGGTGAGCAAGACAAACCCTTGGAACACGCCGGGATCCAATCCTGACCCGAGGTATCGATTCTGCCAAGGAGATCAATCCTGCACAACCTTTTGGGCCTGCTTCCTCGCAGACTTCGGTAAGGACTGGGACATAATCATTGACGACGGGGGCCACTATTCAAACCAGATCATCACGACCTTTCAATGCCTTTGGCCGGAGCTTCGCCCCGGTGGACTTTACGCCATCGAGGATTTAGGGGTGTCCTACGGAGCAGGCTCAGTGTTCCTGACAGACGGCTGGCCGAACCACATGGACTTTTTGAAATCCAAGCTGGACGAAATAAACTGTGCGGACAGCATTGAGTGGATGAATTTCTCTAAAGAATTGGCGGTCATCAAAAAGGCTTCCCATGTATAGACCCCACACAACCTGCCGCGCCTGTGGCTACGCCTTTCACGGCGCTGGCGGAAACCGTAACCCCAACGAAAAGCTTGTCTCAGTGTTCAACCTTGGCGTGCAGCCGCTGGCCAACGACTTCTGCAAATCAGGTCAGGAGCGCCAAGGATATGCTCCGCTGGAAGTGCTGTTCTGTGAGAAATGCCGATTGGCACAGCTATCCGTCGTTGTGAAGCCGGAAGTCCTCTATAAGAATTACGCCTACGTCACCAGCGATTCGGAGACGATGCGCAAGCATTTCGCTGCATTGGTGTCTGACCTGACCGCCGAGCAGCCTGCCGGTCCCGTAGTCGAGATTGGCAGCAACAATGGTGCGCTGCTCAAGCATCTGCGCGCCGAGGGCTTCATTAACTCAGTGGGCATCGAGCCGGCTGAAAATCTGGCGCGCGAAGCCAATGCCGATGGCGTGCTGACGATCAACGACTATCTCGACTCTGAATCGGCTGCTAAGGCCAAAGCGGATTGCGGCGGCAAAGTGTCCTTCGTACTGGCGCGTCACTGCTTTTGTCACGCGGACAGTTGGGTGAAGATGATAGATGGCTTTGAGGCGCTGGCCGACAAAGACACGCTCATTGCCATTGAAGTGCCGTATCTGCCCGACCAGATTGCCAATGTCAGCTTTGACCAGTGTTACCACGAACATCTGAGCTACCTATCCCTGAGCGCGATGGCTGCGCTTTTGGAGGATTCAGTGTTGAGGATGCACAAAGTCATCAAATACCCGATTCACGGCGGCTGCGTGCTGATTATGCTGCGCCCGTTGAACAGCGGCCGAGATCCGCACCCGAGCGTTGAACAGTTCATGGGTCAGGAGAACATCACGGCTGACACCTGGCGCGAGTTTGCGGCTGAAGCGCACGCGCAGATTCATAAACTGGGGTTGCTCATCAAGAGCTTGCGCGATGCGGGCAAGACGGTGTGCGGCTACGGCGCCAGCGCCAAGTCAACCGTTTGGGTAAATGCCTGCAAATTCAGTCGGAAGGACATTTCGTTTATCACGGACACCACCAAGGGAAAATGGCACACAACCAGTCCCGGCACAGATATTCCCATCACTGACCCCGGCGCGTTGCTGCGGGAGCTTCCTGACTACTGCATCCTGTTTGCGTGGAATTTTGCGAGCGAGATACTGGCCAAGGAATCGTTGTACCGTGAAAAAGGCGGCAAGTTCATAATCCCGGTGCCGCACATCAAAATCGTATGACCAACACACTTGAATTCATTCCAACGGACATGACCAAAACACCCACGCCTAGATTCGTGCCAGTGCATCACTTAGAGCGCGACGGTCAAATTCGCTTCTTCGTCTTTGACCTTAACTGCCTCGACACAATTTGCGAGTGCCGAGGAGCACCAGACGCAGAACTGATTGCGTCCATTTTGAACGAGGCTGGCGAGAAAGTTGGACCAAGGTTGAAGATAGACTTTGAAAAGCTTCCTGGTTGGGCGCGCGCTACGTGATGCTCTCCCCGCGACAGATTCAAGTCTTGCGCCTACTCTGGAATGGCTCCTGCCGTAAAGAGATTGCTGGCAGGCTTGGCGTCTCGCCAAAGACCGTCGAATATCATCTGGCTTGCGCTCAAAAGAAGGCCAAAACGCCAAAGTGGAACGCTGTGGCCCTCTGCCGATGGGGACTGACTCACGGATACCTGACGATACCCCACAAAATAATTGTTGACGGCAAGGCGGTCCCGGCGTAGAAAACGAACAATATCGCACTGTAGGAAGTGCACAGACGGCGTGAACCAAGCACGACAATTTGATTCGGGATTCGAAAAGCTCTTTAACCGGAGCACTCCGCGTCTGTGGAGTTCCTACCGAAAGCCCGTATCGTCCCCCTCCGTGAGCAATCACGCGAGGGGTGTTTCATTTGGAGAGCGGAGGTCACTGCACGCAGCCTTGGAAAGATTCGCCAATGCTGAGGGACTTGAATCTCCCCCATACGTTGCACCATCCCTTTGCTCTCCTTTCCCTTTTAATGACCAGCGGCATCACCGCTGGCGGTTGTATGCCCTTGTACCGTATCCAAAAATAAGGCTCTCAAAACGTCGTGGGTAAGTCTCCGGAAGATGAATAAAAGCCGGTGTTCGGGCAGGAAAAACGACTCAAAATAAACGCCCGAGGGGTACTCCTTACGCTCACCTTTTGAACTCCATCGGTTCAAGGGGGTAAGGGGGATTGCAGGTAGGAGAGAAAGTTAATGTGTTGACCAACCAACAACAGAAGCGTATGGCAATGGACATAGTGACCGCAGTTAAACCAGATCGAACCGAGTATCTCCGTCAGTGGCATCTGGCTAACCGTGATCGGAGATTGGCCGCCAATAAGGAGCGCAGAGCCAAAGACCCGGAAAAGTATCGGGCGATGAGCCGACGGTGGAAGGAAAACAACCCTGAAAAGTATAAGCAGGTGATGAAGGAAGCTTGCCGTAAGTATCGCATTACAAATCCCGATTATCACCGGAATCGAAACGCTCAATGGCGTGAAAAAAACCGCGAGCGATACAACGCCAGGGCGCGACGTGATTACCAGAGGCGCAAGGAAAAGATTCTCGACTACAACCGTGAGTACCGGAAAAATAACCTTTCCAAAATCGCAGCCAACCAGCGCGAGTATCATGCCAAGAACGCGGTGAAGCGACGAGCGCAGGCGATGGAGCTTTTCAGGCGTGAGATGGCTACCACGGAAGGCAGGGCTAAAAGGCAGTTGAGCCAGAGAAAAAGCTTTCAGAAAAATAAAGCTTCTATCCTTGCTAGACACAAAGCCTGGAGAGCAAAAAACCCCCACCTTGCTTGGTTTTACGCACAGCGGTATCGGGCGCTCAAGAAAAAGGCGACCATAAACTTGGCCGGAATCAAGCAGTGGATGCGCGAGATAAGGTCTAAGAAAACAGCAGTGTGCTACTACTGCCAGCGCGTCACCCCACTTTCCGAAATCCACTTCGACCACATTGTAGCCCTCTCAAAAGGCGGTGCCCACTCCGTTGAGAATCTTTGTGTGTCGTGTGAAACTTGCAACCTTCAAAAGGGAAGTAAGCCGATCAGGGCATGGGTTAAAATTGGTCAGCAGACTCTCGAATTATGAATTGGGATCACTCGGATTATGTGGACTCGGTTTGCACACAACTTAGACAATCAGATTACTACCGCGGCCAGAATCGGGCTTTGATTGACCAATTAGCGAACGGCGCTCAACCCTTCAGTCCCGAGGAGGCCGACGAGAATGGCATTGAGGTCAATTACAACGACCTAAGCCTCACCCGATCTGCCCATGACGGCCGCTCGCAGCTTGCCAATGCGTTTATGAAGCCGGGCAACTACTTCAAATGCACGACCGACATGGGTCCGGGGCATCGGCGGGCTGACTACGGCGCGATTGTGACGCGCGAGATGAATCGGATAATGAAGCGCAGCCTGAGCTATTTTGAGTGCTACCGGAGCAAATTCGCTTTAGACATCCTGCATGGCATCGGGCCTTCGGTGTGGCAAAACCCGGATAAATGGTGCCCCAAATCGGTTGGCATTGATGACGTGCTGATACCTGGGGGCACTACGCTCGACATGGATGACCTGCCTTTTTACGCCATCAGGCATAGTTGGACGGCACCTCAGTTGATACGTAAGATCCGTGCGCCAAAGGTTGACCCTGGCTGGAATATTGATTTGGCCGAGGCGTGCCTTGAATGGGTGGATAAAGAGACACAGTATTTGATGGGATCAACTTATCAGGATATGTGGAGTCCTGAAAAGCTGGCTGAGAGGATGAAAAGCGATGGGGCACCGTATGCGAGCGATCAGGTGCCGACCATTGACGTGTTCGACTTCCATTTCTGGCATGACGACGGGAAGGTGGCCGGCTGGCGACGGAGAATCATTCTGGACGCCTGGAGCGACCCTACTATGGCGGCTGGACAGGTCACGCAAAGCCGCCGTAGCGCCGTCAATGGTTTCCGCGGGAGACAGTTCAGTAAAGACTTCCAAGGCCAATTCCTGTACACCAGCGAGGACAAGGTTTATTCATCAAAGCGCGAGGAAGTCATCGCCTTCCAATTTGCCGACCTGTCAGCCGTTGGCCCGTTCAAATATCATTCGGTGCGCTCGTTGGGATTCCTCCTCTATTCGGTGTGCCACATTCAGAACCGGCTACGTTGCAAGTTCACCGAGGCTGTGTTTGAGGCGTTGATGATGTATTTTCGTGTCAAGACCGCCGAGGACATGCAGCGCGCGCTCAAGGTCAAAATGTGGAATCGGGGGTTCATTGACGAGACGCTCGAATTCATCCCGGCCAAAGACCGTTTTCAGGTCAATTCAGGCTTGGTAGAGCTTGGGCTTAAAGAGAACCAGCAGCTTATCAGCGACAGCGCGGCCAGCTACACGCAGAACAATAATTTCAGCCGGGACCGAACGGAGAAAACCAAGTTTCAGGTGATGGCCGAGGTCAATGCCGCGCAGAGCCTGGTCAGCGCTGGCTTGCAGCAGGCGTATCTCTATCAGGAGATGGGTGAGGACCGGGAGATTATGAGGCGCTTCATGCGCAAGAATTCGACTGACCCGGAAGTGATGGAGTTCAGAGCCAATTGCTTGAGGCAGAGAGTGCCCGAGCGCGTGCTGATACCCGAAGCCTGGGATTGCAAGCATGAGCGGGTATTGGGCACCGGGAACAAGACGCAGGAAATGACCATCGCGCAGTTCTTGATGGAGAACATGGTGAAGTTCGATCCTGAGAGCCAGCGCCAGATCCTCCACGACGTGACCGTGAGCGTGAGTGACAATGCGGCCCTGGGCGACGAGTTGGTTCCAATGAAGGCCATGCACGTCAGTGACAGCAAGCACGATGCGCAACTGGCTATCCCCGCGTTGCTGCAAGGCTTCCCGGTGGACATCAAGACCGGAATGAACCACCAGGAATATGTTCAGGAGATTCTCAAAGGCATGGCGATGCAGGTCAAAAAGATTAACGACCGGGGTGGGGTGGCTACACAGCAGGAGATTGAGGGCTTGGTCAACGCGGGCCATCATGTCGAGGAGCATATCAAGATTATCGCGCAGGACGAAAAAGAGAAGCCGCTCGTCAAACAGTTTGGCGACGTGCTTGGCAACATAATGAACCAGGTCAAAGCGTTCGCGCAGCGATTGCATCAGCAGCGGCAGCAGGCGCAGCAGAATGGCAATGGCAAGATGGACCCGAAGGACTTAGCTAAGGTGCAGGCCATGCAGTTGCAGGCGCAGACCAAGGCGAAGCTCGCGCAGCAGTCGCACGCCGAAAGGACTGCTCAGAAGCGCATCAGCTTCCAGCAGAAGCTCGCCCAAGACGCGCAGAAGCATCAGGCCGATATTGCGGCGACCGATTTGGCTACCGCATCGGAGATTCAACGCAATAGGCTCAAGAGCATGGAATGAGTCCTGAAGGTGATTGGGAATTAGACGACGACGGTTTGCCCGACGAGGCTGACGACGAATGAGATCCACCAGCCAGATCACCGCCTTAGTGTACGACAACGGCCTATTCTGCTCCCTTGCCGAGCGCCTGACACGAGAGTATGACCGCGTGCTTTATTTTTCGCCTTGGGAGCGCGGGTTCTCGACAGTCAACGAAGCTTGCATTGGCGACGGCATTCCCGGCGTTGAGCGCGTGGCTGATATTTGGTCCGTCAAAGACCAAGTGGATTTGTGGATTTTTCCCGACATTCAGCACTCAGGACTTCAACTGGAGTTAGAGTCTCAAGGCTTGGCCGTCTGGGGAGCGCGCGCCGGCGACGAACTTGAGCTTAACCGTGAGCTTTTCCTTCGGACAATCGAGAGCGCCGGTCTGGACCTTCCGACGTTTGAGGTTGTCCGGGGGATAACTGCTCTCAAAAACCATCTGCGCGAGGCGGAAGATAAATACGTTAAAATCAGCCGATACCGCGGCAGCCTCGAAACCTTTCACTGGCGATCGTGGAAGCTCGACGAAAACTTTCTCGACCTTCTGGCTGTCCGCTTCGGTGCCGTCAGAGAGTTGGTGAAGTTCCTCGTGTTCGATTCGATTGACACACCGATTGAGCTTGGCGGTGACACATACGGCATTGACGGACGCTGGCCGGGGTTGATGCTCCACGGCATCGAGGCGAAGGACAAAGCCTACCTTGGCGCCGTCACGGACACCGAGAAGATGCCTGACCAGATCAAGGCCGTCATGGACGCCTTCAAGCCAGTGCTGGCCAAGTACCGCTATCGCAACTTCTGGAGCATGGAAGTCCGCGTGCTGGACGATAAGGCGTACTTCATTGACCCGACCTGCCGTATGGGTCTGCCATCATCTTCGAGCCAGATGGAGCTTTGGGATAACCTTGGAGAAATCATTTGGCATGGAGCCAACGGTGAACTGGTTGAACCCAAACCAGCAGCGATGTTCAGCGCGGAAGTGCTGCTCAAGATCAAGGCTGACAAAGGCGGCAACTGGCGCAAATGCGAGATACCCTCAGAGCTACGGCAATGGCTCAAATTCAGCGGTCATTGCGAGGTTGACGGATTGGCGTGGTTCGCACCCGACGATGACAACGATGGGGCTTGCGGTTGGCTGGTGGCGATAGGAGACAGCCCGAAGGATGCTTTGGAACGCATTAAAGGCTACATTGAACGTCTGCCCGACGGTCTAACGGCTGACCCGGCTCCGCTGGCGGATGTCATTTCAGCTATTGACGAAGGTGAGTCGGAGGGCATAGGTTTCGCTAAAGAACCGCTCCCCGCGCCGGGGACAGTCCTCGAATCAACGTGAGTTGCCACTTAAACCAATCTTCAGGAAGCAAATTCTCGCAGGCAATGGTGACGCAGACTCCCGCCTACGAGCGCCCAAAGAAGCCGCGCCGTCGCCAGCGCAAGAAGGCAAAGAAGTCGCTCTATGATTGAGGACTCGACAGTTCAGCCCGAAGTCCCGTATCCGACTGGCACCACGCAGGCCACCCACGACCAGCAGAAGCCCCTGCTCAAAATGCTCCGCAAACTCATGCAACCTCGCCACCCAAAAACTCGCAAGTTTGTGAAGCCCAAGACGCAACGCAAAACGAAACGACAGCAATACTACTGACCTATGGCTAAATTCCGAAAGAAACCAGTCGTCATCGAAGCAACTCAGTGGCACAAAAACGGCGACCATCCGAAAGATAATGTGATGCGTCCTTTTGAGGACACCGGAAAAATTCCAACTGAACCACGCGAGGGGAAAGTGGTCAGGTATTTTCGACGCCCTGACGTGGA
>Ga0247664_1000075_pt1 | contig 25932 bp, 15 predicted proteins | sample CNK05_metaG_FD_182715 | JGI IMG/M metagenome (GOLD analysis project Ga0247664, IMG submission 182715) | Soil microbial communities from Purdue University Martell Research Forest, Indiana, United States - CNK05 | ecosystem: Environmental > Terrestrial > Soil > Temperate forest > Bulk soil...
CGTATGATACGATGCGCTGCGTGCCTAAGTGTGTGTTCTTACGCCGATCAGTTCAATGGGTCGTCGCGTAAAAGACAATGTTAATCCCGAGCGGATAGGCTTTCTTTTCGGAGCGAGGTCCGGCGTGGTTTCAGAGGCTGCTTCCGCACGGCCGAGAACAGCTTTACTCACCTTACGGCCGCTGGGGTTCAGGTTGGCGCGCGCGCCCCGGTTCGGCCTCGAGCTTGTCGGGCTTGGAGGCAGGTGGCACAGGGGGCGGGGACGTACTGGGCGCGGGTGGTGCGGGCGCGGGCGAAGGAGATTCCGCATTCAGTTGGAGCAGGAGCCGATGGGCTTCTCGAAAACGTGGAGCTTCTTCGAGGGCTTGAAGCAAGTGCCGGCGCGCGCCGGGATCGCCGGTTTGATGCAGCAGACGGGCGAGTTGATAATGCGCCCCGGCTGGGTCGGGCGGATCGAGCCGAAGGAGGGTGCGACAGGCGCGGATCGCTTCGTCGCGATCACCCAAGGCTTCGCTGGCCTGAGCCAGCTGTCGGTAGGGCGTGGGCGTCAGCGGGTTGACCGCCAAATAACGCTGGGCGTTGGTGCGGACGGACGGCCAGTTCCCGGCGGCGGCTTCCAATTCCATCAACCGGCCATAGGCATCGGCTTCATCGGCGGCGCGGCTGGCTAATTGATGAAGCACGACCCGTTCTTCGTTGGTTTCATTGAGGTGCCGATGGGCCTGGGCCAGGAGCGGGTAGGCGCTGTCCGAACTGGTATTGCCCGGATAAAGCGTCAGCAACTTTTGCAAGGGCACCTTGGCTTCCGCCCATTTGCGGTCGCGGATCAACTTCCGCGCATAACGGGTCAGCACGTAATAGTTCTTTGAATCCGCGCTGTCATCGTCCGTGTTGCGCTCCGGTTTGCTGAACTCGAGCCCGGGCGCGAGATTTTCCGCCCGGTCGCGGGCGAACTTGGAGAATTGCTTTTCCACCTCGTCGATGGGGGCGGTGTGATTGGCGATGGCGACGTTGATCTCGGCGCCTTCCCCAAGGTCGTGCAGGATGGCCTTGAGGGCATCGAGACCGAACTTCGAGACGAGAAATTCCACCGCCAACGCGGATTCGTAATATGCGAATTGGAGATGAGTCTCGGATTTGGGCGCCAGGAAAGCGGCGCTCAATTCGCTGAGCGGCGTGAATTCCTTGCCGAGGACCATCTCGCGGTAGCGCGGGGTCATGACCTGGCCCCAGGTCGGGTTCTGTTGCAGCTCTTCGTGAACGGAGATCCCTTCGCTCAACCAGCGCGGCATTTTGTTTTTGGTAAGCTGGAGCGTGACGACGTGACAGAACTCATGCCAGAGAACCGCCTGCCAGTTGGCCGTGTGACCGGTTTGGGAGGCCGGGCTGTTGGCGGTGATGACACTGCCAAAGCAGACCCCAAGGTAGCCGGGGTTGCCGGGCATGCCGAACGTGCGCACGCCGAAATCTTTCGGCTCGGGAAAGATCTCAACGATGGTGGGATGAGTCAGCTCCAAGCCGTACTTGGCGCACAAGGTGTTCTTGGCTCGCTGCAAAAGCTCCAGAACGCGGTCCCCATAAATCGCGGCCTCATTGGTGGACATGCGCACGAGAAAATCCGCATTGGTCAGGACAGCGAACTTGGCCAGGTTTTCCTGCAGAGCCGAAAGGTTGAAAGCCGTGACGTCATAGGCATCGGCGTTGTGCACTTCTTCGGCCAGGCGCCAGCCTTCCTCTTCCTGGCCGAGGCGCAGGAGATCCTGGGAGAGCTGGATCTTGGCCGGTAGAAACTTGGGATCGAATTCGAGCGCGCGCCGCTGGCAGGCGGCGCCTTCAGCGAACCGATATTTCTGCGAAAGCTTGCGGCCGATCAGATGATCGACCTCGGGATTGGTGTCCCAGTAGCGCAACGCATTCTCGCGGGACTTGGTTTCGCCGGCGGCGTCATTGCGCAGATGCGCCAGCACCGCGCGGTGGGCCCACGCCTTGGGATGGTTGGGATTGACTGCGAACACCTTCTTCAGGTTCTCTTCGGCTTCGTGGTAGTCCTCGCCATCAACCAGGTGATCCACCAGCAGCAGATAACTGTCCACGTGATTGGTGTTGCGCGTGAGCGTGGCATCGAGGGAGGCCAGCATCTGCAGGCGATCGCTGGGCGCATAACTCCGGGCGAGGCCAAAATGAAAATCGGGATCATCGGCAAATTTCTTCAGACCTTGGGAGAAGGATTTGGATGCCAGTTCGTAGTCGTTCTTGGCCAGAGCCAAATCACCGGCCGCCAGATAAGGTTCGCGATTGCTTGGATCCCGTTTCTTGGCCACATCAAAAAACTGCTCCAGCACCCGGCGTGGATCCATGCCCAGCAACAGGGCCGCCCGCCCGACCGCGACGAGGTTGGCGGTGTCCTGATAAGCCCACATGCGGTAACCGGCCAACGTGTTGATCTCCGCCAGCAGTCCGGCCGCTTCGTTCACCTGTCCGTTCTGCAGGTAAACTTCACGACCCAGCAGCCGCAGGCGCACACTCCAGGGAAATCGTTCCAGGTTTGTGCTGATGACTGTATAGGCGTTGGTGTAGCGGCCGAGCGCCATCATGGATTTGGCCAGCAATAAGCGCCATTCCTCGGATGGTTCCCGCTCCGCGATCGCCGCCTCACACGCGTGGATGCATTCTGCATACTGGCCTTTGATGAAAAGAGGCCGCGCATCATCCAGGTCCGCCGCCCGGCCACGGCTGCAGAACCCGCTCAGCATGACGCCGCCGAACAGACAGACCAGGAACGGGGGGAAGTTCATCGCCGGCACCAGCCAGGAACATCGGCGCCGGCGTGAACGTACGATTGTCATGACGTTGCTTATAGCTCACCGCGTGAACCGAAACAAGCGCCGTGAAGGCATTTGGCCGTGCATCCTGAAATCCGTGAGTTGCAGTCTCCTCTCACCGAATAAAGGAAAAATGCTCGACGACTTTAAGAAGCTCCCCGTTCGAATCCGCGGTCTCTCCGGTTCTGAGGTTGCCTTCCTTCCGCCAAATCGCGCAGGATGCCGCATCGAATTGTAAATTGTGAACGGTGAATCCCGAACCCTGAACCTGGCGATCGCCTTGGGTGATCCGGCGGGCATTGGACCGGAGGTAACCCTGAAGGCCCTCGCCCAGGAATTGGATCAGGACGACAATCGTTATTTGCTGATCGGCAACCCGGCTCTACTTCAGTCCCTCAACGACGAACTGGGTCTGCGCCTGCCGTTAGTCCCGCTAACCAGTAGTTCCCCAAGTCCCTCGGCGCGGATCCGTGTCTTTGATCCGACGTCCGGCTCGCCGGATGCGCTACGGGTTCCTCAGGCCGCGGCGGCGGCTCGAGCGGCCGTGGCCTGGCTTAAACACGGCGCCACCCTCTGTCTGCGCGGTGAGGCGGGTGCCCTCATCACGGCGCCCGTCAACAAGGAAGCGATCATCCGTTCCGGAGAGAAGGATTTTGTCGGCCAGACCGAGATGCTCTCGGCGCTGGCGGGCACCACGCGAACCGCCATGATGTTGTTGGGTTGCGATGATCGCGAGCGCTGGCTGCGCGTGGCGCTGGCGACCACGCACGTGCCCATCGCGCGGGTGGCCGAAGTATTGACCCGGGAAAAAATTGAATTGGCGATCGACCTGGCCGCGCAGTCCTGTGTCGACCTGGGACTCCCCCGGGCGCGGGTCGGAGTTTGCGGTCTGAATCCGCATGCCGGCGAAGGCGGCAAGATTGGCACAGAAGAGATCACCACCGTCATCCCGGCGGTGGAAGCCGCCCGCAAACGGGGTCATGACGTGACGGGTCCGCTGGCCGCCGACACGTTGTTTTATTATGCGTTTAAGGGCGACTTCGACGCTGTGGTCGCCATGTATCATGATCAAGGATTGGCGCCCCTGAAAATGATTGGATTCGAGACCGGAGTGAACTGGACCTTGGGCCTGCCCTTTATTCGGACGTCACCTGACCACGGCACGGCTTATGATATCGCGGGCAAAGGCCAGGCCAATCCCGCCAGCATGATCTCAGCGATTCGCCTGGCCAAGAAACTGGCGAAGGCTGCGCCGATTTCACGGCCATGAACAAGGAGCCGTCAGCGATTTCACGTCGGCACTTTCTTGTTTCTTGGACCTGCGCGGCGGCGGGTGCAGTCGTGGATGGCAGCGGCGCTCCGGCGTTCGCCCAAGCAGGGGAGATACCAATCATCGATATTCATCAGCACACCAATTACGCTGGCCGCACCAACGAACAGTTGGTCCGGCACCAGCAGGTCATGGGCGTGACCACGACGGTGCTGTTGCCGGCGGGACGTTTTTATGGGTTGGATGCCAAGTGCGGAGGCAACGACACGGTGGTGGAGTTAAAGAAGCAGCATCCCGATCAGTTCGTATGCTTTGCCAACGAGGTAGCTGATATCGATGAAGCGCCCGAAGTCATCCGCCATTTTCTGCGCCGGGGCGCCGTTGGGATTGGCGAACAAAAGTTTCGTGTCGGAGCAGATTCGCGTTTTCTGGAGCGCATCGCCCGGTTGGCCGAGGAGTTTTCCGTGCCCTTGCTGATGCACTTCCAACACGGCGTCTACAACACGGACATTCAGAATTTTCATCGGACTTTGGAGAAATTTCCGCGGGTTAACTTCATTGGTCACGCCCAGACGTGGTGGGGAAACGTGGACGCCAAACATGATCAGAAGGTTCTGTATCCGACTGGACCTGTGACGCCGGGCGGGATCACGGATCGGTTGCTTTCGGATTACCCGAACATCTATGGCGATCATTCCGCCGGGTCGGGTTTGAATTTTCTTGTGCGTGATCCGGAGTTTGCCGCCTTGTTCATTCGCCGGCACCAGAACAAGTTGTTATTCGGCTCGGATTGCGACGACATCCTGGGAACCGGCCCTGGGTGCACCGGGGCCCAGATCCTGTCCAACCTGCGCAAGCTGGCCAGAGACGAGGCGGTGCAGCGGAAGATCCTGTTCGAGAACGCCCGAAAACTTCTGGGCTCCAAAGTGCAATTGTAATTCCAGTTCCGGCTGGCGGCATAACGACGGCTCATGAAGGCCAGTGAGGCACCTCCGCTTGGAACGCGCGCGCGTCTGGCCGTGCTACTAGCCGGGTCGTAGCGGCTCAGGGGCGCCAATCAAGCACTTGCGGCGAATCCGCGAAGACCGGTTAGGGCTGGAATGGGTCCAGCAGGCGGGTTCGCTTGTGGTTTGCCATTTCAACGGCTTCCCAATCCAGGAAGTAGCTGGTGTCTTTCTCGACAATCTCGCGCATCAACCGGCTGCGGGCGTGGGCGCGTGAATTGGCGGGAGGCTCATGGCGGGCCTGGGCCACGCGGCTGGGACACCACGGCCCGTCTTCCTTGGCCAGCGGCAAGGCGAGGCTGCGATCCGGATCGATCTGGTGATACTCCAGATCCAGGGATTCGAACCACGGATGACCCCATTCGATCCCTTCCTCTTCGCGGAAGGCTTGGAAGAGGAATTCCTTGCTGATCCAATCCACGATGCCGACGAGGGCGTTGCGATTGGAGGCGAGGGCCTGATGCACCCATTCCCAGAGTTGAAGAATGGCGTCCGTTTCCGCATCCCGGCCCCGGAACATGGCCGCAGCCTTTTGACGATAAGTTTCCAGCATCTCCAAGCCGTCTTTCTTGCGGCCATCCTGCAAGGTCACCCACCAGGGTGGCGCCAGCACTCGCGAAAGCTGGCGGAGTGCACTGACGGCGTCGCCCAGGGTCAAGTCCGGCATTTCGTCCGCATCCAACAAATCGAGCACCAGCCGGGTCGTGCCCACCTTCAGGAACAAGGCGGCGGGCAGGACATTGCTGTCCCCGTGAATGAGGTGTAATCGCCGATAGAGCCGCGGATCGGCCAGGGGTTCGTCGCGGGTATTGATGATGGCGCGGTTATGCTGGACCCACTCAAAGAAGTCATTCTGGATATAATCGGCGCGCTGGCTGATTTGGAAGGTGCCTTCGCCCCGGCCGGCTTCGGGCCGGGCGCGATTCGGGCGCGTCGAGCCGACACGTCCGGCGCCGGTAAACAAAACGCGCAAGGTCAGGAACGTAAGCAGCGACATCACGTTTTTTTCGTGAAGTGGCGAGCGCCGTTCCAGGGAGTAGTTTTCGTGGCAACCGAAGGTGGCGCCGGTGTAATGGTCGACGTTATTTCGGATGAAATGCACTTTCTGGCGCAAGCCGAGCGCCCGAACCGCGTCCAGCAAGAGCATATCCCCGGCCCGATCATAGCGGACGACATCGGTCACGGAAATGCATTCGGGCGTGCAATACTCGATATGCTCCATGTCGATGTAGATTCGGCCTCCGTTGAAGAGGAACCCCCCGTTGCCGGCGGGCGCATCCCAGTCGCGTTCGTGCTGATCGATCAAGCCGTAGCGATGCTTTTCGAAGAGCCAATCGCGGATCGGCGGCAGCAGTTGTTTGGGATCCTGATACGGATCGTCGACCAAACAACCGTACTCCGTCTCAATTCCTGAGATTCGGCGTGCCATGCAATGGATTTGAATAGCTTAACCCGGCCTAAAACGATGCCCTGTAGCACGGCGTCCTTGCAAGCCGGAAGCGCTTGTTACAGGTGCGTGTCGGAGCGTGTATCCAGGTGCCGCCGCGGGTTCACGCTTCGGCACCCGGTTTAAATCAAGCGGCTGCGGCTCACCAAGCCGCGGTTCGGTCCGCTTACGAAAGGTTCAGCACCCGGTAATGAACCGGCCCCGGCAAAGCCCGGTCCAGCAGGGCCACCTCGACCGTTCGACCCGCAATCGTCGGCGGCGACGCCGCGGTCGCGGCCAATTCCGCGAAAGGTTTGGTCTCGACGATGGCCTGCCAGGCCCTCAGACACAGACCAGCGATATGACCGAGCGAATCCTCGGCTTTGAGGTGGCGGCGCAGCCAGCCGGCGGCTTCTTCCTCGTATTTACGGTCGGTTCCTGCCACCAGCACACCGGAGGTCTCATAGTGATGGTTGCCATCGTAGTGAACACGAACCAGCACATCTTGCTCGGGCTTGGTCCCCAATTCGGCGAAAATCGATTCCACGATGAAAGGGGGTGAAAAAATCTGTTCGAAACTTCCCTTGAGGCTCGTACTGAGGGCGAAACTGATCAGACGCCGCAAGGTGACATCCTTGCCGGAACGATTGAATCCCTCCAGGTGGGCTGCCTCGATGGCGGCTTGGCGCAGGCGTTCGATGTCGACGGGATGGCCCAGCGCAGCGAAGCCGTGCCGGTCATAGATCTCGAACACCTTGGACTGCCCCCGGCCCACGCCGAGCAGCAGAATTCCTTCCGGCCGGCTCAAGGCGAACACAGGCGTGCTCCCTTTGAGTTGTTCCTGAATATATTCGCGGCGATTGCTGATCGCCTCCAACCAACGATAGGGCTCCTCAGTCATGCGCCGGCCTCCTGCCACATCTTTTGTTGTTCAGCGGTATCCACGGACTTGATGCCTTTTGCCGAGAGCCATTTGATGGTGGCGAATTGCTGTTTATCGGGATGGACGCCGCCGGTGGCGGTGTCGAATTCGGCGGCGGTCATGAGCAGTTCGTTGGCGAGCACGACGGCTTGGGGGAGGGACATTTCGCCGGGCTTGGGTTGTCCCCAGCGTTCGAGGAAACTCAGGACGCTTTTGATGCTGCCGGAGCCGGAGCCGGAGCCGGCAAACTGGGTGGCCTCGAACTGGGCGCCCAGCGGGTCGTAAAAATAAATCTGCGGCTGGGCCGCGGAGTCATTGGTTTCGACGCCGGCGAAGATGGGGGAGACAATGCCGAACCCCTGGATGGTGGCGGCGATGTTATTGCGCAACAGCTGAGACAACGCCCGGATTTTGGCGGGCAGACTCATCGATTGCAGCTGGCTTCGGCGATAAAACTCGAACGAGGTCTGGAGCGTCCGCGCCATCTCGAAGGCGGTGGCGGGGACTCCGGCGATGGCCATGAGCGAATGAGAATCCAGATCGAGGATCTTCTCGGTTTTATCGGAGAAAACGATATTGCCGGCGGTGGCTCGGTGATCGCCGGCGATAATAACTCCTTCACGGCAATGAAAGGCAAAGACCGTGGTCGCCTGCAGAGGCGTCACGGCCGATCCGGTGGAGCCGAGCTGCGGGACCTGAGTCTTGGGCAGCAGGGCCAGAAAATCGCCGTTCATTGACCGGTCCGTTGGCGATAACGGCGGGCTTGGTCCGGATCGACCTTGCGCATCTTCTTGAGCAGCTCCTCGGTATTGGGCTTCTCGACTTGCGGCGAGCGCGGGCCGTCCCCACCGCCCCCGCCGCCAGGCGACGGCGTGACCGGATGAGGTTTTCGCAATGGATCAGGCATATTCAGTTCAGGTTAAGTTACACGAGTTTCGCGAAAGGCAACTGCGCGAGATCTTCCACGGTTTGCGCGGCGCTGATGGTTTTGAGGCTTTGCCGAATGACCGCGGGATCAAACAGGTTCCGCAGATCCAGTTCGATCTTCATGTGCGCGCCTTTCAGCATGATGTAATCCCATTGCGTGGCCTGCACGGAAGACCCGAACTTCTCGATGCACCGGCCCCGCACCGCCGCCCGGGTCGTCGTCGGCGGACAAAGACTGTGGCCGGTAATCTCATCCAGCGGATAAGGCAGACGGAACGCGCGCTGGTCCAGCAAGGCATAAAACAGACCCTGCTCGCGATCCAACAGGTGATAACTCAGATCCAAACTGCGCAGCCAGGGATCGTCGGCTCCGAGATTTTCGGCCTGACGAAACTGTTCCAGGAGTTGGTACTTGGCGCTCCAGTCTAGCCGGTCCGCGGTGGAGAGCGGATCGCGTTCCAGATCGTTGAGCACTTCCTCCCAGGCCGTCACGACCGCCTGCCAATCGGGATCCAGCCCGGGACAAAATTCCTTCACCAACTGGAGGTAGACCCGTTGGACTTCGATCCCGTTGGTTTTGTAGCCCTGGGTGTCCCGGCACAACCATTTCCAGGTGGCATCCCGGGAGACTGTCTTCAAAGTCTGGATCGGGTCGGCCAGGCGCGGCACGCGATCCGGGGGCGCCCCGTTGAGCAGGGCCTGCAGCACCAGGGAGGTCGTGCCAATCTTGAGCCAGGTCGAATAAAGCGAAAGGTTGGCGTCGCCGATGATGACGTGAAATCTTCGGTAGAGCTCGTTGTTGGCGTGTGGCTCATCCCGCGTATTGATGATGGGCCGCCGTTGCATGGTGTCGACGCTCTGCAATTCCGAAAAGAAATCGCTGCGCTGCGAGATCTGGAAGCCGGGTCCGATGAATTTATCCTCTTCCTCCCAGCCGAACTTGCCGGCCCCGCAAACGATTTGGCGGGTGACGAAGAAGGCGACCATGGCGGTGCTGAGCACTTCCCAGGGCAGCTTGCGGGGCATGAGATAATTTTCGTGGCAACCGTAGCTGTGCCCGCGAAAGTCGGTGTTGTTTTTATAGAGCAAGACCGGGTTGTCGGTGCCCTGGTTCAGGTTGCGCACGCAAGCCATGAGCAGGGCGTCGCCGGCGTAGTCCTGCTGCAGGAGTTCGAGCAGGGTGCTGCATTCCGGAGCGCAATATTCGGGGTGGGCGTGGTCGTTGTAGAAGCGGGCGCCGTTGCGAAGCACCAGGTCGCTCTTGATCTCGCTGAAGGTCATCGCCCGCTGGGCGTCCTGGGCGAAGTAATTGGATTCGTCGCTGTCCTGCAGCAGTTCCTTAACGCGGAACCCGCGCGCATCGCAGTGGGGATCCTCACAGCTGTAATCCCAGCGCATGCGCACCCCGGGCGCGGTGGCGCTGCGGACGAGGGCGATGGATTCAGACACGACATCCACGCTCTCGGGATTCTGTCGTGTGATCCCGATTTCTGTTTCCGTGCCAAACTGGATGTCCATGACTAGTTCGGTTCGGACCATTCCGTGATCCCTGATGCCGTTCTTTTCTACGCCTGGATTCGCCGATGTGCAAGCGCACGGCGTCGGGCGCTTAAGCCACCAGGGGAGTAACGGCCTTTGCCGCGGGCGCTTTAGTCCATTCTCAAAACATCGAGACGGGACAATTAAATGGTTCCGGTTGACTGGGCCGGTTCGGCCGGCCGGTAGGGCGCGAGGCGAACGACGTTGCCCGGTTCAAAATCCGTCAGCTTCAGCCAGTCTTCCGTGATGTCGCTGGGCGGGAACAGATCATTTTCACGATATTCCTTGGCCAGGGCATCGAGCAAATCCTGGGCGCGCAAAGGCGATTCTGTGCCCTGGGCGATGCAGCGTTTGATCGCGTATTCCTTGGCCCGTTCGACAATCGCCGCGATGATCGCGCCGCTGGCCAGATCGCCGCGGTAGAGGTAATCGTGACGGCCGCTGCGAAAACCGATATCCAAAAACCGGTTCTCCTCGGTGCGCGCGTAGTGGGCTTCCACCACCGTTTCGACCAGCACATCGCGCGACTCGGCCAGGGGTAAATCTTCCTGGAGATAGATCTTGTAGATCTCTCTCGCGGCCTGTTTATCGGGCCGGCGCACGCGAATTTTGCGATCGATGCGGCCCGGGCGCAAAATGGCGGGGTCGATCAAATCGGCGCGGTTGGAGGCGATGATGATGACGACATTCTGCAGGACTTCCAACCCGTCCATTTCCGTGCAGAACATGGGCACCAGGGTGGAAAGGATGTTGGAGCCGGTGCGGACGGCGTGTCGGGTGCCGAGGATGGATTCGGCTTCGTCAATAAAGAGGAACGCCAGGTGTCCTTCGGCCGCTTTCTCGCGGCATTGTGCGAACAAGTCCCGGACCTGACGTTCCGATTCTCCCAGCCACATGTTGAGCACCTCCGGGCCTTTCACACTGAGGAAGAACTCCGGATGATCCTCACCTGTCTTCTCGCGGATCTGCAGGCGCAAATTGTGCGCCGTGGCCTTGCCCAGCAGCGTCTTGCCGCAGCCAGGCGGCCCATAGAGCAAGAAGCCCTTGGGAACCGGGTGATTAAATCGTTTGAAAAGTTTCGCGTGCAAAAAGGGCATCTCGATGGAGTCCCGGATTCCTTGCACTGCCTCCTCCTGCCCCCCAATGTTCTTCCAGAGCACCGGTTCCACCCGGGTCAACGAGCGGTCCAGCCGCTTGGCCGTCCCGACCACCTCCACCGCCACCCGCTGGTTCGGGTCCAGTCGCAATTCCAACCCCGCTTTCAGCTTGTCCTTCGCCAGTAACGAGGAGCGGACCACCACCAAATCCGATATGCCCGAATCGTTGCCCACCCGCAGCCGGCCGTCGGAAAGTAATTCCACCACTTTCACCACCGGCCCGTTCTTGTCGAATCCGAAGGAATCTGTGACGGCGAACGCCTCGTTGAGCAACACGCGCGTGCCGGTTTCCAGCGTGACTTCCGGGATGGACGGGTCGAGGCTACAGACGTAATCGGTGCCGCCGACGCAGACGAGGGCGCGGGCTTTGGGCAGCTTTTGCAAGAGCGTGCCCAGGCGCAACGCCGGCGCGCGCAGTTTATCCACGGCTTCGCTCAGTTTTTCGACCGCATTCCGCGCCTGGTCTTGCAGTTCCTCCATCTCCTCGATCCGCCGGCGCAAAATCGTCAGGTCCGGCGGCACGGGCCCTTGCATGGCCAGCCGATGGGAGATGAGATCCAGCAATTGCAGCGTGGAAAGATTACCGGATTCTTCCTCCGGTGCACTGGATGGGTCTGTCGGGAGCGCCTCCGGACTAGGCGGGGGACCAGAGGGTTGTGGTCGGCCTTTGTTGGACTTGTTCACACGGAAAGTCTACACCACAAGGCCAATGATTCAAATTGCAGACTCGGAAAATCTTTTGGCCTGCCCCAAGCCCCTGCGAGTTCGCCTTTCTGGCTGCCGCAGCAATGGACACTGACTCGCGACCTCTTCTCAAAGGATTCTCAAAGGCGAGAAGACGCGGTGGGAAAGACATCGCTTTCCGGCCCGGGAACTGCCATCGTCGGCTCGGCATGCATCGTGCACTTCAGCCCTGGCTTTCCGAGGAAAGCCGATGGTTCGCCCAACAGGGATGGTTTGGATTTAAACAGGCGTGGTTGATCTGGCTGCTGGTCGGTGTTTGGCCGATGGAGCTGGGTGTGGCGCCCGCCGCGGAACCTCCAGCAGCGCCTGCCCCTCGGGCGGCAACTCCGCCGGCATCGGCAACTCCGCCGGCCGGTGCATCTGTCTGGCAGCCGGCTCAGGCGCCGATCATGACCCGTTGGGCAAAAGAGGTGGAGCGCGGCCAGAACCAGGCGCCTTATCCGCGCCCGCAATTGGTGCGAAACGAATGGCAGAACCTAAATGGGCTTTGGGATTTTGCCCTGACGGTGCGCAGCGCCTCGCAGCCGACGCAATTTCAGGCCCGCATTCTGGTTCCTTTTCCAGTCGAGTCCGCCCTTTCAGGGATCATGAGTAATGTCGACGAGCGGAAGCGGGTTTGGTATCGCCGGGCCTTGACGGTGCCCGGGCTCTGGGCGGGACGGCGGGTGCTCTTGCATTTCGGCGCGGTGGACTTCGAAGCCACTGTTCTGGTCAACGGACAACAAATCGGCGTTCATCGTGGCGGCTACGACCCGTTCTATTTCGACATCACCGACACTCTGCGGGCTTCCGGCACCAATGAGCTGGTCGTTGGAGTATGGGACCCGGCCGACGCCAGTCCTTATCCTCGGGGCAAACAGGTCCGCAAACCGGATCAAGGGATCTTTTACACCGGCACCAGCGGCATTTGGCAGACGGTTTGGCTGGAACCCGTGGCGGCGGGGGGCGTGGCCGCGCTGAAATTGACGCCGGATGTGGATGGAGGGCGTCTGCGGTTGACGGCGGCCGGCTTGAGTGCAGATGACACAGTTGCTCTCGAAGCGGAGGCGTCGGCGAGCGGGCAGGTGGTGGCTCGGGCCGCCGGCAAGTACGGTTCGGAACTGAGCCTGGCGATCGCCGATCCCAAGTTATGGAGTCCGGACGAGCCGTTTCTTTACGATTTAAAAGTCACCGCCAAGCGAGGCGACCAAGTGTTGGATGTGGTCTCCAGCTACTTCGGGATGCGCAAGGTTTCGCTGGGCCAGGAGGGCGGACGCACCAAGATCTTCCTGAACAACAAACTTTTCTTCATGCTGGGACCGCTGGATCAGGGTTTTTGGCCGGATGGTCTGTACACGGCTCCGACCGACGAAGCGCTTCGCTACGACATTGAGCTCACGAAGAAGCTCGGGTTCAACATGGCCCGCAAACACGTCAAGGTGGAACCGAGTCGCTGGTATTATTGGTGCGACAAGTTGGGGTTGTTGGTCTGGCAGGATATGCCCAGCGGCGACCGTTTCATTGGCCCGCGCGATGCCGACATTACCCGCTCCCCGGAATCGGCGAAGCAATTTGAAGCCGAGCTGCAGGCGCTGATCGAGGCGCGTCACAATCATCCGTCCATTGTCATGTGGGTGGTTTTTAATGAAGGTTGGGGCCAATACGATACGGCGCGGCTGGCCAAGTGGGTGAAGGATTATGATCCGACGCGGCTGGTCGATTCCGCCAGCGGCTGGACCGATCGATCGGTCGGTGACGTGCATGATATTCACCGCTATCCCGGGCCGGGCGCTCCTCCGCCCGAGACGAGTCGAGCCGCGGTGCTGGGCGAGTTCGGCGGCCTCGGCTACAGGGTCAATGGCCACACCTGGGCCGGCAAGACCTGGGGCTATCGCGGCATGGAGAGTATCGAGAAGCTTTCCCGCCAATATGTGAAGCTGTTGCGCGGCGTTTATGCCCTGAAAGAAAATGTCGGCCTGAGCGCCGCCGTTTATACGCAAACCACCGACGTCGAGTTTGAAGGCAACGGCTTGGTCACCTATGACCGTGAAGTGATTAAAATGCCGGTCGACTTGGTGGCCGACGCCAACCGTGGGAAGTTTCCGCCTGAGCCGAAGATGACGGTGCTGATCCAGTCCTCCCAGCAAGAAGGCATGCCCTGGCGGTACAGCTTGGAAAGGCCGAATGAAAACTGGTTTAAGCCGGAGTTCGACGGCGCGGGCTGGAAAGAGGGTCTGGGCGGATTCGGCACCACCGGCACGCCGGGTTCCGTGGTGCGCACCGAATGGAAGACGGGCGACATCTGGCTGCGTCGGGAGGTGACGCTGCCGGACTTTACGCTCAAGGATCTACGCCTGGTTTTGCATCACGACGAGGATGCCGAGGTCTATCTCAACGGTGTGCTGGCGGTGAAGACCACGGGTTGGATCGGAGATTATGACGAATTCGACCTGACCCCCGAGTCCATCAAGACCTTGAAGCCAGGCCGAAACCTGATCGCGATTCATTGCCATCAAACCGGCGGCGGCCAGTATATCGACGCCGGCCTGGTTAATTACGAACCGGTGCCCAAATAAGTCAGGACAGTAACTGCTAACCCGCGCGGCGATTGAAGGCCACGGCGTCCGCGTAACGAACCCCTCGCCCGCCAAAGATATCCAGGGCGGACCCGATGGTGAGGTCGATTCGACCGCGCCCTCGTCGAGTCACTTCTTCCAGATCCGCAAGCGATTGGGCGCCTCCGGCGTAGGTCAATGGCAATGGGGTCCAATCTGCCAGCTGCTGGACCAACTCCGAATCAATCCCGCGGCAGAGCCCTTCGACATCCGCGGCGTGGATCAGGAACTCGTTACAAAACCCGGCCAGCTTATTGAGCACACCGGCGCCCAGGATCACATTGGTGAAGCGTTGCCAACGGTGAGTGACCACCACGTAGTCTGCGCCTCTCCGGCGGCAGCTCAGGTCCAGAACGAGGCGCTCTTTGCCGACCTGAGCGGCCAGAGCGTTCAGTCGCTCCCAGTCCAGAGTGTCGTTCTGAAAGATCCACGAGGTGACGATAACATGGGAAGCACCCGCCTCGAGCCAGGCTTTGGCATTCTCCAGATTCAGGCCGCCGCCTACTTGCAGGCCTCCCGGATAAGCCTGTAACGCCTCGCGCGCGGCGGTGTCATTGCCCGAGCCGAGCATGATAAGGTGGCCGCCGCGCAAGTTGTCCTGTTGGTAGAGCGCGGCGTACCAGGCGGCGGATCGGTCGGAAACGAAGTTGGTGCGCAATGCCGCGGGATCGTCGCCCAACGTGCCGCCCACGATCTGTTTCACCTTGCCTTCGTGCAAGTCGATACAGGGCCGAAACATCCCTGGAAGTTTGAAGGGGGAGCGCAGGTTGTCGAACAGAATCTGTCCAATTTGGCCTTTCTCGCGCAGCGCCTTGGCGCTTAAATCCCGGCGCATGATCATCGCTCGATCCCCGTTGCGCATCAGCTTGGGAGGCGGCGGCACCGACCTGCCCTCTTACTACGAACGTTTCGGCGGATTCCTCATCGCCGCGGCCATCGACAAATATGTCTATATCACTTTGCACGAAACTTTCGTTGCGGAGTTGATCGTGAAATATTCCAAGCTCGAACGGGTGCAGAAAGTGGATCAGATCGAGCATCCCATCATCCGGGAGGCGTTCAAGCTGGTTGGGTTGGAGGCGGGTTACCTGGAGGTGACGAGCATGGCGGACATCCCGGCCGGGACGGGCTTGGGCAGTTCCGGGAGTTTCACCACCGCCCTGCTCAAGGCATTGCACGCGCACAAAAAGAATCTGGTTCCCAACGCGGACCTGGCCGCGCAAGCCTGCCAGATCGAGATCGAACGGCTGAAGGAACCGGTCGGCAAGCAGGACCAGTATATCGCCGCGCTCGGCGGGATTACCTGCTTCCAGTTTCACCAAAATGGCCGTGTCGAAGCCGCCCCAGCCAAGATCAGCGAAGAGACCCGCTACAATCTCGAAGATAACCTGTTGATGTTTTTTACCGGTTACAGCCGCAGCGCCGGAGCCATTCTCAAGGATCAGCATGAAAAATCTAAAAAAGAGGATCCGGCGATGCTCGAGAACCTCCATCACACCAAGGAAATCGGGTATGCCAGCCAACGCGCGCTGGAGGGCGGCGCTCTGCGCGAGTTTGCGCGGTTGATGGACGAACATTGGCAGCGCAAAAGGATCCGCAGCGGCGGCATGAGCAACCCTAAGATTAACGAGTGGTACGAACTGGCCAGGGCCAACGGCGCTTTGGGCGGCAAACTTATCGGCGCTGGCGGCGGAGGGTTCCTCATGTTTTACGCCGAACAGGAAAAATCCAAACTCCGCCACGCCATGCGCGAGGCTGGGCTCAAGGAGGTCCGGTTCCGCTTTGATTTCGAAGGCACCAAACTCCTGATCGCTTGAAAGACCTGCCTGTGGCGATTCTCGCCGGGGGCCTCGCCACCCGGTTGCGGCCCCTGACCGAACACATCCCCAAGGTGCTGTTGCCGGTGGCGGGCCGCCCGTTCCTTGCTCATCAGCTCGAGTTGCTCCGGCGCCAGGGGATCACGCGGGTGGTCCTGTGCGTCGGGCACCTGGGTCACTTGATCCAAGCCGAGTACGGCACGGGCGCCGCCAACGGCGTCCGGATTGACTATTCTTTCGACGGCCCGGTCTTGTTGGGGACCGGTGGGGCAATTCAGCAAGCCCTGCCGTTGTTGGGCGAACAATTCTTCGTGCTTTACGGAGATTCGTATTTACCGGTGCCGTTCCAGCCCATCGCGGAGTGTTTTGAGCGCAGCGGGCGTCTGGGCCTGATGACGGTCTATCGAAATGAGGGCCATTATGACACGAGCAACGTCGTCTTCGCAGGCGGCGAGATCCGGGTCTACGACAAGAAACAATGCCTGCCGGAGATGCGCCATATCGATTATGGCTTGAGCCTGTTCCGGCCGGCGGCCTTTGCCGGTTGGCCGGCCGATCGGCCCTTCGACCTCGCGAGCGTCATGCAAGACCTGGTCAAACGCGGGCAACTAGCCGGTTACGAGGTCACAGAACGTTTCTATGAAATTGGGTCCCCAGCCGGGTTGGCCGAATTGGAAGCGTTGCTCACAGAAGAATAGCACCGGAGGGGCAGGAAAAATGGTGGGCAGAAAAATGAACCGGGCTGCAGTGAATGGTGGGGTTAGGTGGATGGCTGCGCAGTGCGGGGCTGCGTTGTTTATGTGAATCTTGCTGTCCCCTGTATGGTTCTGTCCGCTCCATCTGGTCAGGAATAGTTAACACAAATCCGCGTCTCATTAGTGTGAACCCCAATTCCTCCCCTGCTCCTAGAATAGGAAGGGCGAGTCTTGGGCGTGGCAGCGGCGCGTTACCATACCAACCGACGAACCATGCGGACATGAGAATGCCCGGCAACCGGCTTCGCAAGGGCTTTACCCTGATCGAATTATTGGTCGTCATCGCCATCATCGCCATTCTTGCCGGCCTGTTGCTTCCTGCGTTGGCCAAGGCCAAAGCGAAGGCGGCCCTGGCTGGTTCCGCGAGCAACCTCAAGCAAATCGCGTTGGGTTATATCGTTTGGGTGAACGACAGCGAAAAGTGGGCCTTACCCTGGCGCATCGAGGCAACGGATGGGGGGACGCGAGATCATCCCAGCGGCCTCCAGAACAACGCCTGGTTCCAATACTCCTGGATCTCAAATGAATTGCTGAGTCCCAAAGTATTGGCCTGCCCTGCCGACAAGGAAGCCAAGCCGGCCGAGGATTTCACGGGCAGCTCCGTCAGTGGCTTCCTGCATCCCAATTTCCGCAATGAAGCGTGCAGTTACGATTTAGGTTTGGATGCCGGCTCCAATACTCACGGTCCCGGGGGCCCATCCAATTACCGCGCCATCCTGCCTTGGGACATGACTCAAGAACACATTCTGATGGCCGACCGCAATATTAGCACCGGCCCAGCCCGCAGCCGTTGTTCCTCGGGTCTCTCGCCGGTCTATGAAGCGCCCATGGGCACCTCCGTTTGGCTCAACAAACCCAAATACGGCCATGGCACGATCGGCAATGTCGCGCTTTGCGATGGCAGCGTCCAAAAACCCCTCAAAAAAGACCTCAACCAAATGCTCATGAAGGGCGTGGACGATGACAGCGTGCACTTCCTCCTGCCGCGTCCCGCGCTGTAACCGCGCGATAATCCGTAGCAGCCGATGGCATGAGGCTCACTCTATCTTCTCCGGACAAGGATTGGAGAATGGACCTTGGTCGGAAGCTTTGTTCGGCAATCTTTGTCGATGGCGTCTTGTGCGATCCTCACTTGACCCGTGCCTCCGGCGCCTCGTCCGAGTTGATCAATTTTAACGCCTCTCCGCAGAATTTCGGCAGCCACCAGGTTTCATGCTGAAGGTTCTCCGTGAGGGCCGGTGCGACTAATGGCGATTCCCTGGCTGCTCGCAAATCAACCTGCACCAACGCCCAGGCCGCCAACCCTCGGAGCGTCTTGTTTGTTTCCGTCAGGCAGCCTAAAAGCATCGGAACTGCGGATTGTGCAGCCTTGCCATAATTGCCCAGAGCCTCTACGGCAAGCTCGCGCACTTTGGTGCTTCCATCGCTGACGCGCTGCGAAAGCGCTGGGACTGCCAATTGTGGCACGGCCTTCAGTCTCATCAGGCTGGCCACACCGCCATAACGGACACCCGAATCGGGATCGTTTAAGGCTGCAACGCATGCAGGAACGACCAGCTCCGCGTTTCCGTGGAAATCTCCCAATGCCCGAACTGCATTACAGGTGCTGCTTCTGCGCCAGTCGTAAGATCTTCGATTTTAGGCCAGAATCCGTTGCCTGAAGCTCGCGAACCAGGAACGGGACGGCATTTGTTCCCATCTGGCAGATCGCTTGCACAGCGGCGGTTTGCGTTCTTGAACTACGCAAATCTCCCAACCAAGAGCTCAACGGCTTTCCTTTGCATAATGGCTCCGACTGGTGCGACACGCAAAGAACCGTACCGACCACCAGCGCCGCAAGACCGCCACACACACCCAAGATTCGATCCCTTTTCATATCGAACTTGTGGCTGACGCCTGGACACGACCGGCAATTCAACAGCACCATGCACCCGGACGTGCCATTGGCACGAATCCAAAGTTTGGAAGAGCCGCCATGGCTTGGCGCCCCAATTCCCTTGCCCCCAATTCCCTTGCCCCGCAGGGCCGGCTGATCGGTGACGAAGGCTGGGTTTTGGAATGAGCCTAGGTGGTGAGCGAGGCTGACGTTGTCCATGAGGTTTGAAAGCGGCGACTGCTAAGCCCCAATTGCTTCGCCGGATGGGGCTGGGGGATTGGGCGAGGGAATTTGGGGCAAGGTGCGTTGGTTGCCACAGATGGGGAGGGGCCCGCAGATTGGCGCAGATTGGCGCAGATAAGAGAGGCCGCCGATGAGGTGGCAGGAAACGGCTCGATGGGATCTTTCTGCCAGCCGCTTTCGTCTTTGCACGGGCTGCGTTCTTGATACGCTGGCTGGGCCATGACGCTGGATTTTGTAAAGATGAACGGAGCGGGAAACGATTTCATCCTGATCGACAATCGCTCGGGCCAGGTGCAGCTCACGACGGAGCAGGTGCGCCGGTTGTGTCATCGACAACGGGGGATCGGCGCCGACGGCTTGTTTCTGCTCGTGCCCAATCGATCGGGGCGCGCGGAGTGGTCCTGGGACTTCTACAATAGCGACGGCAGCCGGGCGGAGATGTGCGGGAACGGCGCGCGTTGTTTTGCGCGATTCATCCAGCGCGTGGCCGGAGTGGGCGCCACGAATCAGACCAGCTTCGAGACACTAGCGGGCATCATCACGGCCAGGTTCCAGGGCGAGCTGGTGACGGTGAATCTCACCCCGCCGAAAGATCTTCGTTTGAATGAAGTGATCGCGGCGGCCGGCGCCAAGATCGAGGTGCACTCCCTGAACACAGGAGTGCCGCATGCGGTGATCCTGGTGCCCGATGCCGACCGGGCCATGGTGCAACAGCTCGGGGCCGAGATCCGGTATCACGACCATTTCAAGCCCAAGGGCACCAACGTGAATTTTGTCCAGGTGCTGGGTCCGAATTGCATTCGGGTGCGGACTTACGAACGCGGAGTTGAAGGGGAGACGCTGGCTTGCGGCACCGGAGTTTCGGCTTCCGCGCTGGTGGTGGCGCGCCTGCACCAGTTCACTTCTCCGGTCAAAGTGCAAGTGCAAGGCGGGGATGTGCTGGAGGTCAGCTGGACGGAAACGGCGGAAGGCTTCAGCAACGTGACGTTAAAAGGCCCGGCCGAGTTTGTTTACAGCGGCAGGATCGAGATCTGACAGATCATTCGATTGTCAATTGTCGATATTGTCGATTGTCGATTGCTAGAGTTTAGAAAGCAGAAATGCACGGTCTCGCGTAGCAGACTCCGCATTCCGCCCTCCGCATTCCGCACTCCGAATTGGGATCAACAATGAGGTTGCCTGGGAAGCTGTGGATCTCTACAGTGCTGCTGTTCGCATGACCAAGGAAGTCGTTTCGCTGCAGACATTGTTGAAGCAACATTTTGGCTTCGCGTCCTTCCGGCCCCTCCAGGAAGAGATCATCTCGGACGCTCTGGCTGGCCGGGATGTGTTGGCGTTGCTCCCGACCGGCGGAGGCAAGTCGCTTTGTTTTCAACTGCCGGCCTTGGCGCAGGCGGGGCTCACCGTAGTGGTGTCGCCTTTGATCGCGTTGATGAAAGATCAGGTGGACGCCTTGCAAGCCAGCGGCGTGGAGGCGGTCTTTCTCAATTCCTCGCTCGCACCGGGCCAAGCCCGGGAACGGCTGCGGAAACTGGACCAGGGCCAGGTCCGGTTGCTTTATGTGGCGCCGGAACGATTGCTACTTTCGGGGTTTCTGGAGGATCTGCAGCGTTGGAAAGTGCGCCTGATCGCAGTGGACGAAGCCCATTGCATCAGCGAATGGGGCCACGATTTCCGCCCGGAATACCGGCAAATTTCCCAGCTGCGCGGTTTGTTTCCCAACGTGCCGATCATGGCCTTGACGGCGACAGCGACCCGGCGTGTCCGGCGCGATATCATTCAACAGTTGCAGTTGCGCGACCCTCGTTGTTACGTGGCCAGTTTTAACCGGCCGAATCTCACTTATCGCGTGTGGTCCAAGCAGGAGGCGTTCGAACAAACCCTGGAATTCATCCGGGCGCGCCGTTTGGAGAGCGGCATCGTTTATTGTCAGAGCCGGCGGGCCGTGGAGAGCCTGGCGGAACGGTTGCGGGCCAACGGCATTCTGGCTGCGCCCTATCACGCTGGGATGGAGGCGGCTGCTCGCACGGCAAACCAGGAATTGTTTCTGCGCGACGAAGTGCGAGTCATCTGTGCGACCATCGCCTTCGGCATGGGCGTCAACAAACCGAATGTCCGCTTCGTCATTCACTACGATTTGCCCAAGAACATTGAGAGCTATTATCAGGAGACGGGCCGGGCCGGGCGGGACGGCTTGCCGAGCGATTGTCTGCTGCTGTTTTGCTTCGCTGATGTGGTCAAGCAACGCCGGTTCATCGAGGATAAGCCGGATCTGCAGGAGCAAGAGGTTGCCCGGGCGCAACTGCAACGGATGATCCAATACGCTGAGGAAAGCGGCTGCCGGCGCGCCGCGTTGTTGGCCTACTTTGGCGAAACGCTGTCTGGAGCCAGTTGCCAGGGCTGTGACAACTGCCTGACCCCGCGCGGAACCTATGACGGCACACTGGCCGCCCAGAAATTCCTCTCCTGCGTCTATCGGATTCGCGAACGCAGCGGATTTAACGTCGGGATGGCTCATGTGGTGGGCGTGTTGACGGGCGCGGACACGGAGAAGATCCGGAAATGGGCACACCAGGAATTATCGACCTACGGCATCGGCCACGAGCATAGCCGCGCGGAATGGATGGCGATCGGGCGCGAACTGATCCGTCTGGGTTACCTGCAGCAGGACGCAGCTCGCTTCAACGTTCTTGAACTGACGACCGAAGGCCGAACTTGTCTGCGCGAGCGGAAGGCGGTGGCCTTGACCAGATCGCTTGAGGAAACCAAACACCCACGGCGCGGGGAAATTTCCTGCGACGAAACACTCTTTCAGCAATTGCGCGAATTGCGCAAGCGTTTGGCGGATGAGAGGCAGTTGCCGCCCTACATCATCTTCTCAGACGTGTCCCTTCGCGAGATGGCGCGGGTATACCCGATGACGGAGGCGGAATTCCGGCGGATCAGTGGCGTGGGCGAGCGCAAGTGGTCTGAATTCGGCCCCATTTTCATGGCGGAAATCGTGGCGTTTCTGCACACGCACCCGCGCCAGATCTTTGCCCAGAGTTCCTTTGAGGCGTCGCCGGCCCCGCGGACCGCAAGAGCGCGGTGGCGTCCTCGCGCCGGCTGGTGAGCCGGCTTCAATGCTCCACGAAGGTTACCTGGCCACTTTGATTTGTGCCGAGGAAATGGCCGGAAGCGTTGTTGGCTTTTTGCAGCACCACCCCTTTGAAGTTTAGGCCCGCGCCGCCGCTGGGCGGGCTGCAATGGCCAGTGAACAGGCCGCTGGAAAGGTTGAAGAGCATCGTGACATCATCGGGCCCGAGGTTCGACACCTTGCTGTCCAGGCCCAGCGTGAGATTGTCGACTTCCGGCTGAGCCATATTGCCGCCAGTCAGGGTCAACAAGGCGTTGCCCACATTAAGGATGGGAGTGACGTGATCAGGCGGACGCGTATAGCGCGAGCCCAGCAGGGCGGCCTCGCTGGTGAACCCGCCCGGATAATAATGCGACGTGGGCATGGCAGGTTTGGTCCAGTTGACCACGCCGGAGAAATCGGTGGTGGGCTGATCCGCGAAATTGATCCATCCGAGGATCGCTCCCTGTCCACCATAGAGCGGTGCATAGAGCGGCCAATGACCGTGTTTGGACAGGAAAACCTTGGTGGCAATGGTCGATTGGTCGGCGAGATAAGCCTTCAATTTTACATTGCCGAGGGCATCGACCACCACCGTGCCGTAGCTGTCCCCGCCCGGTGCGAAGGCCGAGCCGGGGCTGCCCAGCAGCACCAGGGTGTAGGAGCCCGCCTGGCTCGCGGGTTGAGTGTGCGTGAACACCGCCCGGTCACCGGCCAGGTCGGCGGTCCAGAGGCCGTCCGTGACGTTGCCATTGATCTGGTCTGAGCCGTGCAGATCAACCGTCCATCGGACGGTGACCGCATTGAGGTCCGGCCGGATCATCTGGTTGGTGGCGTGGCCTTCCAGATCAAGACGCCCGGAAGTGGACAGCCGTTTCTTGCCCATCGTCAACTTGGCCGAATAAGTGCCGCGATCGGTCAGTTTCACCGTGAAGAACCCAGAGGAAGCCAGGTTGACCTCATTCGTGTCGTAGAACAGACCGTTAAACGCGCCCTTCACCCGGACGAACGGGTTGGTCACGAAGTTGGCCGAGAGCGTGACGTTCGATTGCATGACGAAACTCAGCTCCGGCGAATCGCTGGAGACATCCCCGGTCCAATTGGAGAAGACAAAACCGACGTTCGGTGTGGCCTTTAGTCTGTAGGGTCGTCCGATATCGAGTTTCTGGCCGTTGGTGCCGCCTTTGACCGAGCCTTTCCCTTGGATGTCGAGGTTGAGAGTGCCTGGGACGGCGCAGAAGATGGTGCGGGTGTTGGTGGCGGAGGTATTGCCGGTGAGGTCCACGCTGCGGGCACTGATCACGTTGGTGCCCGGAGTCAGTGCCAGCGACGAACTCCAGTTGGCCGTGCCCGTGGCGAGGGTGAACGTTCCGGAACCGACGCGACACTCGACGCGAGCGACGCCGACATTGTCGCTGGCGCTGCCGGTGACGGTGATGGTTGTGTTGGTGAAGGTGGCATTGGCTGCCGGCGTCGTGATCGCCACGCTCGGCGGGGTCAAATCGGGGCCGCCTTGACTAATGCCGTACGGATGTCCTGCGATGGTCAACGTTACGCTGCGCGCGCTGCCTTCATTGGGAGCGACGGTGTAGGAGACCGTTCCGTTCCCGCTTCCATTGGCCGGGCTGGCGAGGGTAACCCAAGCCGGCACGCCGCTGACGGTCCAGGCACAGCCACCGCCGGAGGTCACGTTGACGCTGCCGGCACCGCCGTCGAGATCGAAGGACGCGCTGTTGGCTGACAAGCTGTAGCCGCAATCGACGGTTAAGGTGGCTGCCGCGCTGGTGGCCGACCCGGCGCTGTTTGTGACGACCACGGAATAAGCGCCGGCCTGGTTCATTTGCACGTTGAACAGGCTGAGGCTCGCACTGTTGGCGCCCGGCAGATTCGCGCCGCCAAAACGCCATTGATAACTCAGCGGCGGCCCGCCTATCGCCGTCACGTCGAAGGTCACACTGCCGCCTGCTGTGACGGTCTGGTTCTGGGGTTGGGCGGTGATGGACGGCGCGGTTACCGTCACCGTGATGGATACTGGCGCCGACGTCACGACTTGACCGCCGCTTTCCGTCAAGCGCGCGGTTAAAGAATAACTGCCGGCGGAGACCGGGGTCCAGGTGTAGCTGTATGGCGCGGCAAGGTCTTCGCCCAGTTTGCTGTTTCCTTGGAAGAATTCGACTTTGGTCACGGATTGTCCGCTGCTGGCCGACGCGGTGGCGGCCAGGAAGATACTGGCTGGGGCGACGTAGATGGCTCCGCCGAGCGGGCTGGTGAGCGTGACGCTGCCGGGGCCTCCCGGGCTGCCGGAAGAGAAGTTAATCGCGACGGCATCCGGCCCAACCGAAACAGGGTTGAGGAATCCGGCGGCGCTGAAGGTGTAGCCGTCCAGGACCGGCGTGATCGCGTAAGTGCCCGCGGCCAATCCCGCAATGGTATAGGTGCCATCGCTGTCGGTATAACCCATCTTGGTGCTCGAGGCCGCCATCCGCACGCCTTGCAGCGGTGAACCGTTGTGGAGAACGCGGCCGCTGACACGATACGTGCTCGGGGAACCGACCCGGACGAAGACCGAACTGCTGCCCACGCCGCCTTTCATATCGCTGACCACACAGCGCACCACGTAATCGCCCGTCGTGCTCCAACTTTTGCTGGCGGCGGCTCCGTTCGTTCCAAAGGTGGCATCGCCAAAATCCCAGTAATAAGCCAGGGGGTCGCCGTTGGCATCCGTGGCGGCCGCGTTGAACGTCACCAAACTGCCGATGCCGACGGCATTGGTGCTGGCCGTGATGGACACAGTTGGGTTCGCGTTGCCAGGGAATTGTCCGAGGTTCACGACGATGTCGAGCGATTCCGGGGTGGTGCCGGGTTTGCGCAGGGTAGTGATATGAATGCCGGCGGCATAATCGGAGAAGGTTCTTCCGACCACCAGGGCGGCGTCGTTTTTGCCGTCCGGCGAACCGGGCGTGGTGTCGAGCAGATGACTTTTTTCATTGCCGTTGCCTGACCACCGGATGCCCGCGCCGCTGCTTAACCAACGATTGCCGGGAAATTTCTGGCGAAACTCGACCCAATAATTCGTGCTGCTGCTGCGCACGATTCGCAGACCGCGCAATCCGATGGTGTTGGTGTCGTCGTGGGCATAGATGCGATAGGTGCCGCTGTTGCTGACCGTCAGGGTTTCGTTGCCCTGCAACCAATTCAGATAACGCTTGTAGGACGCGTTGAAATGATTCGCCCCGGCGCTGGCCGAGCCCATCGTGTCAAGGATGTCGCCATACTCGATGCTGGTGCCGTTGCCGATGACGCTCTGGCCGCTCGTATCCCAGAAGTTGGCATGGTTCAACCCGAAGTTATGGCCAATCTCATGTCCCGCCACGCCAGCGCTGAACGCGTTGCGTAGCCAGGCTCCGGACGCGCCGACGTAACCCAATCCGGCCCAGCCCCAGCCGGGCACCGCCCCAAAGCAAATCACGTCATAATCATAATCTGTCAGCGTATACCCATCCGACGCCGCGGCATTGCGAGCGTCTGTCCGCAACTGAGTGTAAAAGTTATTGGGTCCATAGTAGGACGCCGGCTGGGGCATGCGATAGGTCGGCGTGACTTCGGAGCCCGCACCACTCGCGTAGAACCCAGCCCGCCCGAAGGACATCTCAGCATAAAACGCGTTCACCCCGCTGATCATAGCCACCGCGTTGGCGTCCGAGACCGGCACGCCGGACAGG
>Ga0247664_1000077_pt1 | contig 24933 bp, 20 predicted proteins | sample CNK05_metaG_FD_182715 | JGI IMG/M metagenome (GOLD analysis project Ga0247664, IMG submission 182715) | Soil microbial communities from Purdue University Martell Research Forest, Indiana, United States - CNK05 | ecosystem: Environmental > Terrestrial > Soil > Temperate forest > Bulk soil...
CTCGACCAGATCTATACCCGCCAGCTTCGCCAAGCGGCCGAACAATACGACGCCACCAAAGTCGAGGAACTCAAGACCGCCCTGTTCCAAGCGCTCAAGAATGTCTTCCATATTCGGATCCTTAAGCCCACCGACTTTGTCAGCATCGTCATCCAGGGCGGCGAAGTCACGCGCACCGAAAAGGCCCCCAAAGGCAACAAAAACAACCGCACCGAAACGCGGGCCACTGAGACGGTCATGACCATGCGCGTGCGGGCTGCGGACGCCATCGCCTTCGGCAAAGGCGAACTGGATCTCGCCAAACTCCGCCAGCGCACCGTCATCCAGACCTATCTGCGCCGAGGCGATTCTTCGGTCGGCACGGCGGCGTTCATGACGGTGCCAGAGGCTAGGTGATCAATCGGCCGCATCAACCCGCTTCAGCGCAACACTAGATGCTCAACGCTCAACGCGCCTCACGCTATGCCCCACGCCCAAGCCGCCATCTTTTCAAAGAAACTTGCGAAACTGTTTTTCCCATCTGGTGTCCAACAGAGTGTTAGCATGAGACAACGAGCAAAAGATTGGACGGTGGCGGAATTGGTCCCGCCCATCCTTCTTGGCCTGGTTGGAGCGACTCTCCTCCTCGCGGCTTCAGCCGGGCCGTTTTCGTGGACAATCGAGCCCTCTCAGAAACAGCCGCGAATCTCCCCCGCCAAACCGCCGCCCGTCAACAGATCGAAAGTGGCTCTCGTCATCTCATTGAAAGCTCAACCGGCCGGTGTTGCCTTGATCGCCGAGCGTCCTGCCACGCGCGCGATCGCGCTGGCCAGTTGACTCGCGCCCGGCGTGTCGCCGTGAAGGCACATCGTCCGGGCGCGCAACCGCAAAGGACGCCCCCGTTCACTTTCAATCGCCTGCCCGGCCTGCAAACGGCGGACTCGTTCCAGAATGGCGTGACGGTCCGTCAGCAACGCGCCCGGCGCCCCACGTGGCAGGAGCGTTCCGTCATCCCGATAAGCCCGATCCACAAACGCTTCTTCCCAAACCGGCACGCCCATCCGCCGCGCCCAACGCGCCACCCGGCCTCCAGCGAAGGCAAAGACAACGCATCCAGGCCACCAGTGCGCGCTCAACCGCAGATACTCGCGAGCCAAGGGCTGACTGCCTTCCACGGCATGATAAAGACTGCCATGCAGTTTGATGTGGTGCAGCGGCACTTTTTCCTCGCCGGCGATGCGGGCCAGGACGCCCACCTGCTGCAGCAACAAAAGCTCCAGTTGCCCGGCCGCCAACTGCAGGGCGCCGCGGCCAAACCCATCGACGGTCGGCACGCCCGGATGCGCCCCAAGATTCACCCGAAACTCGCGCGCCCACCGCACGCAAGCGCGCATGGTGCTGACATCCCCGGCGTGCCCACCGCACGCCACATTGGCCGAGGTGATCCAGCGCATCAGGGCTCGGGTCTGGCGCCGGCTCTCGCCTTCGCCCAAGTCGCAATTCAAGTCTAATCTCATTTCGTCACTCCAAGGCCGGCCACGCGCCGACCGGAACAAATCGAACGTGTTGACCAGGACAACACTGCGCCAGCCAGGACAGATCCGCTGCGTCAACCGTGCCCAGCTTCGGATAACCCCCGATGGTCGGCGCATCACGCATCATCACAATGGGCTGACCATTCTCAGGCACCTGGATGGCGCCAACCCGCACAGGCTCGCTCCACGGCAGCAGCGCCGACGACAAGGCCCGCCCGGTCAGCCGATACCCGACTCGATTGCTCTGCGAGGAGACGGTCCACTCGCTCGAAAAGAAGCTCGCCAAGGCTTCCGCGCTAAACGACTCCGTTTGCGGCGCAGGCCAGACGCGAAACGCTGGTGGACGGGCGTAGTCACGCTGTTCCAGCGCCGGAGCCAGCCGGCTGGCCACGCCGTGCGGCAGATCAAATGCCGGCGCCGGCTCCCCGTCCATGATGTCGCCTGGCTTGAGGATCTGTCCCAAACAGGCCGGCGCGTACGTGCTCCGGCTGCCCAGCCGCGGCCGAATCGCCAGCCCGCCTTGCACCGCCAAATACGTCCATACCCCGGTTCGATGTCGCGGGAACTCCATGATATCGCCGTGGCGCATGCGCATGGCCCGCCAGAGCGGGAACCCGCACGACGCATCCGCACCAGACAGCGCTACCCACGTCTCGCGCAAAAAACAAATGCGCGCGCCTTGCAGCAAGAATTCCAGCAGCGCGGCCCCGGACGGATTGTTCAGCAACCGATTCGCCCACGTGGCCGCGTGCGCATCCATGACTCCGCCTAACGGTACGCCGAACCTGCGCCATCCGACTCGCCCATGGTCCTGCACCGAGACGCCTAGACCCAGGGCTTGAATCTGGAGGACGGCCGCGCTCATCCGCCGCCAGCGCGTCGGGTATCCCATGGCGTAGCGCGTGCGTCCGGCGCGCAGCGCCCGCGCCGGCGCCAAGCCAACCCATGATCCGGCGCGCGCTTCATGTCGTGGCTTCGCGCGGAAGTTCGGCCACGCGGACGAACTTCACCCGGTCCCCCGAATGGAGCAGGAACGGCGACGTCCCGGATTCTTCCCGATCCGCCGCCAGCCAACGGAAGAGTCTGGCGCTGGTGCGGCCGATGAGATTCCAGCCGCCGGGCCCCGGCACCGTATAAATGCCGGTGTGAACGCCCCCGATGGCGACGGACCCGGGAGGAACGTGGGCTCTCGGCGAGGGTAACCGGGGCGTGTGCAGAGCCCGATCCAGATCGCCCAGGTAAGGGAATCCAGGTGAAAAACCGACCGCGTAGACTTTGTAGACCGGACGCCAATGCCGTTCGATAACTTGCTCCACCTCCAACCGGCCTTGGGCAGCCACCCGCTCCAGGTCCGGACCGTCATAACACACGGCGATTTCCTTCGCCCGGACCCGGGCCATCGAGACCGCGCGAGCACGATTCAATCGGCTCGCCAATTCCTTTCGTTGCGCCTCGTCAAACGAACCCTGGGCGAACTCCAGCAAGATCGAGGTGAACGCAGGCACAAATTCGATCAGGCCTTCCGGCGGACGCTGCTCCAGTTCCCGAGTGATGGCCCGGGCGCGGGTGAAGGCATGGTCATTGAGCTTATCCGCAAACTGCAGCAGCCACGCGTCGGGTCCATAAGCAATCCATTTCATGGGACCTTAAGTCGTCGCTCCGCCGTCGGCAGTGGTTCTCTTGAGAAAACTTTGTCCACGGCTTGGCAAAGTTCCTCCACGGTGTTGGGCTTGTAGACCACATGCGCCACTCCGGCGGCCATCGCCTGCGCTTTCAGGTCTTCGGTCATATAACCGGAAGCCATCACCACGGGTAAAGTCGGACAGAGCGCGCGCACGCGCCGGGCTAACTCCAAGCCCGACAAGCCCGGCATGTTGTAATCGGTGACCACCAGATCGAATGCCTCAGGGTCCTGCTCCAGTTTCTGCAAGGCGTCGGCGGCGCAAGTGCAGGCCGTGACCCGATAATTCAAGCGCTCGAAGAGCCGGGTTGCCATGCGAACCAGCGCTTCCTCGTCGTCTACATAAAGCAAACGCTGTCCTTGCCCGCGCGGCAGTTCCATCGAGGGTGCTCCGGGAGTTTCCGGCACGCCATCCATCGCCGGCAGATAGATCGCCACGGTCGTGCCCTGGCCGGGTTGGCTGCGGACGGTGATCGCCCCCTGATGGCTGCGCACGATTCCATGCACCACGGCCAGACCCAGGCCGGTTCCCTGGCTCGCCTCTTTGGTGGTGTAGAACGGCTCAAAAATCCGTTCCTGAGTGGCGGCATCCATTCCCGTTCCGTTGTCAGTCACGCTCAAACAAGCATAACGGCCCGGCGGCAAATTGGCCTGACCAGACGCTCCACCTGTCTTGACCGTGCTGGCCTCTGTCCGAATCTCGATCTGCCCGCCCTTGACGCCCAGCGCATGCCAGGAATTGGTGCACAAATTGACCAGGACCTGATGGATTTGATTGGCATCCGCGCAAATAGTGGGCGTCTCAGGCGCCTCATGAAAGACCAAGTGGATGCCCGCGGGGATGCTGGCCCGGAGCATCGCCACGACTTCCTCCACGACTGGCCCCAGGCGAATCACATCCCGCGAACCCACTTCCGAAAGCCGGCTGAAAGCCAGAATTTGTTGGACCAGATGCTTGGCCCGATGGCTGGCTTTGGAAATCTCCGCCAGGCTGGTCAAGGCGTTTGGGTTGGCGCCGACATCCTGCCGGGCCAAAGCCACGTTGCCCAGAATGGTGCCGAGGATGTTGTTGAAATCATGCGCGATCCCGCCGGCCAGGGTGCCCAGTGCTTCCATCTTTTGCGCTTGGCGCAAATGCGCCTCCAGTTCCCGGCGCATCTCCTCCGCGCGACGCAACTCGCGGGCAGCATGCAGCAAACGATCTCGTTCTGCCAGCAGCAGACTCTGCCGGCCCAACGCCAGCGCGCTTGAAACCAATGCCCCGGCTTGCACCAAAAGTCGGATCGCGGGCGGCACGCCCGGCAGCATCGCCACCAGCGCCACGGCCAAAACGCTGCCTCCGACCAACAGCAACGGGAGCAAGCGCAAAATCCAGTCGCAGGCGCGTTCCCAAGCGGGATCGGTGGAAACGATCGCCCGCCAACGCAGAGCCCCGGCCCCCAACGCCAACGCTGTGACCGAGAAGGTGACATTAAAAAACGATCCATCGCTCAGACCATGCTCCAGCGTTAATGCGTTCCAGCGCATCCAGAGCAGACCGTTGACGATCAATGCCCCCAGAAACAGCCCGGTGACCGCATCCAGTCGCAGCCGCAAAATCGGAACCAGCACCGCTCCCAGCCCCGCTGCCCCCACCATCCCCACCGGGTAAAGAACCATGCAGGCCAATTCCCACGCCGAACTGTTGCCGCGTCGCGGCAGATACAAGGCCAGCGCCAGCACCAAGACCACCACCACCAACCCGACTGCATCCATCCCCGCGGTTCCCCAGTCGGCTCGCGACGCGCGCGTGCGCAAACTAGAAAGCAATCCCAACGCACAGCACGGCCCAAGGCATAGAAACAGTGAGTCCGATGGACTAGGAAAAGGGTTCCATCCAAACGCCACTTGCATGTCCCAAAGGAACTGGCCAGCCGCGTAAGCGCTCAACCCCACCGCAAACCAGCGACGCGCCGGCGCATCCTCCGGTAAGGCCGACCGGACGCCGATCCACGCCAACACGGCCGCTGCTGCATAAGAGGTGCTCCAGTGCAGGTTGTCCAGGAACTGCGTCCAGCGCGGACTCGGGCCCAGTAAGATCACCCCAAACGCCACCACCACCACGGTCGCAGCCGCCAACAACACCCGCCCGGCTCCCCGCGGGATCCCGCGCAGCAGACCCAGATTAATGGAGGCTTTATGTACCATGAACAAGAACAACGCCGCGCACTGCCCAAACCAGACCCAGTCAACGATTCGGCGTGAGCCATCGAGACTACTGACTGCGCTTCCGCCCGGCAACGTCGAAGCGTGCACTCGCCGTGAACCGTGGGGGGAAAAGCGGAAAGCGGAAAGCGGAAAGCGGAAACACGGGGGCGTCTTCGGGAACGAAGGGTTCAAGGTCCCAATGCGCATGTAAAAGCAGATGGAAGCTTGCCATGGAACCAGCGCGACCAGAGTGGCCGCGATCCGCGCTTCCAAATCTGCTGGGTCAAACTACTCTCGGCGGGTGAGTCATCATCGCTCGTTTGATTACGATGTCCTGGTTCTGGGAGGCGGCAGCGCCGGATACGCCGCCGCCCGCACTGCCAGTGCCCGGGGCCTGCGCACCGGCGTGGTGGAGGGCGGTTCGCAAGTGGGTGGCCTCTGTATCCTGCGAGGGTGCATGCCCACCAAAGCCCTCCTTTATGCCGCCGAAGTCAGGCACTTATCCCAAACCGCCGGCCTCTGGGGCATGAAGCCCGGCCAAGTTCCCTTCCGTTGGGACGCCGTCATGGCCCGCAAGGACGAATTAATCCGCGAGTTCGCTGACTACCGCGTTCAACAACTCAACGCAGGCGCGTTCGATTTTCTGCGGGCCATGGCGCGGTTTTCCGATCCGCATACGGTCATCCTGGACAATGGGGGGCGGCTCACGGCGGGGCATTTTGTTCTGAGCACCGGCTCCGTGGTGGCGCAACCTCCCCTGGCCCCATTGACCGAGGTAGGCTTCCTCACCAGCGACGATCTGCTGGAATTACGCCAGTTGCCCAAATCATTGCTGGTGCTGGGTGGAGGTTCGGTGGGGATGGAATTCGCTCAGACGCTCGCCCGATTCGACGTGGAAGTGACCTTGATTCAGCGCAGCCCGCACGTGCTGAAGGAATTTGATCCCGACGCCACATCCGTGCTCGAGACCGTGCTGCGTCGTGAAGGGGTCCGGCTCTTCACCGGCACCAGGCTGGTGGACGCTTATCGTGACCAAGGCGCCAAGGTCGTAACGTTCGTGCATGATGAGCGCAAGATGGAGGTTCGAGCCGACGAGATCCTCATGGCCTTGGGCCGATCTCCGAACACGGCCGTGCTGGCTCTCGACCAGGCCGGGGTGTTAACCGAACAAGGTCGAATCATCACCGATCTCAGGATGCGAACGAACGTGCCGCACATCTACGCAGCCGGCGATTGCACCAGCCCACACGAAATTGTCCACCTGGCCGTTGCGCAGGGCGAGATCGCGGCTCACAACATCGCGCGCCCCGATCAGCCACGCTCGATGGATTATCGACTGCTGACCACGGTGGTGTTTACCGAACCGCAACTGGCGTGCGTGGGACTGACCGAGCGGGTGGCCCAAGCCGAAGGCATCCCCTACCTGGCCGCGAGTTATCCCTTCGCCGATCACGGCAAATCTTTAATCATGGAAGCCCGCGACGGGCACGTGAAGCTGCTGGCCGATCCGCAGCGCGGAGAGATTCTGGGCGGGGCGTGCGTCGGCCCGCTCGCCGGCGAGTTGATCCATGAAATTATTGTCGCCATGGGCGCACGCTTGACCGTCCGTCAACTCGCCACCCTGCCTCATTATCATCCCACCCTCGCCGAAATCTGGACCTATCCAGCCGAGGAACTGGCCGAAAAAATTCCGGTTCCACCCGCTCCGGCATGAAGATCGAGACACGGAGGTTGCTCAAACGCTATGGACCGTTGCGCGCCCTGGATCGGGTATCGCTGGAAATTCAGCCTGGCCAAATCGTGTCCCTGCTGGGGCCCAACGGCGCGGGCAAAAGCACTCTGCTCCGCTGCCTGGCCGGCTTGATCGGTTTGGATCAAGGCGAAGTTTATTACGATGACGAATTGTTCCAGCGCGATCGCCTGGACTTGCGCCGGCGTTTCTGTTTTGTGCCGGACTTCCCCGCCCTGTTTCCCTTTGCCGGCGTCTTGCGGAACCTGAGCATCTTTCTGCGCTTGTTCGAAACACCACTGGACGGCATGGAGGAACGAGTCGTGGGGCTTTTGCGCGATTTCGATTTGCTGGCGGTAGCCGAGATGCCCATGGCCATGCTGTCGCGCGGCCAGATCTACAAGGCCGCCTTGACGGCGTTGCTGGCGGTGGATCCCGAAGTGTGGCTGTTGGACGAACCATTTGCCTCGGGCATGGACCCGCACGGCATCAATGCTTTCAAACGCCACGCGCGCGCCGCGGCCAGTCGCGGGCGCACCGTGCTCTACTCCACCCAGCTGCTCGACCTGGCCGAACGGTTCTCCGATCGGGTCTGCTTGATCCATCAGGGCGAGGTCCGCGCGTTCGATACGCTCGCACAATTGCGGGCGCAGGCCATCGACCCTGACAACGTCCTGGAATCGCTGTTTCAGCAACTGAGGGAAGAGCCGTGAAGCTGTACCAGCCCAGGGTGGAAACCCGGCTCCGGCGTGTCGCGCGCGCGGCGGTGCGCGCGTCACCCCAACTCGCCGCCGAAGCCCGTCGTTACCGCAAACAGCAACGCCGCCAGTATACGGTTGATGACTGGCTGCTGCGCGTGGTCGGCAGCGGCTGTTTGCCCGTCTTGCTGGCCGTGGCACCCCCTTCGGTGAGGACCGGTTCGGCGCTGGCGTTCGAATACGGGGCGGCCCTCTTCACGTTGTGGGGGATGGCGACCGTCCTTTCCGGAGCCCAGCGGTTGTCCGCTTTGCTGGCCGGCGATCAGGAACGACTGCCGTTACTGTTCTTGCCGATCGCTGACGCCGATGTGTACCGGCGCCAGGGCGCGAAATTCTTCCGACGCAGCACCTGGGCCTATGTCGAAGCCACGGTGGCTTACGCCTGGCTGACTTGGGAGTTGAGTCCGGAGCGCGCGCCCTCCTGGGTCTGGGTTCCTTTCTTGGCCCTCGCGCACTGGCTGCTGACTCTGGCTTTAAGCGTCGCGTTGGTTGAGCGACGCCGTTTGCTGGCGCGCCTGGGTGTTGCTCTGCTGGGCATCTGGGGATTGTTTCTCGTGCTGCTCTTCGATCGGCGTTTCATCGGACTGTGGTTGGCCGAACGACTGGCTGAAGGGTCTGACTGGATCATTCTGGTGGTGCCGACTGGCTGGCCGACATTCATTCTCGAGGGCCTCGCGCGTCAGCAGTGGTCCTGGCCGCTAGTCTTGGCGCCCCTCGGGCTGCTGTTGTGGAGTGGCAAAAGATCCTGGACCCAATTGCAGGCCGACTTCGTCCTGCAGAACCTCGATTCGGTGTCTTGGGATCGGGCTGACGAAGATCTTCCGGCGGGCGTGGGGCCGCAATCCGCCGCGACGCCCAGTGGACAAACCGCGCTGATCGATCAGATTCACAGCCGCGAATTTTTGAAGGCTTGGCCAGTGTGGAGTCCACAGGATCCCTTGGAGCGCCTGGCTGCGCGTTGGCTGACCGCCCGAGAACAACTGCTGGCCGAGATCACCATCGATGGAAATCTCCCCTGGTCCCGGCGCTGGTGGAAAGCGCTTTGGATTCTGCTCCTGGGCAGTTTGTGTGCCTGGAGCCTGCAGGCGTGGGGGTTTCAGTTTTTCGGCTGGGTGGACGCGCTGGTGTTGCTGGTGGTGGCGGGCACGACGCTGCCGACGCACGTGAGCGCGGGCCCACAAATCATTGGTCTGCTGCCGATCCGTTTGGGTGAATTGTTGCGTCTGCGCACAAAGCTTTGGCTGATCCGTTCCACCTGCGCGCTTCCGTTGTTTGGTTTGGCCGGTTTGCTGCTGGCCTGGCGTTTGCATTTGCCCGTCGCCAGCGGGCTGGCCGTCGGGTTAAAGGGAGCGCTCTTGCTGCACGGGCTGTTTCCGTATGCGGGCTTGCTTGGCAGTGGCGAAAGCCGGCGTCAACTGGGCCTTCGTTCGCTGGGTTTCTTGGTTCTCCTGCTGCTCTGTTTGGCCGCCAGCGTCAGCTGCGCCTTGCTGGCTTTGGTGCCGGAGTTCCTGGGACAGGACACCTGGCTTGGTTGGCTGTGCTTGCCCTTGGCCGCCTTGCCGGCCTGGGGCTTCGCGGCATTTTATTTGTGGCAATTCAATCGCGGTCGCGTGGACCTTGCCGCCAAATGAATCGCTGCCAGATGCATGCGCCGCAAGTGCGTTGCGCCTGCTACTTGGTCTGCGAGTAATCCGTCGGCTTGAGGAAGACCGACTTCACTCCCGCCTGCCCGCCTTCGGTCAGTGAGCCTCCGGCTTTTTTCTCCGACGCTTCTCGAGCCGCCACCCAATCCGGGTCCGCGCGAAACGCCTGGAACGAAGCGGCCGCCGCCTCCTTGCTGCGATGGGCCAGCAGGTAAACGAGGGTCTTGTCGGCGCCCGGTTGATCCTTGGTCAAATTCCAATAGCCGAAATTTTCCATGCCGTGCTTGGAAAATAACTTCAACGTCTGATCGCGAAACCGTGCGTTCAGCGCGTCCAGATTGCCCGCGGAGGCGGTATAGGTGCGGAGTTCGAAAGTGCGGGGAGCGGCGCCCGACCCGGGCTTGATGGCCGGCGAGTAATCTGTGGCGTTCATGAAGCGGGACTCTACTTTGGTCACCAGCCGCCCATTGGCCTCGGACGCTCGTTGCGCCGCTTTCCAATCCGGGTCGGCCATAAACGCCTTCCAGGAACTTTCGCGAGCCTCCCGGCTGGAATAACTCAAAATATAGATGAGCTGGTTGTCCGGATTTTCCACCGGCACCCAGTAGCCGATGTTCATCATGCCGTGTTTCTCGAAAAGTTTGCAGGTGTGATCACGGAAACGCGCATGCAAATCATCCAGCTTGCCGGGCGCCGCGTAGTAGGTGCGCATCTCATAAAGACGTGTATCCTCACCGGCCAATAGAACGCTCGTGCTCATAACAAACAAGGCTGCATAATAAAACAGGGCTTTCATAGTGTAGGTTTGCGCGTGCTGGCAGACCAATCCAACGCCAAACCTCGAAGCTGTCAAAACAAAAACAGATGGGGAAAAGCGGAAAGCGGAAAGCGGAAAGCGGAAAACGGCCGGTCGCGCCGGAGCCCCGCAGCGCCGCAAGGCGCCGCGCGGCCCAACCGGACTCATGATTCGCTCTTGGTTTGGCGAAGCCAAACCCTCTAACGAGGCCTTGCCTCGTTAGCCCGCTTGGGCCATCTTGGCGCCCGGCAAACGAAGGCGGGGCTCGTCGCGCAATAACGTTTCCAGGTTGGCCCAAGTCTCGGCGTTCATCACATTGAAGGACTGGAGGTAGACGGCCACCACTTCCGCCGGGTGTTTCGCCAGCAACTGCTCGACGGCTTGCTGCAGAGCAGCGTCCTCCACGCTCTTGGGCAAATCTTCCACGACCCCTTTCTCGTGTTTGATCTTCAGCGCGTCCAGAAAATCAATCAGGACGGTGGTCTGCCCTTTGAGGAGCCAGTTGCGCAGCAGGGTGTCGGAAGCCACCGCCAGGTTGGGGCGCGACAGACTTTCAATCATCAGCGCCTGCCGTTCGACGCGCGGCTGGCGCTCCAGAAAAACCGTCCGCAGCTTGCGCGCTTGCGCCACGGCCTCCAGACCCGCCCGATAAATGGGGCGGTCACTGGCATGATTGAATTCCAGAATCTCGGTTGCCAATCCCGGCGACATGGCCCCAAACAGTTCGTAAGACGTCATGTGACTTTCAAGTTGCGTGCGGCTCGACTAACCCCGTGACCCAGCCCAACGGCCGCAGCCCGAGCATGCGGCGGAGGACCGATGGGAGGCAATCCACTTTTGCGACGTTCACCAGGCGGGTGCCAGCGGGGCCGGCGGGCTTGCGAGGGCAACGGTGACCAGGCTGATCTGATGGCGTTTGGCCAGGGCTTCGATGAGATCTTGTTCCAGGACCAATGTCTGGCCGGCCTCCAGCGCCAGGACGGCGATTCCCGCCGAAGCGCACGTCTCCAAAGTGCTCGCGCCAATGCAGGGCACGTCAAATCGCATATCATGGCCAGCCTTGGCCACTTTGACCGCAACGGCGCCCCCGTCCTTGCCCGCCAATTGGCCACCTCGCAGCAGGCACTTGTCGGTTCCTTCGAACCCTTCCACCGCCAGCACCGTCCCGGCTTTCACGACCACCAGTTGGCCGATCTCCAGCCGCGAAATTTCCTTGGCCATCCTGAAACCGAAGGACACATCGGCTTCTTGTCCGGTGCTCAAGACTGGTCCCAGCCGGAAGCCGACCCCGGCCATCAATGGACGCAACCAGGGCGTCGCCTCGATCACTTCCACGCCTTCGTTGGCTAATTCATGCACTAGGGCAGTGAACAGCGTATGCGCATTTTTCTCCTTTAACTTGAACAACAGACCCAAGGCCCGCAGATCCGGGCGAACATCAAACAGATGGCGCGGCGCGACCTGGCCGAGCATGACGCACTGCCGGACGCCGTGATCCTTCAACGCGGCGATCATCTTGGAAAGTTGCCCGACCTTGAGCCAGGTGATTTGATCGACCAGTTCCCCTAACCCGGGATCGGTTTCCCCTTCAAAGGCCACGGCCACCAGGCGCTTGACCCCCAGGGCTCTCGCTTGACGCGCGAAGAACAGGGGCAGAGCACGGCTGCCTGCGATCAGGCCACATGTTTCCAACATGGGCCGACACCCTAACAGATCCCCACCAGGCCGACACGACATTTCCGGCCGCGGCCAGATTGGCCTGGTGAAGCAGGCGATTTGCCTGGCCCGTTTTGCCCTTTCATTGGCAGGCCGGATCGGAGCAGGCCCAAGCCCAGTTCACGCCCCAAGAAACCGCCCGTTGGCCCTCGTTGCACAGGGACAATCTGTCACGGTCCCAATCCGGCCGGGGCACTAAAGGCGGACCCAGCGGATTCCGATATTAGTTTGGTGAGCAACGCTGGAACCTTGGCAGACAATCAGTTGAACACTGGGCCCAGGCGGTACCCCGCCCCTCGAGCCCTGTTTGTGCTGTGCTTTATAATCTTGGGACTGACCCTCGGCAGCAGTGCCTGGATCTACATTGTGGGCTCCGAAGCGCTCAATCGGCTTAGCCTCACTCATGGCCCCGGCTCGACTCGCACGACCGACCCCAGCACCGTGCCGGTCGTGATGAAGGAGGTGGATTCGTGGATCCGCCAACTTTCCCTGGCGACCTCGGCCGGTGCTGCCAGCATGGCCGTCTTGGTGATGATCGTCCTGTTCTGGTTGCGCCATCGCGCTGCCCGACGGATGCAGAAGTACGAAGACGAACTCACGGGACTTTCCTCCACGCTGGAAAAGGCCAACACGGATCTGATGCAACAGAAGACCGAGCGGCGCCGCTTGGAAACCGATCTGGCCAAGGTGGCTTCGGAAATTGAGAAGAAAGTCCAGGACCGCACCGCGCAACTCTCCACCTCCCACGCGCAGTTGCAGAAGGAACTCAACGACCGGCGCCAAGCCGAACGGGTGATGGCCCAACAAGCCAAGGAATTGGAAAGGTCCAAGGACGTGCTGGAACTGCATGTGCAGGCCCGGACCCAGGAATTGCAAAAGCTCCAGCGCCGTTACGAATCCATCCTGAATTCCGCCGGTGAAGGCATCTACGGCCTGGACCTGCAGGGACGCACCACCTTCGTCAACCCTGCGGCCGCCAAGATCACCGGATGGAAAGTCGAGGAGCTGGTGGGAAAATCCGAAGCCGAAGTATTTCACCGCCTGGCCACCCCCGCCGAGACAGCTCCCCAGGCCGAGCATGGCGATTATCAATTGTTTTATCGCAAGGATGGTTCCAGCTTCCCGGCGGAGTACGTGCGCACGCCCATCCGCGAAAGGGACAAAGAAGTTGGCGCGGTGGTGATCTTCAAGGATGTCACTGACCGCAAACGAGCCGAGGAAACATTGAGTCGCAAAGCGGCGGAGCTGGCCCGTTCCAACGCCGAATTGGAACAGTTCGCTTACGTGGCGTCTCACGACTTGCAGGAACCGCTGCGCAAAATCCAGGCGTTCGGGGACCGTCTCAAGACCCGTTGCGACGCGGTCAATCTGCAGGACGGCCGCGATTATCTGGAACGCATGCAAAGCGCCGCCGCCCGCATGCAGACGCTGATCAACGATCTGCTCACCTTTTCACGAGTCATCAGTGCGTCACAGCCCTTCGTGCCGGTCGATCTGCATCAAGTGGTCAGAGGGGTGCTCAGCGATCTGGAAGTGCGCATCGAACAGAAAAAAGCGTCCATCGAGATTGGCGAGCTGCCCACCATCGACGGCGATCCTCTTCAGATGCGTCAGCTGTTGCAGAACCTGATCGGCAACGCCCTCAAGTTCCAGCCCCCCGGCGGCCAACCCGTCGTGCGCATCAATGCCCGCATCCTCAAGAGCCCGTTCGCCGGCACGCCCGACGAAGATCCCTACGCCGAACAATGCGAGCTGACCATCCAGGACAATGGCATCGGGTTCGAGGAAAAGTATCTGGAAAAAATCTTCGCGGTGTTCCAACGCCTGCACGGCCGCAACGAGTATGAAGGCACCGGCGTCGGGCTGGCCGTTTGCCGTCGCATCACCGACCGGCATGGAGGCACCATCACCGCAAAAAGTAAGTTGGGCGAAGGCGCTACCTTCATCGTCACTCTGCCGGTCCGCCGCCCGAAGAAGGAGGTCGCAGCCTAATGCCAGCTCCCACTCCATTTATTATCCTGATGGCCGACGACGACGCCGACGATCGGTTGCTGGCTAAGGACGCCCTGGCCGAGTGCAAGATCACGGGTGACCTTCGGTTCGTCGAAAACGGCGAAGAACTTATCGAGTACCTCCATCGACGCGGTAAATATCTGCAAGCGGACTCGGCGCCGCGTCCAGGCTTGATCCTGCTGGATCTGAACATGCCCAAGAAAGACGGCCGGGAGGCCTTGAAAGAAATCAAGGTCGACCCGGAGCTGCGCACCATTCCGGTGGTAATCCTGACCACGTCCCGGGCCGACACCGACATTGGGCGCATCTACGATCTGGGGGCCAATTCGTTCATCGCCAAGCCGGTGTCGTTCGACTCGCTGGTCGACGTCATGAAAACTCTCTGCCGTTACTGGTTCGACATCGTTGAACTCCCTGCCAAGAAGTCCTAGTGCAGCCAGAGCCGTCAGGAGAGACCCTTAGGGTGTTGCTCGTCGAGGACGACGAGGACGATTATATACTGGCCCGGGAGCTCTTCGGGGAATTTCGTGGACAGCAGGTCCAGGTCGAGTGGCTGAAGAATTTCTCCACTGGCCTCGAAGCAATGACCGGCAACCAGCATGATGTCTGCCTGGTCGATTACCGGCTCGGCGCCCAGAACGGGATCGAACTGCTCCGCACCGCTCAGGAAAGAGGCTGCAAATCGCCCATCATCCTCCTCACCGGCCAGGGCGAACACGAGGTCGACCTGGAAGCCATGAAGGCCGGCGCCGCCGATTACCTCGTCAAAGGCCGCCTGGACTCCGGACTGCTCGAACGATCCATCCGCTATGCCCTCGAACGGAAACGGGCCGCCGACCGCGCCACTTCCGAGCAGGCCCGCCTGGCCGCGTTTGGCGAAGACATCGGCTTGGCCTTGACCCGCCGCGATGCCCTTGACACCACCCTGCACCGCTGCGCCACCGCCCTGGTTCACTATCTCCACGCCGTCCTGGCCAGGATCTGGATCTTCGAGGAAGATAAAAAACAACTCAAACTCCACGCCTGCGCCGGTTTGATCGACAACCAAGCCCGGACCAAATCGTCCAAGGTGCCCATCCCGCTGGATCTCATCGCCGAAGGCAAACCCATCTTGATCGGGCGCGTGATCGGCGACGCGCGCTTCCTGGAGCAGCCTTGGGCCCGCGACCACAACATCCTTTCCTTCGCCGGGTATCCGCTCGTGCTGGAAGATCGCCTGGTCGGCTTGATGTCGATCTACGCCACCAAACCGATGAGCGAGGCTGTGATCCAGGAAATGGCCTCCGTCGCCAACGGCATCGCCCTTTGCATCGAACGCAAACGATCCGCCGAAGCCCTCGATGCCAGCGAGATCAAATACCGATCGGTCGTCGAAAACATCAAGGAGGTCATCTTCCAAACCGACCGGGACGGGCACTGGACTTTCCTGAACCCGGCCTGGACCGAGATCACCGGCTTCCGCATCCGCGATTCGCTCGGGACCAGCTTCGCCGATTTCATCCATCCCGACGACCGCCAACGCCATCGCGAGATCATCCAGGAAGTCATCGAACGACGCAAAAGCTATTGCCGCGATGAAACCCGTTATGTCGCGGCCGACGGCACCTTCCGCTGGATGGAGGTCTACGCCCAGCCCATCCTCAACGCCAACGAAGGGGCCCATGGCGTCACCGGCACCCTCAGCGATATCACTGAACGCAAACGCGCCGAAGCCGAGATTCAAAAGCTGGCCGCCTTCCCCCGGTTCAGCCCCGACCCGGTCATGGAACTGGCCAGCGACGGCACCCTCACCTACGTCAATCACGCCGCCCGCGAAATGGCGCGGCAACTCCAGGTCGAACAGCCCGAAGCCATCTTGCCGGCCAACGCCGCCGCCATCGCGCAGGAATGCCTGCGCCAAGGCCAAAGCAAACTCTCCCAGCAACTCCAACTCAACGGACGCACCCTGACCTGGTCCTTCTTCCCCATCATCCCCAGCCAGGTGGTGCACTGCTACGGCGCGGATGTCACCGAACGCCTCAATCTCGAGGCCCAGTTGCGCCATGCCCAAAAACTCGAATCGGTCGGCCAACTGGCGGCCGGCGTCGCCCACGATTTTAATAATATCCTGACCATTATCCAGGGGCACAGCGATCGGTTGGTGGCCCAATGCGAACCCAATTCGCCTCAGGTCGAACCCCTCCGCCAGGTCTCCGCCGCCGCCAGACGCGCCGCCAGCTTGACCCAGCAATTGCTGATGTTTAGTCGCAAACAAAAGATGCAGCCCAAGGTCATCGATCTGAGCAAGGTGATCGGGAACATGACCAAGATGCTGCAGCGCCTGCTCGGTGACGACATCACGCTCGAAAGCAATTGCGCCTCCCCCATGCCCAGCATCGAGGCCGACACCGGCATGATGGAACAGATCATCATGAACCTGTCCGTCAATGCCCGCGACGCCATGCCCAAAGGCGGCAAACTTTCCATCGCCACCAACGCCGCCACCATTGATGACCAATACGTCCAACACCATCCCGAAGCCCGTCCCGGCCAGTTCGTCCGCTTGATCGTCACCGATACCGGCACCGGGATGACCGACGAAACGCTCACGCGCATCTTCGAACCGTTTTTTACCACCAAGGAAGTCGGTAAAGGGACCGGGCTCGGGCTCGCCACCGTCTACGGCATCGTTAAACAACATTCCGGCTGGATCGAAACCAAAAGCGAGTTGGGCGTCGGCACCACCTTCACCATCTTTATTCCGTCCACCACCAAGTCCTTCGAAACCTCTTTCGAACGCGTCTGCCCGCGCCCGGACATCAAAGGCGGGCACGAAACCATCCTCCTGGTTGAAGATGAACCCGTGCTGCGCGAATTGGCCCGAGTGATCCTCAAGGACTATAACTACGAAGTTCTCGAGGCATCCTCCGGCATCGAGGCCCTCAAAGTCTGGGAAAAACACGCTGGCCGCATCGATTTGCTTCTCACCGATATGGTCATGCCCGAAGGCATGACCGGACGCGAACTGGCTGAAGAACTCAAAAACCGCAAGCCGGACTTGAAGGTGGTCTACACCAGTGGCTACAGCTCCGACGTCATGGGTGGCGACCTCGGTCTGCGCGACACCATGTTCCTCCAAAAACCTTACCCGCCGCCGCTGCTGGCCAAGACCGTGCGGGACTGCCTGGATTTCTAGGGTCGCAGCCCTCAGCCGCGCGTGACCGCCCGGCCGCGGCGGCCCGTACAGAGCGCGCGCAGGACGTCGAGAATCGCGTAGGTGGCAAACACGGAATTGTAGATCAAGTACCGTTTCCAGAGCCGACGCGGCTCCTGCGCCAACCGATAAACCCAGGTCAACCCCCAGCGCTGCATCCACGCGGGCGCAAAGCCTCGGCGGCCCGCCAATAGCTCGAACGCGTCGCCCACGGCCAGGAACACCCCGCGCCGGTACCGATGCTGGTTTCGCACAATCCAATTCTCCTGCTTAATGCCGCCCAGGGCGACCCAGACAAAATCTGGGTCGCCACCGGTGATGGCCTGGGCGAAACCCGCTTCATCTTCTTCGGTCCAGGGCCGAAACGGGGGACTTAATTTGCCGACCACTTCGATCTGAGGTTGAAGTTTCCTCAACGCCTCCTCCAATTCGGCCAGGCACTCCGGGCTTCCGCCAAACAGAAAATGGCGGTAAGGCCGCGGGGCGTGCTGGATCGCGTAGCGCATCAAGTACGGCCCATACACCCGATCCCGCATCCGGCCGCCCAGCGCGTTCATCAGCCAGACCACCGGCATGCCATCCGGAAAACGCATATCGAAGCTGGCCAACACTTGGCTGAACTCCTTGCGCAGGCGCGCCTCCGCCAGCAGGTGCGTGGCGCAAAACGCGGCCGCGCCTGGGCGCGAACGCTGCGACAACCGCAGCAGGTAGGCGAAGGTGGATTGGTAGTCGGCCAGTGCAAAAGGGAGCCCAAACACGTCCACCGTCGGCAAATCACTGTTTCCCTGTTCATTCGGTGCGTGTTCGTGCATGTGCGGGGGCAAAAACCGGCAGCGATGCTCGGTCGGCGGCATCGTACGCGTGGAGCACCTGGATGCAAGTCCGGTTTTCCAGCCCGCTTAATAGCTCATGCAGCTGACGAAGTTAGCGAGGCTTATTCGACTGCGGAATGCCGCTGATTCACTTCGACTTCACCATCTGGTCATGGATCCAACGGTAAGTCTGCTCCATGCCGGCGCGCAGCTTGGTTTCCGGAGCCCAGCCCAGCCGCTTCCGAATCAGCGTGTTGTCGGAATTGCGGCCGTTGACCCCTTTAGGCGCGTTGAGGTTGTAGTTCCGCTTGAGCTTGATCCCGGCGATGTCTTCCACCATGTCTACCAGTTGATTGATCGACACCAATTCATCACTGCCGAGGTTGAGAGGTTCGACGATGTCGCTTTGCGTAATGAGCTGAATGCCTTTCAGGCAATCCTCGATGTACATGAAGCTGCGGGTCTGGGCGCCATCGCCCCAGATCTCGATTTCGTGCCGGCCCGTGAACTGGGCGGTGATCACCTTGCGGCAGATGGCCGCCGGAGCCTTTTCCCGGCCGCCGTCGTAGGTCCCAAAGGGTCCGTAGACATTGTGGAAGCGCGCGACGCGGGTCTGCAGGCCGAAATCCTCCCGGAAATGGCGGCACATTCGTTCACTGAAAAGCTTTTCCCATCCGTAACCGTCTTCGGGCATGGCTGGATAGGCGTCTTCCTCCTTGAGCGCGGTCACGTTCGGATCGCGCTGTTTATCGGCATTATAGACGCAGGCACTGGAGGCATAGAAAAACCGTTGCACGCCGATTCTGCGTGCCGCCATCAGCAGGTGCGTGTTGATCAAAACCGATAACATGCACAGGCAACGATTGCTCTCGATGAATCCCATCCCGCCCATGTCGGCGGCCAGGTTGTAGACCAGGTCCGCCCCCTGCAAGGCCGTGTCACAGGCCGACTTGTCCTGAAGATCCAAGACCAGGTTGTCCACATCCTCGAAGCGCTGATACCATTCTCCCTGCGGCTTGACGTCCACCGAGCAGATCGAGCAACAGCCCAATCGGCGTAACTCGGCCACTAAATGGCCTCCGATAAATCCGCCGCCACCACACACGACTATCCGGGACTTTGTATCCAAACCCATAAATAAAGTGCGCGGACGATACTGCAGGCCCGCCGGGCCTGCAAGCTTGGGGCAGCCGGGCGCGTCAGTGCCGTAGTTTCCCCGAGCCAACCACCGCGAACACCCCGGCCCGCACGGCCCGCGCCCGCACTGGCGGGTTGCTTTCGCAGCCAATTCGTGTTGATTTCTCCCGCCCATGCCGACCGGCTACGAGAATATACGCATTGCAGGCGGAGACACGGCCACCCCGCTCGCCATGGCCAAACGATTGCAAGTCATCGAACGGCATCTGCGCCCAACCGACCGCCGTTTCCTCGACTGCGGCTGCGGGGCGGGCGAGTATGTCGTGGCGCTGGTGGAGAGACTGGGTCTGGACGCCCATGGCCTCGAATACGAAGCCCAGAAGGTGCGCCAGGCCCAGGCCAAACCGCTGGCCCGGGACCGCGTCGCCCAAGGAGATTTGCAGGCCGTCCAATTTCCGTCTGCCTCCTGGGACTGCGCCATGCTCAATGAAGTGCTGGAGCATGTCCCGGATGAACAAAAGGCCCTCGCCGAAGTCTTCCGGATCCTCAAACCGGGCGGATTGCTTTTTATCTTCTCGCCTAATCGCTGGTTTCCGTTTGAGACCCATGGCGTCCGGCTCAAATCCAGCGGCCGGCGGGTGCCGCATTGGATCCCTTTCGTGCCTTATCTGCCCTTGCCGCTTGGAAAAACTGTTTTCGATTATTGGGCCCGCAACTATTGGCAAGGCCAACTCGCAGCCTTGGTCAAGGCCAGTGGATTCTCCATCCTCGAACGTTCCTTTGTCTGGCTCACCTTCGAGGGCATTTCCGGCCGGCAACCTCCCTTCATCCGCGCCACCAAAGGATGGTTGAGACGCATCAGCAACACTCTGGAAAAAACGCCGCTGGTGCGCCGCTTTGGTGTCTCGCAAGTGCTGGTGTGCCGCAAACCGTAACTGGGGTTGGTCAAGGCTGCGACCTTGCCCGATAAAAGCGATGATTCATATTGGAAGCCGCTCGATCGATGAACGTTGCACTCGCATTCGTCTTGAGCAGGCTCCCGATCAATGCCCACCCACTGAGATCCATTGACGCCTGGATGTCGTACGCTCCAATACCCGCCCCGTTGAGGGTGAACTGGCAGGTCCTGTCCGAACCCAGCGTGGGTATGCTTAGCCAGAGACTCGGCGAGGCGATCTGCAACACGACCCGGCCGCTCGCTCCATCGTACCCGTCAACGGCGATCAAGTAGGTCTGGCCCGCCGTGGGACTAATCGACACAGAGCTGGTGAGGATACGGTCCGCAGGATCAACGTCATCGTTTTGGGCCACCAAAGTCAGATTCGAAAGAATGGAGCCCGTATAGATGCCAAGCAAGGTGTCGAAATCGCTGCCGATGGTTGTGATCACCACGTTACTTGCGGTCGGAGCTGTCCAACGCCACCACAACGAAGTGTCGCCCATGTTCCGCAGTTGATCGGTGTGAAGGGGCTCACCGGCCTCCCGGCTCGCTCCCACATTCGAAGCATTGGTAGTCACTGTCGCTCCGTTCAGGACGATCCGGCTCGCAAAATTGTCGTTCGGTGGCCTCAGGATCGGCTCAGAGATGAAGACCAGCGTCAGCTTGATGTTCCCCGCGGCGGCTCCGTTGCCATCATTGTAGCCGTCTACGGCGATCTGGTAGGCCGTGCTCCTTTTGGCGGCAAATCGGACACGGCCGGTGACAGCGACTCCGTGATCATCGTTGGTCGCAACCACGGTCAACGCAGACACCGTCGAGCCGACGTAAACCCCCAGCAGGGTGTCCAAGCTATTGGTGTCGAGCGTGAGGCTGCCGTCGGTCGTGATTTGCGTGTCCCCGTCGCTTGGCGCCGTCCAGGTCCACCAGACGGAACTCCCCCCGAGGTTGGCAGCATGCTCAGGCTCACCTCCCTCTTTGTTCGCGCCTAGATTCGATCCAGTGACGGTAACATTAGTGCCGGTGAGGGTGATCCTGTTGACGAATCTGTCATTGGCCGGGACCGCCGACCAACTGTTCCAGGGCAGCAGCAGCGACAACGCGGCCAAAGTCAGCGTGAGCCTCTTCATACGACAGCCAACATCCTGATGGCACGGAACGCGTCCCTACAACCCTGGACCATCCGACACTCCAGGCTCAATCAGTTCTTCCCTCCGGGCTCCGGCGCCCGGGCTGACCGCGTCGGCACGACTCGAACCACCGACTCAGTATTGGTCGTGCTGGGCCGAGTGAACGACTGGCGGAGGGGCGACACCGCGGGAGGAGCAGTCAGAGGCGGTGACTGATAGATCGGCACTCTGAGCAGCGGGAATTTCGGGTGATCCGACTTTCCCGTCAGCTCCACTTTCTGGTCCGGCTTGATGCCAAACCCTGCCGGGAACGTCACGTGGAGAGCGAAGACTCGGCCAGGCTTCATCTCCTGCACTGCAACCTTTGAGCCCGGGATGTCCAGCTTGAGGTCAGACAGCGCCAAGGCGTTTGAGCTGTTATTACGCACCGTAACCGACAGGGTGACGTCATTGGTGAAGGGTCCAGGCGGCAGGAACAGTTGCTCCGGCATCAACGTCACAGGCGCCTGCACGGTCACGTAAGCGCTCAGGGTCAGCACAGGCGCTTTCGCCGAGGAAGTCTTCACCGTAATTGAAGCGAAGGCGGACGGCGTGGCGAAGGGCGGGATAGCAGTGACCAACAACTCGAACTCCTTGCCTGGCGTGATCGTTTTCAGCTCTGTCTGAAACGATTTATTGGAACACTGCACCTCCCTGAGCGTGAGCGGTTCGTCGGCATTATTCACGATGCGCAGCGTCTTGGTTTCGTTGGTCTGGCCTTCACTCTGATAAATAAAACTCGCCATCGTGGGAGTCACCTCGATGGGCTTCCAAATTGTGCCCGAGATTTGAAGGCTGATGCTGGGCTGCTCCGGATCATTGCACGTCACCGTCGCTGACTTGGAGACTCCGCCGCCGAAGCCCGTGGAGTTGAACTGGAGCGGGATCCTGCCGGTCTGGCCGGGCAGCACGATCTTGTCCCAAGCGCCCGCCGTCGTGCAGCCACAACCGGATCGGACCTCGGCGATCTCCAGCGTCGCGGTGCCCGTGTTGGTGAAGACAAAGTCGTGCCGCACCAATTCCCCGGAGCTGGCCTTGCCAAAGTCGTAAACCGTCGAGCCGAACGAGATTTTAGGCGCGGGAGCGGCCGTGGCCGATAAAGCGGCCGCTTGCGCGAGCAGTAGCAGAACGCTCGCGAGTATGCCGGCCAACCTGGCGAACAGGGCATGATTCGAACTCATGTATCGGTAGGCCTGTGATGCGCACGTCCCATTTCATTTCCTACGGCGTCACCGCCGCTGTGCTGGGCAAGCGCCTGGTCAGCACATCCCGGGCGCTCTGGAGCGCCTTCAACGCCGCCGGATCACTTGTCATTGTCTCCAGCTGTTGAATGAAGGTCATGCGTTCGCTGATGTTTTCCGGTGTCAAGCTGGCTGGACTCGGGGCGGTATAGAGATTCTGGTTGCCGAACGCAACGTGCGTGGTCTTCACATCATCCGGTCTGACTCGCCTCAGGGTGTCGTCGAGCTCTGAGCTCTGGAAATGATACTCATCTCCCACCAAGCCGGACACTAGATAAGGCCACAGGTTGGGTGAGATCTTGTTGGCTCGCGCCTGATCGATGAGCACGCCTTTTGCATCGGGATACTGCACCGACATTTGTGCCAGCATCTCCAGCGCATTGATTCTGGCCGAAGTGTTGCCCTGCGCCAACTGAATGAGGCTGGGCACTCCGGCGCCATCGGGCAATTGAGCCAGCGCCGCAGTGGCGTAGTATTTCCACTGGTCCATCGACTGCTCGAGATCAGGCAGCGCAGCAGCGCCGCCATATTTCTGCAGCACCTCGAACAACGGCCCCACATCGGCGCCTTCCAGTTTGCCGCTGGCCGCCATGGCCAGTGCGTCTCGGGCCGCTTGGACGGCTTCCTGGCGATGCTCCTCGGGGGCCATCTTGTCCAAGGCCGCGGCCAGCAGCGCGATCTCTCGCGGATCGGCACTATTCTGCAGCACTTCGCGAGTAGCCGCCACGCCTTCGGGTCCGCCAATCTGGGCGAGGGCATCAAACATGGCCCGGCGCACCGAGCCATAGCCCAGGGCCTCGCTCACGCCGGAGCCGAAGTCCACGTCCTTGTTTTGCCTGAGAAACTCCGCGATGGCCGGCACCGAATCGCGTCCCTGCTGCACCAGTTGCTGCAGGTTCTGCTTCCACTCCGCCGCCTGCTCGGGAGTCATCGAGCGCCCCACTCGCTGCAGGTCGGACAAACTGGCGACCAGTTGGCGCGATTGAGGACTCGGCTCAGGCATAGGCGTGGGCGCGACGGATGTTGGTTCGGTGGACCGCGCGCCTTTTCCAGCAACCGCCACGGCGGTGGTCTCCTTCAGTGGAGGCGGCGCAAGAACCCCGATCTCAGGGCTCTCGGATTCGGCCGCGGCGACCGGCGCAGGCTTGGCTCCCGTGGCCGGCGCCGTCGGGGCGGAAGCGACCGCCGCGGGCTTCCGGTGGCGCTTAACAAACTGGAAGCCTGCACCCGCCACGCCGGCGACGAGCAGCGCGATGAGAGCGAAGCTCAACCCTGGACGGATCGACGGTTCGGGCCGTCCTGACGGCGCGCGGGACTGTCGACGTGGGTCATTTGGGTTCATGGGAATTGCTGCTTCCAGTTAACTTCAATCCTACGTAGTTGCGCATCCGGCATCCTTCATTGATTCACCGGGCCCAAGGCGGCAATGAGACTGGTGAGACGCCGGTTGAGAACCGCTCTGGCGTTCTGGAGCGCCTGCGCAGCCGCCGGATCCGAGGCAATCGCTGCGATCTCCTCCACGAGGGCAAGTTGCTGCGAGACTTGATCGGGCGAGCTGCCCCCCGGAATTGGCCCCTGGTAGAAATTCTGGTTCCCCCATTCGATATGCGCAGTTTTCTGGCGATCAATGGGCGCCCCGTTCTGCGCGGCATACCAAAGGGCGTCCGGCAGTTGATAGTGATCTCCGCCCAACACCGAACCCAGGTAGGGCCATTGATTTGGCGCAACCTTACCCCCGCGGATTTGATCCAGCAAAACCGCCCGGGCTTCTGGATATTGTAACGACACCTGCGCCAGCATCTCCAACGCCTGTCCCCGATCGCCGCCGGGTCCAGTGGCCATCTTGATCAAGGAGGGTATGCCCGCGCCCTCCGGCAAATTGGCCAGGCCGATGGCTCCATAGTATCGCCACTGTCCCCAGGCCTGTTCGAGATCCGCAAGTGCTTCGGCTCCGCCGTATTTCTGGAACACTTCGAACAGCGGGCCCACATCGTAGCCTGCCAACTCACCGCGTGACGCCATGCCCAAGACCTGACGCGCTGAGTCCAACATTTCCCCGCGATGTTCCCCGGGCGCCATCGATTCCAGGTTACGCGCCAGGGCAAGGACCTCCCGCGGATCGCCTGTGCCGTTCAAGGCTTCCAAGCTCGCCTGGGTGCCTTCCGGCCCGCCGATTTGCCGCAGCGCATCAAACAGCGCGCCGCGCACCGTGTCATACCCCAGCATCTGTGCGTTAACCGACCCGAGGCTCAGATCCTTGCTCAATGCCAGAAAATCGCGAATAGCCGGAACGCCCGCCGCTCCCTGCTGCACCAGAGCCTGCAAGCTGTGCTTCCAGGCGGCGGCCTGCTCGGCGGACAACGGCGCCCCACCGGGAGTCAACTGCATCAGCGCCTCGACCATCTGG
>Ga0247664_1000078_pt1 | contig 24864 bp, 12 predicted proteins | sample CNK05_metaG_FD_182715 | JGI IMG/M metagenome (GOLD analysis project Ga0247664, IMG submission 182715) | Soil microbial communities from Purdue University Martell Research Forest, Indiana, United States - CNK05 | ecosystem: Environmental > Terrestrial > Soil > Temperate forest > Bulk soil...
CCATCGAGAATGCTGAGGTTCAGACAGCCGTGGCAACCGGCTTTCTGGCCGCTCGTGCCACTGGCTTCGAGCGGACGGCGCGGGTTGTTGAGCCACACATCGGTGCCCGCCACCATGGTGCGGGCGACGTGGACGTCATAATTCTCGATAAACACCAAGTGCCCCTTCAGCTCACTGTATTTGCTGAGATGAATAATGTGTTGGATGAATCGTTTGCCGGCGTCATCGCGCGGATGCGCTTTGCCGGCAAAGACAAATTGCACTGGCCGCTGGGTGTCGTGCACGAGTTTGACGACGTTCTCGAACTGCTGGAAGACAAGCGGCGCGCGCTTATAGGTGGCGAAGCGCCGGGCAAATCCGATGGTCAATGCGTCGCAATTGAGCAGTTGATCGAAAGCAATGAAGTCGCCCTGGGTCAGGCTGCGTCCCTGGATGAGCAACCGGCGGCGGGCGAATTCAATCAACTCCCGTCGCAAGCGATACCGTAACGCCCACAGTTCTTCGTCGCTGAGAAACTCGGGGTCGGCCATTTTTTGCCAGAAGGCCGGGTCGTTGATGGCCGATTCCCATCGCGAATCCTTGCTTTTCCAAAACTCGGTTTCCTGGCCGGCAAAGGCGGGCCCGCTGGCAGAATTGGCCTGACTGGTGTTGGTGAGTTTGCGTCGCCAAAAACGGCGGACCGGCCCTTTCATCCAGCCCAGCAAATGGACCCCGTTGGTGATGTGCCCGATCGGCACCTGGTCAACCGGTCGATCGGGCCAAAGACAATGCCACATATGCCGGCTGACGCGCCCATGCAATTCGCTGACGCCATTGGCGGCGCGCGAACATTTCAAGGCCAACACCGTCATGCAGAACGGTTCTTCCTCGTCTTCCGGATCCACGCGGCCTAGAGACAGCACTTCCCCGAAAGACAGATTCAGCCGGGTGAGAAATCCGCGCAGCACATAATCGATCAAGGCGGGCGTAAAGCGATCATGACCGGCTTCCACCGGCGTATGCGTGGTAAACAAGCACTGTTGCTTGGTGAAATGCAAAGCGTCCGGCAAACTCTTTCCGGACTGCAATTTCTCGCGGAGCAGTTCCAGGGTCAGGAACGCCGCGTGCCCTTCGTTCATGTGGAAGGAGGAAGGCTGCACGCCCAGCGCGCGCAACAAGCGGATGCCACCCACGCCCAGGATCACTTCCTGCATGATCCGCGTGGTGCTGTCCCCGCCATACACCCGCAAGGTCAGGTCGCGGTAATGCTGCTCATTGTCCGGCAAATTCGTGTCCAGCAAATAGACCGGGCACCGCCCGACATTGACGCGCCACGCCTTGAACTTGACTTCGCTCATCCCAATCTCCACCGAGCAAATCAGTGGTTCTCCGGCTTCGTTCAGGACAGGTTCAATCGGCAGATTGTTCGGGTTCAGGATGGTGTAATAGTCCACCTGCCAGTTGTCCTGGCTGATGGCCTGCTGGAAGTAACCTTCCCGATAAAACAAGCTGATCCCCACGAACCCGATGCCAAGGTCGCTGGCCGACTTGGCGTGGTCTCCGGCCAGGATCCCCAGACCGCCCGCGGCGATCGGCAGCGTCTCATGAAAACCGAACTCGGCGGTGAAATAGGCCACGGGATTCTTTTGCAGCGCCGGGGCGTGGGTCGCCGCCCAGGTGTTCTGGTCCTTGAGGTACGCGTCGAAGTTCGCCAGCACGTAACGAACGCGCTCGGAAAAATCCGGGTTCTGCAGATGCACTCGCACCTCGTACTCGGAGACTTCACGCAACACGGCGACCGCGTTGTGATACAGGTTCTGCCAGCCGCGCGGCGAAAGTTCCTGAAAGATCTCCTGCGACTCTTGGTTCCAGGTCCACCAGAGATTGCGGGCCAGTCGGTGCAGCCCCTGGATGAGTCCCGTCAGTTCACTCGGGGTGAGTGGCTTCTTGCTCATAGGTAAAAAAAACAATCAATACATTAACGACCGCACGCGCCACCGCTGGCTTCAGGTCAGCGCCGCGGCCAGCGTCCAGCTCCGGCTCCGTTGGCGGCCGCGGCTGGCGTCACGCTGCCCAAGCCCGGTGCCAGACGGCCCAGAGCCTGCCCGGCAGACGCGTGCAGATCAAATCGAAACCACGGCCGGACGAAAGCGGAACTTCGGACCGTTCAAGGCGATTCCGCACTCGACTTCCCGGGCCAGCTTGGGTGCAATCGCCTTTTGCTATGAGTTTCATTGATCAATTGAAATTTACGGAGGATGGCCTGATCCCGGCCATCGTCCAGGAAGCGGGCACGCGCCGGGTGCTGATGATGGCATGGATGAATCGCGATTCACTGCAGAGCACGGTCCAGACCGGCAAAACTCATTTTTGGAGCCGTTCCCGCAAGAAGCTCTGGATGAAAGGCGAGGAAAGCGGCCACACCCAAACCGTGAAGGATATCGCGTTCGATTGCGACGGTGACGTGCTGTTGATCCAAGTCGAGCAGGCCGGCGTGGCGTGTCACGAAGGCTTCAAATCCTGCTTCTTCCGGTCCGCCACCGCAGACGGCGCCTCCTTTGCAGTGACCGAACCGCAATTGATCAAGCCCGAGGACGTTTACGGCAAAAAGGCCTAGGATGTATTCCCCGACTTTCGAGGAATTCCAGGCGCTGGTCAGCCAGGGCAATTTAATCCCAGTCACCCGCCGGCTGCTGGCCGACTGCGAGACGCCGCTGTCGGCGTATCGCAAGATCCGCGGACAGGGCGAATCGTTCTTGTTCGAATCGGTGGAAGGCGGCGAACACCTGGGACGTTACTCTTTCGTGGGCTGCAATCCCCGGGCCGTCCTCCGCCAAACCGGGGCCACCCTCGAGATCCTCGAAAACGGCCGCGTGACCGATCAGTATACCGTCACTGGGCCCGCCGCGGCCGGCGCCCCCAAGAGCGTCCGGGACGGACTCGTGGTGGTGGAACAGATGCTGAAAAAGTTCCGGCCGGTTTCGGTCCCGGGCCTGCCGCGGTTCACGGGCGGAGCCGTCGGTTTCATCGGCTACGAATTCATCCATGATGTCGAACCGGTAGTGCTGCGGCCGGCCCACGATGAGTTAGGCACTCCCACCATGGTGTTTCTGTTGGCGGACGAGTTGCTCATCTTCGATCGCGTGGCCCAGACGCTGACGGTGCTGGTCAACGCGGTCGTGGATGAAGCGGCCAACCCGGCCGAGGCTTACGAAAATGCGACGGGCGAAATCGATCGGCTCGTGTCATTGCTTGAACAGCCGACCGAACATCATCCCGTCACCGTGCCGGCGGACGTGCCCATGGTGCCGTTCAGCTCCAACATGTCCCAAGAGAAGTTCGCTGCCAATGTGCTGAAAGCCAAGGAATACATCACGGCCGGCGACATCATCCAGGTGGTCGGTTCCCAGCGTTTTTCCACGCCGGTGCAGGCCGCGGCCATCGATGTTTATCGGGCAGCTCGATCGATCAATCCGTCGCCCTACATGTTTCTGCTCGAGCTGGACGGTTTTTCGCTGGTAGGGGCTTCGCCGGAGATCCACGTGCGCTGCGAGAACGGCCGGGTCGAGATCCGGCCGATTGCCGGCACGCGTCCGCGGGGCAAGAGCGCCGAGCAGGATCAGGCCAATGAGAAGGAGTTGTTGGCGGATCCAAAAGAACGCGCCGAACACGTGATGCTGGTGGATCTCGCCCGCAACGATATCGGGCGCGTATGCGATTTCGGCAGCGTGCAGGTCAAGGATCTGATGGTGATCGAACGTTACAGCCACGTCATGCACATCGTTTCACAAGTGGAAGGGCGCCTTTCCGCCGGGCGCACGCCCTACGACTTGATGCGCGCGACCTTCCCCGCCGGAACGCTGTCCGGCGCACCCAAGATCCGCGCCATGCAGATTATCTCCGACTTGGAACAAACCACGCGCGGACCTTACGGCGGATGCGTCGGTTACTTCAGCTTCAACGGGAACCTCGATTGTTGCATCACGATCCGCACCGCTTTGCTCAAAGACGGCAAAGCGTACGTCCAAGCCGGCGGCGGCTGGGTCAATGATTCCACGCCCGAAGGCGAATACGAGGAGACGGTGAACAAATCGAAGGCGATGATCAAAGCGGTGGCTCTGGCGGAAAGCTTCGGAACCAACACCTGAGTTCGGCAAGCTCGTCACGGCCCATCTTTCCGCCAGCCGTCTTCCACCACATCTTCATGCCAGCCGTGCTTTGCCCTCGTCTCCCGCCCCATCTTTCTGCTCCCATCTGTGTCAATCTGCGTGAATCTGCGGGCCGCCCGCCCCCTCTGCGCCAATCGGCGGGCCATTCTTCTCGGCGCGAATCTGTGGGCGTCTTCCAGTTTAACTGAACAGATCCAGGATCGCCTTGCCTGGGCGCACAAATTGCGGGCGGCCGCTGGCATCGGCCAGCACCTGTTCCTCCGGCACGCCAAGGAGATGATAAACGCTGGCGATGAGATCCCGTGGATGCACCGGCCGTTCTGCCGGATACGCCGCCTGGGCGTCACTACTTCCATAAACGTATCCGCCCTTCACCCCGGCGCCGGCCAGCACGCTGGTGAAACAACCGGCCCAATGATCGCGTCCATCGGCGCCCGCCCCGGCGTCGCTGGAACGTTGACCAACGCGCGGGGTGCGCCCGAATTCGCCGGTCCAAATCACCAGGGTCTCGTCGAGCAACCCGCGCTCGCGCAGATCATCCAACAGCGCCGCGAACGCCTGATCGGCGACAGGCATCAGGCGGGTCTTTAAGTCGGTGAAATTGCGGCTATGTGTGTCCCAATACACGCTGACATTTTTGATTCCGTCGTTCGGCCAAAACACGGTGACCAAAGGAACGCCGCGCTCGATCAGACGTCGGGCCTGCAGCACCGATTGGCCGTGGGGATTAAGCCCGTATCGCTCGCGCACCGACGCTGGTTCTTCATTCAAGTTGAACGCGCCGCGTTGGGCGCTAGCGGCGGTCAACAACTCGAACGCGCGCCGATGATTCAGATCCAGGGCGGCAAAGTGCGGACTGAACCCTTCCAGTCGCCGATCCAAAGCCGCCAGAAGTTCGCGGCGACGTTCCAGGCGATCGACGGAGATCTCCGGCTGCAACGTCAGTTCGCCCACTCGATAATCCGGTTTGCTGGGATCGGCATCGATCGTGAGCGGGTCATGGAGCGGACCAAGCCAGCCGGCAAATTGGCCCTGACTCTCTTCCACGAACCGCGGCACATCGTTCGGCAGCTTCGGCCGCATGGAAACAAACGGCGGCAACGGCCCGCGCCCACGGCCCATGGCGGACAAGACCGCGCCCAGATGCGGCCATTGCGCGCGACGTTCTGTGTCGCGCGGCGGCGGTTCGCCCGTCAACAGATAATGCGTCGACAACGTGTGATCCCCATTGTCGTGGGTCATCGAACGGATCTGACACAACTGATCCATGCGTTGGGCCAGGCGCGGAAAATGTTCGCATACCTGAATGCCGGGCACGTTGGTCGAGATCGGTCGAAACTCGCCGCGGATCTCCAGAGGAGCATCCGGTTTCAGGTCCCAGGTGTCTTGATGCGCCGGTCCCCCCCACATGAACAGCAGAATACAGGACTTGGCCCGCCCGAAACTGGCCGGTTTGCTCCCCGTTGCGCCGGTCGCCCGTCCCGCCAGCAAACCCGGAACCGATAGCCCGAACAAGCCCAGTGCCCCGGCCCGCAGCAACTCGCGACGCGTGCAAGCTCCAACCGCCAGGGACCGATGCAAATGCGTCATCATCGCGCGTCGAGGGCTGAAGCATAGGAGGGAAAGCGGAAAGCGGAAAGCGGAAAGCGGCCGGCCGTGCCGCTTGCTACGGCGTAGCTCTGCGAGCGAAGCCGGGTAGCCCGCAGAGCGGGGGCGCAGGCGGGAAAACAAGTCTCCCCCTCCCCTTAACGCCTTAACGGGGGTACGTGTTTAGCGCGAGCGGGCGCGGAGCCACGCCAACGGCGTGGCCGGAAACCAGCGAAGGGCAAGCCCGCCTTGCGGGCGCCGCCCTGGTAAAAAAGGTCAAGGAAAAGAGTCCGCGCCCCACAGGGGCGCGAGGAATGTTGGACAGGTAAAATGGCGGCCTGCCCCCAGACGTGGAGAACTTCGAACTACGCTAGGACCAACAACACCATTCACGCTTGGACTCTCGAGGTCACCTACTCGCGATCCAACAATTCCTGGCGCCCATGCAGGGCGCCTCGTGTTATTTTGTCGGCCTTACCCAGGGCGGCGCCCCGCTTTGCGGGACTTGCCCTGGGCTGGTTTCCCGCCACGCCGTTGGCGTGGCTTGCAGCGTTACGCGCGCACCTTGAATTCGATCGCTTCGATCGCAGCGTGGCCGGACTTCTGGAATGGACGCGGCATGGGTTGGGGCTTGCCATTCCCATCGATCGTCCTGCTGCGCAGGGTATAATCACCTTCAGGTAATCCGGGCAACAAGGTTGCCCAATAGATTTTTCCCAGGCGCATCGGCCAAATCCGCGGCTGGCCGGTTGTGGGATCAAACCCGCGCGTGTCGGCGGGGACCCGGCCGCCCGGCACTGCGCCCCAATGTTTGGGCGGCGGCAGGATCTCCGTGTCAGACCATGGGGCCGTCAGGAAGTACGGGTCGCCTGGTGGACGCTCGACCACGTTGGACTCGATCCAGACCTGCACTTTGCTCAAGCCGGCGACGCCGACCTGGGCGTAGCCGGTCACGGGGATGGGCGCGGCTGGTTGAATTTTTTTCGGCAACGGGAAGGTCGCGGCGAACGTCTTGAGCGCGCTGTCCACATCGTTATTGCCTTCCGCGTAAGTGTCGTTGGCGTGAAAGAGATTTGTCAGCGTGATCCGCGTCAGCCATTTGATGGACTTAAATCCGTAGGCTTCGGGGACAAGCATTCGGACCGGGCCGCCTCGCTCGCTGTTGAGCCAATCGCCGTTGAGTTTGTAGCAGAGAATTACGGGCGGCAGGCCGGGGGGATCTTCCAGCACGCGATCGATCGGCAGGGAACTCTGGAACAGTTGCTTGGCATCCTCATTGTGATAACCGTGATAAAAGACCCGGCGCAGGTTCTCGCGCGGTTGCGTTAACCAGACCACTTCGCGCAACGGGACGCCTTCCCAGATCCCTGTGCCTAACGGACAGCCAATGTTCAGGCACGTCATGGTCTTGGCGAAACGAACAGCATGTTTGTCCGCCAGCCTCATCAGCCCGGCAAAATCAAGGGCCGTGCCGTCCTGCGCGCGCATCGGACGCCGCAACGTGGCGGGGTGATCTGGATCGGAGATGACCTCGACTTTCCAGGTGTCACGGGTCAAACCAACCCGTCGCTTCGTTTCATCCGGCAAAGTGTGGGGGAACGGTTTGCCGCGGGAAACATCACGGAACTTCTCCTGAGTGGTGAAATATGGTTCGAGCGCGTCGATGGCTTCGGTTAGGGCGCGATCGTGAACCGAACCGCCCGCGCCTCCTTCGGCCGCACGCGCCAGCGACCCGGCCCCCGCCGCCACCGCGCTCGTGGCGGTGACCTGGACGAATGCGCGCCGGCTCATGGACCGGCGTTGCAGGAGAAGTTGAGCGACGGTTTTCATTTTTGGCCAGGCTCCTCCCCCGGCGGAGGTGCCTGGGAGAGTGATCCGGCCCAGCCTACTCGCAAAGGTGGTCAGCTGAAAAGTCCGGAAAGACTGGGTAGACTGGGTGGCTCGACTCGGTTCGACCAGCCCCTTCCTTCCCCTGCCTAAATACGCCCCAAACGATTTCATTCCCTTCGAATTGTTGGCAATCGATCCGGACCGGTGTTAAGGTGGCGGCCGCATGTCGACGACACGCACAGCGACGTGTCTGCTGCTGCTCCTGATCATGACAACGACACAGAGCGAGGGGAAACTGCTGGTGCTGGGGCCGGTGCCATCGCGTTATCTCGACAGCGCCCGGAATGTCCGGGTCTATCTGCCGCCTTCCTACGATACCGAAGTCAACGCGCGTTATCCTGTTTTGTATTTGCACGATGGCCAGAACGTTTTCAGTTCCGCCGGGCCGGATTGTTGTTTTGGTTGGGGCAATTGGGAGTTGGATCACACGGCCGATCGGTTGGTGGAAGAAGGGCGGATGCGCGAGATCATCATGGTGGCCATCGACAACACCCGCTCCCGTTACCGCGAATATCGGGGGCGCCTCTTCGCCAAACCCGAGGCGCCGCGCCGCGCCCGGGCCCCCACCTCAAACTCAGCGGCGTCCGCCACCGACACCAGTGACCTCGACAACGAGCCGTTCGATGCTTACGCCAATTTCCTGATCAAAGAACTCAAGCCACGTATCGACCGCGAATTCCGCACGGTGGATGGCCCGGCCACGACGGGTTTGATGGGTTCGTCCATGGGCGGCATTTGCAGTCTGGCGTTGGCGTGGGAATACCCCAAAACGTTCGGGCTGGCCGCGAGTTTGTCGGGGGCCTTTCAAGTCGAAAAGACCAACTTCCTGCGGCTGGGCCTGGCTCAATACCGCGGCAAACGCAAACCCATCCGGCTGTACCTCGATAGCGGCGTAGTAGATTACACCGGCGACGACGATGGCCGCAAACATACCGACGCCGTGGCAGCGGAACTCCGGCGAATCGGGTGGGAAGATGGCCTGACCTTGCAGCATTTCACCGATTTACATCCGTTGAATGACGTGGAACTGGCCCAAGCCGGCCTGCCCCAGCACAAATGGAGCGAAGCGCGCACCAGCCAGCACAACGAATTCTATTGGCGTTTGCGCGCCTGGCGCGCTTTGACCTTCCTTTTCCCGACTGAACCGCCTGCGGTGAACCGCTTCCAACGTTCCAAAAAATAAATGGGGCAGGTGCAGCCTCATGGCCCGCGGCCCATGAGACCAGCCTCTGCACCTTCCTGACTCTTCAGCAACGCAACGTTCAGCTCCCAGCCTTATGCCGACTCAAGCCAATCCCGAACTCGTCCGCGACTGCGTCGCCGTGCAGATTCCGCATGGCAGCAATGTCACCTTGCCCAAGGGCACTCCGTTCGACATCACCCAGACCTTGGGCGGGAATTATACCATCCACACGCCGGCCGGTTTGTTCCGGGTCGGCAGCCAGGATGCTGACGCCCTGGGCGTGACCGGCGTTTCGCAGGCCGATTCGGCGCCCGCGACGGACGCAGGAGCAGGCGGGTCAGCGCGGCCAGGTTCCACTGCCGACAGTCAGAGCGGCCAAGTCACCGAAGAACAAATCTGGGAAACGTTGCGCACCTGTTATGATCCGGAGATCCCGGTGAACATCGTCGACCTGGGGCTGGTTTATGAGATGGGCTTGCGCAGTTTGCCGACCGGCAATCAGCGGGTGGACGTCAAGATGACGCTCACTGCCCCCGGATGCGGCATGGGCGGCGTGATCGCCGGCGACGCGCAGCAGAAGTTGCTCATGCTCGACGGGGTGGAAGAAGCCACCGTGGAAATCGTCTGGGACCCGCCCTGGCACCAATCCCGGATCACGGTCGAAGGCCGGCGCATCCTGGGTTTGGAATAGCGACGGTCGCCCAGCGTGCCGGCGCAGGGTCTGACCGCGGCTAGCCAGATCCCAAATCAGCGCTGAAAATCTTGCGACAGAGAGCGTTAGTTAGTTAGTTTGGGCTCGGGACCTCGTCCGGCACGATTTGGTCCTGTAACCCCAACAATTCGCGGTGGAATTCCGCCGCCGTTTGATAACGCTGGCGCGGATCGAATTCGCAGGCTCGCAGGACGGCTTGATTCAAGGCTGCGAACCCGACTCCGGGCGCTTCCAGCAGGCTGGTTGGTAAGGAGGGGAATTGCTCGCGGTCCAAGCCCGTGTAAACCTCATAAAGTACCTTGCCCAAACTGTAGATATCCGCCTGCGGCGAGCCGGGACCTTCGGGTGGAATGTAACCGCGCGTGCCCAGGAAACTGACCTCACGCGGGTCGACTGCGATGCGGGTCACCAAGCCGATATCAGCGAGCTTAGGCAAGCCGCGGACAAAAATAATGTTCGAAGGCTTGATATCGCGATGAACCAATTGCGCCTGATGCAGGCGACTCATGGCATCGGTCATCTGCAATCCCAACCGCAAACATTCGGATGTCGTCAGACGTTTGCGGCGCTTCAAGAAATTCGACAGGTTCTTCGGTTGGTAGGTTTCCACGTTTAGTTCGGTGCCCTGCCCGACGTCATCGGCCAGTTCCATCACGTAATAAAAGTAATCGGACACCTCCTCCGGCCCGACCTGGAGGACATGAACGAAGCCCGGATGCGAACGGGAGATCGGCATGAAACGGGTAATGCCGCGGAACTCGCGTTCGAACGGATCCGAACTTTCGAAGACCCGCCGATGAATCACTTTCACGGCGTGCAAGATGCCGACCGCATTGCGCGCCACCCAGACTTCGCCATAGGCGCCCGAGCCCACCCGTCGCAAGAGCGTGTGATCGGCCACCAGCGGCAGCTCGGCCGCGGCCAAACCCGAAGAGGCGAGGGAAGGCGCCGACCGAGCCGGGGTCGGCGGAGGCGGCAAGGGCGGTTCGTAAATCGGCTGCACCGATGCGCCGGCCGGGCCCGTCTCGAAGTCGAACGCTCGCCGTGTTCGCAGTGTGAATCTGGCTAGCTGACAGAGCGGTAGCTGAACCAGGACCGGGACCAACCACGAGAACCAGATTTGTCCGCGCACCAACAGCGCAAAGGCCGCAGCGCTGCTGCCCATCGCCACTAAAAACAACAGGAGCACCCGGCTCCGCCCATGGCCGAGGACCAGCACCCCCATCATCAGCAGACCCGTGCACAGCAGCCAAAGAAATTCGGCGAGCGCGCTTAACCGACTCAACGCCTCACCGCGCAAAAGATTCAGAAATTGCAAAGCGGCCAATTCAACCCCGGAAGCCTCGGTGGTGTCCCACCAGGAATAAGGTGTGCGGAACATGTCGGATTGTTCACCGGGTTTTTTGATCCAGGGCGCACCGCCCACAAAGACGTACTTGCCCGTGAACGTCCCGGCGGGAACGCGCAGGGCCTCGACATAACTCACATGCGGCAAGGATGCCGCCGGCGGGCCGTAGTATCGGAACCAACGAGGCTGGTGACGGGCGTAATCCGCCAGACGCGCTGCGCCGGCGAGGCGGGCCGTCGCCCAGGGCAGGCTGGCCAACCCTTCGCCCTCAAGAAAATGGCGCCGCACTACTCCATCAGAATCTCTCTGCGGGTTGGCGGTGCCAAGCGCGGCGGCGTTGGTCCGAAATAGATCCACGGGAAAAAACACCTCGCTGCCCAGGATTCCCGAGCGCTGCAAGGGCGTGCGGTCGACGATGAGGGCCACTCTTCCATTGGTGCGCAGGGCCCCAGCGAGGGCCGCATCAGCCGACGAATTACTCACATGGCCAAAGAAAACGTCCATGGCCACGGCTTGGACGCCGTCCTGGGTCAGTTTGCCCAGCAATGTTGCGTGCAGCTTTCGATCGAAGATCTGATCGGGATCTTGGCCCAGCTCAAGAAAGGATTTCTGGTCCATGGTAATGACCATCACTTCATCGCAACGCGAGCCCGGCAACAGCGCATACAGCCAGTCGAAACTCCAGCGGTCGAGCAGCCCCATTTGATCCGAATAGGGACTTAACCGCGGCAGCCACGGTAGGAACGTGGCCGCCGCCAGCAAACCGGACCATAACCAGGCCGAGCCAGCCTTCATTTGCCTCCCCTGCTCTTCATCATTCGGAAAGCCAAACTGCCCGATGCACGCGGCCGGTGGCATCCGTTCCCGACACATTTGGAAGCCAATTGGTTCCCGCCTCCAGCGTTATCTCCGCCACCGGAGTCCATTCATCCTTCCCGGTCGCGGGCAGACGCGCCTCGACCCGGTAGCTGGTTTGCGGCGTTCCAACCAGACCAAGACCGCGCGCCGGATCGCTGATCAACTGCGGCGGGATCACGACATATCCCAGATCCAGCAACACATTGGCGTCCGGCACGACTCGCGCCAGCTTGTTGCTGGGCGGCAGAAAACCAGGCAAAGCCTGTATTTCGATACCAAAGGTCGAACTCACCACCGGCAAACTCGCCGCCTGGCTGCTGAAATTCGTATAATCCACCAATTCCCGCAGCTCGCCATAATTGGTGGGCGAGACTCGCCAGGCTCCACCCAACCGCGACGCCACCGGCGGCCCCACTCGCACCGAAAGCAACCCCCCGCGGTGGCCGCGGTCGGCCCCACTGTTCTCCACGCGAATGAATCCACCACCTGTATCGAGGGTACCGCCGCTGGCGTTTTCGGCCCGCACAATCAAGTCCGCCACGTCGAGATCAATCAACCGGATGATCATTCGGTCCGTTCCACCCAATTGCACCGCCGAGGGAAAATAAAGCGGTTCGCCCAGCGTGGTGATTCCACGGACACAGACCGGTCCGCCGCTGCTTCCCGGTTGCACACGGATGTCAGCTGAACTCAGGAGCGGTCCGCCTGAGCTCGAAAAATAATAACGTTCCGGGCCCAACTGATGCAGACGCCCAATGTATGGTTCGGGGATGTTCTCGACCGGATAAGACAACGCCAGCCGCGGTGAGGGGTTTTCGAGCCACGCTTCCGCCGAGGGCCAGACGGTAAATCCACCATAGCCGCCCCGGCCGGCCGCCTGATCAAAATAGATGGTGGCCACGTCCAAGCCGAGGGCGGTGGCGGAGGATTGTCCCGGATCAAAGCCATCGCGGAGGATGTCGTTGGTGCGGGCTGCAGCATAACCGCTGAACATGAAGGAACCGCGCCATTCGATCGGGACAGGTTCGTATTCCCCACGGTGTCTCTGGAAAAACCACCAGACCCTGCTCACATAGCTGAGAGATTCGCTGCTAAAGATGGCGTGAGCCGCGGTCAGCACGGTATGCGGCCGGACCACACAACCGCTCGCGTAGCCTACGTCGGTCAACAATTGGCCGTTGAAAGCGTAGGGAAAGCCGCTGTGCATCCCATCCACAAAACTGCGAAAGTCCGGCAGTGGCAGCAGCCGATCCCCCGAACCGGCGGTGGGCAAGGCATAACGCGCTTTGCGCACGATGGTGTGACCAGGAATGATCTCAACCCATTGCGGAGCTGGCGCAGCAAATCCGGAGATGACTTTGAATTCCACCAAATGCGTGCCGCCCGGCAGGTTGTCCAGAACCGCACCGCTCTGGAGCCAGGCGCCGGTTGAGCTGCCTTGCAGGCGCCAACCGCCTGGCTCCGTCCAGTGATTCACGGCCTCCGGGAGCAGGCGCATACTCAAACTCCCTGCCCCCGCGTCCAACGCCACATAATGTTCGGTCAGCGACTCGTTCATGCCCGGCGCGATGGTCAGATCCATGTCCGGCGGGGCCAAATAACCGCTGCGGGGCAGGAACACCGTTCGGTAATTGCCGGGGACCAGGCCGGTCACTGTCTCCGCGCTGTCATGCCAGCGCGTTTCCCAAAGAAACCGCCATTGCCCCAGCACCTGCGGTGGTTCCAATCGGATCTGCAACGAACTGCGCGCGTCCGGCGCCGGGTTCGGAAGGATCGCCTCGGTCCACAGGGCCGCTTGGTCTGGCGAATCATCGTCCTGGATCGTCACCCGCGTCTCGTCCTCCAAAATCCTCCAACCTTCGCTCGGTTCACTTAAGCGAACGAGGAAGGCCCGGTCGCCCTGATAAACGTTGTTGTTCACAAAATCGATCAAAACGAACTGGTAGCTTTGACCGGGGCTAAACTGGAGCGTCTTGGACACCGCCGTGTAATGGCCGGGGCCTCGTTCGCTGACCGCACGCGCGGTGAGATCGGCCGTGGCCAAGTGCACGCTGGCGGTCTGGCTTAATCCATTAACCCGATCGACCTCGATGAATACGCTGCCAACCACTTCGCTCAACACCGGATAAGGGTTGGCAAAAAAGAACGTCGGCTGATCGGTCACTTGCACGGTGTAAGGATCCGACACCGAAGTGGCGCCCTCGGTGTCGTCAGCTTCCACGGTCAAGACCTGCGGACCGACCTCCGGGAGTTGGATCTCCAGGTCTCGCCAGCACTCCGGCTCAGGCGGATTGATGGGAATGACAGTGACACCTCCGCCATTGCGACGCAGGAATAAGCGGCTGACGCCGCGGTCGTCCTGAGCATAGATCTGCACGTGCACACGGGTGCGCGGGGCGAACACGCCTCCGTTATCCGTCACACTCACCCGCACGAACGGTTCTTCGTTCATCACCAGGTTCACCACTGAACTGGCCGCGTGTCCGCCTTCATTGAGGGCCGCTGCTGCGATCCGTCCAGAATCCAGGCCGGAAACATGCGGCAGATAAAGAAAGGCGTTGGTTTCGCCGGGAATGCTGCGCCCGTCGCGGAACCATTGGTAGCGCATGGGCGGACTGCCCACCGCGCTGAGGTCAAACCGTGCCGGGGCACCTCGGGCCACCCGCAGGGATCGGATGTCGCGCGTGATCCGCGGCGGGGCGACGAGATCGTCTCCCAAATCCAGCGAGAGCAGGCCTTCCTGGCCCCGTGCGACCAACGCGAAGCGCCCAGCGCCTGCGACGGCGTAGAGGTCCGGAGCGTTGTAGTAACCGACCAGATGCGGTTCGAGCGGGTCACGGGCCTCCATCACCTTCAGCCCTTGGTCATCGGTGAACACGAGATAGCGTCCATCGGCCGACAAGCCGTTGATCCGGTTTGTCCAGACCCGGCCCATGTTCACCGGCGTATCCGGCTGGCCCGTGTTCAGCACGACAATGCCCTCGCCTCCCAAGTAATCGCGATACCCGGTGGTGGAAACCAAACGGAAACAACCTTCCATGGGTGTGCGGAAGTGCGGTGAGGCCAAACCTGAACCTGGGACCAAATGGCTGATGGTGAGTTCGCCATCCAGATGATAGGCGCGATCGTTCTTGATCCAATCGACTCCTCCGGGCGTCGCCCACCGGGGCGGCGCGGAAAGCGTGTGACATCCCAGAATGCCGGACCAATCCAGGCTGCTGAAACGGTTCGCCAACCGAATTCCCTTTTCGTCCAGTTCGTAAGTATTTCCAAAGTAACCCTTGAAGTTGCCCTCATACTCGTAGGCCGTCACCAACACCTCATTGAGCGAAACCCCCAGGTTGGACAACCGTTCGCCTGCGCCCACGGCAGCTCGACGCCACGGCGGTTTGCTCAGGTCGGCGAAATCCAGGCAATCCAGCTGGCCGCTTGGACTGAGCACAAAGATCAACGAACCCACCGATTCAAATGGCTGAAACCGCAGATGCGAATGAGGATACGGCTCGGTCCGCACCACGTTCGGCTTGGACGGCACGGTCAGGTCCAGCACTTGAATTCCTGCGGGAAAATTCAAAATAAAGGCGTGGTTCCCCGAAAGGCGCACGGCACGGACGTCGCAATAAGTAATGGCCTTGCCGATCGAACGCGGGCGTTTCGGGTCCGTCAGGCTCATGAGTTCCACCCCATCGTACCCGCGGGCCATGACCAACTCCCCGGCCGTGCTGAGACGCATAGTCCGAACTCCCGGATCGCCGGTTTGCACGTAGACATCATCGGCCAACACCAAATCCACCCGCGGAAAGGGAGCCGGATGCAACGGATCCGACACGTCAAAGGACACCAGGCGCCCCTGATAGCCAGCATAAAGATAGTTGCCGTTGAGCAAGAGGCGCAGCTTGATCGGCAACAGCCACGCATCCAGCGCTTCGGAGCGAATCAAAGTGGGCGTCTCCGGATTACTGACGTCAATCAAATGCAGCCCGATGGCGCTGCCGACGTAGGCCAGGCCGTCGCGAACCACAACGTCATACAAGCCAGGCCAGAATCCTTGATCGACGAACACGCCCACCTCCCGCGGATGGCTTTTGTCAGACACATCAATGACACGCAACCGCATGCCGTGCACCACGTAGGCATAATTGCCGTCCACCGCAATTTGCGGCACTTCCGTTTCGCGCACCGCAAATTCGTTGGTCGACACTGCCACAGGTTTGGACGGGTCCGCCAAATCGACGATGAGCAAACCCCGTTGGCCGACGAGAAAGCCATGGTGGCCGGCCAAAACCATTGCTTTGGTGTCCCAGTCGCCCCAGCCGCCCCGATAAATAGGCCGGGTCGGGTCAGGAACTTCCAGGATATGCAACTCGGATCCGCCCACATATACAAACTGGCCGAGAATGGCCACGGGCCCCGAGCCTGGGAAACGCACGCTCCAGAGCACCACCGGGTCTTGAGGATTTTTTACGTTAAGGATCTGGAATCCGCCTTCCGCGAGGGCCACATAGAGATACTCATTGATCTGGTGAGCATCGGTGGCCTGGCCCGTAGCGTAGGACGGCCAGCGGCCCAGCGCCGTCACATTCGAGGCAACCGGTGGAACTGCCTCGATCCTCGACGCCCAGACGATGCAGCCAGCGAGACCAAGAAGAGCCCGGATCAGGCTCGGAGAGTTCATCGGGGAAACCTTTCTGAGCTTGCGTTGCGTTGCATACCCAATTATTAGTGAGCCTTCAAGACTGAACATGGCCAGGGAGAAACATTCTGTTCTACGCGTGGTGATTGTGCTCACCGCAATCCTGCTGTTGATGGCCGGCGGGGCCGTGATCCATCACCAGCGCCCAGCCTCCGGGCCAGTCGCCCCACTCACCTTCTCGAACCCGGTTTCGTCGAATATTGCCTCCTCTCCCCGGCCGGACAGCACGAACGCCCTGGCAGCGACCAAACTGCCCATCGACCAAGCTCTCGCGGTGTTGGCGTCCAAGCCAGACCGGACACGGGTCCAGGCCACCCTCTTGGGTTTGCGCGAGACGTTGCGCGCGCTGCCGGCCGACGCAGCCTCCCGCCAGATCCGCGGGTTCCTGTCCGGCACCAACGATGCCATCACCGGCCAGGCGTTCAAAGTCGGCCCTAATGGTGTGTTGGCCACGGCGCCGACGCTGCGCACCTTTCTGCTGGAGGAACTCGACCATATCGATCCGGCCGGCGCCGCGGCGTGCGCGCGTCAATTGCTCGAGTCGATGAATTCCCCCGATGAATGGGCTTTGGCTCTGCGCAGTCTGGCGCGCCAACAGACTGATCCGGAAGGACGTCAACTGGCCGCTGTCAAACTGCAAGCGATGCTGACGCATGAGGCCTGGATGCGCAATCCATCGGTGGGTTTCCTTGAGGCGTTTGATGTGGCGGTGCACTTGCGCGATCCCGCGTTCATTCCCACGCTGACCGACCTGGTGCGGCTCCAGGACAACCAGGCCGTGGCCCACGCTGCGTACCTGGCGCTGGACCGGCTCACCATGAGCGATCCCGCCGCCACCCTCGCCGCGTTGCAAGCCAACCCCGAGTCCATGAAAGGGCGCGAAGTGACTCGCGCCAATTACTTCGCTCGCGCCGATGTGCGGGAGGAGGCACAGCGAATCCTGGTGGAGAATTATCTGCTCCAACCCGCCCTTAACCCTGAGGAACTGGCCAAATTCGCCGGGCTTTATCCCAACGCCAACTTCATGGTGTCCCACAATCTGTTGACTAAAAGCGACACACCTGACCACGCCTGGTTGGCAGCGCGCGACCAGGCCGCGCTGCAACAAGTAGAAGCTTGGCTGCAAGACTCCCGCTTCGAACGACGGCAAACGCAACTGCGCGAAATCCAACGGCGCCTGCGCCAATTTGTTCAGGCAGGCGCCGCTCCAGGGCCTTGAGACGATTCCGCCCCGTCCCAGCTGTCCTCGTCGTGGATCAAGACGGCTTGGGACTTCAAAACGTGAAACGCGCGCGCGCATAAAACACTCGTTCTCGAGGAAACTCCGGATGAACGTTCACCGGGTTGAGGTGATAATCCTGATCGGTCAGATTCAACACGCCCACGGTCAGATCCCCCCATTGTCGCGGCAGCCGGTAACCCGCATACAGATCAACTTGGGGAAATGAATCGTTGGCCAAGGCCGCGGACGGTCCCAGGTTTTTCTGCCAGCACCAGCGCGCCGCCGCCTGCCCAAACCAGCCGGAAGCGTGCTGGTAGCGCACTGAGAAACCCAATTGCTGCAGTTCGGCGCGTGCCCCGGAGCGGCCGTTCGAAATCAGACTGGCCAGCCCGGGCGTGTGCGTCTCCAAGTCTGATCGCTGGAACTCGTATCGCGCCCCCAGCGTCCATTCGTCCGCCAACAACTGGCTCACGCTCAGCGCCACGGCATCCTCCTGAAAATCCAGATGCTCGCGCAAGGTGGTGCTGCTGATCCGTGGGGGGACCGGAGCCCCCAGAAAATAATCGAAGGCGCCCACACTTTGGCTGACCTCCGACCTCAATACTTGCCCTTGCAGAGTCACGTAGGTACGTGTCTTCAACCGAAGGTCCAAGGCGGCGCCATACACATCATGATCGGGTGCCGTGACCGAGCTCGCCAGCGATTCCGGAATCAACGTGCGATAATCCTGCACGAAGCCGGCCAGTTGCGTCGGTTCCAGCCGATAACTTTCGTCCAGGCTTGCTCCGCCTAAGGACTGCAGCCAGGCCCCGCGCCAGGTGACCTCCGAGCACAGTTCCCAGGTCAACGCCACTTTGGGCAAGAGCCGCTCTCGCGTCTCCTGGCCGGGAGCCACCGGCGGATGGCGAAAGTTCTCGGGGAACTCGAGGTGCTCGTAAGTAAGGCCGCCGGTCACGCGCAGGTCGAACGGGAACTTCAACGTTTCGTAAACGTAGGCGGAACCGCGCCACAGATTCTCAGTGAAATGCGCGGCGGCAGGCGGAGACGGAAATTCGGCCGCGTAATTGTCGGGATTGGACAGGCGGCTGTGCGTTTCCAAGTCGCCGGCTTGCGCGCGCACACCCAGCAGCAGGGCATGGTATTCGTTTTCGAGGATCTGTTGTGCTTCCGCGCCGTAAACCTGGAGACCGACCGCATGCCGCACATCCAGGCCTACCAGGTCATTAAAAACATGCTGCCCGCCTCCATTGAAGATCCGGACCCACTGTCCGGCATTGAGATCGGTCACGAGCACATCGCTCTGCAGCCAGGTGCCCAGCGCCAGCGTGTGCAGTCCCGGACCCCACTCATGATGATAGCCGCCGGCCAGAATGGGCTGCTGTTGCTCGTCGAACGCATAATGCGGCCGCGCGTTCGTCGGGGAATAATACTGGAAGACATCCCCGGAATGAAAATCCTGGACCTTGGCCAGGAACAAGGCGGAATCGCGCGCGGTGAATTGCTGTTTGAGGGTGGAGTACCATTCGGTCCGGTTCAGCTCGTTATTGACCCGTACTCCCTCATGATGCGCGTAATCGAGATCCAACGCCCAACTCGTGTCACCCACCGTCCCGAACTGCGAAGCGATCTCGCCGATCTGCCCGTCGCTGCGATAGGCCGTCGCACTGGCCAGCCCCACCCGGTTTCGCTCAAACAAACGCGTGTATTCTTGTTGGGAAATATTGAGCGCGAGCGGCGTGCCACCTGCCGGGGCCAGCAGGTTGGCCAGTAACATCTCGCTAAACCACACCGTCTCATAGCGCAGATTTGATCGCGTGGGTTCGCGCAACGCCTGAAAGCTGTCCGACACGAACAGATGCGCCGAGTAGTTCGCGTATTCGGCGCTTTCGGCGCGGACGGCCTCGCGCAAGCTCACCTCGGGCAGGCCAGCGGCCTGGTAGAGGCCGGCTAGACTCGAACTTCGAACCGCCCGATCCTGGTCCAGCAAAAAACGCGAGCGATAGATCGCCCGATGATCATTCAGCTCCATCGAACGCTCGAGATCCTGGATCGCCTGGTTAAACTGATGGTGCTCCTGCCGCAACAGTGCCGAATACAGCCACGGCGTCGGATCCAACGGATCCAAGCCCATGGCCAGACTCAATTCCCGCCGCGCCAACGCGTCGCGGCCGGCTTGCTCATACGCTTTGCCCAGATAACTGCGTAACAATGCCCGCGTGGGTTCCGTCACTACCGCAGTTTGCAGATCTTGCAACCCGTCCATGAGCTGTCCGTCATGAACGCGGCACAGTCCGCGCCCCAACCAGGCGTGACTCAGACTGCCATCGAGTGCCAGCGCCTCCTCAAAACTGGCGCGCGCCGCTTTGCGCCGGTTCTCGCCGCTCAAAAGAAATCCTCGCAAGACCAGCGCCGGTGCATAGCGTGGGCTCAACTTTCTCCCGCGCTCCAAGGCCCGCAACGCGGGAGTCGTAGCCCCGAAGCTAAATTCCAGCTCGGCAACTCGGACCCAGCCGAAGCCGAACTCCGGCGACAACTCCACAGCCCGGTGGGCCCAGTGGAGTGCCTCCGGCAATTGGGCCCGCGCCTGACTCACATAGGACTCGACCAAACACGCGGTGGCTGAGTGCAGCCCGGGCGCATTTCGGTCGAGGACGTCAATCTGACCTTGGGTGACGGCGATAAGCCGGTGCAACGCATCGGCGAGCGCCGAAACCGAGCCGTCTCGAGTTTTGTTTTGCGTCAGGAGCGTCTGGAACAACTGGTCGGCGCGCCGCGCTTCGCCCACCGCCAAGAGCAAGGTCGCCCGGTATAGGCGTCGGTTGTCCGACTCGTCCAGATCAGGACCTGGATGGGTACTCAAGGCTTGCAACAAGTCTCCAGAGCGGTAAGACGCCAATGATTCCTGCAGGAGCTGCTGCTCCCGCTCGGTCAGCGCCAACTCGTGAAGATCCAACACGGCCGGATAATAAAGGCACCATTGCACCGCGCCGCGCAGCTCCGCCTTCAGGATCGCCGCGGCCACAGGGGGCCGGCCCGGCTCAACCACCACGCGATCCCCCGTCCGCGCGTTGACCTCGGCCCCGCCCGCCCGGACGGCCACCTCGCCGTCCAACAAGGTCAATACCGTCCGGTCGTTGGCGCCGAACTCCAGCGTGAATTCGGTGCCACGCACGGCGGCCGATGCCTGCGGCGTTTCAAAGCGGAATGGGCCCGGCCTGTCCCGGTGAAAGAAAAAAAGGATCCCACGCCAGAGCCGGTAAACCGGGGGCGAAGTCTGGTCCGGCGCCGGCTGCACTTGAAACTCGCTCAGTTCGCCCAGACGCACCTGGCTTAGATCAGATAAACGCACGGTGGCGCGACTGAGTTCGCGGGTGCGAAAACGGTCTCCAATCCGCAACGGGTAGGGCGCAGCGATGCGGCGCCACGTTGCTTCACCGGTTGCCAACACCTCCCCCGTGCCGGCGATGTCCAGGATGAGGATCATGTTGGTTTGGTTGGTCGAGGGTGCGGCAGCTCCGGCTGCCGCGTGGCCCTCCGCGGCCGACCCGGCGATCGTCGCCCGCCATATAAAACACGCGCACACGATCGCGGGTGCCCTCAAGCCAAGCGTCGACCACGACGATGACGCCATGCTTCGCATGAGGGTTCAGCAACTGATTCTTTCGGCCGCTGGGCTGGGCTGCACGCGCCGGTCGATGATCTGGATGAGCGAGGCGCATCCTCACTCCGATGTCCGTGGAGCGTGGCAGCCGATCGCCCGAGGACATTTCACGCAGCGATGGCGCAGTCAGGTTCGTTCCCAGGCTTCCACCGCCCGGACGGCCCGATCAAAAAGCGGCCACAACCGATGCTTGACCAGGTAAATCTCGTCGGTCGACGCGCCCGTGACCGCCGACACCTTGGCCACGGGCGTTTCTTGCACCACGTAAAGGTAAAAGATCTGATATTGGCGGGCGTTACTCTGCCGCTGCACCTTGGCCAAAGCGGCTTCCGTGAGATTGGCCCGCCATTCTTCCTCCCAGATTTTCTCGAGCTGAATCCCGGCGGGATCGGGCAACCGATCGGTGGCAGAGGTTTCGTCGGGTGTTTGCTCATGCAGGGCCAGCTGAGGGTCATTTTTGCGGCGGCGCAGCTGATCAAAGATGCGCCAACGGGCCATGCGCATGAGCCAATTCTTGAATGAACCCGCCTCGGGCGACGCATCGAGCTGCTGGATATTGCGGCAGACGGCAATAACCGTTTCCTGGACAGCATCCTGGGCTTCGGCATCGGTCAAGCCGGACCGGACCGCCGTGCTGTAAATCAAACGCCAATAAGTCTCAAAGAAATCGCGCCAACCTTCGTCATCATCCCAGTTGCGGAGGCGCCGGACCAGGCTCCAGCGCGTCGAGACCAGGTTGTTGGGCCGATCTTTCATCAGTTGTAGGGCCAAGTATGATCACGCGCGTCCTTGCCTGATTCTTGCAAAAAAGTGTCAGTTCCCAAAAATCGTTTTAAACGTCTTGTAGAGCTCGGGCGCATTCCCCCAAAACACGAGGGCGACCCCCATGAGTGAGCCGCCCGCGATGATGCCTGAAGCCACCGGGTAAAGATAATCCTTGGCGTGCGCAGGCCGTTTGTGTTCCCAAATCCAAGCGATCATGCTGCCCAGGAAGAAGAGCAGGCTATAGAACCAATGGAAGACCCAGGCGAACCCGAACCCGGTGGCGGAAGGGATATATCTGGCATAACGCGGCAAGGCCTTGCTTACGATGGGCAGGATCAATCCCACCGCCGCGCCGATCACGATGCTCCAGGTCCGGATCGGGCCGAGGGTAGACACGCCCTTGACCATGATTTCAGCCACTGCCTTCCATTGCTGCGCGGCCGGGGCGGGAAACCGGTCGCTGCCCAGGTCGGACGGTTTGGTGACCATGAGTTGGAAACAGAGCACGGTGGCGGCCGTGCCGATGAAGATCCCGGCGAATTGGGCGATGAACTGTTTGCGCGGGTTGGCCCCAAGCAAATAACCGCTCTTCAGATCGACGAGCAGGTCAGCCGAGGAGATGGCCGCGCTGGACGTGATATTCGCGCTCATCAGATTGACATTGATGTTGCCCGGGTTGAGCGCGCCGAACGTCAATTGCGTCACCTTGCCCATCGCGCCCATCGGCGTGGTGTCCGTTTCGCCGGTCACACGGCATGCCACCAGGGCCAGAAAAAACGACATAAAAACGGCGAGGGCGGTTTGCCAGATCGGCATGTGGAAGGATCGATAGGCCAGCCAACTTAAAGCGACGAGGGACACCAACTGCCCAATGATGAACCAGGAGCCCGGCGTTTCGATGGCTGCCATTTCGTCCGTGGGTCCGGCTGCATTGGGTGAAAGCATCTTTCCCAGGCCGGCGAAGGCCCGCAGCGCGGTACGCCATTGCAGGGCGAACATGAACAGACCGTTGGCCACCATGCACGAAGCGCCGCCCCAAAGAGTCCATTGCACAATCTCCCGAAAACCGGTTCCAGTGATGACTCCTTCATGTTGAAGGATGGGCACGAACACAGCCCAGCAGAGAGTGCCCCCCAGGAGCATGCTCCAGCCCACATGCGCGCCGATGATCATGCCCGCAGCCACAAAGATGAAATCCCAGTTAAAGAAGACCGTGCGGCCCACCCAGTCCTTGCCCAGAACAGCTATGTTCAGCCGCTGCAACCAGGCGGCGGTCTCAAAGTTTTCCAGCCGACTGGAGACCACATGGAGACCTTCGGCGAAGAACTTGTCGATCGCAGCGACGACCCCGGCCCAAAGCAGCGCCTTGGCCGCGCGCATGCCTTTGGCGCCATGAGAGTAGAGTGCCTTCAGGGTTTCGGCGGCCGCCAGGCCGCTGGGAAACCGCAGTTGTTCGACATTGATCATCTGCCGCTTCATCGGCACCGCCATGGTCACCCCAAGCAGGGCCAGGAAAAACACCCAGGCCAACATCAAGGGCAAACCGAGCGGATGACCATTGATCATGATGTAGGCGGAGAACGCGGAGACCAGCGTGCTGCCGGTGGAATAACCCGCTGCGCTGGCGGTGGATTGCATGCAGTTGTTCTCCAGGATGGTCATGGGCGTGCGCACGATCCCAAGCGTATGCAGCGTCGTCCAGATCGAGTAGGAGAGAATGCATGCGGTAATCGCCACGCCAAAACCCCAGCCAGCCTTGAGCCCGATATAGATGTTCGTCAACGACAGGATCGCGCCCAAAGCCGAACCCATCAGGACGGCGCGCCAGGTCAATTGCACCATGCTATCCCCGCGGCCGCGATAAACCTTCTCGAACCATTGCCGTTCCACTTCATCGGGCGTGCCCTGGAAACCTTCGATGGGCAGTTCGAACTCGGGAGCAGAAGGAGATGACGGCACCGGCGGCCCGGGCGCCGCGGGACCGCCAGGCACGTCAGGATGAAGCGCTGACATGCGCGCACTCTGGCAAATGACGGCTTGGGCTGGCAAGCTTTGGTGGTGTTTTCGGTTCTTGGTTGTTGGTGTTGGTTCCTAGTTCTAATTCGTAGTTTTTGAGCGCAAGTTGGTTGACTGGGTAAGATTTCACGCACTGCTTCTGGCTGAGCGCGGGTGCGACCGGTCCGACTCTGACTATTGCGACATCGCGGAGCAGCGGGGAGTTCTATGCGATCGCAACTCCACCGGCGGGGCAGTTGAAGCTTTCGATCAAGCGTCAGGGCGATACGCGCGTGCGGTCGACCCTGGGCGATGGCGTGCGCCTGTTTCGTCTGGAAAAACGCTGACGTATCATTACCGGCGTCCGAGTCCAAACTGGTCTCCCATAGCCACGACTTTTCCGTTGCGAAAATGGATCTCGATGAACTTCGAACCGCTGACGGGCGCGCCCGTTTCATCCTTGAGGGTGGCGACAATCTGACGGGTCCGCGCGTCGATCACATCCGAGGTATGACACCAGGCATAACGGCCATCGAGACTGAAACAGATCCAGCCGTGGCCGCCCGCGCTCAAATCGACGTGACCGGTTTCACGCGGCGGCAAACTCGCCGTGCTGAAGATGAAGAGCTTCTTTCCATCCTGGTCGCTAATCCAGAGCTCTTTTTCATCTGGGGTCAGGGCCGGTGCATCCCGAAGTTGTTGGTGATTTTGCTGGACTACCGTTTCGGGGTGGTGTCAAAGTCGGGTCGTGGACACGGAAATCGAATTGCAAGGGCGCCGGATTTCAGGAGTCGAGATGAGG